>ERZ761602.5694-NODE-5694-length-14542-cov-4.767723_pt1 | contig 14542 bp, 12 predicted proteins | sample MGYA00512165_ERZ761602 | MGnify/ENA primary metagenome ERZ761602 (study PRJEB28899, sample SAMN02445085) | bioreactor sludge metagenome | biome: EBPR sludge; isolation source: Thorneside wastewater treatment plant | place: Australia: Brisbane, Thorneside...
CCACCACGCCCCGCCCCCGCCCCACCGGAGCCCTCGGCTTCGGCATCCACTTCACCGACCACGTCTTCCGCATGGACTACAAGGAAGGCGCGGGCTGGCAGCACGCGCGCATCGAGGCCTACTCGGGCGCGACGCTCGACCCGGCCGCGTCGGTGCTCCACTACGCGCAGGTCGTGTTCGAAGGCCTCAAGGCCTTCCGCGGTCCCGACGGCGGACTGCGTCTCTTCCGTGTGGATCGCCACGCACGTCGCTTCGCGAAGAGCTGCGAGAAGCTCTGCATCCCCGCGATCCCCGAGAGCGACGTGGTCGAAGCGATCGTGCGGGTGGTCGAGCAGGACGCGAGCTGGGTCCCGGACGCGTCGAGCGGCGGCGCCCTCTACGTGCGCCCCTTCGTGTACGCGACCGAGGCGTTCCTCGGCGTGCGCCCCGCGAAGGAGTTCACGTTCTGCGTGATCCTCTCGCCGGTCGGCGCGTACTACGAGCGCGGCTTCGCTCCCGTGAAGATCTGGGTCGAGCGGGAGGCGGTGCGCGCGGTGAAGGGCGGCGTCGGCGACGCGAAGACTGCCGCGAACTACGCGGCGAGCTTGCACGCGGCCTTCGCAGCGAAGAAGCGCGGCTACGACCAGGTGCTCTGGACCGACGCGATCACGCACGAGAAGATCGAAGAGGTCGGCACCATGAACCTCTTCGTCGCGTTCGACGACGAGATCGTCACGCCCTCGCTCGACGGCACGATCCTCGACGGCGTCACGCGCAACAGCGTGCTGACCTTGCTCCGCGCGCGTGGCCTGAAGGTCGTCGAGCGCTCCATCACGCTCGACGAGGTCAAGCAGGGTCAGAAGAGCGGCAAGCTCCGCGAGATCTTCGGCACCGGCACCGCGGCCGTGATCTCGCCCGTCGGCACGCTCGGCTTCGACGACGGCGACCTCACGATCGGCGACGGTCAGCCCGGCAAGCTCGCGCTCTCGCTCTTCGACGAGCTGACGAAGATCCAGCGCGGCGAGGCGCCCGACCCGCACGGCTGGGTTCGTCGCCTCGAGGGCTGAGGCTCGATGGTCTCGGGCATCAGCATCGGAGAGCTCGTGGTCATCCTGTTGATCCTGTTGGTCGTCGGCGGCGGGCTGGTCGGGCTCGTGGTGCTCGGCATCGTGCTCTCGCGAAGCCGCACGGAGAACGGCGGTGCTTCGCGTGAAGCGCCACCCGCGCCGGCGCGTGCGCGCGACGTGATGTTCTTCCTGCGCTTCGAGGGCCGCGACGACGAGACCTACGTTCGCGAGCTCGTTGCGCGTCACGCCACGATCCGCAGTGCGACCCAAGCGCGCGAGGCTGCCCTCGACGTGGTGCGCGCCGCGCCGACCGCCACGCACGCGTTCTGCGGACCCGCGACCGCCGCACCGAACGGCCCCGGGCTCGCGCACACCGGCCTGCCCGGCGGCGTGGTGCTCGGCTTCCTCGTGCGCGGTACGCGCCCGCTCGACACGGTGGCGGACGACTCGAGCCTTGCCTCGGTGGTCGCGGAGCTGCGCAAGGTGAGCGCGTGGGTCGACTCCGACTTCGCGGGCGCCGAGCTCCGACTCGCGCAGACCGCGATCGACGCCCCCGCTCCTCCCCTGGCAGCAGTGCGCAAGGAGACGCGCCCCGGTCACCAGCTCTGCCGCTACTGCGGCGAAGCCTTCCTCGCCCACGACACCCGCTGCCCGAACTGCGGCGGCCGCGTCAGCGCGTAGCGACTCGACTGCCTCGGCGATCTCACTGCGCCCCATCAATCGCGCGGCGCGAACGCGGGCGGGGTGGGCGGCGTGCGGAAGCGCTGCTCGGGCCCGCCGGGCGCGTAGATCTGATACGCGACGAGCTTCGTGGTGCCGGGCGTGTAGCCGTGGCGGACGTTCGGCGGGACGTAGAGCACGCGCCCCGGCGCGATCGCGCTCTCCGCGTCGCCCTGAAGCATCGTGCCGTCGCCCTCGCGCACCAGCAGCGCCTCGACGCTCGCCTCGTGCACGTGCGGCGGCACCGGAAGATCCGCGTCGCCGTCGAGCATCGAGAGCGCCCCGAAGCGCGCACCCGACGACGCGTCCGCGAAGATGCGCACGCGCAGCTTGCCGCCCGCGAAGGGCAACACCTCGGGCGCGGGAAGCCAACGCAGCGCGCTGGAATCCTCGCGCGTACAAGTTGCGCCGAAGGGCGCGTCCTCGGGTCGCACCGCCGCGACGAAGAGCCGCGTCGCTTCGATCGCGCGAAGCTCGAACGGCGCGCGCGCGATCGCGGTCGTGTCCGCCACGTGCCCGTCGAGCGCGCCGTCCTCGATCCGCACGAGCACCTCGGTGCACGCGTCCGCCGCGACGTGCGCGCGTTCGTTCGCCGCGAGCGTGATCGTGCCGACGCGCACGAGCGGTCCCGCGGTCTGCAGCTCGTCGAGCAGCGCGCGCGGCGGAGGCGAGTCACGCCGCTCGCTCTCCGCGCTCGACCCCTGCATCGGGGTCACGGGCGTCGCCTCGTCCTCGCACGCGCCGAGCGCGACGACTCCGAGCAAGCCGAGCCGAACGAACGAGCGAGTCCACATGCGCGCGACGATACCGCAACGAGCCGCACGACCGCGCGGGCCGGAGCAACGAACGTGCAGGCTCACGCCTCGCGTCACCGCTTCGACGACGCTCGCGGACGATCTGGTCTGTTCATGACCAGTTGCGCTCATTGAACTCTGCAACCGTCTCGTGCACTTCCGACGGGAGTCGAAGGCGACTCGCGAAGGAGAGACTGCATGTCGTTCGAACGTAGGTCGCGACGCGGATTCACGGGTTGGTGGTTGGTTCTCGTGTTGGGTGGCATCGCGTGTGGTGATTCCGAGCCCGCTCCTGCCGTCACACCTCCGGTCGCGGTGGAGGCGGCTCCGGCGCCTCCGCCCGATCCACACGCTGCCGAAGAGGCGGCCGATCGCGAGATCAGCGCAAAGATCGGCCCGATCATCCGCGAGTGCTTGAACCGACACAACGAGCCCGTGAATCGAGCGAGAGCACGCTACTTCGACTGGGTCGACGCCGAGACCGGCCCGACGGGCCGCGAGCGCAACGTTCGTGGGACGGGCGAGCTGCATGGGAGTCCCGACGCTTGCGTGCGTGCGCTCGAAGAGAGCCGCACCGCGACGCCCGCCAACGCGACGCTCGATGCCGCGGCGCTCGCCTACGGGTCGGCACTGGAGCAGGTGTACCAACGCGTCAACGACGCTCACACCTACTACGAGCGCGAGAACTACAAGGACGATTCGTTCGCTGGCGCGCGTGAGCGTCACACGCCGCTCGTCGAGGCCTTCTCGGCGTTCTCAGCCGCATCGACGGCGCTCGACGCCGAGGTGACGACCATCAACGACGGCATCACGACGCGCCGTCTGGCCCGAATGGAGGGCGATCCGCAGCGTGAGCTCGAGCTCCTCTCCGAGCGAACACTCCTCCTCGGAAGGCAGATTCTCGAGTCGACCGACGGCTGGACGGTCGAAGACGAGAAGCTCGTCGGCATCGAGCTCGACGCCTTCAGCGCGCGTGTCGCGGAGCTCGAAGCGCTCACGGATCGACTGGTTGCGAAGAAGGCGGAGGGGATCGACGCACGAGTGGATCGTATGTCTCACATGTTCTTCGACCATTTCGTTCGGGACGCGGGGGAGCTCGTCACGGCAGCCAAGGCCACGATGCGGCGTGTCCGCGACGCCCAAGCGTTCTCGAGGGGCGAGCTGATGAGCCTGTCGGGGGCGAGCGCAGCTTCCGTCGACGGTTCGCCGCCCGCGATGACGCGGGAGTTCAACGAGATGGTGAACGCCTTCAATCGGGTGCGTTGGATCCAAGGGTGATCGGCTTCGATTGATTCGGTGGGCTCACGCTCGGGATCCCTCCAAGCGAACGCCCCGGCTCGCGAGGAGCGATCCTCGCGAAGCCGGGGCGTTCGGGGTGCGTGGGATGGTGGGGTGTGGGTGAGGATCTCGGGCGGAGGAGGGCGTTCTTCCGCCGAAGCGTTCGGTGCCGAAGCGTTCGGTACGTACGGTGCGCGATCAGCCGCCGCAGGACTCGACGTTCGTGCTCCAGTCGATCGGCTCGCACGTCGCGGGGCGGCCGTCGGCGGCGTTGAGGCAGGTGCCGCTGCTCGCGCACCAGCCGCAGAAGCCGTTGCGGTTGCAGGAGTCGCAGTCGGTGTTCGCGCTGCAGTCGATGCAGCTCGCACGGCTGTCCTGCCAGGTGTCGCCGCACTCGTCGGCGCGGCGATCGCTCATGCAGAGACCCGTCGCGGGGCAGAAGCCGCAGCCCGCCGCCGCGTTGCAGAGGTCGCAACCGATCAGCAGCGCGCAGCGCTCGTCGGCGGTGGGATCGCTCGGATCCGACGGGTCACTCGGGTCCGACGGATCGCTCGGATCCGACGGGTCGCTCGGATCCGACGGGTCGCTCGGATCCGTCGGGTCGACCGGATCGGGCTCGGTGCCGTCGTCGCACCACGGAAGATCGACGCTGCCGTCGCCGCGACGCTCGGCGGAGAAGCCGCGCTCTTCGTCGACGTTCGCGAAGGTGTGCGAGAAGAAGCCGAGGTCGACGCCGAGCTCGCCGCGGAGCCACGCGCGTCCCGCCACGCTGGCTTCCCATCCGTAGTTGCACACGAGGTCGTCGGTCGTGAACGAGGCGTGGGCTTCGAGCTCCGCGCCCGCGCGCGGGAGCTGCAGCATGTTCACGTCGAGCTGCAGGTAGATGCCCGCGAGCGCGTTCGCTTCCGCGCGTGCGTGGCCGCCTTCGGTGAGCTCGACGTCGAGGTTGACGTCGCGATCGAGCTCGGTGATCGCGTACACACCGCGGCCGCTCTCGTACATCGCGCCGAGCGTGAGATCCGCGCGCGCGGTCAGCGTGGTCGTGACGCGCGTGGGCTCGACCACGATCTCGGCGTCTGCGGTGAAGGTCGGCGTGATGCGGAAGGTGAGGCTGAGCGGGATCGGACCGACGCGGAAACGTTTCTCCCAGACGCGCGCGCCGATCGCGATGCCGCGCGAGTTGAGCGCCTCGAGCACGTCGATCGCGCACCGCGCGTCGAGGTCACCTTCGGTCTCCAGCACCACCGTCAGCGTCGCGCCGCCGCTCGCGGTCACGCCGGCCTTGCGCACGCCGAGGAAGCCTTCCTTCTCGAACACGAAGTCGGTGTCGATGCCCGTCGTCTCGAGGGTGTGCGAGAGCCGCAGCTCGGCGCCGCCGAGACCTTCGCACCACGCGGAGCCGTCGAGCACCTCGGTGGGCACGAGATCGAAACGACCGCCGAGCGCGCTGGTGCGTGCGCCCACCTCGCCCTCTTCGCGGATCTCGTCGGCGCTGGGCTCGAGCTGCACGCGGAAGGAGCCGCTCTCGATCAAATCGTCGAGGCTCGCGGGCTCGATCCGCACGAGGCGGTCGTCGCCATCCGCCGTGACGTCGAGCACGCGGCCGAGATAGCCCGCGCCTTCGTTGCCGACGATCAAGTCGCCGACCTCGAAGGGAAGCCGCGGCGCTCCCGCGTACACGAAGCGCAGGCGATCGCCTTCGACCATCACGTCGACGAGGCGATCGTCGTCGCTCGGGATCACCACGTCGTCTGCGAGGACGAGCGGCTGATCGACGCGGACGATGACGCCGTCGGGCTGCGCGTCCGGAGCGGGGACGTCGCTGGCACATCCGGCGAGGGTGAGCAGTGCGGCGAGGAGGGTGAAACGGCGCATGCCGAGTCCCTGAGCAACGGGTGTACCGATGTCCCACATGCGGCACTTCGCCGAAATCCTCGACAATTTCGAGCGATCGCACGTGTAGACAACGATCCTCACTGGGGATCGGCATCCCGGAGCACCGGGGTCGACTGTCGCCACTCCGCTCGCGATCGTCATCGCGAGCGCCGCGAGTCTTCATCGCTTCAAGCGCGTGTCGCCCCGCGCAGCGTGACCACGAGCCCTCTCGGATCACGCCGCTCGAAGCCCACCGACCACCCGAAGCGCTCCGCGCCTTCCCGCACGATCGCGAGCCCGAGGCCGCTGCCTTTCGGATCGCGTGCGCGCGCGTCGTCGCTACGAAACGCGCGGTCGCCGAGGCGCGGGAGCTCGTCCGGCGCGACGCCCGGGCCGTCGTCCTCGATGACGAGCGAGAAGCCGGCCTCCGTGCGGCGCAGCACGATCGCGACGTGCCCGCCGTGCTCCCCGTACGTGATCGCGTTCTGCACGAGGTTCGTGAGCATCTGCTCGGTCCACGTCGGCTCGGCGCGCACGCGCACCGCATCGTCGGGCACGCTCGCCACGAGCTCGAGCCCCTGTCGGCGCGCGAAGACCCGCTCGCGACCTTCGACGCGCGCGACCAGCTCCGTGAGATCCACCGTCGGATCGCCGTCGAGCGGATCCCAGCCGTCGCCGAGGCGCGTCGCGAGGCGGAGGTTGGTCGTGAGCGAGGCGAGGTAGACCGCGTCATTCGTCGCGCTCCGGAGCGCGGCGCGCGCGTCGCCGTCGAGCTCGGCGTCCGCAAGCGACTCGAGCGCGAGCTGGAGCGAGGTGATGGGCGTGCGGAGATCGTGCGCCACGTCGGCGACGAACCGCTCGAGACGCTCATGTTGCGCCTCGATGGTCGCGCGATCCGCGAGCACGCGGCGGTGCGCGTCGTCCACCGCGCGCGTGACGTCGCCGAGCTCGTCGTCCGCCTCGAGCTCGCCCGGTGCGTAGTCGGAGCCGCCGACCGCGCGGGCCGCCCCGCGGAGGCGCTGCACGCGCGCGCGGATCGGGCGCACGAGAAGGAGCATCGCGAGCAGCGCAGTCACGACGAGCGTCGAGAGCAAGGTGCTCACGCCAGCCCACGCCGCGTGAGTGCGCATGTCGTCGCGCGGGAGCCAACGCACGAGCGCGAAGGCGCACGGGCTGTCGGGGTCGGGCGACGCAAGAAGCAGCGCCTGACCGCCCCACGGCCTCCCGCCGAGGATCTCGACCGAAGGCGGGCCGCGGCGCGCCTGCTCGAAGCGCTCGGGCGCGAGCGCGGGCGCGGTCGTGGAGCGCGACCGACCGGCAGCGTCGTAGGCATGCAGCTCGACTCCGTCCGCGTCGCGCACGATGGCCACCTCGCCCTCCGCCTCACACCGCGCGAGGAAGCGGTCGCGACCCGAGAGTCGCCAGCTCTGCTCGATCACGGTGGTGAGGGTCCGGTGTTGGAAGCTCAGGTTCGCGATCACGGCGGAGGTCGCCCCCGCGAGGCCCGCCAGCAGCGCGACGCCGACGATGCGTCGCCGCAGGCCCGAGCGGAGCGAAGGCTCGCTCACCGAGGCTCCCGATCGCGCCGATCCGTACGCGGCTCCACGTCCGGATCGAAGCGGTAGCCGATCCCCCACACCGTCCCGATCGCGCTCGACGCGGCGCCGAGCTTCTTGCGCACCCGCGCGACGTGCGAGTCGACCGTGCGCGCGTCGGCCTGGTCGTCGAGCAGTCGCGCGAGCAGCTCCTCGCGCGGCACCGCGCGGCCGGGCCGCTCCGCGAGGAACACGAGCACGTCGAGCTCGGCGCGCGTGAGGTGCACCGCGACTCCGTCGACGCTCACCGTGCGCGCGTCGAGGTCGACACACACGTCGGCCCACGCGACGATCCGCTTCTCGCGCGTGTCTCCGAGGTACAAGCGCGCACGCAGTCGCGCGACGAGCTCCTCCATCCAGAAGGGCTTCGCGACGAAGTCCACCGCGCCGAGCGTGAAGGCCCGCAGACGATCGTCGAGCGCATCCCGCGCGGACAGCACGAGCACGGGCACTCCGCGGGCACCGATCGCCTCGAGGATCTCGAATCCGTCGCGCTCGGGCAGCATGAGATCGAGCACGATCGCGTCGTGGTCGCCGCTCGCGGCCGCCCGCAGCCCGCGGGCTCCGTCGGTCTCGAGCGCGACGTCGAAGCCGGCCTTCCGCAGCCCACGCACCAGCGCGCTCGCGACGTTCGAGTCGTCCTCCACGACGAGCACGCGGTTGTTCATCGTGCGCGCTCCGGGCCACGCCTCGCCGTTCGCCGACGCCGCACGCACGAGCACCGCGCGACCACGAGGAGAATCACGAGCGTCGAGAGCGGCGCCTCGCTGGGCGTGCCGGGCGACACGACCGAGCAACCGTTCACGCTCGGCGCGTCGGTCTGCCGCTCGCCGTCCGGCGTGTCGGCGGGTGCCGTCTCGACCCAACCCGACTCGCCGCCGAAGTGGGCCCAGTCGAGCGTGCAGAGCTCCTCGTGCTCGGCGCGTGGCCCCCCGAGCTGGACGAACCGGAAGACGAGCGTCGACGCGTCGAGCGAACCGTCGAGGCGAAACACGCCGTCGAGGCTCGACGCGAGCACGTGGCCGTCCACGGAGTCGAGGCTCGTCCACGGATGGACGCCGTCGAGCTCGCGCCAGGCGCCCGTCGACGTGGCGTCGTAGGCGACGCCGTCGACGATCGCGAGGCGTCGCCCGCCCAACCGCACGGGACCGAGCACACGTTCGCCGCAGGGCCCCGCGTCCACCGCGCCGAGGGTGTCACCGTCACGCGACACACGCAGCAGACACCGCGTGTCGGTCGTGGCGAGCAGGAAGAGCGCGTCGGGCTCGACCGCGCGAATGGCCAAGAGATCGACCGCCTCGTACGCGAGCGGCGTGCAGCCCTCGCGCGCGCAGAGGCTCGGCGTCGGCGCGGACGCGAGCGGCTCTCCCTCGCGGATCGCGAGGTCGGTCGGGTGATCGTCGAGGAGCGTGGGTACGTCGCCGAACGCGAAGAGCGCGCTCCGGCCGAGCCCGGTCGGCAGGCGCTCGCGCGCGAGCACGAAGACGTGTCCGCCGTCGGTCGCGACGTCACGCACGGCGAAGGAGGCTTCGAGCTCCTCGTCGCGCTCGAAGCGAGCGCGAGTCGGATCCGAGCGCCAGAGCGAGCCCGCGTCGATCACCACGACGCTGCCGTCGTCCGTGACGAACGAGCGGGCGAGCTCGTTGCCGCTCCAGAGGCTCGGGCAGAGGTAGCCGTAGGTTCCGTCTCGACGCGCCTCCGCGAGCCCGACGCTCGTCCGCAGCAGCGTCGGCCGTCCGTTCGCGTCGACTTGGAGCACTTCGAGCACCGCGGGGGCGGGACCGTGCGCGTGTGCGTGCGAGTCGCCGAACGCGACGAGGATGCAGAGCGCGACGCCGCACACGCGCCACGTGCTCGCGAGCCCAGTGGATCGCGTAGCCCGCGCTCGCGCCGCATCGGCTCGCGCTTCGCGGCCCGACGCCGCGCTCATGGGCTCACTCCGCCTCGCGCGTGATGTCGCAGGCGATGAGACCTTCGTCGCAGGTACCGGCGTCGAAGACGGGCGCCGCGCACGCCACGAGCCCCTCCCACTGCGACGGGCAGGTCGTCGCGAGGCAACGCTCGAACGATCCTTCGAGCACGATCGACGAGACCGCGCACTCCCGCAGGCAGGTCTGGGCGGCCGCGAGCTGCCCGAGGCACGTCCCACGCAGACAGTTGAGGGTCGCCTCGAGCTGACAGCGGCCGCAGCGATCGTCCATCGCTTCACACCCCCAGAGGCACTCGAAGTCGCTCCGATCACAGGCCGCGAAGCACGCGGAGGTGGCGGTCGCGCAGTCGACGTCGACCGTGTCTTCGAGTGGGCGCGACTCCGAGATGTACATCAGACACATCTCGTCGAGCGTGCCTTCTCCCCACGTCACGGTGCGCGGCTCGAGCTGCACGCCGTTGATCACCGGCTGGTTGTCCTCGGAGTTGTCGTACTCGCACGTGAGCCGGATGCCGTCGCCCGGCTGGAGCACCAAGGGCGCAGCGAGCGTGTAGGCCTGCTGCCAGTCGAAGTCCCAGCGCGGGATGTTCAGCCCACACTCCTCGGTTCCGTCGGCCCGCACGATCTGCGCGCGGATGCTCTTGCCGAGGAGGTGCATGTGCCCCGTGAGGCTCTCGATCGTCATCGGGGTGCTCCGCGAGTTCAGGAAGAACTGCGTTTGAGTCGAGCTCGGCGAGCCGGCCGGGATCATCAGGTCGAGCTTGGGCAGCGGGTGCGTGTCGATCGCGCGCGTCACCGGCGTGGTGGTCAGGCGCATCGCGAACTCCGTCGCGTCGCGTTCGGGATCGGTGCTGAGCAGGTTGTAGTGGATCTGCATCACGACCCGGCTGCCCGCGCGAATCGGGATCCCGGCGCCCTCCGGGTAGATCGCAGGCAGCGCGCCAGGCACCCACGCGCCGAGCTGCGTCGGCAGGCTGGAAGACCCTGCGTCGTCGCCCATCGGGAGCGGCCCGCCGAAGCACGTGTAGCCCGGCCCCTCCTCCGCGGCGTCGAGCGCCTCGGCCGCCGCGACGTCCTCGGGCCCGAGCGAGTAGACCAACACGTGGTGCACGAGCGCCGAAGCGTCCGGGACGACGGTGCTGGCGGTGAGGTACGAGTCCTCCTCGAACTCGAAGTCGAGGACGAAGCAGCGGTAGTCGTCCGGCACGTCCGGGTTCGGCACGTAGCCGGGCGCGGCGGCGGTGTGGGTCGGCACGAAGGTCGGCGGCGTCACCGGCTCGATCGGGGTGGCGGTCGCGGGATCCCCTTCCGGCGTCCCACCTTCGACCCACGCGACGAACGTCGCGATCTCCTCGTCGCTCAATCGACGTTCTCCGACGAGATCACCGCAGCTCGGGTCGGGCATCCACGGCGGCATCTGGCGCGTCTCGATCGCCTCGCGCGCTTCGGGGGCCGCGAAGCGGACGCTCGCGAACGTGTCGAGCACGAACGGGCCGATCCCACCTTCGACGTGGCAGGTGAGGCAGTGGCGCGCGACGATCGGCGCCACGTCTTGGTGGTAGGTCGGCACCCCGTTCGCGTCGCGGGGCACGCTCGCGTCGGTACCGGCGGGGCCCGAGCCTCCGTCTCCGCACGCTCCCAGCGCGGTCAAGCAACACACGACGAACACGCTGGACGGGGCGACGGAGTGGCGCGGCATGGCCACCAAGGTGCCCGAAGATCGTGGAGGGAGTGTGGAGGGAGAGGCCGGACATCGCGGCTTCGGGTGCAGTCCCCGACGCATCGGCGCGCGCAGGAGACGATCCAGCCGTGGGCTCGCGTCCCCACGCTCGGGTGTTCTACGCTCCGCGCGATGCGTGCCGTTTTCGTATCCTCGCTCGTGCTCCTCCTCGCCGCCTGTGGCGACGACGACTCCAGTCCCGTCGACTCCTCGGTGGACGCCCGTCCCTTCGGCTGCCCCTCGCACCCCGATCCGCTCGCGATGCCGGGCGACGATCTCGGCGGCGACACCTGGGAGACCTTCGCTTCCGGCTTCTTCGAGACGTACTGCACGCGCTGCCACTCGAGCGAGCTCGTGGGCGACGTCGCGCGCGCAGGTGCGCCCGAGGGTTTGGACTGGGACGTCGAAGCGACCGTCCGCGAGAACCTCGAGCTCGTGCGCTTCGTGGTCGGCGAGAGCAACGAGATGCCGCCGCGCGGCGACCGGCCGAGCTGCGACGATCGCGAGCGCCTCGTCCGCTGGATCGACGCCGACGCGCCTTGAGCGGCTCTCGACCGCGTCGGCTTCGCGCGAGTCGAATGCCCGACGTTCGTGGAGCCGCGTGCCTGCGTGCTCACGATCGTCGGCGCCCTACCCACCCGCGTGGGTTCCCGCTACCTTCGCCGCCGTGGAAGGGACACGCGAAGGGCGCGAAGAGCACGCGCACGCGCCGCGATCGCACGGGCCGCACGCGCCGTGGATCACCGAGGCCGTGCGCGCGGGCAAGCGGTACCACTACGGCCGCAAGTCGCCGCTCGCGCACGACACGCTGAACCTCGGGATCTTCGGGGCCATGCTCGCCGCCGTCGTCGGCATCGCGGCGCTCGGCGCGCACGTGCCGGCGTGGCTCTACGTGCCGCTCGCGCCGATCCCGCTCGGCATCCTCTACTTCGGCTGCTTCGTGCTCGTGGTGCACGAGGCCTCGCACGACATGTTCGTCGTGTTCCGCGATCGCGCGCGCCAGAAGCGTTGGAACCGCGCGTTCGGGTGGCTGGTCGCGGTCGTGTTCGCGACCCACTACGGCAAACACTGGGAGCAGGGTCACCGCGAGCATCACGTGCGCCCGCTGGAGCCCGCCGATCCGCAGCAGCACAACCTCTTGGTCGGACGCGCGCTGCTCGTGCGGGTGCTCTGCAACCTCTTCGTGCCGGGCTTTCTCTTTCTGGAGCGCACGATCTTCCGCACGCGCCGCGCGGGCGGGAAGTCGACCAGCAGCAAAGGCGTGATCGTGCTGTTCATCGCGCTCTGGGTCGCGTTCATCACGACCGCCACCATCACCGTCGGTTGGCCGGCGGGGCTCGGGCTCTTCCTCGGCATCCACGTGCTCTCTGCGCTCAATCAGATCAAAGGCGCGCTCGAGCACGGCGGCCCGATCGGCAAGGAGCGCGATCCGTTCCTTCGCTCGCGCACCACGCTCTTCCCGCTGCGCGCAGTGCTACTCCCCTTCCACATCACGCTGCACTTCGAGCACCACCTGAACTTCCAGGTGCCCTGGTACGACCTGCCGCGCTACCACCGCGACCTGTCGCGCATCGTGCCGCCCGAGGTGTGGCGCGAGGTGATCAACCACGACGTGATGGCGCAGCTCTCGGGGCGCCTCGGTGGCCTCAGCGAGCCGGCGCGGCAGCTCTCCGAGCCCGCGATGTCCATGGCGCTCGCGGCGGAGTGAGCCCTCGGGCCGAGTGAGCCCTCGGCGAGCATGGCCCCTCGCACCGGACGTCGTTGCTTCGCTCCGCGAGAGCATGTCGTGGCGGAGCCGGGAGGTGCGGACGTTTGGCGGTGCGGGAGCGGGCCTGCGCCCGTGAACCCTTGGGGTCGCGGCGCGCGCGACGGCGTGCTAACCCCGCGCCCGATGTCCGACACCATCGCCGAGAACAAGGTCGTCAAGCTCCAGTACGTGCTCACCGACGCGCAGGGCACGGAGATCGACAAGTCGCACCCCGACCACCCGCTGCTCTACCTGCACGGCGCGCAGAACATCGTGCCTGGGCTCGAGCGGCAGCTCGCGGGCAAGGCGGTCGGCGACGTCGTGAAGGCGGTGGTGCCGGCGGCCGAAGGTTACGGCGAGAAGCGTGGCTTCAAGGACGTGCGCCTGAACCGCTCGCAGTTCCCGGCCGACGCGCACCTCGCGCCCGGCATGCGTTTCATGAGCCAAGGCCAGAACGGCCAGATGTTCCCGCTCTACGTGAAGAAGGTGCAGGGGCCGACCGTGATCGTGACGCCCGAGCACCCGCTCGCGGGCGTCGAGCTCCACTTCACCTGCACGATCCTCGAGATCCGCGACGCGACCGAGGAAGAGCTGCAGCACGGCCACGCGCACGGCCCGCACGGTCACGGCCACGGGCACGGTGACGAGGGCGACGACGAGGACGATCACGGCCACGCGCACTGAGCACGTGGTGACCTCGCGGCGCGCCCGATGCTCCGAGTGAGCTGCACGGCCCGAGCTGGCTGATCCGTGGGAACCGAGCGCGCGGTCGTGCGCGCACGCGCGGACGGTCGCGATCGACCTCTGCTACAACCGCGCGCGATGCGTACGCTCGTCCTCTCCCGCCGCGACGTCGAGACCGTCGCCACCATGCCCATGGCCGTCGACGCGGTCGAAGACGCCTTCGCCGCCTACGCGCGCGGCGAGGCGGAGATGCCGCCGAAGGTCTATCTCGACCTTCCCGATCACGACGGCGACTTCCGCGCGATGCCCTCGCGCATCGGCGGCGCGAGCGGTTCGTTCGCGGGCGTGAAGTGGGTGAACTCGCACGCGAAGAACCCCGAACGTTTCGGGCTCCCGAGCGTGATGGGGCTCTACGTGCTCTCGGATCCGAAGAACGCGTTCCCGCTCGCGGTGATGGACGCGACGCTGCTCACCGCGCTCCGCACCGGCGCGGCGGCGGGCGTCGCGTCGAAACACCTCTGCACGCACGCGCCCAAGACGGTCGGCTTCGTCGGCTGCGGTGTGCAGGCGCGTTTCCTCCACGCCGCGCACGTCGCGGTCTTCGGGCACACCTTCGCGTCGATCTTCGCGGACCGTGACGTCGAGGTCGCGGCGAAGCTCGCGCACGAGCTCGGCGGACGCGCGGGCAGCGTGCAGGACGCGGCCGGCTGCGACGTCGTCTGCACCTCGACGCCTTCGCGTCATCCCGTCGTGCAGCGCGCGTGGGTGCGCAACGACGCGCACCTCAACGCGATGGGCGCCGACGGTCCGGGCAAACAAGAGCTCGATCCGAAGATCCTCTTCGACGCGCAGGTCGTGATCGACGAGCCGCACCAAGCGGAGCACTCGGGCGAGATCAACGTGCCGATCCACGACGGCACTTACGCCCTCGATCGCGTGGCGGGCACGCTCGGTCAGATCATCACGGGCCAGCGCCAGGTCGATCGCGCGGCGCTCACCGTCTTCGATTCGACGGGCCTCGCGATCCAGGACGCCGCCCTCGCGGCGCGCATCTTCGCGGCCGCGCGCGAAGCGAAGGTCGGGCTCGAGGTCGACTTGGTCGGCCTGGGTTGAAAAGAAGCTCGGCCGATTTCGCAGGCCGCCCTACCGGACG
>ERZ761602.5696-NODE-5696-length-14540-cov-5.615326_pt1 | contig 14540 bp, 12 predicted proteins | sample MGYA00512165_ERZ761602 | MGnify/ENA primary metagenome ERZ761602 (study PRJEB28899, sample SAMN02445085) | bioreactor sludge metagenome | biome: EBPR sludge; isolation source: Thorneside wastewater treatment plant | place: Australia: Brisbane, Thorneside...
GTAGTGGAGCTGTCAAAAACTGTTAATTTTGAGAGGTTGTAATGCTTCTTCTCTGTCAGCCATTGGTTTGCCGCAAGCTGGTGAGGGTGAATAAACTATTTATTATTTCCGAAAAATAGCGGCGCAATCAGTAAAAATATAAATATAATAACCGCGCTGTATAAAATGTTGTTGCTTTGAACTGCCGCACCCCAAAACACTGTTGGACAAGTGAAAACGGCAGCAAGGAGAACAAAAACATAATAGGCTATTAATCCTCCGGCGTTTTTTTTATTGCTTTCAGTGTCTTCTTTTTGAGCATTATCATCAGAAACAAGTGTGGTATTTAAGTTTTCTTCCGAATTAGGGATTCCTGCAATTGCGCGAATATCAATGTCTGAAAACCCCATACTTTTCAGTTCCTTTTCAGCATCGGCAAACAATGCCTCTTGATGAGGAACGGTCTTGATGATCTTTACGAACTCAATGATCCCATCGTCGAATTGACCGTTTTCCACGAATGCCAGTCCTGCTTTATAAGAATCCTCAGGCATTCCTTCTGGTTTGGAAACGTCAATTTTTTCAACAAACTTATCCAAAGCGCTTTCGGTTTTTTTTATATTATTCATGATTCTCCTCTTTTTGTTCATACGACTGGCGTTACCTGTGTTGGGCCGGGTGGCGGAACGCCGTCTGACTGGAATTATGCCCGAATATCCTAGAGAAAACTGTCAAAAACTGTTATTGTCCCAATTTCTTTTTTCTATCAGGTATCTTGCTACTCCGCGCACAGCGTGACGGCGGATGCGGTGGAAAGTGCCTTCGGAGACGTATAAACGCGCCATCACTTCGCGGTTTGGGATCCCTTTGATGTATGCGTCATGTAAAACGACGTGGTTGTACCATTCACGCGGGAGCGGCTCGGGCGGACGTTCGCCTTCGGGACGCAGGGATTGGATCGCCTCGCGCAGGATGTTCTGCACATGTTTGCCGCGCTCGATGTGCGATTCTCCATTTGCGCTAACCCGGTCTGCGAGAGGGGAGCGCCCCAGGGAAACGTAATCTGCAAACCGGCGCAGTCCTTCATCTACCAATTTGACCCAGTCGGCTTCCAGGGTGGGAGTCAGGCTTTCCGTCACGCGGTTGATGGCGGGTTGTATCTCATTATTATAAGTTTTGCTGATCGAAATCAACGTGCCGACCTGATCGGTGAATTCTTCGAGCAGTTCGAGGTCGCCGCTCGAATATTCGAGTTTGGTGGTCGACGGTCCAATACCAACCAACGCTATGGATTCCATCCCTTCATATGCCAACGAAGCCCAGACAATGCCGGGCATTCGGTTCTTTGTTCGGAAGATGCTTTCGCCTGACGCGGGGAGATCTGGGGTTTCAGAATCCAGAGGCAGGGAATTACGACTGGCAGATACCACCAATTTCCCAGCCTGGCGGACGGCAATCACACCTGAGGCGGAGTTCAAGGTTTGAAGAAGCAGCGCCAACTGCTCGTCCAGGTGCGAAGCGAGGGTTTCGACTCCTGCAATTTTGGGCTTTCGCCTGAATCGGTCTTCCTCCAGCCTGCGCCAGCGTTCCACTGCTTCACGGCCGAGATCGTACATGGAATGTGAGACGATGACCAATGCGGCGACAGTTCCCAGCAGGTTTTCTGAAATGCCGATCCAAAAGCAGACCACCATGTAAAAAGTGACGATGCTGATCATGCCGAGCATGGCAATGGGGAAATCCTGCCAGATGGTACGGCGCTCGATCAGGCTTTGATGACGCGCCACTGAGACGCCGAGCAGGAATATTCCGCCGAAGACCAGCCCGTCTTCGATGACACGCGGAAAGGGCGCTTTGGCTGTGAGCGACAGAATGCCATAAACAAGCGCCAGGGCAAGGAACATGGAAGCGGCGAAATAATACTTTCCCTCCAGAGCGCGGCGGGTTCTTTCCTGAATGGAGAGGTTGAAGATCACGCCGATGGTCGCTATGATTTGGGTGGCTCCGTAAAGGATATCGCTGAAGGTGCCTTTGAGTCTGGCTGTGTAAAGGGTGTTGACGTCCCGTACTGCGCCTTCATCGGAAGTAATGAGCAGTATAACGGATGCCGCTCCAAGCACGTAGACAGAGATTTCCATCCAGTGGTAACGCGTCTGGGTTTCATGCGGCAGCAGGGCGTAGGTGACGCTGTACCAGCAATTCAACCCAATGACAAGAAGCGCCGCGCGTAACGTATTCGTAGTTGTTTGCGGAATCTGGAAGTGATTATAGGTGTCGAGAAAGAAAACTGCGATTGCCAGCAGAGCCAGTACCGCCCGCAAAGTGATACGGCTGGGGAAGCCACGCGCAAACAGATAGAACGCCATCCACAACGAGATGGACATTGCCATGAAATGTGTAATGTGCGTGACCGAGGCGAGCATGGTTCCTGGCTGCTGTTTGGACGGTTACTTGATCACAACCCCGCTCCTTGGCGGGAGGGTAAGTTGATCGCCCTTCATCGTCGGCGTTCCGAACAGAATCGTTGGCTGACCTGTCAGGTTCAACGAAACGGTTTTATGCCTCTCCGAGGCGTTGAACGCAACCAGCAGGGTTTCCCCTTCGTGATCACGCGCGTAGACGATGACATGGTCCTCGCTATGGACCTTACGGTAGGTTCCGCGCCGCAGGGTGGGCTGTTGCTTACGCAGGGCGATGCAGGCTTTGGTGTGATCGAACAGGTCATTGTTCCACTTTGATCGATCCCAGGGAAAACCCTTGCGACATTCGGGGTCGTGACCGCCATCCACGCCGACTTCGTCGCCGTAGTAGAGGCAGGGCGCGCCAGGCATGGTAAAGAGGAAGAGCCATGCCAGTTTCAGTGAATCGACATCGCCATTGGCGCAGGAGAGGAAGCGCGGCATGTCGTGGCTGTCCAACAGGTTGAGTTGGGCAAACGTGATGTCTTGTGGATATAGGTTTAGGATGCGGTCCACTTCGTTTGCAAACGAATGGGCATTCATTGGGTGAATGCGGTCCTTCAATCCGCCCGCATGGTGGATAACCCCCATATTCAGGTGCGAACCTGCAAAGAAATTCAATGAAGCCGCGGTAAACAGGTAATTCATCACCGCATCGAACTGGTCGCCTTGCAGCCAGCGTTGAGCCTCATGCCAAATTTCGCCGACGATGTATGCTTCGGGGTTGACAGCCCGCACGCGGCGGCGGAACTCGCGCCAGAACTCATCGTCATCGATCTCGCCGGGAACGTCCAACCGCCAGCCGTCGATGCCGAACTTAACCCAGTATTCCGCCACATCGAAAAGGAATTCACGCACAGCGGGGGTCTTGGTGTTGAACTTGGGGAGGGCGGGCAAATTCCACCAGGCGCGGTAGCCGATGGCGGTCAGGCTGTCTTCGTGGTGCAATAATTTTTGCTCGTGCGGCGACGGATACGTTCCCCAATGTTTTTGCCCGTTCAGGCGTTCATCGTCGAAGTGAAACCAATCTTTGTAGGGTGAAGCCGCGCCGGTTTCCAGCACATGGTGGAACTGCCAGAATCCGCGTGAGGCATGGTTGAAGACACCGTCCAATACCACACGGATTCCACGCTTGTGCGCTTCATCCAGTAATTCTCTCAGGGCGTCGTTGCCTCCCAGCAGCGGATCCACGTTGTAGTAATCGAAGGTATGATAACGGTGATTCGATGCCGATGCAAAGACCGGGTTGAAGTAGATCGCATTGATCCCCAAATCCTGCAAGTAATCAAGCTTCTCGATCACACCGTATAGGTCGCCGCCCTTGAAACCATTGTAAGTGGGAGGGCTTTCCCAGGCTTCAAAGCCGATATCAGGCAGTCTCTTGCTTTTTGCAAAACGATCCGGGAAGATCTGATAAAAGATGGCGTCTTTTACCCATTGAGGCGTGGTGGTCATATATTGATTGGTCCTTTGTTGTAGAATTATCCTTGCCAGACTTTTCGAACGAGGTGTGTGAATGCAGGAAGATTTTGACAGGCTCGATCCCGATATTCGGATGAAACGTCAGTATGCGATCGCTTCGGCGGCGCTTGGGACGATCGGCTTATGCGCAGGTATCGTGCCAATGTGTGGCTTGAGCATCGCTGCGCTGGGGATTATCCTGGGCATACTCAGCCTAAGGATCGAGCCCAACCGAACTGCCTGGGCGGGGATCATCCTTTCTGCCCTCGGCGTCTTTATAACCCTGACATATGTAGCTGTGCAATTGTACATCGTTAAGTAGGTTGTAGAACTATCGCAATAAAAGGATCATCCTCTGGTGTGGTTCCAGTTCCGCTGACGGTCGGTAATTGGAGAAACCATTATCCGTAATATGGATTTGATCTGGGCGGATGTTTCCGAATAGGACGTCGGGGGTCGCTGAGCCTTTTGTCAGTGCTGAAGTGGTCAGGCTTAAGTTGTAATCGGTGATCGGCTCATCTTTTAGGTTTAAAACAATAAGGATGTGCTCATTACCCCAACTCCTCAGTAGGGCAAAGACAGCATTATTGCCTGTTTCGAGGAGCATTGCATCTCCCATTTGCAAGGCAGGATTGGATTCCCGTAGGTGGATAAGCATCTTATAGTGGTTGAGTAAGGAAGTGGAATCCGCTTCTTCGACTGCAACGTTGGCTGTTTCTGCTCCCGGGCTGATCCCACGCCAGGGGCTGTCGGTTGTGAAACCGGCGTTCTCTTCGCCTGACCACTGCATTGGCAGGCGGATGTCTTCGTCGGGTTTGACGCCTGTCATCCCGATCTCTTCGCCGTAGTAGATGAACGGGGTGCCCGGCAGGGTCAACAGGAGGAAGGCGGCGGTCTTTGCTTTTTCCACATCGCCATTGAAAACAGACATGACGCGGTTCTGGTCGTGGTTGGTGAGGAAGGTTGCGTAATTGAAATCGGGCATATCCATGAGGGCGAATTTCATTGCGCTGACAATACCTGAGTTCGCGCCTCCTCTAACGCTGCCCATGATGCCTGACGCCATTTCGAAATTGAATATGTGATCGAGTTCTGTTCCAGTGTATTGTTTGATAACCGATGACCCTGCACCATAGACTTCGCCAATGGTGTAGGATTTCGGATTGGATTCTTCGTAAGTTTTATAGTAGTCTTTGAGCCAGCTGTGAGTGGCGGGTGTGTTTTCCAGTTTGCCATCCTGCTCGATGAGGTGTTTAACCGCGTCGATGCGGAAGCCGTCCACACCGACTTCGTTTAGCCAGTAGTCGTTGATCTTGTACATGGCGGCAGTCACGGTCGGATTGGTATAGTTCAGGTCGGGCATGCCGTCCCAAAAGAAGCCGTAATAATAACCATGTTGCCCCTGATGCCAGTTGCCTGCGCCGGGGGAATCCGCCCAGAGGTAGTAGTTGCGGTATTCCGATTCGAGGCTGGCGTTTGCATCCACGAACCACGGGTGCTGGCTGGAGGTGTGGTTGATAACAAGGTCGATGATGATGCGCATATCCCTTTTGTGGGCTTCGGCGAGGAGATTCTTGAAGTCGTCCATCGTGCCGTATTCTGGATTGACGGCATAATAGTCGGTCACATCGTAGCCGTGATAGGAAGGCGAGGGGTGAATGGGCATCAGCCATAGGGCGGTGATGCCGAGGTCTTGCAGGTAATCAAGTTTCGCTGTAATGCCATTGAAATCGCCGATGCCGTTGCCGTTTGTGTCGTAATAGGAGCGGACGAAAATCTCGTAGAAGACGGCGGTCCGCCACCAGGCATCGGGGTTGATGGAGGCTTGAGTGGGTGGGACAGGAATCGGGGAGGGTGAGGCGCAGGCAGATAGAAAAGATAAAAGTATCAGCGCAGGGAAAAGTTTTTTGAGCATGGGCGGGTCCGGGTTAAAAAATTTCCCCTTCCTTCTTGTGAAAGAAGAAAGAGGAAAGATGGGTTGGGCAACGGATTCGGTTCAGCCTTTGACGCCGCCGGTGGTGAGGCCGCCCACGATCTGCTTTTGCAATGCGATGTAAACAACCGCGACAGGGAGCGCCACGATGACAGCCATTGCGGCAAAACGGTTCCATGGGACGCTGTTGGCATATTGACCAGTCATGTTGTAAAGCGTCATGGCGAGGGTGTAATCTTTGGGCTGCGACAGGAATAACCAGGTAAGCACGAATTCCTGCCAATGACCGATAAAGCCGAGGAAGAAGGTGACGGCGAGTTGCGGCGCGGCAAGCGGAATGACGATCTGCCAGAAGGTCTGGTTGGAGTCTGCGCCGTCTATTGCGGCGGCTTCTTCGAGTTCACGCGGAATGGTATCGAGGTAGCCTTTGAGATTCCAAACAGCAAAGGGTAGCGCGGAAGCGGTCATGGCGATGCCGACACCGAAGAGTGAATCGCGCAGGTTGAATTGCAGTTTGCCTTTTCCATCTTCGCAGGTGGTGAAGGGCTGGACGGCGATGGCGCCATCCTTACATTGCTTGACTTGCACCTGGTTCAAAAGCAGGTAAAGCGGCGTGCTTAACCCGACCGCGGGCATCAGCAACGGGATGAATACAAGGATCATAAGTGTTTCGCGCATTTTGAATCTGAAGCGCGAGAAGGCATAGGCGGCGGTGACTGCGATCACAAGCGCGACCACGCCAACGCCGACGGAAAGCACAAAACTATTCCGTAAAAGTTCGATGAAGGTGACCGGGTTGCCCGTGGGACGGTCCAGCACTTGTTGGTAAGCGACGAAAGAAATCTCCTTTGGGATGAGTTCCAGTTGGGACGGTCGGGTTGTTTTCGAGCTGAGGGACAGGGTGACGATGTACATGATCGGAAACATGACCGTGGCGAGAATGGCAAGCGCCATGAGTTGGAGGAGCAGTTGGCGCCAGAGCGGCAGGTTGCGTCCCCCGGTCTGCCCGGATGTGTTCATGTTCAGGAAGCGTACAATGAAATTCTTTTGAGGTTGGTTCTGTTCAATCATGTTACGACTCCTGATAGTTCTGGGTGGCTTGCGTAATGCGGTTGGTGATAAGGAAGACCACCAATGCCACGGCGAAGATGACCACGGCAAACGCCGCTGCCACGCCGTACCAACGCAGGTTGCGGACAAGGTTATAGGCGAAGGTCACAAGCAGTTCGGTCGAACGGGCGGGTCCGCCGCCGGTCATGAAGAAGACGAAATTGAATAAATTGAAGGATAGGGTAAAGCCGTAGACCGCAGCGGGGATCATGGCCGGGCGCAGAAGCGGAACCGTGATGCCCCAGAATTGCTGACTGCCAGTCGCTCCGTCTATGGAGGCAGCTTCGTATAGATCCTTGGGGATGGACTGCAAAGCGCCGGTTGCCACTACAGACATGAAGGGCCATCCGAGCCAGAAATTGGCGATCATCATCGCGTAATAGGCAAGGGTCAATGGCGCGCCGGGTAAAAATCCGGGGATGGGCGGGTTGACATCTTCGAACCAGCGGATGTAGATCGGGTCGATACCGCCAAAAAAAGTTGCAGAAATATTGGTCAACAGTTGGTTCATTGCGCCGTAACGCTCGTCGAAGATATTGGTCCAGACCGTTGCCACCACAAGCGGCGGGACGACCACCGGCAGGATGTAAGCGGCACGATAGATACGTTTGAGCCAGAGCCCCTCTGTGTTGAGCAGGGTGGCGATCAACACACCCGTGGGAACATGCAGGAACACATTGCTGAGCGCCCACCAAAAATTGAATTCGAGCACACGAAAGAAATTGAAATTCTCGACGGGCAGAGCCGCGGTGAAGATATCAATGTAGTTTTTGAGTCCAATGAATTCCAGTTCCGGCGATCTTAATCCAAGCAACAGGTGTTTGGATTCAAAGTTCGTGAAGGAAATGATGACCTGATAGATCAACGGATAGAACGTGATGACCCCCATCACGAGAAATGCAGGCAATAAATAAACATATGGCAGGGATGCGTTCTTTTGTTTTGTTTTGCCGGGGGAGGAAGTGACAACTGCCATATTTGTCTCCTAATTTAAAGGCATTGTTGTTTCAAAAGAGGAGGAGCGGACAGGCGAACCTGTCCGCTCCCTTGTTACGATTTCGAGCGTCTTACTTGGTAGCGCCCTCAAAGGCGGTCGCGACCCAGTCAGCGGCTGGGGTTCCAGCATCGAAGACCTGGTCGGTTCCGCAGAAGTTGCCCCAGTAGTTGCCCATGGCTTCCACCTGCGGGCGGAAGTAGGCGGTGGAGAAGGCGTCGAGTAAGCCCTGAATGAGCGGGTCGGTCACTTCAACGGTGGTGTTCGCGGGAACATGGCCGGCTTCGTTCATCATCATTTCCTGTGCAGCTTTGTTGGTCAGGTAGAGCGCCACTTCAAGAGCGGCTTCCTGATTCTCGCTGTTCGGGTTGAAATACCAGCCGTCTACGCCGAGGAGCGGGTTGGAAGCTCCGCCGGGACCTGCCGGGATCGGTGCTACACCAAGCTTATCGCCAAGGGCAGCGCGGTAATCGCCCATTGCCCAGTTCCCATTGGTGATGGCGGCAGTGGTGCCTTCGGTGAACGGAGCGAGACCATCGCTGTCGTTGCGGGGCAAGCCATTCTCAACGGCGATCTGGTAGAGGTCGTTGAGGTAGGTCATCGCATCGGCAACCTTTGCCTGATTGGCTTCGTCGGCGACGAAGTTGAACTGGTCATCGAAGATCTGGGCGCCATAGGAGCCGAAGAAGCCCCAGTGGTGGTAACAGCCGAAGCTGATCGAGATCGGTGTGCCGTCTTCCATCAACGCTTTCAAATCATCGGTGGTGGCAGGTGCTTCAGCGAGCATGTCCTTGTTGTACCAAAAGACAACGGCTTTGAGAGATTCGGGGATCCCGTACAGTTTGCCGTCATACATCATGCCGCCCTTGGAGAGTTCGCTGTAATCGCCGAGTTTACCGTCTGCGAGGGTGGTGATGTCCGCGATCGTGCCGGCGCGGGCTTGTCCACCCAGATTGTCGTTCGGAGCGATGAACATGTCCGGACCGCCGCCAGCGGCAACATCGGTGTCATACTTGTTGAAGATGTCGCCGAATGGGACCTGGAGTACGTTGATGGTAATGTTCGGCAGGTCGGTCTTTGCCTGTTCGAGAAGCTTGGTAAGAGCGGCTTCTTCAGCCGAGCCGGTGGCATAGGCATGCCAGAAAGTGACTTCGCCCTGGGTGGATGAAGCCCCGCCTCCGCCTCCGCAAGCGGCGAGCGCGAGGGAGGTGATTATTAGCACACTTAACAAAACGAGGATATTCTTCTTCATTCTCTTTTTCTCCATTGTGATATTTTTTTAAAAAGGATGATACGTGAAGAACTGTTTTAGTTATTTGGCTATGGAACCACCTCCTTTTCGTTATTATCGAATGGCTTCTTCTGTTTCCAGGTCGAAGATGTGGAATTTATCCATGTCGAAAATGACTTGCATTTCATCGCCAACGCGCTTTTTCGAGCGTGGATCGACACGGGCAATGAAGATATTCTTGCCGGTCACAAGGTACAGGAAGGTCTCATTCCCCATCAATTCGGTCACATCCACTTTGGTGGTAACCTTTTCGCCGTGAATGTTCGGCGGGGCGAAATCGGGATCATGGATGTTCTCAGGGCGAATTCCGAAGGTGACTTGCTTGCCGTCGAGGTTCTTATAGGGCGCTGCGAGGGCATCGGGGATATGAACTTTGAACGAATCCATATCCACTGAAACCTTGCCGCCGCTGACTGAGATCTTCCCCGGGAAGAAGTTCATGGAAGGCGAACCGATAAACCCGGCGACGAACAGGTTTGCAGGGTGATCGTAAAGGACTTGCGGCGTATCCAATTGCTGAAGGATGCCCTTGTTCATTACGGCGATGCGGGTTGCCATTGTCATGGCTTCAGTCTGGTCGTGCGTGACGTAGATGAAAGTGGTTTGCAGGCGCTGGTGAAGTTTGCTGATCTCGGCGCGCATCTGTACGCGCAGTTTGGCGTCCAGATTGGAGAGCGGCTCATCGAAGAGGAAGACCTTTGGCTCACGCACGATGGCGCGCCCGACCGCCACACGCTGGCGCTGACCGCCGGAAAGTTGGCGCGGCTTTCGGTCCAGCAGGTGGGTGATGTCGAGGATTTCAGCCGCTTCATTCACGCGTTGCTTGATCTCATCCTTTGGTGTCTTGCGCAACTTCAAGCCGAACGCCATGTTATCGTACACCGACATGTGCGGGTACAAGGCATAGGATTGGAACACCATGGCGATATCGCGGTCCTTGGGCGCCACGTCGTTCACTGTGCGGTCACCGATATTGATCTCGCCCGAGGTGATTTCCTCCAAGCCTGCCAACATGCGCAGGGCGGTTGTCTTGCCGCAGCCCGAGGGCCCGACAAGTACCAGAAACTCCTTGTCCTCAACTGTGAAGTTGAGGTTCTTGATGACGGACACGTCACCGAAATTCTTCACTACATTGTTGTATGTTACGCTTGCCATGGTGTTGCCTCCAATTCTGAAAGAGTATGGTGACTTAATTATAACCACAAGGGCTCAATTACCCTATACTTTCGATAGGCTAGATAGTTGTACGGTTAAACAAAATCGCCCAATTTGGTAGGGATTCCAGTTTCAGCGGATTTCGCCAGTGCCAATATCGCGGCGACATTTGCCCGGCTGTCTTGCAATGAAATGTGCGGTGGTTTCTGTTTCTGAACGGCATCACACATATCTTCCACTTCGCCTAAGTACAGCTCCTGCCCCCAGATGCGGATCTTTTTGGCCTTGTTCCCGCTTGTAAGGATGACCTCGCTCATTGCACCCGGCTTGAACGGGTTTGGGACCTGAATCATTCCTTCTGAACCGACGATCTCCATATAAGAGCGGAGTTGTGATTTGAATCCGCTGTCGAATTGGGCGTGGACTCCATTCCCGAACCGCATCTGCCCATAGAACGATTCGTCGCTTCCTCCCGGACCCGTAACTTGTGAGCCAAAAACCTCAGCCGGTTCCTCCCCGACGAGCATCCTCGCGTACGAGATGGGATAACAACCTACATCCCACAGACTCCCACCTCCGTATTCCTTGACGAACCGGATATCTCCTGGACGGGTGAGTGGAAAGCTGAACGCTCCTTTGATGAGTTGAAGCTGCCCAATTGCGCCGCCGTCCACCAGTTCCTTGACCTTGAGGGTCTGGGCGTGATGGCGGTACATGAAGGCTTCGGTGGCAATTCTGCCGGTCTCCTGCGATGCGGCAATGAGCGAATCCACTTCCTGCAATGTGAGGGCAAGCGGCTTTTCGCAGAGGACGTGCTTTCCGGCGCGCAGGGCTTTCATCGTCCATTCGGCGTGGAGGTGATTGGGCAGGGGATTGTAGACCACGTCAATCTCCGGGTCTGCAAGCAAATCATCGTAACTGCCGTAGGCGCGGGGGATTCTCCACTCACGGGCGTAGGCTTCGGCGGAGGAGAGGCTCCGCGAAGCGACGCCCAGTAACCGGGTCCGTTTGGAGGCGCGCAGGGGTTTGATCAAAGCCCGGTTGATGCGAGCGGTCGAAAGGAGTCCCCAATTAAGAATCCGGTTCATGTCGGCTCCTTTGGTTGAGAATGAGAATGAAGAGGAAGGTCAGTAGGGAAAGCAGAATGGCGGCAGAAAACCCGGTTTGCAAGCCGAAACGGTCACTGCTCCATGCGACGAGCCAGGGACCGATCATGCCGCCCAAGCCGGAAAATGTGAACAGCACACCAAGAACGGTATTAATGTTTTCGTGTTCCGAGTCTGATACGGAGGCAGTGAGAGTGGGGAAGATGATCGAAAAGAAAAATCCGGTGAGCGAAATGAAGATGCTCAGGTTTGTAAAGATACCAATGGAAAGGCTCAATGCGGCAAGCAGGGAGGCGATGAGCGTGGAGCGGAGATACCCAAACCGTTTGACGATGAAACCGCCCAGGAGCCGTCCAAGCATGAGCAAGCCAAAGAAAAGGGCGAGTTGGTTGTTGCTGGCAGCGGCATCCATGTCGCGCTCTTGTTGAAGGTAAACAACCATCCAGGAGGCGAGTCCGATTTCGGCTGCAACGTAAAAGAGCATGGCAGCGTAGTAGAGCGGTAAGCGGTGCTTGAAGGCGACTTTGGGGATGGCGCGAAAATCGAGCGCGGACCTTTCGTCCGATTTAGGGAAGCGTAAAAGAAAAGCGCCAAGGATCAGGATGAGAATAGGTACTAAATCCCATCGATAGACCGCGCGCCAGGTGATACCGATGCTGAACAGCAGACTCGCAAAGATTGGAGCAAGCATCGAACCAAGCCCATGCATGACCGCCATCAGGTTTAGGTACAATCCCTTTTGCTCATGGTACAGGCTGACTATGACGGCGTTGGGACCGAGTTCAAAAGCGCCCAGACCCATGCCCACAATGAAGAGCGAGAGGGCGAGCAGGGCAGGTGTAGTGAAAGTGCTGTATCCGCCTACACCGATAGCCAGGAACAGCCCTGCCAGAACGATGACGAGCTTCAACCCGTAACGATCTGCAAGGATTCCGGTGATTAGGGTGGCGATAAGAAAGCCAAGATATTCTCCAAAAAAAATATTCCCGCCCATGACGTAGTCGATCTTCAACTCCTCCAGCATGAACGGCAGGGTGGGACCTTTGAGATTGTCAGTGACCCCGAACAAAAAGAATGCGAAGAAACAGACAGCGGTAAGAAACAGGGTTATGGTTTTGTTTTGCATTGGCTTTGAAGCAAACAGGGTCTGATTATACAGACCCTGCTGCTTCCCATGATTCGAATTGGGGTTGGATTTGTTGTCTGCAAGTGGTTTATTTGCCCGTATTGCGGGTCGCTACATCGAAGATCACGGCGGCGGCGAGCACAGCTCCGCGGACCATGTATTGGTACGAGATGCCAATACCCATCAGGTTCATGCCGCTGGTGAGGGATGTCATCACCAATGCGCCGATGATCGAGCCGAGGACTTTACCCACTCCGCCCGCAGCAGAAACGCCACCCACATAGGCGGCTGCGATGGCGTCGAGTTCGAAGAGATTCCCCGCGGTGGTGGTGGCTGATTGAAGACGGGATGCAAATAAAATTCCCGACAGAGCTGAGAGCATACCCATTGAGCCGAAGACAACGTAGATCAGGCGCTTCACACTGATACCGCTCAATTCAGCTGCGTCTGGGTTGCCGCCTATGGCATAGATGTGTCTGCCGAGAACTGTTTGTGACATGATGAAGTGATAAACGAGAGTCACCACCAATACGACCACTGCTGTCCACGAAAGACCCTGATAGCCAGCCAGGATCCAGGTGATCGCCCCAATGATGGTCGCGATGAAGACCAGTTTGATCATGAACATTTCGACGGGCAGGGTTTCAAAGTTGTAGGATTGTTTCTTCTTGCGTTCATTGATTTCGCTAACGATCATTGCAACGATTGCAAAAAGACCCAATAGCAAGGTGATTTTGTGAACACCGGGTAAAATGCCGATTTCTGGAATGTCGGGGATAAATCCGTTGCCGATCGCGTTAAAGGCGTCGTTGGTGATGATGATCGTTCCGGTGCTTTCGGTGACGACCAGAATGGCACCACGATAGATCAACCAACCCGTCAGAGAGGCGACGAAGGAAGGGATTTTCATCTGCGCCACAAGAAAGGCAGTGATGAGACCGGCAATAATACCCAAGCCAAGCGTCATCGGGATGACGATGTAGACCGGCAGGCTCATACCCGCTGCTACTACCTTGGGGTCTGCCATGGCAATGGCGGCAAGCGCGCCGAGGAAACCCGCCAAAAAGCCCACCGACAGGTCGATGTGACGGATGACGATGACCAATGTCATGCCAATGGCAAGCACCGCAATATAACCGGTTTGATTGACCAGGTTGACGATATTGCGCGAAGAAATGAAGGTTCCTTCCGTCATGACGGTGAAGTAGACCATGATCACAAACAGCGCGATGTACATGCCGTACTCGCGGATGTTTTGCTGTAAAAGTTTTCGGGCGGTTTGGAAGAAGCTCATAGTTGTTTATTCTCCTAGTTCGTCGCCAGATGCATGATTTTTTCCTGCGTTGCTTCTTGTGCAGATAGTTCACCGGCTATCCTTCCGGAGGCTACGATGTAAATTCGGTCGCTCATTCCCAGAACTTCGGGAAGCTCGGATGAGATCATGATGATGCTCATGCCTTTTTGGACGAGGTCTCTCATGATGGTATAGATTTCGTATTTTGCACCCACGTCAATACCGCGGGTGGGTTCGTCAAGAATGAGCACATTTGGTTTGGCGAAAAGCCACTTGCCCAGGCTTACTTTTTGTTGATTGCCGCCGCTTAGGTTTGACACCTTTTGTTCGACAGTGGGCGTCTTGATACTGAGGTCCGTTTTATATTTGTTGGCGACCTGGATCTCGGCGTTGCTATCCACCACCATCCGTGTTGTTAATTCCTTGAGATTAGCAAGAGTGATGTTCTGTTTCACATCCTGGATGAGGATCAACCCGTTCCCTTTGCGGTCTTCTGAAACATACGATAACCCTGCACGGATCGCTTCTTCGGGATGACCTAAATTGCATAGCTCACCCTGGATATACAGTTCTCCATGGATCTGGTACTTTGCAGGGTTTCCGAAGATGCTGAGCGCCAACTCGGTTCGACC
>ERZ761602.5697-NODE-5697-length-14540-cov-5.451916_pt1 | contig 14540 bp, 9 predicted proteins | sample MGYA00512165_ERZ761602 | MGnify/ENA primary metagenome ERZ761602 (study PRJEB28899, sample SAMN02445085) | bioreactor sludge metagenome | biome: EBPR sludge; isolation source: Thorneside wastewater treatment plant | place: Australia: Brisbane, Thorneside...
GTCGCTGCGCGTGCCCGGGGCGACGACGCCGGGCCACCGCACGATGAACGGCACGCGCAGGCCGCCGTCGTAGTGGCTCTGTTTGCCGTCGCGCCACGGGTGGTTGCTCTGCGCGTGCGGCAAGGAGCCGCCGTTGTCGGCGGAGAAGACCACGAGGGTGGTGCGGTCGAGCCCGGTCTCGTGCAGCGCGGCGAGCACGCGGCCGATGGCGTCGTCCAGATGCTCGACGAACGCGACGTTGAGCGCGCGCTTCTCCGGGAGATCGGGGGCGCGCTGCTTCACCCTCGCCAGCCACGCGGCGGGCGGCTCGATGGGGAAGTGCGGGGCGTTGTAGGCGAGGTAGAGAAAGTATGGTCGCCGGTCCTGCGCGCGTGCCCGCAGGTAGTCCACGGTCCAATCGGTGAACAGATCGGTCGCGTGGCCGGTGGGCGTGATGACCTCCCGGTTCCGGCGCAGGTAGTTCTGCCCGTGGCGCAGGTGCGTGGTGTAGCTGTCCATCATGTCACCGAGGAAGCCGTGGAAGAACTCGAAGCCGCGGTCGTTGGGCGTATTCGGAGTTTCGAGACCGAGGTGCCACTTGCCGATGATGGCGGTCGCGTAACCCGCGGGGCGCAGCAGGTCGGCCAGCGTGGGCACGCCGGGGGCGAGGTAACCCCAGGAGTTCGCGGCCTGGGTGCGGATCACGCCGGGCACGCCGACGCGATCGGGGTAGCGGCCGGTCATGATCGCGGCGCGGGTGGGTGAGCACACCGTGCAATTCGCCCGCATCCGGGTGAAGAGCATGCCCTCGGCGGCGAGCCGGTCGAGATTCGGCGTAAGGACGTCGCGCCGCTCGTAGGTCGAGAGGTCGCCCATGCCGTGGTCGTCCGTGAGGATGAAGAGGAAGTTCGGCGGGGCGGCCGGCGTGGCGCCGGCGCCGGCGAGCAGGGCGATGACCGCGAGGAGGAGGGAGCGCGGGGTCATGGCTTCGAAGCCGGGTGGGGGCCGAGGGCACTCTCCAGCCGGGCGACCACGTCGCGGTGCGCGGCGGCGACGTTGCGGGTTTCTCCGGGGTCGGTCGTGTAGTCGAAAAGCTCATACTGCGGGGCGCCGCCGGCCGCGCCCGTGATGATCAGCCGCCAGCGCTCGTCGCGGATCGTGCGGTGCCCGCTGGTCCAGAAACTTCGCGCCGGCTTCTCCGTGGGGGCGTCGGGCCGCTCGAGCGCCGGACGCAGGCTGCGGCCGTCGAGGCCGGCCGGGGCGGGCAGGCCGGCGAGGTCCGTCAGGGTGGGGAAGACGTCGACGGTTTCCACCAGCCGGTCCGCGGCGACGCCGGGGCGGCGGAGCCCCGGGGCGCGGATCAGCAGCGGAGAGCGGAGCGCGTTGTCGTAGAGGCAGTGTTTGCCCCAGATCGCGTGTTCGCCGAGCAGGAAACCGTGGTCGCTCCACACCACCACGATCGTGCGGCGGTCCGGGTCGAGCGCCTCGAGGGCGGCGAGCAGCCGGCCGACCTGGGCGTCGACAAAGCTCACGGCCGCGGCGTAGGCGTGCCGCAGCTCGCGGGCGTAGCCCGGATCGGCGGCGGGATCGCGGCCGTCGCCGCCGTAATTGCGCCGCAGCTCGTTGCTCGCATGCCAGCCGGAGGGCCAGGCCGGTCTGGCGGACTCCGCCGCGCTCAGCGCGGGGATGCGCGCGGGATCGTGCCGGTCGAACCAGCGCCGGGGCGCCGCGAACGGGAGATGGGGCTTGAAGAAGCCCACGGCGAAGAGCCACGGATCGCCCGAGGCGAACAGCGTCCGGAGCTGCCGCACCGCCTCCTCCGCGACCCAGGAATCCGGATACGCCTGGTCGGGCCCGTCGAAGGCTTCGAGCGGCGGCGTCTTCCCCGGCGTGCGCGGGCGGCCGTTGGCATAGCCGTGCATGATGTGCTCCGCCGCGCCCCAAGGCGTCTCCGGAATCCACGAGCGCGTCCAGGCACCGGGCAGTTCCTCCGGGCCCTCGGCCCACAGTTTGCCGGTGCGGTTGCCCGGGTAGTGCGTGATCTTGCCGAGCGCGAACGTGCGGTAGCCATGGCGCTGGAACCAGGCCGGCAGGTTGCCGTCGCCCCACCGGGCGTGGGTCGCGGCGATGCCGTTGTTGTTCACGTGGGCCGGCTCGCTCGGGTAGCGTCCCCGCAGCAGCGCGCAGCGCGATGCGCCGCACGTCGGGACCTGCACGTAGTGGCGGGTGAACGGCCGAGCCTGCGCGGCGAAGGCGTCGAGCTGCGGCGTGCGGGCGTGGTCCACGCCGAAGGCGCCCAGGTCGTTGCGCAGGTCGTCGATCGCGATGAAAAGGATGTTGGGCCGGGCCGGTTCCGCCGCGACGACGGAGCCCGCGAGGAGGACGAGGAGGATGAGCCAGCCGCGCGTAGGGGACATGAGGGGGCTCCAGTCCGCGCAGCCGATCGCCGCGAGGCAAGACGGGTTTCGCGTCGACGCCGGTCCCGCGGAGTGTTCGGAACTGCGCGAAATGCGCGAACGCGGCGGGCGCTCTCGACTCGCGCCGCCGGCGCCTTGCAGGCTGGCGGGGCCGACCGCGCCAGCCTCCGCGTCCGGCTGGCCGTTCCACCGCCTCAGCCTCCCCCCACCCATGCCAATCTCCTCCCGTCTCATTGGAATCGCGCTCGGTGCCATGCTGGCTCCCGTTACCGCCCTGGCCGCGGCACCCGCGGCCGCCCCGGCCCAGGATCCCGCCGTGATGCTCTCGATCTTCGAGGTCAGCGGCAGCAAGGACGAGGGCTATCGCTCGACCCAGACCGTGTCGGGCTCGCGCACGCTCGAGAACCTGCGCGACGTGCCCAACTCGATCTCGATCCTGAACCGCGAGTTGATCGAGGACCTCAACGCGACCACGGTGTCGGAGCTCTCGGCGTTCGCGCTGACCGGCGAGATCGCGGACAACACCGAGTCCACGATCGCGAACTACGTGTTCCGCGGCATCGTCTCCAATTCGCCGCTGCGCAACGGCATCATCTGGCTCTCGCCGATGGACACCTTCAGCGTCGAGCGGGTCGAGCTGCTGCGCGGCCCGAGCGCGTTCCTCTACGGCGAAGGCACGGCGGGCGGCTCGATGAACCAGCTCACGAAACAGGCGCTGGGCTACAACTTCCAGAAGGTCGCGTTCACCGTCGGCTCCCGGCAGCTCATGCGCGGCGAGATCGACGTGAACCGCAAGCTGAGCGACAAGCTGGCGCTGCGCGCGAGCTTCGCCTACCAGGAGTCCGACTCGTTCATCAACCACACCTCGCGGGCCTTCAAGGGCGCGTACCTCGCGGCGGCGTACCAGCCGTTCAAGTCGACTCACCTCTCGTTGAACCTCGAGGCGGGGATGATCAACGAGGTGCGGGCCGACACCATCCTGGTGGACGCGTTTTCCAATTCCCAGCGGACCGGCACCACCGCGTCCTACACGGCCACGACCGGCGGGTTCACGTTCGTGCCGGCGACCGGGAAGTTGTTCAGCACCGTGGGCAACCGCCGGTCCACGGGCACGAACATCATCGTGACCGACGAGTCCATCCTGCCCCGCGAGCTGAATTTCTTCGGGCCCAACGCGTATCACGATGTCGATTTCCACGCGGTGAACGTGAACCTGGTGCAAAAGATCGGGGAAAACTTCACGCTCCAGGCCAGCTTCGCGAAGCAGATGATCATCCGGAAGACGCTGACCAACTCCGGCTCGTCGTCCGCCGGCATTTACCTCGACCTGAACCCGACGCTGCCGGACGGGACGGCCAATCCGTACTTCAACCAGTATTACACCGAGTACTACGTGCGCCGCCGCTGGCTGGAGGAGCCGATCAACGACGCGCGCGTCACCGCGGTCTACGACCTGAAGCTGCCGTTCACCACGCAGCGCATCGTCGCCTCGGGCACGTTTCACGACGACACGCCGGAAGGTTACTGGAACTCGGAGTTCGTCGATTCCACCAGCCCGCTCTTCTCCGGCACGCTGGTGAACGCGAACACCCTGGCCGCCTACACGGCCAACGTCACGACGCTCGGCCGCAATTTCTTCTACCGCCGGTTTTATCTCCGCGACGGGGACGGCCGCCAGTTCACCGACAACCAGCCGATTCCCGGCCGCTCCGTGCTGCAGCGCGATCCGGTCGCGGAGGGCGCGGCGGGCCGGCTCACGCACCGCGAGTTCCAGACTCCGTCCTACGGCATCGGCGCCTCGGGCTCCTTCTGGAAGGGACGCATCCGCACCCTCGTCGGCTGGCGGCGCGACGCCTTCGTGCAGGAGCCGCAGCGGATTTTCTACAACCCCGTCATCGGCCAGGAGTACAAGGTCGAGGGCGCCAGCCCGATCGTCGACACCGACATCGGCAAGGAGTCGGTCAACTACGGCGGTGTCTTCCACCTCAACGCCAGCGTCAGCGCCTACGTGAACTATGCGGAAAGCGTCGGCCTCTCCTCGGGCGTCGGCGGCAACGGCCTTGTTCCCGGCACCGTGCGCGGCCCCGCCGCGGGCGACGGCTACGAGTACGGCCTGCGTTGGGCGTTCCTCGGCGGCCGCATCGAGACGAACTGGACCTATTACATCACCAACGTGCTCAACCAGACCGCCACGCCGGGCATCCCGACGGCGGTGCGCACGGAGCTCGCGGCCCTGTTCAGCGACATCAATCAGAGTGGCGCCGACACGCAGGCCACCGCGGCCAAGGGCCTCGAGTTCGAGACCGTGGCCAACCTCACGCCCAACTGGCGCCTGACCTGGAATCTCGCGACCAACAAGCTCGCGACCTCCGATCGTTACCCCGCGCTCAACGCCTACCGCGCGCGGGCGCGCGGGCAGAACCAGGCCACGCCGGAGACGGATTCGTTCCTGTCCACCGTGCCCGAGGGCACGCCGGTGCCCGGCTTCACCAAGGTCCGCTCCAATCTCGTGACCAACTACCGGTTCAGCCGCGGCCCGCTGCGCGGCGTGAGCATCGGCGGCGGCTTTCAGTATCGGGAAAAGTCGTACCGCGGCAATTTCGACCTCGACCGCAACGGGACGGCGGAGGAGCTGTGGTCGCCCGGCTACGTCCTGGCCAACCTGATGCTCGGCTACCGGACGAAGTTCCGGGACCGCCCGGTCAGCGTGACCCTCAATGTCAACAACCTGTTCGCCAAGGATTATTACCGCTCCTACGGCCTCGCCTCGGGCGCCTGGGGCGAAGGGCGCAGCTTCCGGCTCGCCCTGCGCACGGAACTGTGAGCCCCAGGCTTCTCCCACCTCCGACGTCGGTCCTGCGTTCCCTGTCCTCATGATCTCCGTTCCCTCCTTCGTTCGACCCTGGTGCGGCGCGGCCGCGGGTCTCATTCTCGCCCTGGCCGCGCGGGCCGACAGCGTGCGCGACTTCGGGGCCAAAGGCGACGGTGTCGCGGATGACACGGCGGCAGTCGAGGCGGCGATCCGCGGCACGAAGGACGGCACGGTCGAATTTCCCCGCGGCCGCTACCGGCTCACGCGCACCGTGGAGGTCCGGCTCGGCGAGGTGGGCACGATCGGCATCGTGGGCCGGGGCGGCACCGCGACCGTCGTCATGGCCGGCGCCGGGCCGGCGTTTCGTTTCGTCGGTTCGCACGACAAGGGCACGGCCGATCCCAAGTCGGTCAAGCCGGTCACCTGGGAACGCGAGCGGATGCCGACGCTCGACGGGCTCGAGATCGTCGGGGCGCATGCCGGCGCGGACGGCGTGGAGTTCCGGTTCACGCTGCAGCCCACGATCAAGGGCGTGCTGATCCGGCAGGTGCGGTACGGGCTGCACTTCACCGGTCGCAATCGCAACGTGCTCGTCGACGGCGCGCACATCTATGACTGCTCCGGCGTCGGCATTTTCCTCGATGCGGTGAACATCCACCAGATGATCATCGGCGACAGCCATATCAGCTACTGCAAGCAGGGCGGAATCAAGGTCGTCGGCAGCGAGATCCGGAACTTCCAGATCACGGGCAACGACATCGAGTACAACTTCTCTGACGATGGCCCGCCGTCGGCCGACATCTGGTTCGACCTCGCCGGCAAGGGCAGCGTCCGCGAAGGCACGATCGCGAGCAACACCATCCAGGCACTGCAGAGCAGGGGCGGCGCCAATATCCGGTTCACCGGGATTCCGGGCAATCCGCTGAAAGTCGGCGTGTGGAGCATCGCGGGCAACCACATCGCCAACCAGGAGACGAGTATCCACCTTCAGGATGCGGCGGGGATCAGCATCACGGGCAACACGTTCATGCGCGGCTTCGAGCGCCAGCTGGTGGTGGAGCGCTCGCGCAACATCGTCATCAGCGGAAACGTGTTCGACCACAATGCGGACTATTTCACCCGCACGACGCAGTCGCCCGGCGGGATCGTGATCGACCGCAGCGCCGCGGTGATCGTGAGCGACAACCTGATCGACGGGCTGGAGGCCGGCACGGCGGAGTCCGGCGGCGCGCTCAGCGTGACCGACAGCCGCGAGGTGACGGTGAAGGGCAACCAGGTGCGCGCACCCAAGGTGCGGGGCGTCTACATCGCCCGGAGCGCCAACGTCCGCGTGTCCGACAACCTCGTGACCGAGGAGCCGGGCCAGGCGCGGATGCTCGCCGCGGTCGCGCTCGAAGGCGCCTGCCCCGGCACGGTCGTGCGCAACAACACGCTCGAGCGCGGGAGCGCGGGGACGATCGTCAACCGCGCCACCGGGGCGACGGTCGACGAGCGTTGAACCAAAACGATTCGGTGGGGTGAAGCCGCTCGTTCCCGGGCGACTGACGTTCGACCGATCCTTTCGCAGCGGCTTGAGGACAAGCCGCTCCACCGTTCAGCGGCTGCGGATGGCCCGTCGCCTTACTGTTCCACGATCGCCAGCGCCTGGTCGACCGACAGGCCGTCGTGCACCATGCCCATGAGCGCCCGGGTGATCGCGGCGGGCTTCGCGTGCTGGATGATGTTCCGGCCGTAAACGATGCCGGATGCGCCCTGCTGCAGGAGCGCGGCGGTGCGCTGGAGGATCTCGCGGTCGCTCACCTTGCCGCCGCCGCGGACGAGCACCGGCACGCCGCCGGCGACCTCGATCACCTGGTGATAGATGTTCACGTCGTCGGTCGGATCGGCCTTGATCACATCCGCGCCCAGCTCGACCGCCTGGCGCACGAGCGGGACGATCTTTTTCGCGTCCCCATCGACCATGTAGCCGCCGGCCTTCTCATTGGACTGAAAAACGAGCGGCTCGACCATCATCGGCATGCCGAGGCGGTCGGAGAGCGGCTTGAGCCGCAGGATGTTCTCGACGCAGGCCTGGCCGACTTCCGGCTGCCCGGGAATTTGAAAGAGGTTCACGCACATGCACGCGGCGTCGAGCTGCACCGCCTGCTCGACGGGATTCTCGATCATCAGGCTGTAGAGTGAGCGGGGCAGGACCTTGCCGTAGACGTTGGCCACGTCGGTCCGCAGGACCAGCGAGGGCTTGAAGCGGCCGGGCAGCTTCTGCAGGTGGCGCGCCTGGCCCACGGTCAGTTGCACGGCATCGGGGCCGGCCTCGGCCACCACGGCGATCGCGCGCTCGATGTCCTCGATTCCGCCCAGGAAACTGTGCTCGTTGAAAAAGCCGTGGTCGATGGCGACATCGAAGCAGCGGCGTGAGCGCGGATGAAACAGGCGGTTGAGACGGAAGGCTTTCATGGGTTTCGGGAGGTGGACGCAGCAGGCGCGCGCAGTGAGGCGCCGTCGGCGTCGACTTTCGAGGCTCGCCGCAAAGGGTCAAGAAGAGACACAAATGAACACAAATGAACAGGCGGCCTTCCGCGGCCCGCTGGCCGCTGGAACGGCGCGCCCCTTTCTCCGGCCCGCGCTGCGAACCCGACCCTCATCCCGGACCGGCGCTGGTTCCGACGCCGCGGACCCCAAGAGCCGGGCTGGGTTCAGCGGATGGATTCCAGCGTCGGCTTTCCCTGCAGCCAGCCGAGCGATCCGAGGAAGCGGTCGGCCTCGAGCAGCGTGAGCCGGTAGTATTTGCCGTCGCTGCGGCTCGCGTTGAAGAAGCCGTGCGGTTCGCCCTCGTACAAGTGGAGGTCGCAGCGCACGCCGGCGGCCGTCATGGCCGTCTTGAATTTCTCGAGCGTGGCGACGGGGATCAGCGCATCCTGCGTGCCGAGGAACACGATGGCAGGCGGGTCGTCGCGCGAGACGTTGTGGGCGGGCGACCACTCCGGATAGCGGTCGCGCACGCGCGCGGTGCCCCAGCCGCCCGGGCCGTTGTCGAGGACGGGATTGAAGAGGAGCAGCGCATTCGGCCGGGCGGACACCGACCGGTCGTCCTGCGGGTCGTCGGTGCCGTCGACGAGGCCGGTGTGCGCCGCGAGGTGGCCGCCCGCCGAGCCGCCGGCGGCGGCGATCCGTTCCGGATCGATGCCGAGCCGCGACGCCTGGCGCCGCACCCAGCGCATCGCCGTCCTGGCATCCTGAATACACGTCACCGGCGGCTCGCTCCCCTGGCGGGGCAGCAGCCGGTATTCGATCTGGATGCAGACGAGCCCCCGCGTCGCGAAGTGCCGAGCCTGGCCGTCGAACTGCGTCGGCGAACCGCCGACCCAGCCGCCGCCGTGGAAGAACACGATCGCCGGCCGGCGGTCCGACGGATGCCATCCTTCCGGCCGCACGACGTAGGCCCGCAGCGCGCGACCGCCCGTTTCCTTGTAGATCTGCGGTTCGCCGAGCGGAGCGGCCGGGGCGCCCGCGCCGGCGAGGGCGGACACCAGCAGGGGGACGAGGAGCGCGGGACGGAGGATCATGAGTGGAGACGGGGGAGGGAGGGGGAGAGGATCGCGTTCATTCCAGGCCGAGGATCCGGCGATTGCCCGCGCGGTTGGCTCCGGCGGCGGTCGAGTCGTCGAAGGCGACCGGCGTCGCTTCGATGAGATGGCGGCGGATGAATTCGGCGCCCTCGCGCGCGCCTTGCTGCGGGGATTTCACGCAGCATTCCCACTCGAGCACGGCCCACCCGCGGTAACCCGCCTCGGTGAGCAGCGTGAACACGCGCTTGAAATCCACCTGCCCGTCGCCGGGGGAACGAAAACGCCCGGGCCGGCCCGGCCACGATTGATAACCGCCGTAGACTCCGCCACGCCCGTCGGGCCGAAACTCCGCATCCTTGACGTGGAATCCGCGGATGAGCGAACCGTACAGTCGGATGAACTCGAGGTAGTCGAGCTGCTGGAGCAGGAGGTGGCTCGGATCGTAGTTGAGACCCGCGGCGGGATGCTCGTTCACCGCGACGAGGAAGCGTTCCAGCGTGTGGCCGTCGAATACATCCGACCCGGGGTGCGGCTCGAACGCGAGCGTCACGCCGAGTTCCTCGGCCAGGTCGAGGATCGGGCGCCAGCGGCGCGCGAGTTCGGCGAAGGCCTCGTCGATCAGGCCGGCGGGCCGCTGCGGCCACGGATACGCGAGGTGCCAGGCGAAACCGCCCGACATGACGGGAACGCAGGTGACGCCCAGGCGCGCGGCGGCGCGCACGGTGTTCTGCAGCTCCTGGGTGGCCCACGCCACGCGCCCGCGGTCGTCGAGCCCGGCCGGGTAGAAGGGCTGGCACGCGGCCTCGAACGCCGGGTGCAGCGCGAGCGCCTGGCCGGCGCGCGCCGCGTTGAGCTCGGTCAGCACCAGGCCGTAGAGACCGATCTTCTCGCGCCAGTCGTCGCAATACGCCGCCGAGGTCGCGGCCTCCTCGAGGTCGAGGAAATGACGCGCCCATACCGGGACCTGCACGCCCCGGTAGCCCAGCTCGACGGCCCAGCGGCAGATGCCGCTGAAGGTGTTGAACGGCGGTTCGTCGCGGACGAATTGCGCGAGGAAGAGGGCCGGGCCCTGCAACGATCGCGGCGGCGCCGCACTTGCGGAAGGAGTTCCGTCAGCCATGCCCCGAGTTGTAGGAACCCGGGGCGATGGCGTCGAGGCTGCGCCGCGCGGCGGTGATCAGGCGGCGGCGCGCACGGGCTGGCGCGCGAGGTGGCCGTTGAGCATCTCCAGCATCAGGCTGCAAAGCTGCTGGCTGCAGTGCCGGCCGCCAAAGCGGCTCGCGATCTCGTCGCGCAGCCGCCGGGCTGCGCCGGCGTCGAGCCCGTTGACCACGCCGAGGAAGTAGTGGAGCAGGATGTCCGCCCCCTCGCCGGGCGAGAGGTGCGCGATCCGCGTCATGATCTCCGGGAGGGAAATTTCGCGAACAGGGGTGGAGCGCATGGGAACCAGGCTGCCATTTAGGGACTTCTCCTCAAACCCGGAAGCTGCGTAGGCGCGGGCGTAGTTTCCACCGGGCGGTGGCGGCCGGGATTGCCGCTTGCGACGGTGGAGGCGTTCGTGTGTCTAGCGTCCCCCATGGCTCGCGGTGAGAAACGCCCCGTTACCGTCCATACCCTCGCCTCGCATGTCGGCGTCTCGCCCGCCGCCGTGTCGACCGTGCTGGCCAACCGCCACGAGGAGCGCCGGCTCGCGCCCGCCACGGTGGAGCGAATCAGGCAGGCGGTGCGGGAGCTCGGCTATGTGCCCAACGTCGCGGCCCGGCGGCTGCGGGCGCACGATCCCGACGTGCGCCACGTGGAGCTCGGCATCCTCACCTCGTACGAGGCGCCGCTGTTTCTCATCAGCCGCGCGCTGCGGGAACTCCAGCGCACCGTGGACCAGCGCACGTCGCCCGAACGCCGCTACTCGGTGTCGATCGACATGTATCACGCTGGAAGGCTGCGCGAGATGCCGGGCCTGCTGAACGCCAGCCGGTTCAACGGGGTCGTCATCACCAACACGCTGCCGGAGGACGACGCGTTCCTTAAAGCCACCACGCTGCCCTACGCCGTCGTGGTGCAGGGCCGGCGGCTCGCGAACTATTGCTGCGTGCTGGAAACGCCGGGCGCCGGCGGCCGCCAGGCCGCGGAGATCCTCCTCGGTCGCGGGTGCCGGCAGCCCGCGGTCGTCACCCCGCGGCTGCTCACGGAGACCACGGCGGACCGCGCCGACGCCTTTGCGGCGGCCGTGCGCGACCTCACCGGCCAGGGCGCCGTGCGCGTCACCGCCAGCGACTTCACGCCGCAGGCCGGTTCCGATGCGCTGCGCGCCCACCTGCAGGCGCACCCGGGTTGCGACGGGCTTTTCGCCGTGACCGACACGCTCGCGCTCGGAGCCTTCCAGGCGCTCAAGGCCGTGGGCCGGCGCGTGCCCGAGGACGTCGCGGTCGTCGGCGTGGGCGACCACGAGCACGCGGGCTACTTCGATCCGCCGCTGACCTGCGTGGGGCCCGAGTACGGCACCGTCGTGGCGGAAATCATGGCGCTGCTCTTCAACCTCATGAGCCGGCGGCGGGTCAACCCGACGGAGGTGTTCGTGCCGCCGGCGGTCTCGCACCGCCGCTCCGCCTGAGGGGCACCCGCGCGGGCCTTTTGGGCTTGATTCGTGAAACGATTCAGCGCGAAAGTTGCTAAATCGAGTTAGCAAACCCTTGCCCGGCGCCCGCGGCCGCGGCTCCTTCGAACTCAAACCCTGCCATGCCAACCCTGAATCGTCCGTCCGCCCGGGACGCGCGCAGCTTCGCGCGGTCCGTCTTCGCCCTTGTCGGGCTGCTCGCCGCCCTCCTTCCGTCGCTCCTGCGCGCGGCGGAGACCACGGGAACCGTCACCGGCACGGTCAGCAACGCCGCCACGCGCAACCTGCTCGAGGGCGCGAAAGTCGAGGCGCCCGCGCTCGGCCGCTCCGTGCTGACGGACAACACCGGCCGCTTCACGCTGCCCGGCGTGCCTGCCGGCAACGTCGAACTGGTCGTCTCCTACCTCGGCCTCGATCCCAAGCGGGAAACGGTGTCCGTGGCCGCCGGCCAGCGGGTGACGCGGAGCTTCGACCTGTCCGCGGAGATCTACCAGCTCGGCGAGTTCCGCGTCACGGGGGAGCGGGAAGGCAACGCCCTGGCGCTCACCGCGCAGCGCAACGCCGGCAACGTGAAGAACGTCGTCGCGCTCGATGCCTACGGCAACCTGCCGAACATGAGCGCAGGTGAGCTCGCCGTGCGGCTGCCCGGCGTGGCTTCCCAGCTCGACGACGAGGGCAACGTCACTGGCCTGATCATCCGCGGCCAGCCGTCGACGATGAACCGCGTGAACGTGGACGGCAACCTGATGTCCAACGTCGGCGGCTTCAACCGCCAGTTCCAGACCCACAGCCTGACGGGCGCGATGTTCGAGCAGCTCGAGGTGATCAAGGGCCAGACCCCCGACCAGACGGCGGATTCGCTCGGCGGCTCGGTGAACCTGAAGACCCGTTCGCCGCTGAGCATGCGCGAGCGCCGCCGCTTCAACTACAGCTTCGGCGCCCGCTGGGCGGCGCCCTTCTTCGACCACGTGCAGGTGCGGCGCAATCATCCGATCCATCCGCAGACGAACTTCTCCTATCAGGAGGTCTTCGACGCGCTCGGGGGCGAGCGCAACCTCGGCGTCGCGTTGAACCTGTTCTACAGTGAGAACGTCAACGGCCCCACCTCGCGGCAGTACGACTACCAGAACACGCCCAATTCGCCCGCCTACCTCTGGGATTTCCGCACGCAGAACCAGTTCAACAACCGCACGCAGAAGAGCGTCAACCTGAAGGCGGAGTACCGCCTGGCGGAGCACACCAAGCTCATCCTGAACACGATCTACAACGACGCGTTCGAGAAGACCGACTCGCTCTACACGACGCGGGCGTTCTCCAACCAGACGATCGCCGGAGGCACGGCCGCGGCGCCGACGGGCACGGGCGCGGTGCTGCCCGGGTTCACCAGCACGCGGACCGAGATCCGCAACGTCGCGGGCTCGAACTTCGAACTGAGCACGATCCTCCGCCGCTTCCTGAATCGCACGCGTCTCTTCGGCCTGGGCGCCGAGCACGAATTCGACCGCTGGAGCTTCGACTACGATGCCAGCTACAGCCAGACCCACAACAACCTGGCGCACGAGCCCGGCGGCACGCTGGTGATGCGGGTGCCGAACGTCGGCTGGATCATCGACACCTCCGATCCCGAGTCGCCCCGGTTCACGCAGACGAGCGGTCCGAGCATCTACGATGTCGCGAACTACCGCACCGCGGTGTCGCTCCTCACGCGCAACGACGACCGCGACGTCGAGGTCCTCAACGTGCGGGGCAACGCGAGCTACCGCCTGCCACTCGAGATTCCCGCGACGGCGAAGGCGGGCTTCTTCTACCGCGACCAGAAATTCGCCGAGGTCGGCCGCCGCCGGCAGTGGAACTACCTGGCGACGGCGCCCGCGATGACGGCGTCGTACCCCGATGTATTCGCGTTTCCCGGACAACAGCGGCTGCCCTACGTCCATCCGCGCAAGGCCTACGAGGACACGGCCAATCCCGCGCTCTGGGCCGAGGACCTGTACTTCCGGACCGCCGACGCCTTCTCGACCACGCGCAACGCTTCCGAGGAGATCACGGCGGGCTATGTGCAGGGCCAGGCGAAGCTGGGCCGCCTGAACGTGCTCGGCGGGGTGCGCACCGAGCGGACCGACGTCTCCGGCTTCGGCTACGTGCGCGTGGCTCCCGCCACCGCGGCGCAGATTCCGGATCCGGTCGCGCGTGCCATCCACGACTGGAACAACCCGACTTCGAACAGCGGGTCCTACACGCGCACGTTCCCGAGCATCCACTTCACCTACGACTTCACCGACCGGATCCGCGCGCAGGCGAGCTGGTCGACGTCGTTCGGCCGCCCGGCCGTCACCAATCTCGTGCCCAATGCGAGCATCAGCGACCCCAACCAGACCGTGACGATCGGCAATCCGTCGGTCGGCCCGCAGTACTCGGAGAACATCGATCTCTCCCTCCAATACTACCTCAATCCCGCCGGCATCGTCTCGGTCGGCTATTTCCGCAAGGACATCGAGGATTACATCCTCACGACCGAGATCGGGATTGTCGGAGTCGGACCGAACAACGGCTTTGAGGGCAGCTACGCCGGCTATTCGCTGCGCAGCTCCAGCAACGCGGGCAACGCGAAGGTGAATGGGTGGGAGTTCGATTACCGCCAGCAGCTCACGTTCCTCCCGGGCCTGCTGAAGGGCTTCACCCTCGCGGGCAATTTCACGGTGCTGTCGACGGAAGGTGACTTCGGCGGCGGAGCGGTCCGCTCCGACAAGGAAGTCGCGGGTTTCATCCCCCGCACCGGCAACGCCAGCCTCACGTATGCGCAGGGCCGGTACCGGTTCAGCGCGCTCCTCAATTACACCGGCAATTACCTGAACACCTTCAACGCGACGGCGCAGCGCAACATCTACCGCCAGGAGCGCACCATCGTGAACCTGGGCGCTTCGTACCAGTGGCGGCCGTCGCTGAGCTTCTTCGTCGATGTGACCAACGTCTTCAACGAGCCGCAGGCGACCTACATCGGCTTCGAGGATCGCCCGCAGCGCATCATCCACACCGGCCAGGCGCTCGTCTTCGGCGTGAGCGGTCGCTTCTGATGTCGCGATGACGACCTTCGCCGCGACGGCCTCCCGGTTGCCTGCAACGCTCCTCGCGCTCGTGGCGCTGGCGATGCT
>ERZ761602.5699-NODE-5699-length-14530-cov-4.517375_pt1 | contig 14530 bp, 14 predicted proteins | sample MGYA00512165_ERZ761602 | MGnify/ENA primary metagenome ERZ761602 (study PRJEB28899, sample SAMN02445085) | bioreactor sludge metagenome | biome: EBPR sludge; isolation source: Thorneside wastewater treatment plant | place: Australia: Brisbane, Thorneside...
TCAACACCACGTCGAACACCGAGAACGGGAAATACCCGCTGTGCGCCTGCGGTACATAGCCCGCGATGCGCGCCACCTCGGCGCGCGATAGGCGGTCGAACGGTGTATCGCCGAAGCGAACATTGCCGCCCTGCGCGGGGATGAGGCCCAGGATTGTCTTGAACAAGGTCGTCTTGCCGCAGCCGTTGGGGCCGAGCAGGCACATCACCTCGCCGGCATCGAGCGCCAGCGACACGCCGGCGCCCACGCGCTTGCCGGGATAGCCGAAGGAGAGGTTCTCGACGGCGAGCTTCATTGCCAGCTCCGCCGCGCGGTCGCCAGCAGCCAGATGAAGAACGGCGTACCGATGAACGCCGTCAGCACACCAAGCGGCACCTCGATGCGCGACACCGTGCGCGCTAGCGTGTCGACGAGCAGCAGGAACGCAGCGCCGAGCAGCACCGACACCGGCAGCAGGCGCGCGAAGTTCGGGCCGGCGAGAAGGCGCGCGAAATGCGGCACGAGCAGGCCGATCCAGCCGACGATGCCGCTGATCGATACGACGGCCGCGGTCATCAAGGTCGCGGCCGCGATCACGGCGAGGCGCAGGCGCGTCACGTTGATGCCGAGCGCCTTGGCCTCCTCGTCGCCGAGTGCCATCAGGTTCATGCGCCAACGCAGTAGCCACAGCGGCACCAGGCCGAGCAGCACCGGCACGAACGTCGTCGCGATGTCTGCGGGGTTCGTCGCGGCGAGCGATCCGAGCAGCCAGAACGTGATCGCCGGAAGCTGGTTGTAGGGATCGGCGAGATACTTCAGGAGCGCCAGAACGCTGCCGAGCAGCGCGCCGATCACGACGCCGGCGAGGATCAGCACGAGGATCGGATCGTGGCCGCGCACGGCCTGGCCGATGAAGTACACGGCGGCGACGGCGCCGAGCCCGAACGCAAAGGCGAAGCCCTGGATCCACCAGAGATCGAGCGACAGGAAGATGCCGAGCGTGGCACCGAGCGCCGCGCCCGAGGAGACGCCGAGGATGTCGGGCGAGACGAGCGGGTTGCGGAACAGGTTCTGATAGGCCGCGCCCGCCGCTGCCAGCGCCGCACCCACCATCAGCGCGGCGATCACGCGCGGCCCGCGAATCTGGAACAGGACCGTTTCCGCCGTGGCCGGCAGGCCGTGCGCGCCGCCGGTGAACTTGGCCCAGACGATCGCCGCGATATCCCCGGGCGAGATCGGGAAGCGGCCGATGGCGAGCGCCGCGATGATCGCCGCAATCAAGAGCAGCGCTGCTACGGCGGCTGCAAGCAGCAGTCGCTTGTTCGCGAAGCGCTCGCGCCGTGTGCCGGATGCGGCGCTCATTTCCCCGCCGGCAGCGCGTTCGCGAGCAGCCGGTCGAGCTGCGCCTCGGTCGGGACGCGGTGATAAAAGCGGCGGTGAAAATCCGAGACGATCGGGCGGAGAGCGTCGGGGAACGCCTGCGGATAGAAGAGGTGCGCGAGCCATTGCAGGCCGAGCAGCCGGTTCACCGCGGGCGGGAAGTCGATCCAGCCAAACGGCAGGTTCGGCGACAGGAACACGCGCTTCTCGCGCGCGGCTTTCAAGTCCTTCCATGCGGTATCGGAAAGCGCGCGCTGCCGGAACGCGGGGTCGATGGCGAGGATCGTGTCAGGGTTCCAGCCGATCACCTGCTCCAGCGAGACGTTGACGAGCCCGCCGGACCCGAGCGCGGCGGCGACGTTCACCGCCCCGACGCGTTCGATGATTTCAGTGTTGATCGAGCCCGCGGCGCCGGTCTGCAGTCCCGCCGGCCCGCGGCCGTAATAGACGCGTGGGCGCCTCTCGGCCGGAATCGAGCCGAGCGTGCGATCGAGCGCGCGCAGCAGGTTTTCGGCATAGGCGGCATGGCCCTCGGCGGTATCGCGCCGTTCCACGGTCGCGCCAAGCAGCCGATACGTGTCGGCCATGCGCTCGAACTTGCCGTCGAGCAGGATGTAGGGAATGCCGGTCTGCTGTTGGACGCGGTTCGCGAGCGAGACGTAGGTGGCGTCGACCGTGCCGTAATCGACGATGAGGTCGGGCTTGAGCGCGAGCACCGTTTCGAGATTTGCGGTATTGCCGCGGCCGGTCAGGCGCCCCACGCCCGGCAGGTCCGCATAGCGCGGCGGCACGAATTCCTTCTCCGCCGGGCGGAATTCGTTCGTCCAGCCGAGCAGCAGGTCGGGTGCCAGCGTGAACAGCATGATCGCCGCGGGCGGGCCTGCCGCGAAGACGCGCGTGATCTCGGCCGGCACCTCGACGCTGCGCCGCGCCGCGTCGATGATCGCGCGCTTGTTCTGGGCGCGCAGCAGCGTCGGGAGCGCGAAAGCGCCGGCGGCACCTCCCGCCAGCACGCGCCGTCGCGAAACTCTCGGAGCGGTCCTGTTCATTGTTTGGTGGCGATCATCTCCGTGCCTTCGATGATAGCAACGGTCGGCCTGCGCCGCCTCAGTCTCGGGCGGCCGGCTTGGGCTTTGCGCCGTCAGAGCCCGCTTTCGGCCCGAAGCGCCTGGGGCACGGCGCCCGGCAGCTCGGGCCCGATCTCGCCGCGCAGCACCATTTGCGCCGCGATCTTCAGACGCGGCATATCCCGGCGCCTCATTTCGCCGTGGATCACGCCGCCGTGCCGTTTGCCCTCGAAGCGCACAGAGAAATCCTTCTCAAAGCGCTCGAAGACGGAATAGGCCTCCCCCTTGTAGTGCTTGACATTGATGTCCGCCGTGATCCGGCCCTCCCGAAACTTGAAGCGGCCGACGTAGAGATACTGACCGTCGCCGCCGGCGAGCTTGCCCGATGAAAGCACGACGACGCCGGCGTGTTTCCGCCCGTCGCCGAACTCGGATTCGATCGTCCAGATTTCACCGGAGCGCAAACGCACGATTCCCTCACTCCCTGCGCCGTGCCGCGGCGCTCATTTGCGCGGCGGCGCTGGCGGAAGCCCGAAGCCGTGGCGCACCAGAATGGTGCGTCCCATCGGCGAACGGACAAAGTCCGCGAAGCGCACGGCCTCGAGCCGCGCGCCTTTGACGACCGCTAGGCCGTACTCCGCGCCGACCGAGAGCGCGTCCGGCACGGCGACGATCTTCAGCGGCGGGACCTCCTTCCGCGCCAGCACCGCGTTGGTGCAATAGGTGAGGAAGATATCGGCCTCGCCCTTCTCGACGAGCGCTCCGTAAACGCTGCGGTCCTTCGGCGGGGGCGGCGAGGCTGGTCCGCCGGTGAGCTTCAAGGCCTTCCGGTCGAGAGCTTGCAAGGCGCCCGGTCGCACCGCGTCCGCCTTGCGGAACAATTCCCAGGCATAGTCTCCCGAAGGATCGGCGGCCGGCGTCGAGGTTCCGAGCTTGAACCGGGCGTCGAGCATCCGGTCGAGCAGTGTCTCCGTAGTGACGTCCACCCCCGGCGCGGCGAGCGCGCACAGCTGATTGCGCGCGAAGGCGTGCACCTCGCCGGACTGTCCCGCATCGGCGAGGGCGCGCGGATGGGCCATGTTGGCCGAGGCGAAGACCTCGGCGTTTTCGCCCTTGGCGATGCGGTCGCGCAGGAGGCCGGAAGGACCGAACGTGCCGGCCACGGCGAGGCCCGAGTCCTGGCGGAACGCGTTGGCGATTTCCTCCATCACTGCCTTCAGGCTGCCGGCAGCGTAGAGGCGGACGGGTTCTTGCGCCATTGCGGGCCCCGCTGTGATGAAGGCAGCAAGCGCTGCGGCGCCAGCCAGTCTTCGCAGCATGGCGACCTCACTTCTTGTAGTTCGGGAAGAAGAGCTGCTCGCCGCCGATCTTGTAGGAGGCGATCGCGGCCTGGCCCTCGGGCGAAGCGATCCAGTCGACGAACGCCATGCCGAGGTCCTTCTTCACGTGCTTGTGCTTCTCGGGGTTCACCAGCATCACGCCGTACTGGTTGAACAGCTGCTGATCGCCCTCCACGGCAATGACGAGGCTTTGCCGGTTCTTGAACGAAAGCCACGTGCCGCGGTCGGTGAGCGCGTAGGCCTCCAGCCCCGCCGCAGTGTTGAGCGTCGGCCCCATGCCCGAGCCGGTTTCGCGGTACCAGCCGCCTTTGCCGGCGGCGAGATCGACTCCGGCGGCCTTCCAGAAACGCAGCTCGGCCGCATGGGTTCCGCTCCGGTCGCCGCGCGAGGCGAACGGCGCCTTGGCGGCGGCGATCTTCTTCAGCGCGCCGATCGTGTCCTTCGATCCCTTCACCCCGGCCGGATCCGCCGCTGGGCCGACGATGATGAAATCGTTGTACATCACCTCGCGGCGATCGACGCCGAAGCCCTCGGCGACGAATTTCAGCTCCGCTTCGCGGTCGTGCACGAACACCACGTCGGCGTCGCCGCGTCGGCCCATGTCGAGTGCCTGACCGGTGCCCTGCGCCACGACGCGGACCTTGATGCCGGCCTTCTGCTCGAACAGCGGAAGTATGTGCTTGAACAGCCCCGACTGCTCGGTCGAAGTCGTCGACGCAATGACGATGGACTTGTCCTGCGCCGCGGCGGGCAGGGCCACTGCGAGCGCGGCCAAGACCGCAAGTTCGATCAAATTTCTCCGAAGCATTTGCGTCTCCCCATGTTTCCGGTCGGTGCGATCAGACGGGCAGTTCGCCGCGCATGAAGGCGGTGGCCTCGTACGACCTCGGCGCGGCGAAAAATTCGGCGGCGGGCGCGTGCTCGACGATGCGGCCGCGATGCAGGAACACGATCTCGTCGGCGAGGCGCCGCGCCTGCCCAAGGTCGTGGGTCGTCATCACGATCTTGGTCCCGGCTCGGTTCATCGCCTGCACGATCGCCTCGACGAGGCGCGTCGCGGCCGGGTCGAGGCTCGCCGTCGGTTCGTCGAGAAACAGCACGGCCGGATCGAGCGCCCAGGCGCGAGCCAGCGCCACGCGCTGCTGCTCGCCGCCAGACAGGCGGCGCGCGGGGCGGGCCGCGAGATGCGCGAGGCCGACGGCGCCGAGGCGCTCGAGCGCGATGGCGCGCCGCTCGGCCGCGCCGACGCCGGCGAGCTTCAGCCCGTACTCGACGTTGCCGCGCACGCTCCGGCGCAGCATCACCGGCCGTTGAAACACCATCGCGTCGGGCCGCCGGCGGCCGAGCGTCCCCTCCCATGCGATCGTACCCCCGCCGGGGCGCAACAGTTCGTGGCAAAGCCGCAGCAGCACGCTCTTGCCGGCCCCGTTCGGGCCGAGGATCACGGTGCGCGTTCCCGCCTGCAGCGTCAGCGTAACACGCTCGAGAATCGTCACGCCGCCCGCCGCGAACGAAACGTCGCGCAGCGCGAGCGGCAGCGGCGAGGGGCGGGCGTGCACCGCGTTCAACCGTAGCGCGCCTGCGCCACCGTCTTCATCGCGCTGGCGGCCGCGTTGATGAGAACGATGAGCGCGATCAGCACGATGCCGAGGCCGAGCGCCAGGGGCAGGTCGCCCTTGCTGGTCTCGAGCGCGATCGCGGTGGTCATCACGCGGGTGAGGCCGTCGATGTTGCCGCCGACGATCATCACCGCGCCCACCTCGGCGCTGGCGCGGCCGAGCCCGGCGAGCACGGCGGTCGCGAGCGAGAAGCGCGTGTCCCAGATCAGCGTCGCGACAGAGCGCCGCGGCGTGGCGCCGAGCGAGCGCATCTGCTCCTCGTATTCGCGCCACGCGTCCTCGACGGTCTGGCGCGCGAGCGCGGCGACGATCGGGACGATCAGGATCGTCTGCGCGATCACCATCGCGGCCGGCGTGAACAGCAGGCCGAGGTCGCCGAGCGGCCCGGCGCGCGACAGCAGCAGATAGACGGCGAGGCCGACGACGACCGGCGGCAGGCCCATCATGCCGTTGAACAGCGTCACCAGCGCGCCGCGTCCGGGAAAGCGGAAAACCGCGAGCGCCGCGCCGAGCGGGAGACCGACCAGGCTCGCGAGCGCGACGGCGGCGAGGCTCACCGCCAGCGACAGGCCGACGATGCCCCAGAGCGCCGGATCGGCGCCGCCGATCAACGCCAGGGCGGTGGATAACGCATCGCGCTCGGGCATGGCGCCGTCATAGCGGCGCCGCGGCGCCCGGCCCGCCGCAGGAAAAAATTTGCACGACTCTGCGCAAACTTGCACATCCCGGCGTCGCCCGCGCCGCGGGTCAGGCCGCGAGCGCGTGCGGATCGGCGCGGAGCACCTGCCGCGCGCGCCAGGCGAAGGTGGTGATCATGATCGCCGGCTTGCGCATGAAGCCGTGCGCCTGGCGGCCGAACTCGGGCTTGATCGGCCGCACCGTTCCGGCGGCCTCGGCGTCGAGCTGGAGCTTCGCGGCCAGTTCCATCGCCGCGGCGAGGTAGGTGGCCTCCACGATGTCGCGGCCGGTGGCGAGGATGCCGTGATGCGCGAGCAGGATCGAGCGCTTGTCGCCGAGCGCCGCGGAGATGATGCGCCCTTCGTCGTCGGCCACCGGCACGCCGGGCCATTCCGGCAGGAACGCCACGTCGTCGTAGAGCATCGCCGTGTCCATGTGCGAGACGACGAGCGGGCGCCCGATCATCGACAGCGCCGAAGCCTTGGGCGGATGCGTGTGGACGATCGCCATCGCATCGGGGCGCTTGCCGTAGACCCAGATGTGGAAGCGCACCGCGGGATTGGGGATGCCCTTGCCCTCGACGACGTTGAGATCCCGGTCGACGCGAATGAGGTCGCGCGGCCGGACTTCGTCGAAGCCGACGCCGATCGGCAGGCTGCGGTACGTGTCGTCGGGCAGGCGCTGCGTCATCTGGCCGGCCAGGCCCGAGCAGTGGCCGTCCGCGGCCAGCATGCGGGCCGCCAGCACCAGCTGCTCGGGCTCGCTCCAGACGCCGGGCAAGAGATGGGCATCGAGGTCGCGGTCCACCCGGGCGTGGATCGCGTCGCGCGTTCCTTCCATCGCGAAATCTCCCTATCTGCGGCCTCCGAACGGAGCGTTGAAGGCCGCGGGCGAGTCATTTAAGGTCCGGCTATCGCGGCGCGTCAAACCTCAACAGCGCCCGTTCAGGGAGGCTAGCAAATGAAGCGTGTACTCGTTTCGGCCGGCATGGCTGCGCTTGCGCTCGGGCTCGCGGGTGGCGCCCGCGCGCAGACGGAACTCACCTTCTCCACATGGGTTCCGCTCAATCATCCGATCAGCGTCAACATCTTCAATCCGTGGTTCGAGAAAGTCGAGAAGGAGAGCGGCGGCAAGGTGAAGTTCCGCACGCTGCCGAAGCCGATCGGCGCGCCGAATCAGCACTACGATGCGGTGGTGAAGGGCCAAGTCGACGCGGCCTACGCCACGCTCGGCTACCAGCCGGAGCGCTTCTTCCCCTATTTGCTCGCGGAGCTGCCGCAGCTCGGCGAAACCGCCGTCCACAACGGCGTGGCGCTCTGGCGCACGCACCAGAAGTACTACGAGAAGCTCGGCATGTTCAAAGACGTCGTGCTGATCGGCCTGATGACCCACGGCCCCGGCCTCATGCATCACACCAAGAAGCCGGTCATGAAGCCCGACGATCTCAAGGGCCAGAAGATCCGCGTCGGCGGCGACGTGCCGAAGCTCATCGTCGAGCATTTCGGCGGCGTCGTGATCACGCAGCCCGCGCCGAAATCCTACGAAATCCTCTCGCAGGGCATCGCCGACGGCATCTTCTTCCCGATGGAGTCGGTCAAGAGCTTCAACATCGCGAAGATCGTCACGCACACGACCTACGTGAAGGGCGGGCTCTACTCGTCGTCGTTCTGGTTCGCGATCAACAAGGACAAGTTCGACAAGCTCGATCCGGCCGCCAAGGCCGCGATCACCAAAAACGGCGGCGAGGCGTTCGCGCGGCTGGCCGGCGCCGGCTGGGACAGGGCCGACGCCGACGGCCTGGCCATGGCCAAGGAGAACAAGAACACCTATTCGGAAGCGTCGCCGGAATTCGTGGCCGCGCTTTCGAAGCTCACCGGCAAGATCGAGGCCGAGTACGCCGCGAAGCTCGACAAGCTCGGGCTTCCCGGCAAGCAGGTGATCGCCGACTATCGCGCCGAGCTGGCGAAGATCAAGGCCGGCAACTGAGCCTCGGGGCTCCCGCATCCGCGCCGTGCCGGCGCGGATGCGGCCTCGACGCGGGGGAATCTTTCCCACATCGCGGCCCCGCTAGGCTTGCGGCGGCGGTATCGTTCGGAGGGGGCTGAGGCGGTGAACGGACGGGGCGCCAGGCCGGCCGCGCGGGAGCGCCGCCGGTGAGCGAGACGGCAGAGAAATCCAAGCTCGACGCGGCAATCGATCGCGTCGCTACGTGGACGCTCGGCATCGTGGCGTCGGCGATCCTGTTCGCGATGATGACGCTGGCCTTCGTCGACGTGTGGGGGCGCTACCTGCTGCGCAAGCCCGTGTTCGGCGGGTACGAAGTGACGGAGTTCATGATGGGGGTGCTGATCTTCGCGTCGCTGCCGCTGCTCTGCGCGCGCGAAGGGCACGTCACGATCGACATCCTCGATCACGTGATTCCGGATCGCTTCGCGCGCTGGCAGAGGCTTTTCGTCAATGTCGTCAGCGCCGCCGCCCTCGGCGCAATGGGCTGGCAGCTGTTCCTCCAGCACCGGATGCTCGCCGGCAACAACGAAGTGACGATGACGCTCAAGATCCCGCACGCGCCGTTCGCGCTCGGCTTCTCGATCATGGCCGCCGTTGCGATGCTCGCCTGTCTCGCCAACGCGTGGGGCTACCTGCGCGGCACGCGCACGCCGACCGACGCGCCGTCATGATCCTCTCGCTGATCGCGTTCGCGTGCCTGCTCGCGCTGTGCTTCGCGCGCGTTCCCATCGCATTCGCGATGGGCATCGTGGGCTTCGTCGGCTTCGCGCTGATACGCTCGCCCGACGCCGCGCTCTCGCAGCTCGCGCAGATCTCGTTCGTTACCGGCATCAATTACGAGCTGTCGGTGCTGCCGCTCTTCATCCTGATGGGCAATTTCGTCACCAGCGCCCGCCTGTCCGAGGATCTCTATCGCGCGGCGAACGGTTTCCTCGGCCACCGGCGCGGCGGCCTCGCGATGGCCACCGTCGTCGCGTGCGGCGGCTTCGCCTCGGTGTGCGGCTCGTCGATGGCGACGGCCGCCACGATGGCTAAGGTCGCGATGCCGTCGATGCGCGGCTTCGGCTATTCCGACCGGCTCGCCACCGGATCGATCGCGGCCGGCGGCACCCTCGGCATCCTCATCCCACCGTCGACGATCATGGTCATCTACGGGATCATGACGCAGACGAACATCGGCAAGCTGTTCGCCGCCGGCGTGCTGCCCGGCATCGTCGGCATCCTGTTCTACCTGGCGGCAGTGCAGTGGGTGGTGCGCACCGATCCCAAGGCCGGCCCGCCGGGGCAGCGCCAGCCGTGGAGCCAGCGCCTGCGGACGCTCGCCGACGTCTGGGGCGTCGTCGCGCTGTTCGCTCTGGTGATGATCGGCATCTATGGCGGTATCTTCACGCCGACGGAGGCGGCCGGCATCGGCGCGGCGGGCGCCTTCCTGTTCGCGCTCTATCGCCGCGAGCTGTCGTGGAAGAAGCTGTTCGACATCCTGCTCGAAAGCGCCATCACCACCGCCATGCTGTTCATGGTGCTGATCGGCGCCACGCTGTTCTCCGATTTCATCAACCAAGCCGGATTCGCCGAGGCGCTGCAGAGCTTCGTGCGCGATCTCGGCGTCAATCGCTGGGGCGTAATCCTCGCGATCATCATCATCTACCTCATTCTCGGCTGCGTGCTCGAGAGCCTGTCGATGGTGCTGCTGACGGTGCCGGTCTTCTTTCCGCTCGTGATGTCGCTCGGTTTCGACAAGGCGCTCGACACCTCGCCGGAGCTGGTGCAGGTGTGGTTCGGCGTGCTCGTGGTGGTGGTGGTGGAGATCAGCCTGCTGACGCCGCCCGTCGGCCTCAACGTGTTCGTGCTGCGCAGCGTGCTGCCCGATGTGGCCACCGGCACGATATTCCGCGGCGTCATGCCCTTCTTCGTCATGGACATCTTCCGCATCGCGGTTCTGGCTGCGTTGCCGATCATTTCGATCTGGCTGCCGTCGCACATGCGCTGAGCCGCTGCGGCTGCGGGCAACACGCCCAGCACCGCGCTGCCCGTCCACATCTTCGCCGCTTTTCGGCCCTGCTTCGGCCTCCGCCGGATCGTCTATCTCGCGCGCATCCGATACGGGGCGTTCGCGCGGGAACGGGCGTATCCGGCTCTATTTCTTCCGACATCCACCAAAAGCTGAGGTTCAGGCTCATGAAACATCTTCGCTCTCTCCTCGCCGCCGGCGTTGCCGCCGCCGCCCTCGCGGTCTCGGCCCTCCCTGCCGGCGCGCAGGGCGCGCGCGTCGCGGCCGGGACGCTGTCGTGCAGCGTCGCCCCCGGCGTGAGCTTCGTGTTCGGCTCCACGCGCCAGGTCCATTGCATCTACTACGGCGCCAACGGCATCGCCGAACGCTACGTCGGCCAGATCGACCGCTGGGGCGTCGACGTCGGCTACACCAACGCGGCCACGATGATGTGGGCGGTGCTCGCCGGCACCTCCACGCTGCCGCCGGGCACCCTGGCGGGCAACTATGCCGGCGTCTCGGCGGCGGTCACGCCGGGCATCGGCGGCGCCGCCAACGTCCTCGTGGGCGGCAGCAACCAGACGGTGTCGCTGCAGCCGGTGAGCGTCGAGGGCAATACCGGCCTCAACCTCGCGGCCGGCATCGGCGCGCTGATGCTGCGCCGCCCGTAGGCGCAGCGCACGGAGCGTTCGGAGAGCGGGGCCGGTCGCGAGACCGGCCCCGTTTTCGTTAGCGCCGGGCGCCGCGCACCGCTTTGCGCGGCGGCGGCAACGCTGTAATACCCCGGCAGGCTTTCGAGGGAGGAACCGCATGGCGCCCGACGATTCCCGCCGTGGATCATCGCGCCGCAACCGGCCGAAGCTGCGCTCGCGCATCGCCATCGACGGGCTCGACCGCACGCCGCACCGCGCGTTCCTGCGCGCGACCGGACTCGGCGACGAGGCGATCGCGCGGCCGATGATCGGCGTCGCCACCACCGAAGGCGAGATGACGCCGTGCAACATGGGCCTGCGCGCCCAGGCCGAGTTCATCCGCGAGGGCATCTCGGAGGCCGGCGGCACGCCGCGCGAGTTCACGACCATCGGCGTCTCCGACGGCGTCTCGATGAACCACCAGGGCATGAAGTTCTCGCTGATCTCGCGCGAGATCATCGCCGATTCGGTGGAAGCCGTCGTGCGCGCGCATGTCTACGACGGCATCGTCGGCATGGGCGGCTGCGACAAGACCCTGCCCGGCATGATGATGGGCATCGTGCGCGTGAACGTGCCCGGCGCGTTCCTCTATGGCGGCGCGCACTTGCCGGGCCGCTGGCGTGGGCAGGAGGCGACCGAGCTCACGGCCTACGAAGGGGTCGGCAAGGTGCAGGCCGGCGCGATGAGCGAAGCCGATCTCGCCGAATTGGAGCGGAACTGCATGCCCACAGTCGGCGCCTGCGCTGGCCAGTTCACGGCCAACACGATGGGCATGGTGTCGGAAACGCTCGGCCTCGCCATGCTCGGCTCGTCGATGATTCCGGCCGTGTACAGCGAGCGGAAGTCGATCGCGCGCCGCACCGGCCAGCTCGTGATGCAGGCGCTCGAGAACGGCGGGCCGCTGCCGCGCGATCTCGTCACGAGGAAGAGCCTCGAGAACGCGGCGGCCATCGTCGCGGCCACCGGCGGCTCGACCAACGCCGCGCTGCACATTCCCGCGATCGCGCACGAGGCCGGCATCCGCTTCACGATGGACGACGTGGCGGCGGTGTTCGACCGCACGCCGCTGATCGCCGATCTCCAGCCCGGCGGACGATTCCTCGCGAAAGACGTGAACGCGATTGGCGGCGCGCCGGTGGTGATGAAGGCGCTCTTGGCGCTCGGCCGCTTCCACGGCGACACGCTCACGCTCGCGGGCGAGCGCATCGAGACGGCGCTCGCCGCGTTCCCCGATCCCGACGGCGAAGTCGTGCGCAAGAAGGAGCGCCCGATCACGGCCGATGGCGGCGTCGTCGTGCTCAAGGGCAATCTCTGCCCCGACGGCGCGCTTTTGAAGGTGGCGGGCTTGAAGTCGCTCGAATTCCGCGGCCCCGCGCTCGTGTTCGACGACGAGGAGAGCTGCACCGCCGCGGTGCGCGAGCGGCGCTATCCCGAGGGCAGCGTCATCGTCATCCGCTACGAGGGCCCGAAGGGCGGGCCGGGCATGCGCGAGATGCTCGGCACCACGGCGCTCATCTACGGGCAGGGCATGGGCGAGAAGGTTGCGCTCGTCACCGACGGCCGCTTCTCCGGCGGCACGCGCGGCATGTGCATCGGCTATGTCAGCCCCGAGGCGGCGGCGGGCGGCCCGCTCGCGCTGATCCGGAACGGCGACCTCGTCCGCATCGACGCCCGGAAGCGAAGCATCGAGGTCGAGCTTTCCGCCGACGAGCTCGCGCGCCGGCGCGCCGCGTGGCAGCCGCCCGCGAAGAAGCGCATCGCCGGCACGCTTGAGAAATACGCCGCCCTGGTCGGCCCCGCCAATCTCGGCGCCGTCACGCATAGCGGCGGCGTGGTGTGGGAGGCGGAGGAGTAATCTCCTTTTCCCGCGGGGGAAAAGGGATCAATCCCGAACGTTGTTCGTTGATGCGATCCTCGCTAATCTCGCGGCGAGATCGAGGGGGATCGCGTGGAATTTCCGCCGGGCGAGTCCTGGAGCCGGAACGTCGAGGCCGTCGCCTACATGGATCTCGGCGGCAAGCCGGGCTTCAAGATGGCGCTGCATCGCGCCGGCGCGCGCTGGTATTTCTACGTCGCGCACCTCTGGGAGCCGGGCTGGAGCATCGTCGACGTGACCGACGCGGCGCGGCCGCGCTTCGTGCGATTCATCCCCGGCCCGCCGAACACCTGGACGCTCCAGATCCAGATCGCCGACGGGCGCATGATCACGGCGCTCGAGAAGATCCCGCCGATCTGGTCGCCGCCGCCCGATCCCGCGCGCGGCAACGAGGAAGGGCTCCTGATCTGGGATCTCGCCGATCCGGAGAATCCGCGCCGCCTCGGCCATTATCGGACCGGCGGCGACGGCACGCACCGCAACTACTATGCCGGCGGGCGCTACGTGCACGCGACCGTGCTGCCCGCGGGCTTCGACGGGCACATCTACGCCATCGTCGACATCGCCGATCCCGCGAAGCCCGTCGAGGTGTCGCGCTGGTGGCGCAAGGGGCAGTGGACGGCGGGCGGCGAGGGCGGCGTTCCGTTCGGCACGATGCTGCATGGCGGCGCCTATGTCGCCGGCGACCGCGCGTATCTGCCCTACAGCGCCGGCGGCTTCGTGATCCTCGACATCGCCGACGTGCGGCAGCCGCGCCTCGTCGGCGACCTGCCGTTCTCGCCGCCGTTCCAGAGCTTCATCGCGGTGCACACGGCGCAGCCGCTGCCGGAGAAGAAGATCGTCGTCGTGAATTCGGAGGCGATCGCCGAGAATTGCGAGGAGCCGCTCGGCTATGCCGGCCTCGTCGACGTGTCGGACGAGACCAAGCCCCGGCTCATGTCGCTGTTCCCGCTGCCGGCGCCGCCGCCGGGCGCGCCATTCAAGAACTTCTGCCAGCGCGGCGGCCGCTTCGGGCCGCACAACCAGCACCAGCACCAGTTCCAGGACGCGCTCTACCGCAACGACGACCTCGTGTTCCTCACCTATTTCAACGCCGGCCTGCGCATCGTGGATATCAGCGATCCCCTGCTGCCGCGCGAGGTGGGATATTTCGTGCCGCCCGATCCGGGGGTGCGCCGTGCGCCGCAGCCCAAGACGCTGGTCGCGCAGTCCGAGGATGTCGTGGTCGACGCGCGCGGTTTCATCTATGTCACCGACAAGAACCACGGCGTCTACGTGCTTCGCTATCGTCCGGCGGGATGAGCCTGCCGGGCGCAACAGAGAGTCGACGAGGGAGAGAACGATGACTCGAACGATACGCATGATCCTCGCGCTGGCGGCCGCAATCGCGGCCGGCGCCGGTGCCGCCGCGGCGCAGACGAAGATCACGATCGGCTACACCGGCGCGAACACGTTCGTCCCGGCCTTCGTGGCCAAGGACAAGGGCTTCTTCGCGAAGAACGGCCTCGACGTGACGCTGACGCGCATTCCGGTCGGCTCGACGATCCCGGGCGCGCTGATGGCAAACAGCCTGACGGTCGGCACGCTCACCGCGCCGGTCTTCCTCGCCGCCAACGACAACGGCATCGAGCTCGTCATCATCGCCGGCGCCTCGCTGCAGTCGAAGGCCAATCCCACGGCCGGCGTCGTCGCCAAGACCGGATCGGGCATCCAGAAGCCGGCGGATTTCGTCGGGAAGAAGGTCGGCGCGCCAGGCGTCAACGGCCTGCAGGACATCCTGTTCAAGAAGTGGCTGAAGAACCACAACGTCGACTGGAAGCAGGTGACGTTCGTCGACGCGCCGTTCCCGCAGATGGGTGCGATGATCCAGGGCGGGCTGGGCCTGGCCGCCTCGGCCAACCT
>ERZ761602.5700-NODE-5700-length-14529-cov-154.330869_pt1 | contig 14529 bp, 9 predicted proteins | sample MGYA00512165_ERZ761602 | MGnify/ENA primary metagenome ERZ761602 (study PRJEB28899, sample SAMN02445085) | bioreactor sludge metagenome | biome: EBPR sludge; isolation source: Thorneside wastewater treatment plant | place: Australia: Brisbane, Thorneside...
CAGTCTCTACCCTCACCACCCGCTACCATGGAATCTAAAATGAGAACTGCTGCGGCAATACCGAAGGCTGGATTGCCAAGCCGCGTTGCTCCATAATCCCCATCTTCGCAGCAGCGCCTCAACCCAGCACCCGCAGGAGCCACCATGACCCTCCCTCGTTTGACCCGCACGTGCCGCCCCCTGGGCGTTGTCGCCGCCGGACTCGCCGGCCTGCTGTTCCTGGCCGGCACAGGCTGCAGCGAGAAGAAGGCAACGGCGCCGGCAGTTCCGGTTGTCGATGTCGTCAAGGTGGTGCAAAAGGACGTACCGATCTACATGGAGTGGATCGGTTCGCTCGACGGCAACGTCAATGCCGTCATCCGGCCGCAGGTGACGGGCTACCTGATCAAGCAGAATTACCGCGAAGGTGACCTCGTCAAGCAGGGCCAGCCGCTGTTCGAGATCGACCCGCGCACCTTCGAGGCGGCGGTCGAGGAAGCGAAGGGATTGCGGGCGCAGCAGGCCGCCCGCTATGAGACGACTCGCGCCAACCTCGCGCGAATCAAGCCGCTGGCTGCGCTCAACGCCGTCAGCCAGAAGGATCTCGACGACGCCACCGGTTCCGACCTGTCGGCCAAGGCAGCCCTCGAGGCGGCCGACGCGTCGCTGAAGACGGCCAGGCTCAACCTCGGCTTCACCCGGATCACCTCGCCGGTCACCGGCATCGCCGGCATCGCCAAGGCGCAGATCGGCGATCTCCTGAGCCCGAGCATGGCGACCGAGTTGACGACCGTGTCGACGGTCGATCCGATCAAGGTCTATTTCAACATCAGCGAGCGCGAGTATCTCAAGGTCGCCACCGCCGCCACCGCCAGCGGGACGAAGAACGAACACGTGCCACTCGACCTCTTCCTCGTCGATGGCTCGCTCTATCCGCATCCGGGCAAGTTCCACCTCCTCAACCGGCAGGTCGACCCGAGCACCGGCACCTTCAAGGCGGCGGCGCTGTTTGCCAACCCGAACAGCCTGCTGCGCCCCGGACAGTACGGCAAGGTGCGGGCGACCATGTCGGTCGCCAAGGGCGCCCTGCTGGTGCCACAGCGTTCGGTCACCGAGATCCAGGGCAAGTATCTGCTGGCGGTCGTCGGTGCCGACAACAAGGTCGACATCCGGCCGGTCACTGTCGGCGACCGCATCGGTGGCGACTGGATCATCAGCCAGGGGCTGCAACCCGGTGAGATGGTGATCGCCGAGGGCACGCAGAAGGTGCGCCCGGGAATGGCCGTCACGCCCAAGCCCTACGTCGCCGACGCTGCGGCAGCGGGCACCCCGGCCACACCGGCGGAAAAACCCGCGCCGCAGCCCGCCGACAAGCCGGCAGCGGCAAGCAAGGGGTAAGCCACCATGTCGAAGTTCTTCATCAACCGGCCGATCGTCGCCATGGTCATCTCGATCCTGATGACCATCATCGGGCTGGTCACCATGGCCGGGCTGCCGACCGCCCAGTTCCCGAACATCGTTCCGCCGCAGATTCAGGTCAGCAGCACCTACACCGGCGCCGATGCGTTGACCGTCGAACAGGCGGTGGCCACCCCGATCGAGCAGCAGATGTCCGGCGTCGACAACATGGACTACATGTATTCGATCAACGCCAACAACGGCCAATCCACACTGTATGTGAACTTCGCCCTGGGTACCGACGCCAACACCGACCAGTTGCTCGCCCAGATGCGTCAAGGCCAGGCCGAATCGCAGCTGCCGTCGGACGTGCGCAACTACGGCGTCACCGTCGCCAAGTCGACCTCGTCGCCGCTGATCATGTTTGCGCTCTACTCGCCGAATGGCACTTACGACAACATCTTTCTTGCCAACTACGCCTACATCAACATCAATGACCAGATGACCCGGGTCAAGGGAATCGCCAGCGTCACCGTCTTCGGCGCCGGCCAGTACGCGATGCGGCTGTGGGTCAAGCCCGACCAACTGGCCAAGCTGAACATCACGATCCCGGAGATCATCAACGCGGTCAACGCCCAGAATACGGTCAATCCGGCCGGAACCATCGGTGCCGAACCGGTACCGGGGGGCCAGGAATTCACCTACGCGGTGCGCGCGCAGGGCCGGCTGCAGAGCGAGGAACAATTCGGCAACATCGTCCTGCGTGCCAACCCCGACGGGTCCATCGTGCGCGTCAGTGATGTCGCGCGCATCGAGCTCGGCGCCCAGACCTACAGCCAGCAGGGTCGGCTCAACGGGAAACCATCTGCTGTCGTTGCCCTCTACCAGATGCCTGGTGCCAATGCCCTGCAGGCGGCCAACGGCGCCAAGGAGTTGATGGAGAAGATCAAGGAGAGTTTCCCGCCGGACCTCGACTACGTCATCGCGCTCGACACGACGCTCTCGGTCACCGAAGGGATCAAGGAAATCCAGCACACGCTGTTCGAGGCGCTGGTGCTGGTCATACTCGTCGTCTTCATCTTCCTGCAGGGCTGGCGGGCGACGCTGATTCCCCTGCTGGCGGTGCCGGTGTCGCTGATCGGCACCTTCATGCTGTTCCCGATGTTCGGCTTCTCGATCAACACGCTTTCGCTGTTCGGTCTGGTGCTGGCGATCGGCCTGGTCGTCGATGACGCCATCGTCGTCGTCGAAGCGGTCGAGCACCATATCGAGCACGGCATGTCACCCAAGGATGCAACCATCAGGGCGATGGAGGAGGTCACCGGCCCGGTGATCGCCATCGCCGTCATCCTGGCGGCCGTTTTCGTGCCGACCGCTTTCATTCCTGGGATCACCGGCCAGCTCTACCAGCAGTTCGCGGTCACCATCGCCATCTCGGTGGTCATCTCGGCGTTCAACGCGCTGACCCTGAGCCCCGCTCTCTGCGCCATGCTGCTCAGGCCCAAGGTCAAGGGCAGCGGACCGCTGCAGAAGTTCTACGACTGGTTCAACGGGGTCTTCGGCCGCGTCACCGGGGGCTATGTCGGCCTCTGCCGGATTGCCATCCGGCGCAGCGCGATCAGTCTCCTGTTCCTCGTCGCCGCCGCGGCGGGTGCCGGTTTTTTCGGCAAGCTGGTCCCCGCCGGCTTCCTCCCGGATGAGGATCAGGGTTACGTCTTCGCCGCGGTCCAGCTCCCCGATGCCTCGTCGCTGCAACGCACGTCGGAAATTGCCGCCCAGGCGGAAGAGCTGATCATGAAGGTGCCGGGCGTCGAGTACACCACCACGGTCGTCGGCTACAGCATGCTGAGCCAGGTGACCAATACCTACAGCGCCTTCTTTTTCGTCACACTCAAGAACTGGGCGGAACGCAAGCAGCCCGACGAACAGTACGCTGCGATCAAGGCCGAACTCAGCAAGCGGCTGGCCAGCATCCCCGGCGCCATCGCCTTTGCGTTTCCGCCACCGGCCATCCAGGGGGTCGGCACCTCCGGTGGCGCGACCTTCGTTCTGCAGGACCGCGCTGGCAAGGACATCGCCTTCCTCGCCGAGAACACCACCCGGTTCATCGAAGCGGCGAGAAAGCGCCCCGAGTTCGCCAGCGTTTCAACCACCTTCCGGCCGACGGTGCCGCAGTTGTTCATCGAGGTCGACCAGGACAAGGTGCTCAAACAGGGGGTCAATCTCAGCGACGTCTACAAGACACTGCAGAGCTTCCTCGGCAGCGGCTTCATCAACTACTTCAACCGCTTCGGACGCCAATGGCAGGTGTACGTCCAGGCCGAAGGCGATTACCGCACCAACATCGAGAACGTCGGCCAGTTCTACGTGCGCAACAACAAGGGGGAAGCGGTGCCGCTGTCGGCGCTGACGTCGGTGCGCAACATCTCCGGCCCGGAATTCACGATGCGCTACAACCTCTACCGCAGCGCGCAGATCAACGCCTCGGCGGCGCCCGGTTACAGTTCGGTGCAGGTGATGCGCGCGCTCGAGGCGGTTTTCGCCGAAACCATGCCCAGCGAAATGGGCTATGACTACATGGGCATGTCCTTCCAGGAGCAGAAGGCGCAGCAGGGCGTGTCGCCGGCAGTCATCTTCGGCTTCTCGCTGCTCTGCGTCTTCCTGATCCTGGCGGCACAGTACGAGAGCTGGTCGCTCCCCTTCTCGGTTCTGCTGGGTACGCCGATCGCCGTTGCCGGCGCGTTTTTCGCGTTGCTGCTGCGTGGCCAGGAACTGAACGTGTACGCGCAGATCGGCCTCGTGATGCTGATCGGTCTGGCGGCGAAGAACGCCATCCTGATCGTCGAATTCGCCAAGATGGAGTACGAAAAAGGAGAGCTGTCGCTCGTCGAGGCGACCCTCAGAGGCGCTCAACTGCGCCTGCGGCCGATCCTGATGACCTCGTTCGCCTTCGTCCTCGGCTGCGTGCCACTGGCGATCGCCAGCGGCGCCGGCGCGCTTTCGCGCCAGGTCATGGGCAGCACGGTCATCGGTGGCATGCTGGCCGCGACCTGCATCGCCATCTTCCTGATTCCGGTGACCTTCTACGTCGTCGAGAGGCTCTCGCACAAGGGAGACACCGGCGCCGCGCACGGCGCGGCGACTGCCGACAGCGAGCCAGGAAAGCCGCCTACCGCGAGCGACAAGGAGGATCAGCCCCATGCCTAGACCGCTGTTCGCCGCCCTGCTGGCGCTGCTCGCCAGCGGCTGCATGGTCGGACCCGACTACGTTCGTCCGCCCCTCGATGCGCCGGCAGGCTGGCGCCTGAACGAGCAGGACGCGCGCGACCTCGCCAACACCGCCTGGTGGGAACAGTTCGCTGACCCCGTGCTCAACGATCTGGTGGCGACGGCGCTGCGTGAAAACAAGGATCTGATGATCGCCACCGCCCGCGTCGAAGAGTTCGCCGGCAACTACGGCTTCGTCCGTTCCGGACTCTTCCCGCAGATTGGCGCCAGTGCGGACGCCCGCCGGCAACGTGACGTCGGTGCCGTGGTCCTCGGTGCCGGACAGGACAATACTTTCAGCACCTACAACGTGATCCTCAACGCCAGCTGGGAGATCGACATCTGGGGACGCATCCGGCGTCAGACCGAAGCTGCGCGGGCCCGCCTGCTGGCCAGCGAGGAAGGCAGGCGCGGCGTCATCCTGTCGCTCGTCGGCAGCGTCACCGGCGCCTACATCAACCTGCGCGACCTCGACCGGCAACTCGAGATCGCCCGGGCGACGGCCAAGAGCCGCGGCGAGTCGTACGAACTCTTCAAGCTGCGCTTCGACGGCGGCCTCATCTCGGTGCTCGAGCTCAGCCAGAACCGCTCACAGTATGAGGAAGCGCTGGCCACCATCCCGCCACTCGAGAAGGCGATCGCCCAGCAGGAGAACGGCCTCAGCGTGCTCCTCGGCCGCAACCCCGGCCCGATCGCCCGCGGCAAGAGCATCGATCAGTTGACGCTGCCGGCCATCCCGGCCGGTCTGCCGTCACAGCTCCTCGAACGGCGGCCAGACCTGCGCCGCGCCGAGCAGGATCTGATTGCCGCCAATGCGCTGATCGGCGCCGCCAAGGCGGCGTACTTCCCGACGATCTCGCTCACCGGACTGTTCGGCTACTCGAGCACCAGCCTGAGCAATCTCTTCCAGGGCGAGAACAAGGTGTGGAACTACGGCCTGCCGATCAGCATGCCGATCTTCACCGCCGGTGCGCTGGCCGGTCAGTTGCAGTCAGCCGAGGCGGCGCAGCAGCAGGCGCTGGTCGCTTACCAGAAGGCGATTCAGGAAGCCTTCCGCGAGGTCAACGACGCACTCATCAATCAGGACCGCACGCGCGAACAGTTGCAGGCGCAGCGGCGTCAGGTCGAAGCGCTGCGGCAGTACGCCGCCACCGCCCGCCTGCGCTACGACAACGGCTACACCAGCTACATCGAGGTCCTCGATGCCGAACGCAGCCTGTTCAACGTTCAACTACAATACACACAGACGCAGCAGGCGGAGTTCCAGGCGATGATCAACCTGTACTTGGCCATGGGTGGTGGCTGGGTCAGCGAAGCGGACCAGATCGGCGCCACGGCAGCCGGTGCAGCCGCGATGACGCAACAGTGAGCGCGGCAGCGGAACGACGGTGGGCTGAGACCGCCTGCGCTTCTTCGCGACCGGTGTAGGCGTTCCTGCCCCGGCCTCAGAACCCGGGCGAGCGCTGCCCGGTACTGCAGCGCCAGATGTCACCTCACAGGAGAGAACGATGGGCAAGAAGAGCAAGTCGGCCAAGAAGTCGAAGGCCGAGCAACCTGCAAAGTCGGCAGCCGAACTGGAGACGGCAGCGACAGCCGCGCCGGCAGAACCCGCCACGAAGATGTCGTCCAAGGAATACTACAAGGAACTCGAGAAGCTCGAGGCGCAACTCGTCCATCTCCAGACCTGGGTGGTGGAAAAGGGACTCAAGGTGGTCATTCTCTTCGAGGGCCGCGACGGAGCCGGCAAGGGCGGCACCATCAAGGCCATCACTGGCCGCCTCAACCCGCGCGTGTTCCGCGTCGTCGCGCTGCCGACACCAACCGATCGCGAAAAGACGCAGATGTACATCCAGCGTTACCTGCCGCACATGCCGGCGGCAGGCGAGGTGGTGATCTTCGACCGCAGTTGGTACAACCGTTCCGGCGTCGAGCGGGTGATGGGTTTCGCGACCGACGAGCAGGTGCAGGGATTCCTGCGTATCGCGCCACTGTTCGAGAAGCTGATGGTCAATGGCAACCAGATCATCCTGCTCAAGTACTGGCTCGAAGTCGACATGGACGAGCAAACGCGCCGGCTCGAGCAACGCATCACCGACCCGCGCAAGCAGTGGAAGCTGTCGCCGATGGACCTCAAGTCGTACAGCCGCTGGTACGACTACTCGCGTGCTCGCGACGACATGTTCAGGGCCACCGACACCGACTGGGCACCCTGGTTCGTCGCGCGCTCGGACGACAAGAAGCGCGTGCGGCTCAACATCATCAAGCACCTCTTGAGCAGCATTCCCTACGAGGTCGCCAAGCCGCCGAAAATCAGCCTTCCCCGGCGACAGAAGGCCGGTGACTACGTGGACCCCGGTCTGCCGCTGAAGTATGTTCCCGAGGTCTACTGAACAGCCTTTCAACTGCGGGCGACGCGACGGTCGCCCGACCCACCGGAGGTACCTGACATGCGCATTGCCCTTCTTGCCGCCGCCACCACGCTCGCCGCCACCGCCCACGCGGTACCACCCGACCAGTACCGCATTCGCAACGCCGGAGAATTGGTGAAGGTCTGCAGCGTGCCGGCGTCGGATCCAGACCATGCGACTGCAATGGCTTTCTGCCACGGCGTGCTGGCCGGCTCCTACGGCTACTACGACGCATCGACAAAGCCTGCAGACCGCTTCGTCTGCGTTCCCGATCCGAGCCCGAAGCGCTCGCAGGTGGCGAGTGACTTCGTCGCCTGGGCCAACGCCCGTCCGCAACTGATGAGCGCGGGCGCAATCGACACCCTCTTCCGCTTTGCCGGCGAGAAGTTCCCTTGCCGCAAGTAGCGCCCTGCGGCGCGCGGCGACCTGGACAGACCACAGACATGAGGAGCAGGACGATGAAAAACGGATTGATCGGCATCCCGCTGCTGGCGGGCATGCTCGCCATCGGCGGCTGTGCCAACATGAGCCAGACCGAGCAGCGCACGCTGAGCGGTGCCGCCATCGGCACGGGCGTCGGCGCGGTGGTGGGAGCGGCAACCGGCGAGTGGGGCTGGGCGGCGGGCGGCGCAGCGATCGGCGCGGCCGGCGGCTACCTCTACGATCAGCAGAAGCAGAAAGAGCAGCGCGCCTACGAGCAGGGCGTACAGGCTGGCAAGACGAAGGCACCAGCGACGAAACAGTACTGAGCGCCGCGGCGCGGCGCGTCACGATGCGGTTGCTCGCGCGGCAGCCGTCGCCTGCTCAGGTTCCTGCGCCACGCAGCCGCCGACGCGTGGCGCGCAGGATGCTTCTGCCGGCTGCCGCCCGTCGTCCGCCACCGCGCCGGCGACGCGATGCCGGTCCGCGACCCCGGGCGCGCGTCCTACCAGCCGCAACCGCCTGCACTCCCCTTTCCCGGCGAACTTCGCCAGCAAATGCTGGACCGGCGGCGGCTGCAGGTCGTCAGCCCGTACACGATCCCGACCCGCTGCCGTCGCCGCCCCTACCAGCAGCGGCGGCGAAGCCTGGGCACGAGCCCACCGCCCGTCCACATCGCCTATACTGATCGTGAAGGCGTTTTCAACAGGAAGGATGGTCGAGATGTCGAACAGCAAGTTTGATGACAAGCAGGAAGGCGCCGCCGAAGGCAACGGAAAGGCGGTCCTCTCGCCGCAGGAACGCCGTGCGCAGGGAAGCGCGCTGCGCGAAACCGTATCGCGCGAGGCCCAGGGCGGATGGAAAGCGCCGCGGAAGCGACGCGACCCGATCGAGGTGCTCGTTGCATCGAACGAAGGGCGTATGCCCGAACTGGTGCCGATCCGCTTTGGCCGGATGCTGCAGTCACCGTTCACCTTTTACCGCGGGTCGGCGGCAATCATGGCGGCTGACTTGGCGTCGACGCCGAACTCGGGCCTGCGGGTGCAGGCTTGCGGCGATGCACACCTGCTGAATTTCGGCGGCTTTGCCACACCCGAGCGGCAGGTGGTCTTCGACGTCAATGACCTCGACGAGACGCTGCCGGCGCCTTGGGAGTGGGATCTCAAGCGCCTGGCGGCGAGCGTCGTCATCGCCGCGCAGTACCTGCACCTGCACGAAAGTGAGGCGGCACGCGCGGCGACGGCGACGGTGCGCGCGTATCGCGAGCGGATGGCCGACTATTCGTCGATGCGCGCGCTCGATGTCTGGTACGACAAAATTCCGCTGGCACGCGTGATGGCCGAGATGAGCGGCAGCGACGCCAAGCTCAGGAAGCTCGCCGCCAGACGGGTCGCTAAGGCGCGCCAGCAGAGCGCCGTCGAGAATGTCTTCCTGAAACTCGCCGAACATCACGGCGCACTGCCGAAGATCAGGGACAATCCGCCACTGATCTTTCATCCCAGCGAGGAGCTGGCACCGGGTATGCGGACGCAGTACCGCGAAGGACTGGCACGGTACCGCGAGTCGCTGCCGGAGCACGTGCGTGTGCTCTTCGACCGCTTCCATCTGTGCGACCTGGCGATCAAGGTCGTCGGCGTCGGCAGCGTCGGCACGCAATGCCTGGTTGCGCTGTTCATGGCCGCCGACAATGACCCGCTCTTCCTGCAGATCAAGGAAGCACGGACGTCGGTCCTCGAGCCCTATGCGGGCGCGAGCCTGCACGCCAATCACGGCCAGCGCGTCGTTGCCGGGCAGCGCCTGATGCAGGGGGCGAGCGACATGTTCCTCGGCTGGGCGACCGGCGAGAATGGCCGCCACTACTACTTCAGGCAGTTGCGCGACGTCAAGATCAGCGCCGTCATCGAGGGATGGGATGTCGACCGTCTGGCCACCTACGGCCGGCTGTGCGCCCGCGCGCTGGCACGCGCGCACGCGCGTTCGGGCGACGCCGCGCTAATCGCCGGCTACATGGGTTCCAGTTCCGTCTTCGACGACCCGATCTGCGAGTTTGCCGTCGAGTACAGCGACCAGAACCAGCGCGACTATCGCTCCTTCGTCAAGGCAGTGCGCGAAGGGCGACTCGAAGCGCAGGTCGAAGACAGTCCATGAGTCCGGGCGCCACTTCGGAACCGGCTCGAAAGGCACCGATTGGCGGCTGGCGTGCGCTCTTTCCGCCGGCGCAGTGGCTTGCCGCGTACCAGAAGAAGTGGCTGGCGAACGATGCGATCGCGGGAGTGACGCTCGCCGCCTACGGCATCCCGGTTTCGCTCGCTTACGCCTCGCTCGCCGGGCTGCCGCCGCAATACGGCATCTACTGCTATCTGCTCGGCGGCCTGTTCTACGCGCTGTTCGGCTCATCGCGCCAACTGGCGATCGGCCCCACCTCGGCGATCTCGATGCTCGTCGGCGTCACGGTCGCCGGCATGGCGCAGGGCGATCCGGGTCGCTGGGCGTCCATCGCAGCTCTGACGGCGCTGTGCATCGCCGTGATGTGCGTGCTGGCCTGGCTGTTTCGCCTGAGTTCGCTGGTCAACTTCATCAGCGAGACGATTCTGCTGGGCTTCAAGGCGGGTGCGGCGCTGACCATCGCCATGACCCAGTTGCCCAAGCTGTTCGGCGTCCAGGGCGGCGGACACGGATTTTTCGAGTCCGTCGTCACCCTCGCTGGCCAGCTCCCCGATACCAACCTCGCCGTTCTCGCGTTCGGTCTTGCAGCGCTCGCGGTGCTGCTCCTGGGGGAGAAATTCCTGCCGGGGCGGCCGGTTGCGCTCGTCGTGGTGATCGTCTCGATCATCCTGCTGTCGCTGACACCGCTCGGCGAACTCGGCTTCAAGATCGTCGGCGCGTTGCCGCAGGGCCTGCCGGACTTCCAGTTGCCGGACTTGCGCGTGCGCGATGTGGACGGCGTGATCCCGCTCGCCTTCGCCTGCCTGCTGCTGGCCTACGTCGAAAGCGTGTCTGCCGCCCGCGCCCTCGCGCAGGCGCGCGGCTACGAGATCGATGCCCGGCAGGAACTTCTCGGCCTGGGTGCGGCGAACCTGGCTGCCGGCCTGTTCCAGGCCTACCCGGTGGCTGGTGGCCTGTCGCAATCGTCGGTGAACGACAAGGCCGGGGCGCAGACACCGCTCGCGCTGGTCTTCGCCTCGGTGACGATCGGCTTGTGCCTGATGTACCTGACCGGGATGCTCTACAACCTGCCGAACGTGGTGCTGGCAGCGATCGTTCTGGTGGCCGTCAAGGGCCTGGTCAACATCAGCGAACTGCGCCATGTGTGGCGCGTCAGCCGTTTCGAGTTCGGCGTCTCGATGGTCGCCTTCGCCGGCGTGCTGGTGCTGGGCATCCTCAAGGGCGTCATCGTCGCCGTACTGGTGTCACTCCTGTTGCTGATCCGGCGCGCTGCGCAGCCGCACGTCGCCTTCCTCGGTCGCATTCCGGGAACGCGCAGCTACTCCGACATCGAGCGCAACCCGGACAACACCGCGGTCCCGGGGGCGCTGCTCTGCCGAGTCGAGGCCGCCCTGCTCTACTTCAATGTCGAGCATGTGCGCGATGCCATCTGGCAACGGATCCGCTCCACCCCCGAGACCCTGACGCTGGCGGTCCTGGATCTGTCCACTTCGCCAACGGTCGATCTCGCGGGCGCACGCATGCTCGCCAAGCTGCACAGCGAACTGCAGGCGGCTGGCATACGCCTGCGGCTGGTGGCAGCGCATGCGGCCGTGCGCGACATCCTGCGCGCAGAAGGATTGGAGGAAAGCGTTGGCGACTTCGGCCGCCGGACCAGCGTCGCCGATGCCGTCGACGAGTTCCAGGCGCGCCTCGGCGCTTGATGCACCCCACACCCGCCGCAGCGGCAGCGCGTGCCGCTGCGGCAGCCGCCACGGGCTTGCGCCTTGCACCTCGTCGAATCGCGCGCCTTGTCCGACCGCAAGGCGATCTCCACAGAGTGTCGGTTGGGCTGAGGAACGAAGCGCAACAACTCCAGCGCTTCGCGGCCCATGTCAGGTCTCCCAGAAGGTCGTGGCGTGCGTACGCGCGAGCATGCCGCCGGACAGCGTCCTGGCCTTGAACCCGTTCTGATTCAGGATCCGCGTCGCGAAATAGGCGCGTCCGCCGGAACGACAAATGACCAGGATCTCCCGATCGCGGGGAAGTTCGCCCATCCGCGCCCGGAGCTGATCGAGCGGAATGTTGACCGCGTTGTGGACGCTTTCGACTGCAAGTTCCATCGGCATCCGAACGTCGAGGAGCAGACCATCCCCGGCAGCATCCCAGTGGCTGAGGGGCATGTCGTCGCGCAGTACATCGGCGGCAACCATTCCCGCGAAGTTGACCGGATCCTTGGCGCTGCCGAACTGCGGCGCGTAGCACAGCTCCGCCTCCTCAAGGTCGTAAATCGTTGCGCCCAGCTGCAACGCCATCGCGAGCGCGCTGATGCGCTTGTCCACGCCGTCTTCGCCGAGCGCCTGGGCACCGAGCAGGCGCCCGTCCGACTTGCGGAAGACCACCTTCATCGCGATCGGCTTTGCGCCCGGGTAGTAGCCCGCATGCGAGTTCGGGTAAAGGTAGATCTTCTCGAAGTCCGTCTCGCCGAGGCGAGTGAGCGTCTTTTCACTGGCGCCCGTCCATGCCGCAGCACCGCCGAAAATACCGATGATCGAAGTCCCCTGCGTGCCGCGGAAGCGCGCGTTGCGCCCGGCGATCACGTCTGCCGCGATGCGACCCTGCCGGTTCGCCGGGCCGGCCAACGCAACGAGGCTCCATTCGCCAGTGACGAAATCCTGGACCTCGACCGCGTCGCCGACCGCGAAGATGTCGGGATTGCTCGTGCGCATCTGATCGTCGACGCGGATGCCGCCACGCTGACCGATGGCGAGACCGGCCGCCTTCGCCAGCGTTGTGTCGGGACGCACGCCCAGTGCGAGGATCACGATGTCAGCGGGATGAACCTTGCCGGACTGGGTGAGCACCTTCAGCGAGCCGTCATCGCCCTGCTCGAACCCGGCGACGCCGTCGTTGAGCGCGAGGCGCAGGCCGTGCTTCTCGAGGTAACCCTCCGCGACGCGCGCCATCTCCTGGTCGAGTGGCGCGAGGATCTGGTCGCCCATCTCGACGAGCGTCACGTCAAACCCACGGTGAACGAGGTTTTCCGCCGTCTCGATGCCGATGAAGCCACCGCCGACCACCACCGCACGGGTCTTGGGCCGCACTGTCTGGAACCCCGAGTAACGGTGCATCCCGGCCAGGAACATCGATCCGCTTTCGATCCAGTCGCGGATCGCTCTCGCGTCGGGCACGGTCCTGACCTCGAAGATGCCCGGCAGGTCGATGCCAGGCAGCGGTGGACGGACCGACAGAGCTCCGGGCGACAGCACGAGTCGGTCGTATGGCTCGGTCGTCACCTCACCGGTTGCCACGTTGCGCAGGTCGACGGTCTTCCTGTCCGGCGACACCTGGATGCACTCGCAGCCCGTTCTCGCCTCGACCGCGAAGAGCGTCCGGAACATTGCCGCGTTGGCCACGAGCAGGCTCGATTCCTTCTCGATTACGCTGCCGACGTGATACGGCAGGCCGCAATTCGCATACGAGACGTACGGCCCGCGCTCCACCATGAGGATTTCGGCGTTCTCATCCAGCCTGCGCAGGCGCGCCGCGCACGATGCGCCGCCGGCCACGCCGCCGACGATGATGACTTTCATGCCTGCCTTCGTGTCTTTCATCGCGATCTCCCATCCATGCTGTTCAAGTCGTGGGGCAGAGCCACCTCGTCGGCCCGCTGGCCCGCCGCGAGTCGCGGCTGCCCTGGCCTAGCCACTCCCGGCCGCGGCATGGGAATGCCAAAACGCCAGGCTGGGCTCTGTTCAAGAATTTCGTCAGTGTGCTGGTAGCGGAGCAACCTGTAAAGGTGCCGCTTTTCGTCCAGCGAGGCGACCTGGCTCGCCATTGGAGGAAAGCGTCGGCGACTTCGGCCGCCGGAGCAGCGTCGCCGATGCCGTCGACACGTTCCACGCGCTGCTCAACCCTTGACGCACACCACCTGCCGCAGCGTATGCACGACCTCGACGAGCGACCGCTGCGCGTGCATCACGGCGTCAATGTCCTTGTAGGCCATCGGTATTTCGTCGATCACGTCCTGGTCCTTGCGACACTCGACGTGCGCGGTGGCACGCTCCTGGTCGGCAACGGTGAAGCGGCGGCGGGCCTCGTTGCGGCTCATGATGCGGCCGGCGCCGTGGCTGCACGAGCAGAACGACTCCGAGTTGCCGAGGCCACGGACGATGTAGCTGCGCGCCCCCATCGAACCCGGAATGATGCCGAGTTCGCCGCGCCGCGCCGACACCGCGCCCTTGCGGGTGACGAAGACCTCGGCGCCGAAATGGGTCTCCTTCTGCACGTAGTTGTGGTGACAGTTCACAGCTTCGACGTCGACGGCAAACGGTTTCGCGATCACCAGCCGTGTCGCGGCGACCAGGTTCGCCATCATCGCAGCGCGGTTGTGGCGCGCGTAATCCTGCGCCCAGTCGACTGCCTCGACGTAGTCGGCGAAGTGGGCGCTGCCCTCCTCGAGGTACGCGAGATCACGGTCGGGCAGGTTGGCGAGGTGTTGCCGCATGTCCGCCTGTGCCAGCGCGATGAAGGTGCTGCCGATGGCATTGCCGACGCCACGCGACCCCGAGTGCAGCATCAGCCAGACCCGGTCGGCTTCGTCGAGGCAGACTTCGATGAAGTGGTTGCCCGTTCCCAGCGTTCCCAGGTGGTTGTGGTTGTTGGTGTTCTGCAGGCTCGGGTACTTCTCGACCAGCCGCCGGAAGCGTGGCAGCAGTTCGGCCCAGAATGCGTTGACCAGCGGCGGCGGGTTCTCCCAACTGCCTTCGTCGCGCCGTCCGCGACCGACCGTGCGACCATGCGGTATGGCGCGCTCGATGGCGCTGCGCAGTCCGTGCAGGTTGTCGGGCAGGTCGGCAGCGGCCAGCGTCGTGCGCGTGGCGATCATGCCGCAGCCGATGTCGACGCCGAC
>ERZ761602.5701-NODE-5701-length-14528-cov-5.512610_pt1 | contig 14528 bp, 11 predicted proteins | sample MGYA00512165_ERZ761602 | MGnify/ENA primary metagenome ERZ761602 (study PRJEB28899, sample SAMN02445085) | bioreactor sludge metagenome | biome: EBPR sludge; isolation source: Thorneside wastewater treatment plant | place: Australia: Brisbane, Thorneside...
GGCTGGATCCCCTGATGGGCATCGTCGGCAGCATTCTCGTCGCACGCTGGGCGTCGGGGCTGATCCGCGATACCGGCCGCGTGCTGCTCGATCGCGAGATGGATCACCCGGTGGTCGACGAGATCCGGCAGGCGATCGCCGGCCAGGCCGGCTGGCAGAAAACGCCACGCATCGACGACCTGCACGTCTGGCGGGTCGGCCGCGAAAAGTTCGCGGTGATTCTCAGCCTGGCCAGCGACGACCCGGCGGTCAGCCCCGACGCCGTGCGCCGGCTGCTCGCCCAACACGAAGAACTGGCGCACGTCTCGGTCGAGGTCAATCGCCTGCCCGGCGCGTAGCCACCCCGTTGCCGCGGCCAGAGCAAGCGCTCATGCCCGGCGCGGACAGTTTCGAATCCGGAAGCGTGCAGGACGAGCCCGGACCGCTGTCAAGCGAACCCGGGAGTGTGCAGGACGAACCCGGACCACTGTCAATCGAACCCGGGAGCGTGCAGGACGAGTCCGGACCGCTGTCAATCGAACCCGGGAGCGTGCAGGACGAGTCCGGACCGCTGTCGATCGAACCCGGGAGCGTGCAGGACGAGTCCGGACCGCTGTCAATCGAATCCGGGAGCGTGCAGGACGAGTCCGGACCGCTGTCAATCGAATCCGGAAGCGTGCAGGACAAATCCAGGCCGCTGTCGATCGAATCCGGGAGCGCGCGCGCCGCGGCTGCTTCGGCGCCCAGCGGACCCGGACAGAGGCAAAATGCTGCCCGGTCGACACCGCCGACCCGCCACAACAGGCCCGACCGGCGGCGCCCGACGCGCGCCTAGCGCGCGGCCGGCGATGGCGGCGGCGCCAGCGTGTCGCCGGCCGCCTTCTTCTCCCGCTGCGGGGCACGCTCGACATGGCTGGCGCTCTCCCAGGCGCGCAGCTTGTCGGGGTTGCGTGCGTACTTGTTGTTCATGATCGCGTCGAGTTGCCGTACCTCGGCCATGCCTTCCCTGATCAGGCGACCGACCGCAGCGGTGCTGGCAACGCCGTTCAGATCGTCGGCATCCATCTCGCTGTCGGCCGCCCGGATGGTCGCCAGGTCGTCCTTGAGGTCCTGCACGAAAGTCGCGGGCATCTCGTAGGCGATGAACTTCCCGGCGACGTCCGCCTCGTCCAGGGCCAGCGAGAAGGCATCGGCGGCACCGAGCAGGGCGCCCTGACTGCTGTTCTCGGGAACGCGGAACTTGTCGGCGAAGCCCGCTTCTCCGGCGCCGATCGCCCGTGCGGTGCGCGCGATGTTCTGCAGATCGAGCCGCAACTCGTCGATCAGCACCTGCTTGGCGGTCGCCGTGCCGCCGCCCTGCCTGGCTCGCTCGGTGGTGAGGTCCCTGACGATCTGCGCGAGGCGGGCAAAATGCCCGGCCGCCTTGCTGCCGTTGGCGAAATCGGCGAAATGGTTTCTCCCGAAAGTCTGAACACGGCCAAACATGTCATAACGGCGGGCTTCTCGGTCATTCATGGCATCTCTCCAGACAACGGGTGGGTGGGAAGCGGACGGGAGTCAAAGTTAAACCGGAGTGTCGCTTCTGGCAAGCCCCGCCGCCTGGCGTGGGAGACCGCGGCTAGCGCTCCTCGGGAAAACCGGCGAGCAGTTGCTCGACGATCCATTTCGCCTCGGCCTCGCTCAGGAAACGGTGCCAGGGCGGCATCGGCGTACCCGGCCGGCCGCCGACGATGGTGGCGACCAGCGAGTCGACCGGTTTGTCCCGCAGGGCAGCCGGTTTCAGTGCAGGACCCAGGCCCCCCTGCAGCGTCATGCCGTGGCAGGAACCGCAATCCTGACGGACCAGGTGAACGAGTTCCCTTTGCCGTTGGGGAGTCGGCACGGCCGTTTGCGGCACGCCCTCGGCGCCGACGCCGGCAGACGCGAGCAGGAGCAGGAGCCCGAGGACGGGAGCAGGAAGAGCCGGAGGAATAAAGGACATGGCACGGCAATCGGGCGGAAGGCTGCGACGACGGCAGCAGGTATTCGACAGGGCCGGGGAGCACCACAGGATCGCGCCATTCCAGCCGGGGCGCTGCGCGCACACCCCGCGCCGGTGCTGACGGATCAGGGCAGCGAGAGAATCCAGTGCACGAGAATGCGGATGTTGTCGATCCCGGCCCGCTTGTTGGCCGACATGTAGTCATTGCCCCAGACGCCACCGCCGCCCTCGTAGACCTTGGTGACCAGCGTCTCTTCGACCTCCGGCTTGCCGCGATAGCGTTTGGCCACGTCGCGCCAGGCGGGTCCGCGCACCGTTTCATCGACATCGTGACAGGTCAGGCAACGGCTCTTGTCGGCCAGTTCGAGCATCGCCGGGTCGACCGGCGGCGGTGCGGCGAGCGCCAGGGAGTGGCCGAGGGCGAGCGCGAGCGTCGGAATCACGGTTTGCAGCTTCATCGTATCTCCTTCCGGTCGACCGGCCGGTGGCCATTGACCGCCGGCGCGGCTAAAAAAACGGGGGGCCGCAGCCCCCCGATTCTGCGGATGCTGGCGTCCGATCAATAGATGTCGTGCATGGTGTTGTAGACGTTGAACTTGCCGGTCGGCGTCACCAGACGCGGATCCTTGATCACCGTCTTGACCTTGCGTGTCTTGTCATCGACCACGACGATGGCCGACGGTTCGGTCTTGTTGCCGGTCCACACCGAGAACCAGATCTCGTCGCCCTTCTCGTTGTACTCGCCATGCACCACGCGCTGCACGCCTTTGGTCTTGCCGAGATCGGCGGCGGCAGCGATGTCGATCACTTCACCCTTGGGACTGGCGTCGCCGAGTTCGGAGATCTTGTAGGCGATGACCGAGCCGGCCACCTTCGGATCCGGGTTGAGCGGTGCGTCGGCCCACAGGTTGGCCGACTTCGGATGCGTCTTGACGAACAGCGAGTTGGCGCCGACGTTCTTGAGCTCCTGCACGACCTTCCAGGCATACTCGCCCTTGCCTTCCGGGTCGGTGCCGATGATGCTGATCACGTCGGCGCCCAGGTGCGAGGTGGCCCAGACGCGGCCGAACTTCGGATGGACGAAGTTGGCGCCACGCCCCGGGTGCGGGATCTTGGCGGTGTCCACCAGCGCCGCCAGCTTGGCCGTCTTGGTGTCGACCACCGCGACCTTGTTGGAGGCATTGGCCGCCACCAGGAAGTAGCGCTTGGTCGAATCCCAGCCGCCGTCATGCAGGAACTTGGCCGAATTGACCGTGACTTCCTTCAGGTTGGCCAGGTCGGAGTAGTCCACCAGCTTGATCATGCCGGTTTCCTTGACGTTGACCACCCACTCCGGCTTGTGCTCGGAAGCGACGATCGAGGCGACGCGGGGTTCCGGATGATAGTTGCCGTCGACCGTGTTGCCGCGCGTCGAGACGTTCTTCAGCGGCTCGAGCGTCAGGCCGTCGAGGATGGTGTACTGCGGCGGCCAGTACGAACCGACGACGGCGTACTTGTCCTCATAACCCTTGAACTTGGAGGTTTCGATCGACCGTGCCTCGAAGCCGGCTTTCAGGGTTGCCACGGTGGTCGGCTTCTCCGACCACAGGTCGATCAGATCGTAGCGACCGTCGCGCCCGATGACGTGCACGTAACGGCCGGAAGTCGAGATGCGCGAGATATGCACGGCATAACCGGTCTTGATGACCGCCCAGATCTGCTTCGTGTCGCCGTCGATCAGCGCCACTTCGCCGGAGTCACGCAGGGTCACCGAGAAGACGTTCTTCAGGTTGACGTCGTTCATCTGCCTGGTCGGACGCTTGTCGACCGGGATCAGCAGCTTCCAGCTCCCCTTGATGTCGGCCAGGCTCCACTCGGGTGGCGCTTCGGCCGGCATCTGCAGATAGGCCGCCATGTTGGCGATTTCCTTCTTCGACAGGATGTCGTCGAAGTTGGGCATGCCGCCTTCGGTGCCGTAGGACATGATCTTCTCGAGGCGCGAGGTGCCGAGTTTGCCGGTGTTCGCCGGTTCGAGATTCTTGCCGGTCGCGCCCTTGCGCAACATGCCGTGGCAGCCGGCGCAACGCTCGAAATAGGTCTTGCCCGAGGCAGCCTTGTCTTCGGCCGACAAGGTTGCTGCGGCGGCCGGTGCCGCGCTGGCGGCCGGTGCCGGCGCGGCGGCCTTCTCGGCCGGCGCGGCGAAGGCGACATTGATGGCCAACGGCAGGCTTGCCAGCATCAGTACGTTACGAATTCCCTTCTGCATTCTTGGTTTCCTCTCCTCTTGAAATTGCTCAACCAGCACTCGCGGTCAGACCCTTGTCGGACTGCTCGCAGGATGACATGTCGGCAAGGGCCGATTCATTGACATCAATCAAATATCGACCCGCCAAGCGGATTCGCTGCCGGATCAGTTGAAAAGGGACGGCTGCGGCGCTTATGCTTGCACTTCAGCCAAGGATCGGAAGCATCCAATGAGTCGGACACCTTCGTCAACAGTCACCGGAACCGTCTACATCGTCGGCAGCGGGCCGGGCGACCGCGACCTGTTGACCCTGCGCGCCGCCCGCCTGATCGGCGAGGCCGACGCCATCGTCTACGATCACCTGATCGGCGAAGGGGTGCTCGACCTGGCTCGCCCGAATGCCGAGAGAATCTACGCCGGCAAGGAGAGTTCGAGGCACAGCGTACCGCAGGAGAAGCTCAATCAACTGCTCGTCCGGCTGGCGCGGACGGGCCGCAAGGTCGTCCGCCTGAAGGGGGGCGATCCCTTCGTCTTCGGACGCGGCGGCGAGGAGATCGAAACCCTGGTCGACTCGGGAATCCCCTTCGAAGTGGTGCCGGGCGTCACCGCGGCGGCCGGCTGCGCCGCCTACGCCGGCATTCCACTGACCCATCGCGAGCACGCACAGGCCGTAGCCTTTGCCACCGGCCACCTGAAGGACGGCACGATCAATCTCGACTGGCCATCGTTGGCGCGCCCCCGGCTGACCGTCGTCTTCTACATGGGCATCGGCGGTCTCGCCGAGATTTGTCGTCAGATGATCGCGCACGGTCTGCCACCCGACCATCCGGCGGCCGTCGTGCAGAACGGAACGACCAGCCGCCAGCGGGTGCTGACTGCCGATCTGGCGACCCTGCCGGCCAGGGTCGATGCGGCGGGCATCACGACTCCGGCCCTGATCATCGTCGGCACGGTGGTCAGCCTGCAGCAGAAGCTGGCCTGGTACCCGCCGCCAGCGTCCGGCCCGGCGGAGTGCTGAAACGCCTCAGGCGAGCAGGCCGAGCATCAGCAGGACGGCGAACAGGAACTGCAGTCTGGCGGTGCCGGCCAGCAGGTCATTGAACACCGGCCCCGCCACCGCACGTCGCAAGCGCCGGATCTGACCGACCACCAGCGGCAGGACCAGCAGCGGCCAGGCCAGCCAGACCCCGCGTCCGGTCAGCCAGGCAAGCCAGAACAGCAGGGCAAAGGGCAGCAGCGTCTCGACGCCGTAAAGCCAGGAGGCGGCGCGCCGGCCGAGCAGCACGGCCAGGGTGCGCCGTCCGGCCCGCGCGTCGGTGTCGATATCGCGCAGGTTGTTGACCGTGATCACCGCCGCCGCGAACAGACCGACCATCGCCCCGGCGAGCAGGGCCGGCGCATCGATCGACCGGGTCTGCAGATAGTAGCTGCCACCGACCGCCAGCAGACCGAAGAAGATGACGACGAACAGCTCACCGAGCGGCGTATAGGCGATCGGCCGCGCTCCGCCGGTGTACCCCCAGCCGGCCCAGAGCGAGGCCAGGCCGATGGCGATGATTGGCCAGCCCCCCCGGTCGGCGAGATAGATTCCGAAGTTGAAAGCCAGGGCAAAGGCCACCCACGCCCCGCGCCTGACCGCCCCGGCCGGCAGCCAACCCATTGCCGTGACCCGCGGCGGACCGAGACGCTCGGGCGTATCCGCACCGCGCTCGAAATCGGCGACATCGTTGTGCAGATTGGTGCCGATCTGGATCAGCAGGGCGGCGAACAGGGCGACCAGCGCCGACGGCCAGTCGAGCGTCGCCTGCCGCGCCCATGCCAGCGCGCTGCCGACCAGGACGGGGACCAGCGATACGGTCAGCGTCCGGGGCCGGATGGCCAGCCACCAGGCAGCCAGTCGGGCTGGCCTCGCCGCTCCACCGCTCATCGCCGTCCGCGTCGCAGCGCGCAATGCCCGACGCCGCCAGCGCGGCGGGGTCGAGCGGGCTTGCGGGTGGGTGCTATAATCCGCCGCTTTGCAGGCAAGGGCCGAACTCTTGGTGGTGCCGAGAGGGGGAATCGAACCCCCAAGATGTTTCCATCGGCGGATTTTGAGTCCGCTGCGTCTACCGATTCCGCCATCTCGGCTCTGGCTCGCTGTCTGCGAGCCGGAAGAGGCCCCGATTATCGCTGATTCTCCGGCAACGAACAAGCAGAAGCAGACAGTCGAGCCTGCCGCGAGCGTTCCGCCCGACGAGAAGTTCACGCGCCGGCCGGGCCTTGCCGAAGGCTCGCCGCACGGCCGACCGCGTACGATCCGCTCCTTGAGGAAAGAGGCCCCGCCGCTCCGCCATGCTGACACTCGACGATTTCGACTTCGACCTGCCTGATGAACTGATCGCGCAGCAGCCAGCCGCCGAACGTAGCGGCAGCCGGCTGCTGCAGCTCGTGGCAGGCGCCCTCAGCGACCACCGCTTCGGCGACCTGCCCGAGCTGATCGATCCGGCTGACCTGCTGGTGTTCAACGACACGCGCGTCATCCGGGCGCGCCTCTTCGGCCGCAAGGAAAGCGGCGGTCAGGTCGAAGTCCTGATCGAGCGCATCGTCGACGCCCGTCACGCGGTGGCCAAAATCCGCGCCAGCAAGCCGCCGGCAGCCGGCAGCCGGCTGTTGCTCGAAGAAGCCGTGCCGCTGCTCGTCCGCGGCCGCAGCGGCGCAGAAAACGAATTCTTCGCGCTCGAACTCCTCGGCGCCGGCGACCTCTGGGTGCTGATCGAAAGACATGGCCGCCTGCCCCTGCCGCCTTACATCACGCACCCCGCCGGAGTGGACGACGAAGCGCGCTATCAGACGGTGTTTGCCCGCTCGCCCGGCGCCGTCGCCGCACCCACGGCCGGTCTGCATTTCGACCAGACACTGCTCGGGCGACTCGCCGAGCGCCGGGTCGAAGTGGCCTGGCTGACGCTGCATGTCGGAGCCGGCACCTTCCAGCCGGTGCGCGTGCGTGATCTCGCCGCGCATCGCATGCACGCCGAGCGCTTCGTCATTCCACCCGCCACGGTCGCTGCGATCGCCCGCGCGCGCGCGCGTGGCGGCCGGGTGATCGCCGTCGGCACGACCAGCCTGCGCGCCCTCGAAGCGGCGGCATGGTCGGGCGAGTTGCGCGCCGGCCCGGCCGAAACCGACATCTTCATCACCCCAGGCTACGACTTTCGCATCGTCGACCGGCTGATCACCAACTTCCACCTGCCGAAGTCGACGCTGCTGATGCTCGTCTCGGCCTTTGCCGGCCACGCGGCGATCCGGCAAGCCTATGTTCACGCGATAGAGCGGCGCTACCGCTTTTTCAGCTATGGCGATGCCATGCTGCTGACCCGCCAGTGATGGCGTCGCGCGGCCCAGCCATTGATCAACCGGACGACCGATGCTCAAGAATCCGTTGCACGCCACTGCCATCGACCATCTCGACAAGCTCGGCCTGAGCCCGGACACGCACAAGGTGGCGCTGGCCAGCGCACTTCTGTGGACCTTCCGCTCGTCGACCGAAATCCATCGCCTGCTCGGTCTGAGCGGGCTGCACAGCAGCGCCGGCAAGGCATTCGCCTTCCCCGACGTCAAGCAGGCCGTGCAGGAACTGCGCGACAGGCAACTGCTGCTGCATGACAACCCCGCCCGCCCGGCCGCCTTCCAGTTGCTCGACGCCCTGCGGGCGCCGCTCTACCGGCAGTTGCTCGAAACCTTCCCGGGCAGCAAGCTCATACAACTGATCTGCGAGCTCGACCATTTCAATCCGGCGCGATCCGCTTACTACTGGAGCACCGGCAGCCTTCCCACGACCATCGCCTATGTCCGCGCCAAGTACTACAGCGGTGCGCCGAGCGAAGAGCTGTGGTCGATCAGAAACCTCGTGGCGCGCTCGATCGCCTGGGACAGCATCGTCACCAGCGCGCTGCTGTCCGGCTTCGATGGCCCCAGCTTCGAGCGCATCGATGCAACCGAACGCTGGCGGCTCGCTTACCAGGCGACGGCCAGCGTCTGCCTGCACTGGGTGAAGGAATATCTGCCGATCGCCGATTGGGCCTTGACCCAGCTCGCGCAGCACCCCGATCAGTTATCCGTCGATCTGCGCCTGGCACTCGGCGACCTGACCATGCAGCGCGCCGATCCGGGCTTGTTGCAGACCGCGCTGAGCGGCGTCGATAACGGCCTGGCAAGCGGCGTACGGGCTGCACAAAGGGTGCTCGACGGGCAATGGGCGAGCGGACAGGCAGCGTTCGAAGCGGCGTTCGGGCAGCGCAGGAAGGAAATCGGCGGCAGCAAACGCTTCCTCCCCGATAGTGTCGCCTGGTTCTATCCCCTGGCGCTGCTCGCCCAGTCGACACCGGCGCACCTCCAGCTCGCGCGCAAGTTCTGCGCGGCCGAGGCAGGCCGGCGCGAACCCAGTCCCTACAGCGGCTGGGGCCGCTGGGTGCACGCCATCGACGTGCGTCTGGGCAAGGCGCCGATCATCCGCCAGGCGTTTCAGCCGCCGTCGGATCGACTGCAGCATCCACCACTCGACTCGCTGTGGGCGATCCTGCTCGCCGCCTGGCTGGGCAACGAGCTGATCGCCGAACACGGCGCCCCACATCCGGCCAGGCAGTGGCACGAGACGATCCTCGTGCTGCGCCGCAAGCTCCTCGCCTGTCAGATGACGTCGCTGCTGCGCCTGCTCGACGGCGCCGCCGGCGTGCTCGACGGAGGCGATCCTCCGCATGGCTTCTTCATTGCCGGAGCCGGCGAACACTGGCGCGAAATCCTCACCACCCTGCAGTCCCTGGGCGGCGCACCGACGGTCGACGGCGACGGCGAAACGAGCCGCCTGCTGTGGGAAATCGAACTCGGCAAACAGGGTTTTCTGGCAGGCATCAAGCCGCTCGAACAGAAACGCACGCAGCGCGGCTGGGGCCGCCCACGCACCATCACACTGGCCAGGATCGCTGGCAGCGAACGGCTCCCGGCCTGGGACAGCAAGGTCGCTCGCGCCATCCGCCCCCAGCCTGGCTACAGCCGCCACCGCCTCGACCGGGCGAGCGCGATTGTCGCCCTGCTCGGGCATCCCTGCATCGTGCTGGCAAATGCCCCCGAGCAGTTCGTCGACCTCACGGAGACGGCTCCCGAGCTCGAGCTGATCCGTCAGGGTGACCACTTCGTGATGCGCATCGAGCCGCCGCTGCGGTCGAGCGCCCCCTTCGACAACGCCTATTATGCCGACGCCGACGAGCGCCGCGAGGTGGCAGCCCTGCGCCTCATCACGCTCGTCCAGGACGGCCCGCAACGCCTGCGACTGGTGCGTTTCTCCGCCGAGCAGCAGCAGGCCGCCCACCTCGTCGCCGGCCGCTTCGCCATTCCCGCCAACGCCCCGGGCGCCCAGGAGGAGGTCGAGAAGACCCTGCGGGCGCTCGCCGCGCGCTTCCAGGTGCGCGCCGACTCGGCGCAGGCCGCCCGCCAGGTCGTCAGCGACTCGCGCCTGCGCGCCGAGCTGTCACCGCTTGGCGAGCAGCTTGCGCTGCGCCTGGTGGTGACGCCTCTGGGCGCCGACGGGCCGAGAATGCCGCCGGGCAGCGGTCGAGCCCGCCTGATGGCAGTGCTCGGCAGTGAAACGATAGGGACCGAACGCGACCTGCGTGCCGAACGCCAGCACCTCGACGCGGTCCTCGACGCCCTGCCCTTCCTCGATCCCGGCGACGACGGCAGCGAATGGCTGGTGGACGATCCGGAACAGGCGCTCGGCGTCGTCGAAAAGCTGCCGACCCTGCCGGCGATCGCCGCCGTCGAATGGCCGAAGGGCAAGAGCGTGCGCGTCATCAGCGTCGACACCCGGCAACTGGGCCTGCGTGTCAGTCGCGAGCGTGACTGGTTCCGCCTCTCCGGACAGGCCGACCTCGACGAGGGCCTGGTCCTGCCGCTCGAAACCCTGCTCGCCACGGCGCGCGAAAAGACACGCTTCGTGCCGATGGGGAACGGCATCTACGCAGCGCTGACCCGCGCACTGAAGCAGAAGCTGTGCGATCTGGCCGCCGTGCTGGAAATCGACAAGCAGGGCGGCAAGGCACCGACGATCGCCGCCGCCTGGCTGGACGAGGTGCTCGTCGAGGGGACCGGACTGACGGCCACCGCCGACTTCCGCAAGGTCATCGACCGGCTGCGCAACGCGCAGTCGATCGAGCCAAAGCTGCCGAAGTTGCTGCAGGCCCAACTGCGTCCGTACCAGGAAGATGGCTACCAATGGGCGATACGTCTGGCAACGGCCGGCATGGGCGGTTGTCTGGCCGATGACATGGGCCTCGGCAAGACCCTGCAGGCGCTCGGCGTACTGCTCGAGCGTGCCGCCGGCGGTGCTGGGCTGGTCATCGCGCCGACCTCGGTGTGCGGCAACTGGCTGGCCGAAACACGGCGTTTCGCTCCCGCCCTCAACGTCCGGATGTACGGCGAGTCGAGCGACGGCGAGCGCGACGAACTGGTCAGCCAGGCCGGCCCGCAGGATCTGCTGATCGTCTCCTACACGCTGCTGCAACTGGCACAGGAACGCTTCGCCGGACGCACGTGGCACACGGTCATCGCCGACGAGGCGCAGGCGATCAAGAACGCTGCCGCCAAACGCTCGCAGGCAGTCTTCGAACTGGCCGCCGACTTTCGCCTGGCCTTGACCGGAACGCCGGTGGAAAACCGGCTGGCCGACCTGTGGTCGATCATGCGCTTTGCCAACCCCGGCCTGCTGGGCACCATCAACCGCTTCAGCGAACGTTTCGCCGGGCCGATCGAGCGTAACCGCGATCGCGAGGCGCAGCACGTGCTCAAACGCCTGATCGGCCCCTTCGTCCTGCGCCGCACCAAATCGGAAGTGCTGCAGGAACTGCCGGCGCGCACCGAACTGATCCTGGCCGTTGCCCCGGAAGCGGCCGAAGCGGCGCATTATGAAGCCCTGCGTCGCCAGGCCGCACGCGAGATCGACGCCACCCTGGACAGCGCACCCGAGGCGCAGGCCCATTTCAACATCCTCGCGCAACTGACCCGACTGCGCCGTGCCGCCTGCGACCCGCGACTGTGCAGCCCGGAGTTCGGCATTGCCGGTGCCAAGGTCCAGGCGTTCGCCGAGCTGGCCGCCGAGTTGATCGCCAACGGCCACAAGGCGCTGGTCTTCAGCCAGTTCGTGGACTTCCTGCAGGTCCTGCGCGCCCCACTCGACGAGGCGGGCTTCAGCTACCAGTACCTCGACGGTGCCACCCCGGCCAGCGAGCGCAGCCGGCGGGTCGCCGCCTTCCAGGCCGGCGCCGGCGACCTCTTCCTGATCAGCCTGAAGGCGGGCGGCTTCGGCCTCAACCTGACCGCCGCCGACTACGTGGTGATCACCGATCCATGGTGGAACCCGGCGGCCGAGGATCAGGCGATGGGCCGCGCGCACCGCATCGGTCAGCTACGGCCGGTCACCGTCTATCGCCTGGTCACCAAGGGCACGGTGGAGGAACGCATCGTCGAGCTGCACCAGGAGAAGCGCGCCCTCGCCGAAGGCATCCTGGCCGATGGCGAGGCCGGCGCCCTGCCCTCGACCGAGGATTTGCTGGCGCTGATCCGGGGGAAATGAGGGGCCATCGCAGTCGGCGCACCACCTCCTCCGGGACGCCGCCCGCCATCCCGTTTACAAACCGCGAAGGAGAAATCATGAAGGTCAGACGTATTGCCGTCATCCCCGGTGACGGAATCGGCAAGGAAGTGGTTCCCGAGGGCTTGCGCGTGCTCGATGCGGTGGCGACACGCTTCGACCTGGCGTTGCGCTGGGATGAATTCGACTGGAGTTGCGACTACTACCTCAAGCACGGCCGCATGATGCCCGATGACTGGAAGGAGCGCATCGGCGGACACGACGCCATTTTCTTCGGTGCCGTCGGCTGGCCCGACAAGGTGCCGGACCATGTGTCGCTGTGGGGTTCGCTGCTCAAATTCCGGCGCGAGTTCGACCAGTACGCCAACCTGCGCCCGGTGCGCCTGATGCCCGGCATCCCGACGCCACTGGCTGGACGGCAGGTGGGCGACATCGATTTCTGGGTCGTGCGCGAAAACACCGAGGGCGAGTACTCCAGCATCGGTGGCCGCATCTTCGAGGACAGTGCGCAGGAAACCGTCGTCCAGCAGAGCCTCTTCACCCGCCGCGGAGTCGATCGCATCCTCCGCTTCGCCTTCGAACTCGCACGCCGGCGGGCGAAGAAACACGTGACCTCGGCCACCAAGTCGAACGGCATCGCGATCTCCATGCCCTACTGGGATGAGCGCTTCGCGGCGATGGCGGCGCAGTACCCCGAGATCCGCAGCGACAAGTACCACATCGACATCCTCACCGCGCATTTCGTGCGCCACCCCGACTGGTTCGACGTGGTCGTCGCCTCCAACCTGTTCGGCGACATTCTGTCCGACCTCGGTCCGGCCTGCACCGGCACGATCGGCATCGCGCCCTCGGCCAATCTCAACCCGGAGCGCCTCTACCCCTCGCTGTTCGAGCCGGTTCACGGATCGGCGCCGGATATCTACGGCAAGGCAATCGCCAACCCCGTCGGGCAGATCTGGTGCGGCGCGATGATGCTCGAGCATCTCGGTCATCCGGAAGCCACCGCCGCGGTAATGGCTGCGATCGAGACCGTGCTCGCCGAAGGGCCGCGCACGCCCGACATGGGCGGTCGCGCCAGCACCATCGACGTCGGCCGGGCAATCGCCTCGGTCGTCGCCAGTTTTCCCCGGAAATCGGCTGGCGACAGCTAGATGGGCCGTACTCCGATCGAGAGCTGCCGTCGCCGACCGCTCAAGAAGCACTCTGCAGGCAGCGCCAGGAGCGTTGCGATCTCAGTGGTCCGCTTTCCCCCCGGTTGTCGCCTTGGCGCTCATCGCCGTTACCCCGTCAGGCGCTTGCGCTTCGAGCGAAAATGCGCCCCCCCTCCGGGCGCATACCAGCCGGAACGGCGCCAGGTCGAAGAGCGGCGCGAGCCCACGGAAACTGAACTCGCGCACCGGTTCCCGCACCTGCTGCCGCAACAGTTCCATCAGCAGTACTGCGGTCAGCGGTCCGTGCACCACCAGGCCGGGGTAGCCCTCCTGCTCCATCGCATAGGGTCGGTCGTAATGAATCCGATGCGCGTTGAAGGTCAGCGCCGAGAAGCGGAACAACAGCCTGGGATCAGGCGCAATGATGCGCGCGCAGGCTTCAGCCGGCAGCGGCGGCCAGTCGAGCACGCTCGGGCAGGCCACCGGAGGACCCGGTTCGCGGTAGACGATGTCCTGTTCCTCTTCGATACACAGTCGTCCATCCTGATGGAAACTGCAAAGCAGCGAGACAAAAGCCAGCGCACCGGAACGCCCGGATTTCAGCCGGATGTCCCGGATGACCACCTCCCGGCGTGCCGTCTGACCAATCAGCAGCGGGCCATGGAAGCGCAGGCGCGCACCAGCGAACATGCGCCGCGGATAGGGTATCGGCGGCATGAAGCCGCCGCGCCGCGGATGTCCGTCGAGGCCGAGATCGCCCTGTGACGCCCTGGGCAGGAAATAGAACCAGTGCCAGAGTGGCGGCAGCGCACTTCCCTTGTCGAAATGGGTCGAGAGATCGTCGAGGGTCGCCGCTGCGGCCAGGGCCGGCGTCAGACTCAGGTCGTCGTCGGTCGTTTCGCGACGACCAATCCAGTCGGCGTAGTCGGAACTTGCGTCAGTCATCGAAACGATCCTTTCGAACGGCGGCGGGAGGATTCGGCAAGTACAGCACAGCATGCGTCGGAACTCAAGTTGCCGCACGCTCCTGACGGCGATCTCCCCCCGGCCGCATGATCGCTGCACCAAGGAGCCATTTTGCCCATATAATTCGAGGGGTGCGCCGATGCCGGACCTGGCGCGAGAAAAGGCAGGCGCGCTTCCTCGGGCGACGCTGTCGGGAGGTGGTGCCATGGGAAAGGGAGCAGGCTCGGCGCAGTCCGCCCCGCTGCAGTCAGTAGCTGTTGATAGTACGGGCGAAGGGTCGGATAGCGATCGATCTGCCTCCGAGCAAGGCCGGCATGAGGACGCCGACGCGGATCGCTCGAACGATAACGACAAGCTGCCGATGGACGGGATTCGCGTCATAGACGTCGGCACCTTCCTTGCCGGGCCTTATGCCGCGTCGATTCTGGGCGAGTTCGGCGCCGAGGTCCTTAAGGTTGAGCACCCGATCGCTGGCGACCCGATGCGGCGCTTTGGAACGGCATCCAAGCGACATGACGCGACACTTGCCTGGCTCAGCGAAGGCCGTAACCGGAAGTCGGTCACCCTCGACCTGCGCCAGCAGGAAGGCGTCGAGTTGTTCCTGAA
>ERZ761602.5703-NODE-5703-length-14521-cov-55.331882_pt1 | contig 14521 bp, 9 predicted proteins | sample MGYA00512165_ERZ761602 | MGnify/ENA primary metagenome ERZ761602 (study PRJEB28899, sample SAMN02445085) | bioreactor sludge metagenome | biome: EBPR sludge; isolation source: Thorneside wastewater treatment plant | place: Australia: Brisbane, Thorneside...
ATATAAAATAGTTAGAATAAGAAAATTTCGATAGAAATCGTTTCTTAAAAAAAATTAAAAAATTTTTTTACTTTTTTTTCAATAATGCTCAATTTTATCTCATTTCACCTAAAATTCCGTGATTTAGTTGTTGCCCTCCAAAAAATGAAGACTTTAGAATTTTCAATTCAGGAAGAAAAATATGGCTAAAATCATGGAGAAAATGCAATGTTGTTACAGTTTGAATTCTGTGATATTTTGATTAGCATTTCACCCCCGTTTTTGTTAAATGGAATGAATAATTCAGAAGAATATTTTGGATGTGATAGAGATGATTCCGGATATTCCAATTATTTTTTTTGGATGTGGGGTGATTTTGAACTTGAAACCAGACGTAAGATTGAGTCTGCCCCGAAAAGTCCAATTTGTTGATTTCATTCGTTTATTACCCCAACCTACTGACGTCAAAGATCAGCACAAGACTAAAAGAATACGATTGAAAACCAACAAATTAAAAGTCTCCTTTTAGTGGGATTCAGGGGGCGAAGACTTTTCGGAGAAGACTCAAGATTTGCTATTTCACCAAAAAACAAGCAGATTCCGGTTAAAGAATTGATCAATCAGTGATTCACACCATTGTTCAACTTGATGAAATGTCCGGTTAATATGAAAGTCGTTTCCTGGAAATACCCAAATTACCATAGGGCAATCATCATTACAATATTGGCAAACATTTTATTGTAATGTACCGACAGGTCTTCTGAGATCAAACCTGTACTCAAACCTTCTTTCTTTTCCTCGATCCAGCCGATAAGAGAACCAGCTCAAATCTTCAGCTAAAGAAATGATCCAGACATTTGCTGAAGCGCCTTCCATAATTTTCCCGGTATAATCATCCGCAGGAAAATATTGTATAAAGGACGTGCCCTGATCTGTTGCGTTACCGCCATACATCGATCCCGGCAATAATTCCCCGGTAGAATCTATATGTTCATGCATCAATTTCAATCGTCCATTATCTGCAGCCATGATCAAAGTGATCGGTTGATTTTCATCTATATGCAATTCTATTTTGAGTTCATCGGGCTTGCAGGATTTAAACAAAATGCTCAGTTTTTTAGCATACAAACTTCCTGAATGCAGGCTCCTGAAATGTTCTTCTCCTGCATATTTCTTTCCGCAAAATGCTGACAATTGTTGGATAAAATCCTGCTGAGACTTGTTATTAAAAACAACCTGCTCCTTGGATATCAGCTCATTATCCTGCTTCTTATTGTTGTTTTCTCCACAGGAAAACATCATCAAACTGATCATCATCAAAAAAAAGAAATATGTTTTCATGACCTATATTTATTATGCAAAAATAACATATCTCATAATGAGTTTGATCTTAAAAGTCAACTTTTGCTGTAGAATAAAAAAACAGCCCGCCATCGACGGGCTGTTCATCAATTGAGTTATATTAACAACTAATATTAACCTCTTAAAGCTGCCTGTGCGGCTGCCAGCCTGGCAATCGGCACCCTGAAAGGTGAGCAACTCACATAGTTCAGTCCTGCCCTGTGACAGAATTCCACAGAACTTGGTTCGCCTCCATGCTCCCCGCAAATACCCAATTTGATATTAGGTCTTGTTTGCTTACCTTTTTTGCAGGCCATTTCAACCAGTTGACCAACGCCTTCCTGATCCAATACTTCAAAAGGATCATTTTTCAGGATACCTTTTTGAAGGTAAACCGGCAGGAATTTGCCTGCGTCGTCCCTGGAGTATCCGAAAGTCATTTGGGTCAGGTCATTGGTTCCGAATGAGAAAAATTCAGCAGACTGAGCGATTTTTTCTGCGATCAAAGCTGCTCTTGGAATCTCGATCATGGTACCAACCATGAATCCGATTTCTTCTCCTCTTTCCTCAAAAACTTTTGTAATGGTATCTCTGACAATGCTTTCCTGCATTTTCATTTCTTCCAGTGTACCTGTCAGCGGGATCATGATCTCGGGCATTGCAGTCACTCCTTTTTTCTTCAGATTCAATGCAGCCTCTATGATCGCCCTTGTTTGCATTTCAGTGATCTCCGGATATGTATTTCCCAAACGGCAACCTCTGTGTCCCAACATCGGGTTGAATTCTGACAGATCTTCTACTTTATGTTTGATCACGCTCACTTCAACTCCCATCACTTCAGCCATTTCCTGCTGGCCTTTATCATCATGAGGCACAAACTCGTGCAATGGTGGATCGAGCAATCTTACAGTTACCGGCAGATCATGCATCGCTTCGAAAATTCCTTCAAAGTCTGTGCGTTGCATAGGCAACAATTTATCCAATGCTTTTCTTCTTCCGGCTTCATCTTTCGCCAGGATCATTTCTCTCATGGCAATGATCTTTTCACCTTCGAAGAACATGTGTTCAGTTCTGCACAAACCTATCCCCTTTGCGCCAAAATTTCTTGCAACACTTGCATCTTTCGGAGTATCTGCATTGGTACGAACATACATGGTAGCATGTTTGTCAGCCATACTCATCAATTCAGCAAAATCACCACTCACGGCTGGATCGATCGTTTTGATCTTGTCAGCATAAACATCACCCGTTGATCCGTTCAAAGATATCCAGTCACCTTCTTTAAAACTGACTCCTCCTGTTACCAGTGTTCTGGCTTTATAATCTATCCTCAGACTACCTGCACCGGATACACAACATTTACCCATACCTCTTGCCACTACAGCCGCGTGGGAAGTCATACCTCCTTTTGCTGTCAGGATACCATTGGCAGCATCCATACCGGCAAGGTCTTCAGGTGAAGTCTCCATTCTCACCAAAATGACATCTTCTCCATTTGCTTTCCAGGATGTTGCATCATCAGCGAAAAATACGATCCTTCCTGTTGCTGCTCCCGGAGAAGCAGGTAAACCGTTGGCAACTACTTTTGCACTTTTGATCGCACTTTTGTCAAAAACAGGGTGCAAAAGTTCATCCAGTTTCTCCGGTGTTTGCCTCAATAAAGCTTCTTTTTCATCGATCAGGCCTTCTTTTACCATATCGATCGCGATCTTGATCATGGCAGCACCTGTTCTTTTGCCTACACGGGTTTGCAACATCCAGAGTTTGCCTTCCTGAATCGTAAATTCAATATCCTGCATATCTCTGTAATGGAGTTCAAGATTTCTCTGGATCTCATTCAATTCTCTGTATTGCTCAGGCATCACTTCCTCCAGAGAAGGGTAATTGGCTTTTCTGTCTTCTTCTGAAACCTGTGCCAATACTGCCCATCTGAGTGACCCTTCTTTTGTGATCTGCTGTGGTGTTCTGACACCTGCCACGACATCCTCTCCCTGTGCATTGACCAGGTATTCACCATTGAATAAGTTTTCACCTGTCGCTGCATCTCTTGTAAATGCAACACCTGTTGCACTGGTTTCACCCATATTGCCATATACCATTGCCTGAACATTCACTGCTGTTCCCCAATCTGCAGGTATTTTATTCATCTTCCTGTAATATACCGCTCTCGGAGTATTCCAACTGTTGAAAACAGCGATGACGCCACCCCACAATTGTTCCCAGGGATCATCCGGGAAATCTTTACCGGTTTTGGCTTTTACTGCATTCTTGAATCTTTCAACCAAAAGCTTCAGGTCCTCCACAGAAAACTCCGTATCCAGTTTAATGCCTCTTTCTTCTTTCAAATGCTCCATGATCTCTTCAAATGGATCGATGTCTTCTTTGGATGCAGGTTCCATCCCTAAAACAACGTCACCGTACATCTGCACAAATCTTCTGTATGAATCCCATGCAAACCTTGGATTATTGGTTTTTTTGATCAATCCCTCCACCGCTGCAGGATTCAATCCAAGATTCAAAACTGTATTCATCATACCAGGCATGGAAGCCCTCGCTCCTGATCTTACAGACAGCAACAATGGGTTTTCATTATCACCATATTTTGAACCCATGATCTCCTCTACATATTTCACAGCTGCCTCAACTTCATCTTTCAGCCTTTTCACGGTTTCATCCTTGCCAACTTCATTGTATTCAGTACAAACCTCTGTAGTAATGGTGAATCCCGGGGGAACAGGAATCCCAACTAAATTCATTTCAGCCAGATTGGCTCCTTTTCCTCCCAGTAAATTTTTCATACTGGCATCACCTTCGGCTTGTTTATTGCCGAATGTATAAACTCTCTTCATGTGTCAATTTTTTTTAGTTTATAATAGCAGCTATGTCATTTCGGATAGGCATTTTCTGAATTTTACTTTTGAAAAACACCCCACAGCTATTTGATTCCTTCCACCTTTCGAGTCTTTGCTTGCTTAGTGTACTATTTACGCTATGCCTTTTAAAAAGACCTGCAAATATAAGTCGATTCTTAGCTTTCACATAGTTCTGAATCAAAAACTATCCGCTGTTCAACAGAAAATACGAAGAATTGACATTAATTTTATATGCTCAAATGATTTCCCGGCTTATTCCTTGCCAATTCATTTATGCAATTCCGGAAATAATTCTTCAAATACAAACTTATTTTCGTTTCAATCTGCTCAAAATTGTTATCATGTAATTTGTTTGATTATCACCAGTGTCCGACAAAAATTACAAAATTCTATCCTATTAAATTTTGTCAGACACCAGCGTTTGAGTACATTTACATATAGGGTCAACGATAAATCATTGCTTGGGTTCATTGTCCCAAAACAGTTGATTCTGGAATGAACAATCACAAGCCATTCAAAGTTATACCAATGAAAAAAGATTAAAATGGATTTTTTGTTCAATCCTTCAATCAAACTTATTGTTTCTTGTCTTGATTTTGCCGGAATTTTACGGTTCTTACTAATCCCCGGAATAAACTGAATATCCATTGTTGATTTAGTGAAACAATCCAAAAAAACCAGCAATTTGATTAAAAAAAACTAAGTTGAATTTATTATTTGCCTAAATTGATACAATGATATTTATACAAACATCGTTGATATTTTATAATCAGGAATCGAATCCACAGGTTTTACAACATCTTAGCAGTGAGGAATTTAAACAATTCATTCAAACCGGACAAGGCATATTAATCGATGTCAGAACGGCTCCCGAATATTTGCAGGCACATATTGACGGGTCTCATCTGATAGATTTTTACGCTACAGGTTTTACCGAAAAACTCTCTCAGTTGAATCCGGACCAAACGATTCTGATCTACTGCAGAACCGGTCACAGAAGTCGTATCACAGGAGAGTTTTTGATCAAAAACGGTTTTAAATCCGTCATCAACCTCAAAAATGGCATCGTTGAATGGTACAGCAAAGGTTTTCCATTGGAATTCGATGCTATTTAAACAAAAAAACCGCTGCAAGAGCGGTTTTTATTAATTATTTCAATCCACTTTGAATTAAAAAAGCATCAATATCCGGTTCTTTACCCCGGAAATTCTTATAAGCGTCCATACCTTCCCAATAAGCATTGCCTCCAAGAATATACTTTCTGAATTTGGCGGACAGCTCCTGATTGAACAGGTCTCCGGACTCTTTAAAGGCTGAAAATGCATCTGCATCCAAGACCCCGGCCCAACGGTAAACATAATAACCTGCTGCATATCCGCCACCAAAAATATGAGAAAAATTGGTCGTTAGATATCTGGGTACGATCTGGTCGATCATGCTGATCCTATCCATCACTTCTTTCTCAAATTTGTTAACATCCATGGTGAATTCAAAAGGATAAGTATGCCACTCCAAATCTAAGATAGCCGCAGCAATATATTCCACATTATCAAATCCGGCATTAAAATGCCTGGCATTCAAAAGCTTTTGAACTAAATCATCGGGTATTACTTCACCGGTTCGATAGTGTTTTGCATATTCCTTCAACAATTCAGGCTCTCCTGCCCAATTTTCCATTACCTGAGATGGCAATTCCACAAAATCCCTCGGAACTGACCTGGCAGTTCGGTGATAATGTCCTTCAGCGAAGAAATTGTGCAATGCATGGCCAAATTCATGAAAATAAGTTCGGGTCTCATCCCAGCTCAGCAAAGCTGGTTTGTCACCCACGGGACGCGTAAAATTCATCACAATGGTCACAATGGGCAAAACCTTGTTGCCTTTTTCGTCATAATATCCGCTTCTGTAGGTTCCGCACCATGCACCGCTGCGTTTTCCCGGCCGCGGGTGTGCATCGATATACAATATTCCCAGACTGCTGCCATCGCGGTCGATCAATTCAAATGTTTCCACTTCTTCATGGTAAGCAGGCACATCCGGTCTTTCTATGAACTGTAGGCCGTATAATTTACCTGAAAGGGCAAAAATCCCCTTGCGCACATTATCCAGGGTAAAATATGGCTTGATCTCTTCTTCATCCATATTGTACTTTGCGAGACGGATCTTCTCGGCATAATACCACCAGTCCCAGGATTCCAGTTCAAAATCACCTCCTTCCATCCTGATGATCTCTTGCATTTCATTGCGCTCTTCAGTTGCTCTTTCCAAAGCAGGAGCCCAGATCCTGTAGAGAAAATCGTAGACATTTTGGGTGGATTTGGCCATATTATCAGATATTGCATAATCTGCATAATCTTCAAAACCAAGCAATTGAGCCATTTTCCGTCTCAGTTCCATCAATTCCAGGAAGAGCTTTTTATTATCGTTTTCATTGTCATTATTTCCCCTGTTGATGTAGGCTCTGTACAGTTTTTCCCTGAGATCGCGGCGTTCGGAAAACTGCAGAAATGGTATCCAGCTTGGTTTTGCCAGTGTGAACACCCATTTGCCTTCATGTCCGGCTTTCTTTGCCTCTTGTGCAGCGGCATGAATGATGTCGTCCGGAAGTCCGGCAAGGTCTTCCCTGTTTTCCAGGATAAGTTTAAAGCCGTTGTTCTCCGCCAGCAGGTTTTGGTTGAGGTTCAGGGAGATCATGGACATTCGTTCATTGAGTGCCTGCAATTCTACACGTTGTGCCTCCGGCAAAGCAGCGCCATTACGGGCAAAGTCATCGTAAACCTTTTCCACAACGCGCATTTGCTCATTGTTCAGCTTCAAATCCATGCGATTGTCATAAACCGATTTGATCCTGTTGAAAAGGTCCTGGTTGAACCGTATTTTGTTGTTGTGAGCAGACATCAGAGGCGTCAGTTCACGGGCAATGGATTGCATTTTAGGATTGGTGTTTGCCCCGTTCAAACCATAGAAAACAGGACTGATGCGGGACAGCATTTTGCCGGATTTGTCATAAGCCAAAATAGTGTTTTCAAAATCAGGTTTTGCGGGATTCCTTGTGATCGCATCGATCTCAGCCTCTTTTTGTTTCATCCCTTCCTGAAAAGCAGGCAAATAATGAACTTCGTTTATTTCGTTGAAGGGCGGGACGCCAAAAGGTGTGCCAAACTCAGCAAGCAAAGGATTATTCTGACCAAAAGACATCTTAGCCTGAACCAACGTCATTAATATCATACTTAACATAAATGTTTTATTGATCATAATAGGTTAAAATTTAAATGATTAAACGAATCAGAACCTGTTTTGTTTGTGTTGTTTGAAATGTATGAAATGCCGGAAATCATGATATTCATCTTCAGGATTCATATCCGGTCACCGATCACTGATCACAATTTACTGTTTACAGAGAATCATCCTTTCAATCTCAAATGCAATTCATCCAACTGAGCATCATCAATCTTTGAAGGAGCATCGATCATCACATCCCTGCCCTGATTGTTTTTCGGGAAGGCGATGAAATCACGAATGGACGTCTGGTTGTTCATCACTGCACAAAGCCGGTCAAAACCAAAGGCAATGCCTCCATGAGGAGGCGCTCCAAACTCAAAGGCACCCATCAAAAAGCCGAATTGTTCCTGTGCCTCTTCCTTCGTAAATCCAAGCAAATCAAAGTTTTTGGATTGCAGATCACGATCATGTATCCTGATCGAACCACCTCCGATCTCATTTCCGTTGATCACCAGGTCATAAGCGTCCGCCTTCAGACGTTTCAGGGTTTCAAAATCACCGGATTTCATCTGATCCACATATTCCTTTTTCGGAGAAGTGAACGGATGATGCATCGCAAAAAAGCGCTGTGCTTCTTCATCCCATTCCAGCAGAGGAAAATCAAGTACCCAAAGCGGTTTGAACTCACCCGGCTTCATCAGTCCCATCCTTCTGCCCATTTCCAGGCGGAGTTCGCTCAATTGCTTCCTGGTTTTTTCGGTTTCACCTGCAAGAACAAACAATACATCACCATCCTGAGCGCCAAACCTGGCTTTCCACTCCAGCAAGGCTGCATCGTCAAAGAATTTGCCCACTGAACTTCTGATGGTTCCGTCGTGCTCAAACTTGACATAAATGACGCCTTTTGCCCCGATCTGTGGCCTTTGCATCCATTCTGTAAGGGTTTTGATGTCTTTATTGGACATATTGTCTGCCTGGCCCTGAGCGCAAATACCCACGATGGTTTCGGCTGTATCGAAAACGGAAAAATCCCTTCCTTTGGCTATATCTGTCAGGTAGGTAAACTGCATATCAAAACGGAGGTCAGGTTTGTCTGAACCGAATTTTTCCAGCGCTTCATCATAGGACATCCTGGGAAAATCACCTAATTCAACATCCAGCAGGGACTTGAACAGGTGTTTGGTGAGGCCTTCAAAGGTATTCAGAATATCCTCCCTTGTGATAAAAGCCATTTCGCAGTCTATCTGGGTAAATTCCGGTTGCCTGTCTGCTCTCAGATCTTCGTCCCTGAAGCATTTGACGATCTGGAAATACTTGTCCATACCAGCCACCATGAGCAATTGTTTGAAGGTCTGCGGGCTTTGAGGCAAGGCATAGAACTGCCCGGGGTTCATCCGGCTGGGCACCACAAAATCCCTTGCACCTTCGGGTGTGCTTTTGATCAGAAAAGGTGTTTCAATCTCAATAAAACCCTGTCCATCAAGGTATTTCCTCGTTTCAATTCCGCATTTGCTACGGAAAATAATATTTTCCTTCACGGGATCCCTGCGGATATCGAGATAACGGTATTTCATACGGATGTCATCACCACCGTCTGATTCATTTTCTATGGTAAACGGTGGCGTTTTGGAAGCATTCAGGATGGTCATTTCGCGGACATCGATCTCTATGTCCCCGGTTGCCCTGTTGGGATTTTTATTGCTTCTTTCCCTTACAATGCCGGTCACCCTGACAACATATTCTCTGCCGAGTGTCCTGGCGAGTGAACATAGTTCAGGGTTTTCATCCATACTGAAAACCAGTTGTGTGATCCCGTACCGATCTCTCAGGTCAACAAAAGTAAGTCCTCCGAAATCCCTTCCGGACTGAACCCATCCGCTCAGTACAACTTCTTTACCGGTGTCGCCGATCCTCAATTCGCCATTCGTGTGCGTTCTGTACATATCTTTGAAATTTAAGGATGCAAATGTAGCAAATCTTTGTCAACCAAAACAGAAGTTGGGGTACAAGTATGCACTAGTGGCCGGAAAATGGTGATCTGTGATCGGTAATCGGTGATCTGCATGACAGTTGAAAGTAGAAAGTTTATAAAGTTTATAAAGTTTGCAAAATTTGTAAAGTAAAAAACCGATAACAAATACTTTGGAAATTTTTACATCATGTCACTGATCACTCATCACTGATCACAGATTACTGATCACAGATTACTGATCACAGATTACTGATCACAGATCACTGATTACTGATCACTGATCACTGATCACTGATCAACCTACACACTCACCGTCTTCCATCTGCCCCTCGTAAACAGCCACAGTGTGAACAACCCAACCGAGGTTTCAGAAACGAATACCGCCCAGAATACACCTGTATAGGCAAAATCCAGATGGATACCCAGCAACCAGGCCAAAGGGATCTGAATCAGCCAGAAAAATACGACGTTGATCCAGGTTGGTGTCCTCGTGTCCCCGGCGCCGTTGAACGCCTGTACAGCCACCATCCACCATCCATAAACAATGTACGAATAGGAAATGATCTTCAGCCATTTGGCCCCAACTTTAACCACACCGGGATCATCGGAAAGCAAACGGACGATTTCTTCATTGAAAAAGAAAAATACCATTGAAACCAACAATAAAAAGATCATGTTGTACACACCGATCTTCCAAACAGAAGATTCCGCCCTGGCTGGGTCTCCCGCACCCAGGTTCTGCCCTACCAGCGTAGCCGCTGCATTGGACATGCCCCATGCAGGCATCATCGAAAACATGATGATCCGGATCGTGATCGTCGCTCCGGCCACCACCTCGCTGCCCAATTGTGCAAATATCCATGTGATGAACAACCACGACATCATGCCAACCAGCATCTGGCCGATACCGCCAACGGAGGTTTTCAGTATTTTGAGGATGACTTTACTTTTCCAGTACATGTGCCGGGCAAAGATCCTTATGTGTTTTCCGCCTTTTAGCAGCAGCCAGAACTGCACCAGCACCCCTACACCACGGCCTATATTGGTAGCGATGGCCGCACCTTCTATACCCATGGCCGGAACCGGACCATAGCCAAAGATGAACAGGGGATCCAAAATGATATTGATACCATTGGATATGAACAGGATACGCATGGCAATAGCCGCATCACCCGCGCCCCGGAAAATGGCATTGATCACAAACAGCAGCACGATCACCACATTTCCGCCAAGCATCCATTGCGTATACCTGTAACCTTCTTCCAGTACCCAGGCGTCAGCGCCCATAAGTCTCAGCAGGTCTCTGGAAAAAAACAATCCTGCCAGGGAAAAGGGAATAGAAAATAAAAAGCCCAGAATGATGGCCTGAACAGCCGTGATGGCAGCCTTGTCCTGCATTTTTTGCCCGACTCTCCTGGCGATAATGGCGGTAACAGCGATGGACATACCCATAGACAAACTGTATAGCAGGTACAAGAAACTCTCCGTCAGACCGACGGTGGCCACTGCCGATGCACCCAGTTGGCTGACAAAATAAATATCTGCTAATGCAAAGGTGGATTCCAGTACCAGTTCCAGCACCATAGGGATGGCCAGCAATAAAATGGCTTTATTCAGATCTATTTTGGTATAATCTGCTTCGGTGCCCATGATGGCCCCTTTGATCTGTTGCCAAATGCTCTGTCCTGAAATATCCACTACCTTCGGATTTTCATCCTGTTGCTTATCTTTTTCCATGTTCATGGCATTTAAAGGGACAAATGTATACCAAATTTGAAACTATTTAGATGCTCAGCCTTTTAGCCTGTAAGATTTGAGATCGTACAATTACAAAAGAGTCTGAATTTGCCATTGAAATGGTGGTTTTGAACCTATTGATACAATTATGGCTAAAAGACTAACAGCTAAAGTACTATCCAACTAAACATTTGTGCAAATTCGTTCTGTTTTGTGCAAATCTGTGGAAAATCTGTGGAAAAATCAGCGTTTGTTTATCCGAGGATCTTTTCTATAGCTTCCAGTTCATCACCCGTAAAATCGAGGTGATCCAATGCCTTCAGGTTGTTGTTGAGTTGTCCGACCGAACTCGCCCCGACCAGAACCGAAGTTACCCGATGATCTTTCAGCAGCCATGCGATCGCCATCTGTGCCAGGCTTTGCGATCTGGAAGAAGCGATCTGATCCAGTGCTTTGATGACAGACAGCATTTCAGTTGTGATCTGATCCTTTTTCAGGAATCCATGCGGTTTTGCCGCCCTTGACCCGTCCGGAACTCCCTGGAGATACCGGTCAGTCAGCAATCCCTGTGCCAATGGAGAAAAGGCGATACAGCCGATGCCTTCGCTTTCCAGCACGTTGAGCAGATCCTTTTCCACCCATCTGTCCAGCATGGAATATCTCGGCTGATGGATCAGGCAGGGCGTACCCAGGCTTCTGAGTATCTGTGAGGCTTCCAGTGCCTTGTCCGCCGGGTAATTCGAAATACCTGCATACAGGGCTTTACCCTGTCTGACGACTGTGTCCAGAGCACCCATGGTTTCCTCCAGCGGTGTTTCCGGATCTGGTCTATGGGAATAAAAGATATCCACATAATCCAGGCCCATCCTCTGCAGGCTCCGGTCCAGGCTGGAGAGCAGGTATTTTCTCGAACCCCATTCACCGTAAGGTCCTTCCCACATATAGTATCCCGCTTTGGTGGAGATGATCATTTCATCCCGGTAAGCCATGAGATCACGGCGTAGTATCCTGCCAAAGTTTTCTTCTGCAGAACCCGGAGGTGGTCCGTAGTTATTAGCCAGGTCAAAATGGGTGATCCCGGCATCGAAAGCGCGGTGGATCATTTTCGCAGATGTTTCAAAAACATCCACGCCTCCGAAATTGTGCCACAATCCCAGCGATATCGCCGGCAATTTCAATCCGCTGTGCCCGCAGCGATTGTACATCATTCTTTGGTAACGGTCTTGAGCAGCTACGATCATCTTTATTGTTTTATGGGATAAAGGTAGGGAAATTTTTAGGAAAAGTGTGGCCAATTTGCAGGGAATAAACTAAAACTGGGTAAGCATAGATGAATGAGAGAAAGTTTTGATTGGTCCGGTTTGAACCAAATATTCAGTTTTATTTAAGCATTGAAAGATCTTCAATGCTAGCCTAACCAACCCAATATATAATTTTACCAATCACAATTGGGTTAAATCCTGTATTTATAATTATCTGACATAAAAAAGTCAGTGTTTTACGAATTTTTGAGATACAATTCCTTTAAAGTTTTGAACTGTTATAGTATACAAACCTGGTGGCAGAAAATCCAACTCCACCATGTTCGCGCCTGATTCCAGAGAAGCTTCAGTCAACTTTTGCCCCAACAGGTTGCCAATGATCATCTTTGCAGGCTGTTCAATTTCAATGTTCAGAGATCCTTCTGTGAAAGGATTGGGAAATAATTTAAAACCATTTTCTGCAAATATTTCATCGGAATGACTGGGCGTGCTTATCTGAAAAGCATGAACCTCCGGAGTATCTCCAAAGGATTCCACGACATATAAAATACCACGCTCCTGATCAAAAGTTGCGCCTCCAAACCTTGTACTGGCACAATTTCCGGTTGTGATATCATCGAATTCCCATGTGGCATAAGGCATCACTTCCCAGGGCTCAACTTCGCTGTTTTTTACACGGAGAAAGTCATTGGCGTCATATGCCCAAATGGCGTGCTTGAATTCATTGTGTGGTCCTTTATGGATGAAGCATGAGTACGGGCAATCTTCATTCGTTCCATAACAATACGGATGCTGCGCACGGGTTCCAAAAAACAAAACACTTCTCGTGCCGTTTGGAAATGCCATACCGGCAACCATTGAACCTTTGGCCTCAAAATCGGGATGTCTGAACTCATCAATGGGGTAAAAAACTAAAGTTGTGCCATGAAGGTTGGCACTGTTCCCTACCTCATCAGGATCAAAAACGGTAGCCGAAGGACCGTCCGAAGAACTTCCGATAATGGATACTGCCGCTTGCCCTGTCAGGGCCGGCCCTCCTAAAAGCACATGCCACTCATTTGGGATAAGTGTCATATAACCAGCGAGCGCACGGGGAAATGCCGTCACACCGTTAAAACTGTACCATCCATCAAAATTATTTGCATCTGACAGATCCAGACTCGAAGAGACACCATGAGTGTTCAATTGTGAATAGTCTGCATCATACCATGCAATCTCCGTAGAAATAAGCCGGCCATTATACACCAGGTTTCCTGCAGGATGCAGTCCATTTTCGTCATCATCAATCGGGTTTCCTTCGTAGATGTCGGTACAAGTTTGCAATATGGTAGCAGTTCCATTCATAGGTGGTATGGATACTTCAGAAACCAGATCGTACCAGTCATGGCAACCCAAAAAAAGCGAATTGTTCACCGGGTTGTACCCCAGGGCGAAACCTCCGTAGCTTATGGGGTTTCCGTTGCCATCTTCTTCAGGAACAAAGAATGACCCAAGATAATGAATGTCCGATCTGTCGACCAAAGGAAATTTAGTTGGATCTGTCTGGGCAAAAATGCTAGTGCTCAGAAACAAGATGGAAATGGTAGTGATGAGTATTTTAATGTTAATTTCCATATGTAATTTTAATAATTTTTCTTGTGCAAATTAAAACTTTTGTTCGAAAAAATTATAATAACTATTGTTTTTCAATAAAGTAGATGTATTCAAATCTCTGCATTTATAATTTACTCATTATAAAGATGGTCATTCGGAAAGGAATGATGCAAATTAGCTTATTTCGTCTTTCTTAATTATTTACATTTTTGCACTTACTGTAAAATCCGGTGAAATTGACCAGGCCAAGATTGGTTTTAACTTAATCAGAGATTCATCAATAGCCGATTTTCCGGATCGCCAAAAGCATCAAAATTTAATTTTGCATTTCTGATTAAATCTGCATAGCTATTTAATATCACCTGTTGAGTTTTATTGTTTTCAGAAGCTGCAAGGCCATAAAAATGAATGGTTGTGTCTTTCGCTAACTTCCCATTTTTATTATAATAATCCAATGAATGACCAGAGTGCAACCAGTAATAGTTAGTTATGCGAATCAAGGGTTGAAAAAAAGCTCCGAAAATCCTTTATTTGGCCTCAAT
>ERZ761602.5704-NODE-5704-length-14511-cov-12.505050_pt1 | contig 14511 bp, 11 predicted proteins | sample MGYA00512165_ERZ761602 | MGnify/ENA primary metagenome ERZ761602 (study PRJEB28899, sample SAMN02445085) | bioreactor sludge metagenome | biome: EBPR sludge; isolation source: Thorneside wastewater treatment plant | place: Australia: Brisbane, Thorneside...
TGAACAACGACTGGAACCGGCCGTACAAGAAGAGCGCGCGCATCGTCGGCGACGTCATCGGCAAGTACCACCCGCATGGCGACACGGCGGTCTACGACACGATCGTGCGCATGGCGCAGGACTTCAGCCTGCGCCACATGCTCGTCGACGGCCAGGGCAACTTCGGCAGCGTCGACGGCGACAACGCCGCGGCGATGCGCTACACCGAGATCCGGCTGTCGAAGATCGCCCACGAGATGCTGGCCGACATCGACAAGGAGACCGTCGATTTCGGCCCCAACTACGACGGCAGCGAGAAGGAGCCGCTCGTCCTGCCCACGCGGCTGCCCAACCTGCTGGTCAACGGGTCCGCGGGCATCGCGGTGGGCATGGCGACGAACATCCCGCCGCACAACCTCAACGAGGTCGTCGACGCCTGCCTGCACCTGCTGAAGTCGCCGGAGGCGACGATCGAGGAGCTGATGGAGATCGTCCCCGCGCCGGACTTCCCGACCGCGGGCATCATCTACGGCCTCAACGGCGTGCGCGAGGGCTACCGCACCGGTCGCGGCAAGGTCGTGATGCGCGCGACCTGCCACTTCGAGGACATCGACAAGGGCGCGCGGCAGGCGATCATCGTCGACGAGATCCCCTACCAGGTCAACAAGAAGACGCTGCTCGAGCGCATCGCCGAGCTGGTGCACGAGAAGAAGCTCGAGGGCATCAGCCACATCCAGGACGAGAGCGACAAGTCCGGCATGCGCGTGGTCATCGAGCTCAAGCGCGGCGAAGTGCCCGAGGTGGTGCTGAACAACCTGTACAAGCAGACGCAGCTGCAGGACACCTTCGGCATCAACATGGTGGCGCTGGTCGACGGCCAGCCGCGGCTGTGCAACCTGAAGCAGCTGCTCGAGATCTTCCTCGAGCACCGGCGCGAGGTGGTGACGCGGCGCACGGTGTTCGAGCTGCGCAAGGCGCGCGAGCGCGGCCATGTGCTCGAGGGCCTGGCGGTGGCGCTGGCCAACATCGACGAATTCATCGAGACCATCAAGAACAGCCCGACGCCGCCGGTGGCCAAGGCGGCGCTGATGAGCAAGAGCTGGGACAGCTCGCTGGTGCGCGAGATGCTCTCGCGCGCCGAGGGCGACACGCCCGGCGGCCGCGCCGCCTACCGGCCCGAGGGCCTGCCCGCCAACTACGGCCTGCAGGCCGACGGCCTGTACCGCCTGTCCGACGACCAGGCGCAGGAGATCCTGCAGATGCGCCTGCAGCGGCTGACGGGCCTCGAGCAGGACAAGATCGTCGGCGAGTACAAGGACGTGATGGCGCTGATCGCCGACCTGCTCGACGTGCTGGCCAGGCCCGAGCGCGTCGCGTCGATCATCCGCGACGAGCTGACCACGCTGCGCCAGGAGTTCGGGCAGACCAAGCTCGGCGCGCGCCGCAGCCGCATCGAGCACAACGTGCAGGAGCTCGGCACCGAGGACCTGATCACGCCGACGGACATGGTGGTCACGCTGAGCCACAGCGGCTATGTGAAGAGCCAGCCGCTGGCCGAGTACCGCGCGCAGCGGCGCGGCGGGCGCGGCAAGCAGGCCACGCAGACCAAGGAGGACGACTGGGTCGACCAGCTGTTCATCGCCAACACGCACGACTGGATCCTGTGCTTCAGCAACCGCGGCCGCATCTACTGGCTGAAGGTCTGGGAAGTGCCGCAGGGCGGTCGGGCGAGCCGCGGCAAGCCCATCGTCAACATGTTCCCGCTGCAGCCCGACGAGAAGATCACCGTCGTGCTGCCGCTGACGGGTGAGTTCCGCAGCTTCCCGGCGGACCACTTCGTGTTCATGGCCACGGCGCTGGGCACGGTCAAGAAGACGCCGCTCGAGGACTTCAGCAACCCGCGCAAGGCCGGCATCATCGCCGTGGACCTGGACGAGGGCGACTACCTGATCGGCGCCGCGCTGACCGACGGCCGCCACGACGTGATGCTGTTCAGCGACGGCGGCAAGGCCGTGCGCTTCGACGAGGACGACGTGCGCCCGATGGGCCGCACGGCACGCGGCGTGCGCGGCATGCTGCTCGAGGACGGGCAGCGGCTGATCGCGATGCTCGTCGCCGAGGACGAGACGCAGAGCGTGCTGACGGCCACCGAGAACGGCTTCGGCAAGCGCACGCCGATCACCGAGTACACGCGGCACGGCCGCGGCACGAAGGGCATGATCGCGATCCAGCAGAGCGAGCGCAACGGCAAGGTCGTCGCGGCGACGCTGGTGCGCGCGCAGGACGAGATCATGCTGATCACCGACAAGGGCGTGCTCGTGCGCACGCGGGTCAGCGAGATCCGCGAGCTCGGCCGGGCCACGCAGGGCGTCACGCTGATCGCGCTGGACGACGGCTCGACGCTCAGCGGTCTGCAGCGCATCGTCGAGAACGACGACCAGGTCGGCAACGAGGACGACGGCTCGGCCGCGGAGAACACGTGATGGAACGACAACGATGGCTGGCCGCCCTTCTGCTGGCGGCCGCGGGGCTCGCGCATGCGCAGACGCCCCCGGCGGCGACGGCGCCGAACGGCAAGAAGGACCTCGTGCAGAAGATCGTCGTGCTGCAGCAGCCGGCCGTCGAGGCTCTGGCGCGGCGGCTCGTCGAGATGCCGGCCGCGCAGATCCTGCAGCAGGCGGGGGCGGCCCTTCCGCAGCGCGTGCCCGCGGAGCGCCGCGAGGCGGTGGCCGCCGAGATCCAGGGCGACGCACGGCGCTACGTCGAGGAGTCGCTGCCGGGCGTGCGCGACCGCGCGCTGAAGGTCGCCCCCGAGGTGCTGGCGCCGATCCTCGAGAGCAAGCTCACCGAGGACGAACTGCGCCAGGTGCTGGCGGTGATGCAGCAGATGGAGGCGCCGGCGTTCCGCAAGTACAACTCGCTCGGGCCCGAGCTCGAGCGCGCGCTCGGCGACCGCCTGGTGGGCGAGATGCGCGGCACGGTCGAGCCGAAGATGCGGGCGTTCCAGGATTCGGTGGCCCGGCGTCTGGGCATCGCGCCGCGCCCGGCCGGCGCGCCGGCCAGCGGCGCGCCCGCGGGCGGCAAGAAGCCCTGAGGCGCCCGAGCGGACGCCTTCGCGCGATGGCCGACACGCCGAACCCCGGGCTGCTTGCGCTGCGCGAGAAGATCGACGCGGTCGACCGCGAACTGCTCGCGCTGCTGAACCGCCGGGCGCGGCTCGCGCTGGAGGTCGGCGAGATCAAGAAGCGCGAAGGCTCGCCGGTCTTCCGTCCCGAGCGCGAGGCGCAGGTCATCGACGGGCTGAAGCAGGCCAACCCCGGCCCGCTGCGCCAGGACAGCGTCGCGCCGATCTGGCGCGAGATCATGTCGGCCTGCCGCTCGCTGGAGTCGCCCACCCGGGTCGCGTTCCTCGGGCCTGCCGGCACCTTCAGCGAGCAGGCCGCGCTGGGCTACTTCGGTTCGTCGATCGTCCGCGTGCCGTGCGCGAGCATCGACGAGGTGTTCCGCTCGACGAGCGCCGGCGCGGCGGACTTCGGCGTCGTGCCCGTCGAGAACTCCACCGAGGGCGTCGTCGCCCGCTCGCTGGACCTCTTCCTGCACACGCCGCTGTCCATCGTCGGCGAGACGAGCCTGCTCGTGCGCCACAACCTGCTGCGTCGCACCGGCTCGCTGGAGGGCGTCGCCGCCGTCACCGCGCACCCGCAGGCGCTCGCGCAGTGCCATGCGTGGCTGTCGCACCACCTGCCGAACGCCGAGCGGCGGCCGGTGGCCAGCAACGCCGAGGGCGCCCGCCTCGCGTCGCGGGACGAGGCGCTCGCGGCGATCGCCAGCGAACGCGCCGCCGGCGAGTACGGCCTGCACGTCGTCGCCCCGGCGATCCAGGACGACGCCCACAACCGCACGCGCTTCGCCATCGTCGCGCACCCGCAGGGCCATCCTTCACCGCGCGCGAGCGGCCACGACTGCACGAGCCTGGTCGTCTCGGTGCCCAACCGCCCGGGCGCCGTGCACGACATGCTGGTGCCGCTGAAGGCGCACGGCGTCTCGATGACGCGCTTCGAGTCGCGCCCGGCGCGCTCGGGGCAGTGGGAGTACTACTTCTACATCGACATCGCCGGCCACCCCGACGAGCCGCCGGTGGACGCCGCGCTGCGCGAGTTGCGCGCGGTGTGCGCGTTCTTCAAGGTGCTGGGCACCTATCCGATCGACGCGCACTGAGCGTCCCCGCGCAGCGGCCACCATGTTCGAGCAGCTCGGCGTCATCGGTTGCGGCCTGATCGGTGGCAGCTTCGCGCTGGCGATGAGGCAGCGGGGGCTGGTGCGGCGCGTCGTCGGCTGTGCCAAGTCGGCATCGAGCGCCGATCGCGCCCGGCAGCTCGGTGTCATCGACCTCGCCCTCGCCTCGCCGGCACAGGTGATGGCCGGCAGCGACATCGTGCTGCTGGCGGTGCCGGTCTCGGCGACGGCCGCCACGCTGCAGGCCGTCCGCGACGCGCTGGGGCCCGGCGTGCTGCTGATGGACGCCGGCAGCACGAAACGCGACGTCGTCGACGCCGCGCGCCGCGTGCTGCGCGAGCGCGTCGGCAGCTTCGTGCCGGCGCACCCGATCGCCGGCAAGGAGTCGTCGGGTGTCGAACACGCCGACGCGGCTCTCTTCGACCGCCGCCAGGTGATCCTGACGCCGCTGCCCCAGACCCGGCCGGATCTCGTGGAGCGTGCCACGCGGGTGTGGACGGCCATCGGCGCACAGGTCTCGACGATGGCGCCCGAGCAGCACGACGCAGCCTTCGCCGCGGTCAGCCACCTGCCGCACGTGCTCGCCTTCGCGTACTTCAACGCGATCCTCGGCCAGCCAGGCAGTCGCGAGATGCTGGCGCTGGCGGGCCCAGGCTTCCGCGACTTCACGCGCATCGCGGCCAGTGACCCCACGATCTGGCGCGACATCCTCGGCGCCAACCGCGAGGAGGTGCTGAAGCAGTCGCAGCGCTTCCGCCAGGCGCTGGAGGCCTTCGAGACGGCCATGAAGACCGACAACGGCGATGCGCTCGAGGCGCTGATCCGCGGTGCTGCGCAGGGGCGCAGCCGCTGGCACATCCAGGGACACGGCGGCTCGGGCACGCGGGGCTGAGCGGCAGGCGTCATCGCGATGCGGCGCATCCCCTTCCTCGACCTGCCACCGCTGCGCGGCGCCAGCGGACGCGTGCAGCTGCCGGGCTCGAAGAGCATCTCCAACCGCGTGCTGCTGCTGGCCGGGCTGTCGCACGGGACGACACGCGTGCACGACCTGCTCGAGTCCGACGACACCTCGGTCATGCTCGAGGCGCTGCGCCGCTTGGGCTGCGGCCTAAGGACCGAGGGCGCGGTCTGGCACATCGACGGGCTCGGCGGCCGGCTCGCGGTGCGCGAGGCCGAGCTCTTCCTCGGCAATGCCGGCACCGCGATGCGGCCGCTGGCCGCGACGCTGGCGATCCTGGCGACGCTGCAGGGCGGCAGCTTCGAACTGCGCGGCGTGCCGCGCATGCACGAGCGCCCGATCGGCGACCTCGTCGACGCGCTGCGCCCGCTGGGCTGCAGCATCGACGATCTCGGGCAGCCGGGCTACCCCCCGCTGCGCGTCAGCGGACGGGCCGGCGGGCGACTGCAGCTGGACGCGCCGATCCGCGTGCGCGGAGACGTCTCGAGCCAGTTCCTGACCGCGCTGCTGCTCGCGCTGCCACTGGCCGCCGGGCACGCCGACGTGAGCATCGAGGTCGATGGCGAGCTGATCTCCAAGCCCTACGTCGAGATCACGCTGAAGCTGCTCGGGCGCTTCGGCATCGCCGTGCGGCGCGACGGGTTCCGGCGCTTCGTGATCCCGCAGGGCAGCCGCTACGCGACCCCCGGCGACGTCCACGTCGAGGGCGACGCGTCGTCCGCGTCGTACTTCGTGGCGCTCGGCGCGATCGCCGCCCACGGCGGCGCGCCGGTGCGCATCGAGGGCGTCGGCAGCGCCTCGATCCAGGGCGACATCGCGTTCGTCGACGCAGCGCGCGCCATGGGCGCCCGCGTCGACGCCGGGCCGAACTGGCTGGAGGTGCGCCGCGGCGCCTGGCCGCTGAAGGCCGTGACGATGGACTGCAACGCGATCCCCGACGCGGCGATGACGCTGGCGGTCATGGGCCTGTTTGCCGACGGCGCGACGCGGCTGACGAACATCGCCAGCTGGCGCGTCAAGGAGACCGACCGCATCGCCGCGATGGCCACCGAGCTGCGCAAGCTCGGTGCGACCGTCGTCGAGGGCGATGACGTCATCGAGGTCGTGCCGCCGCGCCGCTGGCAGCACGCCTGCGTGCACACCTACGACGATCACCGCATGGCGATGTGCCTGTCGCTGGCGGCCTTCAACCCCCTGGCGCGGCCCGCCGGCCGGGCGATCGTGCGCCTGGAGGATCCGGCCTGCGTGGGCAAGACCTTCCCGGGCTACTTCGACCACCTGTTCGCCCTGTCGGTCGCCGACGTCGACGACGTCCCGGTGATCACCGTCGACGGCCCGTCGGCCTCGGGCAAGGGCACGCTGGCCAGCCGGCTCGCCGAGGCACTGGGCTACCACTGGCTCGACTCGGGCGTCCTGTACCGCGCGGCGGCGCTGGCCGCGCAACGTGACGGCATCGACCTGGCCGACGGCGACGCGGTGGCCCGCGTGGCGGCCACGCTGGACCTGCGCTTCGATGGCGAGCGCATCGTGCTGCGCGGCGAGGACGCTGCCGACCAGCTGCGCGACGAGGCCACCGGGCGGCTCGCGTCGCAGGTGTCGTCGCACCCGCCGGTGCGCGCCGCACTGCACGCGCTGCAGCTGGCCTTCCGGCGGGCCCCTGGCCTCGTGGCCGACGGGCGCGACATGGGCACCGTGGTCTTCCCCGACGCGGCGCTCAAGGTCTTCCTCGTCGCGAGCGCCGACCAGCGCGCACACAGGCGCCTTAAGCAGTTGATTTCAAAGGGAATTGCGGCTAACATCCGCGACCTTCGCGCAGACCTCGAGGCGCGTGACGCCCGTGATCGCAACCGGGCGGCCGCGCCGCTGAAGCCTGCCGAGGACGCGCAGCTGCTCGACAACTCCGAGCTGGGCATCGACGAATCCGTCGGGCTCGTGCTGGAGTGGTGGGCGCAGCGCAGGCCGTTCTGACGTCGCCGGTCGTCCTTGCCGACCCGGCCCGCCACGCGGCCGACCGAAGCCCGTCGCGCTCCCCTCCCGGCCGTCAGGTCACCGGGCGCGGCGATCGATCCAACCGCAACCCCGCAACACCCGTTGCACCCAATCGCCGGCCCCGACGTTCGACTGTCCGCCTCGGCCGGCCCAGGAAGCTTCATGTCCGATACCCAGACCGCCTTTGGCGGAGAGTCCTTTGCCGCCCTGTTCGAGGAGTCCCTCAAGCGCAGCGAGATGCGCGCGGGCGAGGTCATCACCGCCGAGGTGGTGCGCATCGACTTCAACCACGTCGTCGTCAACGCCGGGTTGAAGAGCGAGTCCTACATCCCGATCGACGAGTTCAAGAACGACCAGGGCGAGCTCGAGGTCCAGGTCGGCGACTACGTCTCGGTGGCCATCGACGCCGTCGAGAACGGCTACGGTGACACGATCCTCTCGCGCGACAAGGCCAAGCGCCTCGCGTCATGGCTCGCGCTGGAGAACGCGCTGGAGTCGGGCGACTTCGTCACCGGCACGGTCAGCGGCAAGGTCAAGGGCGGCCTGACGGTGCTGGTCAACGGCATCCGCGCCTTCCTGCCCGGCTCGCTGCTCGACACGCGCCCCGTCAAGGACATGAGCCCCTTCGAGGGCAAGACGCTCGAGTTCAAGGTCATCAAGCTCGACCGCAAGCGCAACAACGTCGTGCTGTCCCGTCGCGCCGTCGTCGAGGCCTCGATGGGCGAGGAGCGCGCCAAGCTGCTCGAGACGCTGCACGAGGGTGCGATCGTCAACGGCGTGGTCAAGAACATCACCGAGTACGGCGCTTTCGTCGACCTCGGCGGCATCGACGGCCTGCTGCACATCACCGACATGGCCTGGCGCCGCGTGCGCCACCCGAGCGAGGTGGTGCAGGTCGGCCAGGAACTCACCGCCAAGGTGCTGAAGTTCGACGCCGAGAAGAACCGCGTCAGCCTGGGCCTCAAGCAGCTCGGCGACGACCCGTGGATGGGCGTCTCGCGCCGCTACCCGACCGGCACGCGGCTGTTCGGCAAGGTCACGAACATCGCCGACTACGGTGCGTTCGTCGAGATCGAGCCGGGCATCGAGGGCCTGGTGCACGTCTCGGAGATGGACTGGACCAACAAGAACGTGGCACCCAGCAAGGTCGTCACGCTCGGCGAGGAAGTCGAGGTCATGGTCCTGGAGATCGACGAGGACAAGCGCCGCATCAGCCTGGGCATGAAGCAGTGCAAGGCCAACCCGTGGGAGGAGTTCTCCGCCACGGTCAAGCGCGGCGATCGTGTCAAGGGCCCGGTCAAGAGCATCACCGACTTCGGCGTGTTCATCGGCCTGGCGCAGGGCATCGACGGCCTGGTCCACCTGTCGGACCTGTCGTGGAACGAGCCGGGCGAGAGCGCGGTGCGCAACTATAAGAAGGGCCAGGAGGTCGACGCGGTGGTGCTGGCGGTGGACGTCGAGCGCGAGCGCATCAGCCTGGGCATCAAGCAGCTCGACACCGATCCGTTCACGACCTTCACCACCATCCACGACCGCGGCGCGATCGTCGCCGGCAAGGTCAAGACGGTCGATCCGCGCGGCGCCGAGATCCAGCTGACGCCCGATGTCGTCGGCTACCTGCGCGCCAGCGAGATCAGCCGCGACCGCGTCGAGGACGCTCGCAACGTGCTGAAGGAAGGCGACGACGTCTCGGTGATGGTGGTCAACGTCGACCGCAAGACGCGCAACATCCAGCTGTCGATCAAGGCCAAGGACCAGGCCGACCAGCAGGAGGCGATGCAGCGCCTGTCGGCCAGCAACGAGCGCGAGCACGCGGGCACGACGAGCCTGGGTGCGCTGCTGCGGGCCAAGCTCGACAGCAGCGGCGGCGGCAACTCCTGAGCCTCCATCCGCGCCGCGGCGGCATGACCCCGATGACCCGATCCGACCTCGTTGCCCGCCTGGCCGAACGGTTCGCGCAGCTGACGCAGCGCGACACCGAGTTCGCCGTCAAGACGATGCTGGACGCGATGACCGATGCGCTGGCCAAGGGCCATCGCATCGAGATCCGGGGATTCGGCAGCTTCTCGATCAACCGGCGGCCGCCGCGCGTGGGCCGCAACCCGCGCAGCGGCGCCCGGGTGACGATTCCCGAGAAGCTGGTGCCGCACTTCAAGCCGGGCAAGGACTTGCGCGAAGCCGTCGATGCCGGCGTGCCGGCAGACCCGCCGGTGGCGCGCTGACGCGCGGCACCGGGCGTGGCCGCGACCGCGACCACGCACCGGGCGGCACCGGCCGCCTCCTCCCTAGAATCGCGGCGTCATGCGCGTGTTCAGCTGGCTGCTGCGAGCCTTCATCTTCTTCACGCTGTTCGCCTTCGCGCTGAACAACCAGCACGCCGTCGAGGTCCGCTGGTTCTTCGGCTTCGAGTGGCGCACGCGCATGGTCTTCGTGGTGCTGGCCGCGTTCACCGCCGGCTGCGTGGTCGGCGTCCTGGCGATGCTGCCGCGCCGCTGGCGTCGCACGGCGGCGCAACCGGCCCCGGCCGGGGCGGTCGCCGCTCCCTCGGCATCCCCGGGGCCGGCCCCTGACTTCGCGCCCGAGTCGCGCCTGCGCGAAGGGCTCTGACCGCCGGCCACCGCGATGAGCTTCGACCTGCAGTGGCTGCTGCTCGCGCTGCCCGTGGCCTTCGCGCTGGGCTGGCTGGCATCGCGTTTCGACCTGCGCCAGATGCGGCGGGAGCAGCGCGGCAACCCGCGACCCTTCTTCGAGGGGCTGAACCTGCTGCTGAACGAGCAGCAGGACAAGGCCATCGACGCCTTCATCGAGGCGGTGCAGAACGATCCGGACACGGCCGAACTGCACTTCGCGCTGGGCAACCTGTTCCGCCGCCGAGGGGAGTTCGAGCGGGCCGTGCGCGTCCACGAGCACCTGCTGTCGCGCGCGGACCTGAAGTCACATGACCGGGACCGCGCCCAGCAGGCGCTCGCGCAGGACTTCCTGCGCGCGGGCCTGTTCGACCGTGCCGAGGCCGCGTGGCGCCGCCTCGAGGGCACCTCATTCGACGCGGAAGCGCGCCTGGCGCTGCTGTCGCTGCACGAGCGCTCGCGCGACTGGGCAGCGGCCGCCGCCGATGCGCACGCGCTAGAGAGCCGCGGGGCGGGCTCCTTCGGGCCGCGCATCGCGCACTACGGCTGCGAGCTGGCGCTGCAGGCCGAGGCCCGCGGCGATGCGGCGGCGGCCGACGAGGCGCTGGCGCAGGCGCGCGCGGCCGCGCCGCTGGCCGCGCGCCCGCTGGTGCTGGTCGGCCAGCGGCTGGCCCGCCAGGGCCGCCATGCCGAGGCGCTGGGCGCGTGGGACGAGCTGCGCCGGGTCCAACCTCTGGCTTTCGACCTCGTCGCGGCCGAGTACGTCGACAGCGCCCTCTCGGCCAGCCGCGCCGGGGATGCCCGGCAGGTGCTGCTCGAGGCCTATGCGCAAGCCCCGTCGACAGCCCTGCTGCGCGGCCGGTTGCGGCTGGAGACGGACGACGGTGCGGCCACGCAGTTGCTGATCGAGCACCTGCGCCGCTCGCCGACCCTGTCGGCCGCGCAGGAGCTGCTCGCGCGGCAACCAGCCAGCTGGGGCGACGAGGGGCTGGCCGCGCTGCGAGCGGCGATCGACCGCGCGGCCCGCCCGGCGCAGCGCTTCCGTTGCGCCGCCTGCGGCTTCGAAGCCCGGCACTGGTTCTGGCAGTGTCCCGGGTGCCTGGGCTGGGACACCTTTCCGCCCCAACCGATCGAGGAGCTGTGATGCCGCCGTCGGCCAGCGACCGCATCGTGCTGTGCATGAAGTGGGGCACCAAGTACGGCGCCGAGTATGTCAACCGTCTGTACGGCATGGTCGCGCGGCACCTGGGCGGGCCCTTCCGCTTCGTCTGCCTCACCGACAACAGCATGGGCGTGCGCCCGGAGGTCGAGTGCATGGCGCTGCCGCAGCTCGAGCTCGCACCCGGCGCCGACCGCGGCTGGCCGAAGCTGACGACCTTCAAGGCCGACCTGCACGGGCTCAGGGGCGTCGGCTTGTTCCTCGACCTCGATGTCGTCATCGTCGGCGATCTCGGCCCCTTCTTCGAGCATCCTGGCGAGTTCGTGATCATCAAGGACTGGAAGCGGCCCTGGCGCGTGACCGGCAACTCGTCGGTCTACCGTTTCCGCATCGGCGCGCACGACGACGTGCTGCAGCACTTCGTGCGCCATCAGGCCGAGGTGCGGGCGCGCTACCGCAACGAGCAGGAGTACCTGTCGCGAGCGATGCACGAGCGCGGCCGGCTCTCGTACTGGCCGGCCGACTGGTGCCGCAGCTACAAGTACCACTGCATCACGCGCTGGCCCACGAACTACTGGCGCGTGCCGGTCATCCCCCCGGGCGCGCGCATCATCGTCTTCCACGGCGAGGTCAACCCGCCGGACGCGCTGGTCGGCCGGCGCAACCGCCGCTGGCGCTACGTCAAGCCGGCGCCGTGGATCGCCGAGCACTGGGTCGAGTGAGCCTGACGTGGAAGCCGCGATGAAGAGGGTCTGCCCGCTGCTCGAGCGCGAGACGCGCAGCCACACGCTGGACATCGCACCGCCGCCGTGGATCGTGCGCGAATGCGAGGAGAGCGGCATGGTCTTTCTGGAGAACCCGCCGGGCTACGAGCCCCTGAACGACGAACTCGCATGGGAGGTCACCTACGCACGCGAGGTCGAGGCGCGCAAGGCTGCCGAGCCGGCGCTGTACGCGATGAGCACGGCCGCCAAGCGCTTCCGCCGGCGCGTGCTCAAGCGGCACAAGGTCGCCGACATGGCCACGGAGCTGGTGCGCGGGTCGGCGTCGCCGGAGATCCGCCTGCTCGACCTCGGCTGCGGCGATGGCGACCTGCTGGGCATCGTGATGGACCGGCTCGATGGCGAGGCGCGACGGCGCTGCCGGCCGCACGGCATCGAGATCAGCCAGGAACTGGCGCGCCGCTCGGACGCCGCCCTCGCGCCACTGGGCGGGCGCTGCGTGCACGCGCCGGCGCTGCAGGGGCTGGCCGGCTTCCCTGACGGCTTCTTCGACCTGATCGTGATGTCGTCCTTCCTCGAGCACGAGATCCAGCCGCTGCCGCTGCTGCGCGAGGCGCGGCGCGCGCTGCGTGGCGGTGGCCGCGTGCTGGTCAAGGTGCCCAACTACGCGAGCTGGAACCGCCGGTTGCGGGGCGTGCGCTGGTGCGGCTACCGCTGGCCCGACCACGTCAACTACTTCACCCCGGCCACGCTGTCCGCGATGGCCGGGGCGGCCGGGCTGCTCGTCGAGCGCATGAATGCATTCGACCGCTTTCCGCTGAGCGACAGCCTCTACGCGGTCCTCGCGCGCCCGGCCGACGGCTCGGCCGCGCGCTGAACCTGGTGCGCCGCCGATCGTGAGACACGCCAGCGTCCTCTTCCACCACCAGAAGCGCGACGAGATGTTCTCGCCGGGCCCTGGCGCCAACGGCGGGGGGCTGTTCTTCCCGTTCCGCCGGCTGCGCGAGGTGTTCGAGACGGTCGGCGTGCGGCTGTCCACGCCGGACATGAACGCGGGGCGCGAGGTGAGCTTCGAACTGCACATCAATGCCCGTCGGCGGTTGCCCGCGGTGCCGTGCTACGCGTACCTGTGGGAACACCCGCTGATCCGGCCGATCAACGGCGAGCGCCGGGCGCTGGCCCGCTACCGGCAGGTGTTCACCTGGAACACCGCGCTTGTCGACGGCCGCCTCGTCCACGAGCTCCCGATCCCCAACGATCTGCGCCTGGCGCCGGTGCCCGGCTTCGCCGAGCGCGACCTGTTCTGCGTGGTCATCGCCGGCAACCGGGCGCTGCGCACGCCGCACGCCGACAGCCTGCAGGATCGGCGGCTGGAGGTGATGCGCTGGTTCGAGCGCCACGCGCCGCAGGACTTCGCGCTGTACGGCAGCGGCTGGGACCGGCCCACCAAGCGCCCGGGCATCGCCGGCCGGCTGCTCAGCCGGGTCCACGGCTGGAAGGCCCTCTGGCGGCCCGGCGGCGAGTTCCCCGCCACGTGCCGCGGCTCGGTCGCCTCGAAGGACAGCGTGCTGCGCCGGTCTCGCTTCTCGATCTGCTTCGAGAACCTGCGCGGCGGGCCCGGCTACATCACCGAGAAGGTCTTCGACTGCTGGCTCTACGGCTGCCTGCCCGTCTACATCGGTGCGAGCGACTTCGCACGGCGCGTGCCGCCCGCCTGCTACATCGACGGCGACGCCTTCGGCGACCCGGCCGCGCTGCATGCGGCGCTGCACGCGATCACGCCCGAGGAGTTCGCCTGGCGGCGCTCGTGCATCGAGGCCTTCCTGGCCAGCGAGGCCGCACGCCCGTACGACGACGAGCACTTCTGCCAGACGCTGAAGCAGCACGTCGCGGCCGACCTGGGACTTGCCTGATGCAGCACGCGTCGATCGTCTTCCGCCGCCACAAGGCCAACCGCATCTTCGAGGGCAACGAGGGCTCCAACTTCGGCGGCTGGTACTTCCCGTTCGCGCGGCTGCGCGAGGGCTTCCGCGCACACGGCATCGAGCTGTCAACGGCCGACCTCAACCGCGACCGCGAGGTGCTCTTCGAGTTGCACATCAACGTGCAGCGCCGGCGCTGCCGCGTGCCGACCTACTGCTACGACTACGAACATCCGCACGTGCGCGCCGTCAACGGCAACCCCCGCTGGCTCGCGAGCTACCGGCGCGTGTGGACCTGGAACGAGGCGCTTGCCGCCCGGCACGGCCTGCTGCGGCTGCCGATCCCGAACGACCTGGCGCTGCGCCCGTTCCGCCCCTGGTCCGAGCGCCAGCAGTTCTGCGTGATGATCGCGAAGAACAAGGAGATGCGCAGCCCGAGCGACATCTCCCTGTACCAGGAACGCATCCGGCTGATCCGCGGCTTCGAGCACCACGCGCCGCACGACTTCGCTCTGTACGGCAAGGACTGGGACATCCCGCCGGTGATCCCCGGGCTGCGCGGGCGCTTCGTCAAGCTGTGGCAGCAGTGGCGCCACCGACGCTCGGGCCGGCCGGTCTTCCCGAGCTGGCGCGGAACGGTGCGCAGCAAGGACGACGTGCTGCCGTTCGCGCGCTTCGCGCTGTGCTACGAGAACCTTCGCGGCGGCCGCGGCTACGTCACCGAGAAGCTGTTCGACTGCCTGGTCAGCGGCTGCATCCCGGTCTACGCGGGCGCCGAGGACATCGCCGCGCTCGTGCCGGCCGACTGCTACATCGACGGCGACCGCTTCGCCGAAGTGCGCGCACTGGTCGACCACCTGCGCGGCATCGACGAGGCCGAATACACGGCGCGGCAGCAGGCCATCCGTCGCTGGCTGGG
>ERZ761602.5705-NODE-5705-length-14508-cov-4.895731_pt1 | contig 14508 bp, 13 predicted proteins | sample MGYA00512165_ERZ761602 | MGnify/ENA primary metagenome ERZ761602 (study PRJEB28899, sample SAMN02445085) | bioreactor sludge metagenome | biome: EBPR sludge; isolation source: Thorneside wastewater treatment plant | place: Australia: Brisbane, Thorneside...
GCGTGAGAAGAGCTGTTGGCGCGGGAAATCCGGCGTTTTTCAGCAACCTGCTAGTCGGCTATGGCGTAGAGGTCGTTTCGCGCGGAAGACCGACGTCCGCCCGACGTACCATCGCGGCGTGCGACACGTGCTCATCGCCGACGACGAGGCGCGGATCCGCGAGGTCGTGCGGTACGCGCTCGAGAAAGAGGGCTATCGCGTCAGCGAGGCGACCGACGGCCGCAGCGCCCTCGACGTCGCCAAACGCGAGCGGGTCGACCTCGTGGTGCTCGACGTGATGATGCCTGGGCTCGATGGGCTCGAGGTGTGCCGCCGACTCAAGGCGGAGACACGCGCTGCGGTGCTCTTCCTCTCCGCACGATCGGAGGAGCTCGATCGCGTGCTCGGGCTCGAGCTAGGCGGCGACGACTACCTGACGAAGCCCTTCTCGCCGCGGGAGCTCGTGGCGCGTGTGAAGGCCGTCTTGCGCCGCGGCGAGGACACGCGCGACGTGGTGCGGGTCTTGAGCCACGGGCCGGTCCGCATCGATCCGGAGCGTCACGAGGTCCGCTGTCACGACGAGCTCGTGAAGCTCACCGCCACCGAGCTCGGCGTGCTCCGTGCGCTCTACGAGCGCCCCGGCGTGGTGCTCTCGCGCGCGCAGCTCATGGAGCGCGCCTACGCGTACGACAACCTCGTCACCGAGCGCACGCTCGACACCCACGTGCGCCGCATCCGCGCGAAGTTCCGACCCTGCAACTTCGATCCGATCCTCACGGTGCACGGCGTCGGCTACCGCGCGCCGGAAATCTGAGCGAAGCGGGGCTCACACCCGAGGCTTCAGAGCTCGAGGGTCAGCGCGAGATCGATGGCGATCGAGAGTCCGACCCACGCGTCGCGCGGTGCGAGCGGTGCGCCCCCGCGCGCGCGACCTACTGCGCCACGAAACGCGAGCCACCGCGACGCAGCGACACCGAGCCACGACGCGAGGAGCGCCGGATCGGCGGACGGAGCGGCTGCGCGACGGGCGGCCTCCGCGAGCAGCGCGGCGACCAGACGTTCGATCGCGATCACGGCGGGGCCGAGCCGTCCGGCCGAGAGCTCGTCCTCCGCCGCGCGCGCCTCGTCGGCGAGCGGCCCGAACAGCTCCGCGACGTGAAGCCCCGAGCGCGACGGAGGCACCGGGAGCCGCGTCGTGGGCGCCTTCTCGATCGCCTCTTCGAGCTCGAACGAGCTCTCGAGGTGCGCGCGCGCGGCCTCGGTCGCGCGGCCGATCTGCGCCTCGAGCCCCGCTTCGGTCCGTCCGAGCTCGGGGCTCGCGGTCGCGGTCTCGAGGCCGAAGATGCCGCGTCGCTCGAGATCCTCGAGCACCTGCGCGACGAGCCGATCGAGCGCCTCGAGCACGCCCACACCCGTCGTTGCGATGGTGCCGAGCGTCGGCGCGTCGCTGAGCTCGCGGAACCGCGCGTCCATCGCCTCCGGCCGGAGCGCGCGTGGAAGATCCTGCTTGTTGTATTGGATGACGAGCGGCACGCCTTCGATCGCGCGGCCTTGCTCCTCGAAGTTCGCCACGAGGTTCTCGAAGCTCTCGAGGTTCGCGTCCTGTCGCTCCGGCTGCGAGTCCGCGACGAAGATCACTCCGTCGGCCCCCGTCAGCACGAGCTTGCGGGTCGCGTTGAAGTAGACCTGCCCCGGCACCGTGAAGAGCTGGAGCCGCACGTGGTGATCGCGCACGCGCGGGCCGCGCAGCGGCAGGAAGTCGAAGTAGAGCGTGCGATCGACGGGCGTCGCGAGGCTCACGAGCTGCCCACGCGTCTCACGCGGCGCCACGGAGTAGAGGTGCTGGAGACAGGTGGTCTTCCCGCCGAGCCCGGGCCCGTAATAGACGAGCTTGACGAGCAGCTCGCGCGTCAGCGGGTTGACTTGTGCCACGCGGTCTCGCGTTCAGTACTCGTCGAGGCCTTCGAGGGCCGCGTCGGGCTCGGGGTCGCTCGAGCCCGAAGACGAATCGTCGTACGAGTCGCTGCCGCCCTCGTCGTCCCAGCTGGCGTCGTTCGAGCCACCGCTCGTGCCGCCACCGTCGGAAGCCGCGCAACGCGTCGGGTTGCCACGGCGCATCCGAACCCCGTTCCACGGACCGCCGCCCGTCTCGTCGGCGTCGTGGCCCCACTCGCCCTGGAAGTACCAGTCGTTGTCCTGGCCCTTCGCGATGCGGAAGTACCCGCGGCCACGCGTCGTCGTCGGACGACCGACGACCATCTCGCGCCGCTCTTCCCACTGGAAGCGGAGGAGATCGCCCTGGATCGTGCCCTGGATGCGGCCGCGGCGTTCGTCCTTCTCGTAGTCGCCGACGACCTGCGCCCCGCTCTCGCAGAGGTGCATGTTGCCGTACTGCGGCGACTGCCAGATGCCGTGGAAAGAGCCGCCCTCCGGCATGTTGCCGGCACGGATGCTCGAGGACCCACCGCCACACGCCAGCACGAGGGCGAGGAGCGGGAGCGCGGAACGGAACGAATTCGTCATCACGGTGGGGCGACGATAGTCGGACTTGAACGTGTTCGCTACGGCGTTGCTCCTGGCTTCGTGCGCTTCGCGCACGCTCGCGGTGTTCGCTCCGCTCGATGTCGCGCGGCGAGGGTCCCCGGGTCCCAGCGTGCGCGCACGCGGAGGTCGTGCACCTCCGTGAACCCGTGAACCGCGCAGGTGAAGGAAACAAGGGCGAACGAGGGTTCCAAGGGGGGAACCCCCTTGGCCCGCGGAGCGTCCGAGCGCCGTCCCGAAGCGAAGCCGAAGGCGCAGCGTAGGGCCGGCGCGAGGAGGGGGTCGCGGGGCTCCTCCCCGCGCAATACCAAGCGGAGCGCGAAGCGCGGAGCGTACCCGTGAGCGCAGCGAAGCGGAGCGAACACTGCGAGCGTGCGCGTTGCGCACGCAAGCCAGGAGCGGCGGGAACAAAAATGCGTGCTTTACGCACCGCGCTCGCTTGCGGTATCACCTCGGGGCTCGCGAAACGCGAAGCGTTCCCATCCGGGGCGAGCGCGAGCGCCGCGGCACTCGAACGTGGTCCGCAGTGCGGAGGAGTGAATGTCGAACCCGCAGATGGTGATGTACGAAGAGGAGTTCAACCAGATCCAGGTGATCGTCGATCGCTTGGTTCGGGAGGCGAACGCTCAGGTCGTGTTCATCATCGACAAGAACGGTCAGCTCATCGCCGCCGCCGGTGACACCGAGCAGATCGACACCACGAGCCTCGCGTCGCTCACGGCTGGCAACATCGCGGCCACCGGCGGCATCGCCAAGCTGCTTCGCGAGAACGAGTTCTCGACGCAGTTCCACGAGGGCGAGCGCGCGAACATCCACATCCAGCTCGTCGGCAACCGGGTCATCCTCGTGGTGATCTTCGACAACAAGACGAGCCTCGGCCTCGTCCGTCTGCGCGTGAAGAAGGCGAGCGAGGAGCTCAACCACATCTTCGAGGCCCTCCTCCGGAAGGTCTCGGATCCCAATCGGGAGGCTCCGTTCGCGGAGATCACCGACGACGACATCGACAACCTGTTCAACGACTGAAGAGGAGGCCGACGATGTCGTTCATCAACTATCTCTCGCGCGAGATCAACTGCAAGATCGTCTATTACGGCCCCGGTCTCTGCGGGAAGACGACGAATCTTCAGTACATCTACAACAAGACGAATCCCGAGGCGAAGGGCAAGATGATCTCGCTCGCCACGGAGACCGAGCGCACCCTCTTCTTCGATTTCCTCCCGCTCGCGCTCGGCGAAATTCGCGGATTCAAGACGCGCTTCCACCTCTACACGGTGCCGGGGCAGGTCTTCTACGACGCGAGCCGCAAGCTGATCCTCAAGGGCGTCGACGGGGTGGTCTTCGTGGCGGACTCGCAGATCGCCCGCATGGAGGCGAACCTCGAGTCGATGGAGAACCTCCGCACGAACCTCGCGGAGCAGGGTTACAGCCTCGACAAGCTCCCGTACGTCGTCCAGTACAACAAGCGCGACATGCCGAGCGTGGCGCCGGTCGAAGAGCTGCGCGCGCTGCTCAATCCGACGAGCGTGCCGGACTACGAAGCGATCGCGACCAGCGGAGAAGGTGTCTTCGAGACACTCAAAGCGATCGCGAAGCTCGTGCTCACCGAGCTCAAGCGCGGTGGAGCGGGCGCGGGACCCGGGCCCGGCGGTCGCTGACCGAACGACGAATGACGCGTCGGACGGGGACGACGGCATCGACGACGACTCGACGAGCGCGAACGACGTTGCCGTCCGCCCGTCGCCTCGGATAGCGTGACGACGATGCGCTTCCCCTCGCTTTGCCTCCTCGCGTGTCTCCTCGCGTCGGCGTGCGCGGAGGAGAGCCCGACCTCGTCGTACGAGCTGGCCGGCTACGTCCGCGAAGTGGGCGACGGGCCCGGCGTGCGCGGCGCGACCGTGACCTTCACCTCGGACACGCGATACACCACCAGCACCCGCACCGGAAGCGACGGCTACTACGAGATGTCCGTCGAGACCGACGCGGAGTTCGGTCAGGTTCGGGCCGAGGCCGAGGGCTACGAGCCAGCGGAAGAGACGGTGTACTTCGACTCCCGCGAGCGCCGCGTCGATCTCGTCGTGGTCCCCGTCGCGTCCGAAGATTGAGCGATCACTGCCCTCGCGCGCCCCACGGCGCCCGTAGCGCGGCCGACGCGAGAGCTGCGCCGCGCATCGATTCGATGGTTCGGTCGCCTGACGGCGACGCTCACGTGACGTCGGGTCGCTCGGCCTGGCGGCCGGCTCGAAAAACGTCAACTCGTGCCGAGCAACGCGTCCAGCTCACCGCGGCGGTCGAGCGCGGCGACGTCGGTGTAGCCCCCGAGCGACTTACCCCCCACGAAGATCTGCGGGACGGTGGACTGACCCGTCGCCTCACGCAGCCACGCACGCTTGGCGCGATCGCCGTCGACGTCGATCTCGTCGAAGGGAACGCCCTTGGATCGCAAGAGCTGCACGGCCATGCGGCAATACGGGCACCACGGGACGGTGTAGACGACGACCTCGGGCACGGGACGACCTCCTCGCCGATCGGCGACGAAGGTTCTGACGTCGAACGCGCCTCGACGCTACGCCCACGTCCTCGCACGGCACGCCGACCGTGTGTCGCCACCCGGCCATGCGCGACACGTGCGACTCGGGCCCGCCGTGGTAGGACCCGCGCCGTGCGCTCGTTCAGGCTCCTCGTCACCCTCGCGCTCCTCGGCTCGTTCGAAGTCTCGCCCGTGCACGCACAGCCTCTCCGCGGCGCGGACGCATGGACCGAGCTCGGTCTCGGCGGGATGCGCGGCGTGACGGTCGGTCCGATCGAGTCGAGCCAGCAGCGCGGCCCGAACGGCGAGTCCCTCGGTTACGGCAGCGAAGCGTCCGAAGCGCTCCTCGACCACCTCGTCGCGATGGGCGTCACCTGGATCTCGGTCACGCCTTTCGGTCGGATCTGGGCGCTCGACACGCCCGAGATCGAGATGGACTTCGAGGCGCCGTACGAGACGAACCGCGCGGACGTGAAGCGCATGATCCGCAGCGCCCGCGCGCGAGGGCTCCGCGTGCTGCTCATCCCGCATCTCTGGGTCGAGACCACCGGCTGGCGCGGCGAGATCGACTTCGCCTCGGAGGCGGAGTGGACGCAGTACCAGGCGAGCTACCGCGACTTCGTGCTCGCGTGGGCGCGCGACGCCCAAGATGCCGGTGCGGAGGCGCTCTCGATCGGCGTCGAGTGCAAGAGCTGGTCGGGTCGTTTCGGCGCGTACTGGACCCGGCTCATCGCCGACGTTCGCGAGGTGTTCTCGGGCTGGCTCACGTACAGCGCGAACTGGGACGAAGCAGAGAACGTGCTCTTCTGGGATCAGCTCGACCTCGTGGGCATCAACGCGTTCTACCCGCTCGCCTCGGAGGACGGCGCGAGCGACGAGGCGTACTCGCAGGGCGCGGCCGCGATCGTGCCGACGTTGCGCGAGCTCGCGCAGACGCTCCAGATGCCGGTCCTCTTCGTCGAGGTCGGGTACACCACGCGCGCGAACGCCGCCGTGCAGCCTTGGCTCTGGCCCGACGGCATGGAAGGCGTCGTGATCGACGAACGCGAGCAGGCGCGCGCCCTCGCGGCGAGCTTCGACGCGTTCTTGCCGGAGACCTTCTTCGCGGGGTTCTTCGTGTGGCGCTACTACGCGCGGCTCGACGACGTCTCTCAAGAAGCGTTTTGGGGGTTCTCGCCCCACGCGAAGATGAGCGAGCCGATGTTGGTCGACGTGTTCGCCTCGGCGTGGGCGAGCGATCCGGAGCCGTGGCCGTGGCTCGCGAGCGCACGCCCTTCCCTCCCGGCGTGGCACTTGGGCGCGTTGCTCACGCCCACCCCACCGCTCGACGCCTTCGCGGGACGCTGAGTCTCCGCGATCGACGTCGAACTCGTTCGCGACGTGTGGAGACGACGACGGCCGCGCGATCGTGGGCCGTGGCGCGATCGCCACGCGCGGTGTCGTCACCCACGATCGGACCGTGCGCTTCGCGTCGCGAGCACGACGAGCCCGAGCCCGACCACCGCCGCGCCGCCGTGCACCGCCAGCTCCACCCCGAGGCCGGGCGTCTTCGCCGCGATCCAAGCGAGCAACGAAGCGAACACCGCCTGCACCACGAACGCAGTCGCGATCCAGAGCGCGCCCCCGAGACCGTGACGCGCGACGCCCCGCGCGACCGCGACCGCGAGGCCCACGTGCATCACCACGAGCGCGAGCTGCTGTCCCGCGGCGAGCAATGCGTCGCTCGGCGACGCTTCCCACCAGGCCAGCACCTTCATGCCGACGCGCACCGCGCTCCGGCCTTCGAAGCCCATCGCCTCGAGCTCGTCGAAGCTGCTCCCTCGACCCACGATCGCGATCGTCGCCATCCCGAGCACCAGCACCGCGGTGAGCAACGCCTCCGCGCCGCCGTGCCCGAGCCCGAGCAGCGCGCCGGTGCGCTCGTCGATCGGCTCCACCCAACGTCGCAACGCGATCACGCGCAGCGCTTGGTCGGTCAGCGACGTCATGACGCCCGCGACGATCGCGCTCGTCCAGAGCAGCGCGACCTCGCCGGTCGGCAGCGGTAGCGCCCCGCTCTCGAAGAGCGCCCCGAGCCCCCGCGCGATCCCGATGCGCGCGACCTCCGCGAACACGAAGCAGAGCAGCCCGACCCCGAAGATCGCCACCGGACGTTCCCAACGTCGCGCGAAGGTCCGCGCGAGCAGCCAGGGCGCGAGCCCCAACAGGAGCACTTGGATCACGTGAGCGGCGACGAGCACGCGCGCTCCGTATCACGCCCCGCGCGGGTTCCGCATCATCGCCAACGCCAGATCCGAAGCCGCACGTGCCCATGCCGCGCGAGCGGTTCGTCGACCAACCCCCGCAGCCCCATGTGACGCACGAGGTCCTCCGCTCCGAGGACACCGTCGGCGCGCCCCTCGGGACCACGATCCTCGAGGACCGCCCCCACGTGATCCCACGGCCGAGGGAGCTGTCCGTCGGGATCGTCCGCGTAGTCGATCGCCACGAGATCGCCCGGGCGCACGTCCACACCGAAGCGCAGCACCTTCGGCGAGCGTGCGCCGTCGTGCAGCGTCCCGTCGCGATCCACCTCGAAGGGCTCGCTGACCGCCACGGCGTGCCGCTCGAGCCCCTGCACGCTCGTGTACGCGAGCGCGCGCCCGCTCACGCGTCGTTGCGCCGCGACCATCACGTCCGCGCAGTCGATGCCGCGGTAGCTCTCCGACTGCGCAGGTGTCGATCCGAACACGTAGGGCACGCGGAAGTAGCTGCCGAGCCAACCGAGGAACGAATCGTCCGCGCGCACGCTCACGCGCAGCGCGCGCGTCGTCACGCCGCCGCGACCGATCTCCGCGGGGCTCTTCACGACGCGACCGTCGGGCAGCGTGACCTCCGCCGCGAGCCAACGAGTCCCGAGCTCGCTCGCGCTCGGCGTCCAACGCCACCGCGTCTGGTCAGCTTCCTCGAGGGGCTGTCGCCAGCCGCTCCCCCGCGGGGCATGAAGCCCCGACGGGTCCCCCACCCGCGAGCCTACGCTCGCTTCGCGAGCTGCGCGCCGTCCGGTAGGGCGGCTTGCAGCATCGGCAGTCAGCGTCGTTTCAGACGTTCCGATCGTGAGCGGCACCACGTCGCCTTCGATCACGTCCTGCCCGATCCATCGCCCGTGATCGGGCCCACCGAGCCGAGCGTTCGTGTACGTGCGATAGGGCGGGCTCGGTGGTGCGAGCTCCACGTGCTCCGGGCGCGGAACGATCTCCAACCAACGCGCGCGCGCGCCGCTCGGCAAAGCGTGGCCGTTCCAGCGCAGCTCCACCGCGACGGCCTCTCCGACCCGCGCATCGATCGCACGTCGCCCGCCGCTCGCGACCAGCGTCAGCCCCTCACCGGCCTCGAGCGGCGTCGGGGAATGCCCGGCGAGGAGGAGCACCGCGAGGAAGAGCGAAGACGTGCGGGCGTACATCTTCTCTCGGACGTTCCCCGCGTCCGGACGATCCACGCGTCGGATCGACTTTCCCCCTCGCTGGATTTTTTCTCCCACGACTCCCTGAATAACTCGTTAGCATCGCCGTCCATGCCGGCCACCGAGGGTTCCCGTGCGTCCCTCAGGTCGGCAACGTACGGAGAGGATTGGAGGGCTTTGTGAAGAACATGAGCAAGATCACCCTGGCGCTCGGTCTCATGGGCGCGCTCGTCGTGCTCGGATTCCACGGTGACTCGGTTGCCCAGGGCTCGCTCCGCATCGGCGGCAGCAGCGCGAACTTCGGCACCCACGCCTTGCGCGGCGGCTTCGTGCCCGATCCGAAGGACATCGCGAACGTCGTCTCGGGTGGCAGCCTCAACGTCGCGGGCATGGGCCTCGGCGCCGGCTGCACGGGCTTCGCGACGGCGAACCCCGACGTCATCATCAACTACAGCAACCCGGCGGGCTTCCTCCGCTTCTACTTCCAGGGCCAGGGCGACACCGCGCTCGCGATCAACACCGCGAACGGCCAGTGGCTCTGCAACGACGACACCGCGGGCCTCAACCCGCAGGTCGACATCGCGAACCCGGCCGCCGGTCAGTACGACGTCTGGGTCACCAGCTACCGCGCGGGCGAGAACATCCGCGGCACGCTCCGCGTGACCGAGCTCCGCAGCAACTCCGTTCGCCCCTGAGCGACCGAACCAAGCCAATCGGGTCGGGCGGCTGCTCGACCTCGAAGGCGCGGCCACCTCCGGGTGGCCGTTTCCTTTTGTGTGGCTTCGCCGCGCTCGCGATCGACGGAGTGAAGGCAGGTGATCGAAAGACGGATCGCGCTCAGCGGTGCCGCCCGCGATCCCCCCTCGCGTCGTTTCTGTTACGTTGCGCGCGGGGTCATGCGAGGGGCGCTTGGACTTTCGGTCGTGCTCGCGATGAGCGGGTGCAAGGTGTTCGACGCGGGGCTCATCGAGCCTCCCGAGGACGCGTCGTCGACCGTCGACGCTCCGCCGGAGGACGTCCCGACCGTCGACGCTCCCCCGACCCCGACGGGCCTGCGCAAGGTTCCCACGCGTCCAGCGGCCGAGTCGGAGGGCCCCGACGGAGAGCTGGTGTTGTTCGCGTTGCGCGACGTTCGGCTTCGCCAAGACGCCGATCGTTGGCGCGACATCGGGCTCGATCTCGACGATCTCGAAAGCGTCCCGCCCGTTCCCGAGGTCGAATGTGTGCCTCCCAACGAGACGGCCGAGCCGGAGATCGACGGGAACGACGGCATCGACAACGTCTTCGGAAACCGCCTGTATCCGCTCGTCGAGATCGTGCTCGAGAACCTCGAAGAGGACTCGCGCACCAACCAAGCAGCGGGGCTCGGCGCGATCCTCCTCCGAATGTCGGGATGGAACGGGACACGCAACGATCCGCGTGTCTCCGTGTTGCTCTCCCAGTCGGCCGCCGGCACGCCCGCCGATCCGGATTCGGTGCGCTTCGACGGCACCACCCTCGTCAACGACGCCGACGGAATGCCCGCGCCCCTGCCGGTTTGGGATGGCAGCGATCACTGGTTCGCGCGCGACGACACCTTCCTCATGGCCGACGAGAACCGACCGCGCGTTCGCGACGACAACGCGTACGTCAGCGACGGCACCGTGGTGATGCGGTTGCCCGATCGCGTCGACATCCTCTTCTTCGCAGGCTCCGAAGCCGGCGTGCGCGTGCGCCTCACCGACGCCTACGCGTTCGGGACGATGAACGACGACTTCACGGCGATCGAGATCGCGACCGTCGCGGGCCGCTGGGCGGTGCTCGATCTGCTCGACACCGGCAACAACATCGGAATCTGCGTCGGCACTCCAGAGCGGAACATCGTGGAGACGCAGCTCGACACGATCGCCGACGTTCGGAGCACGCGCGGCTCGGGCGGACCGGGTGTGGTCTGCGACGCGATCAGCCTCGGCGTCACGTTCCGCGCGGTGCGTGCGAACTGGGCCGGGCTGGGGCCGAGCCTCCCGCTCCCGGATCCTTGCGCCGAGCCCGAGATGTGAGACGGCGTCGAGGATCGCGCGCCGTGATCGAGATCCACGCGTGCTCCCCTGCGTGGACTGCGCGATCCGGGCGTGATCCGGGCGCGACTCGTGCGTGAGCACGAGCCTGCACGCGATGCGGACCGGGCCACGCGTGAGGCGGCCTCGACCGCGCCGTGAAAAGCGTCCGTAAAGTGTGGCGATCGTGCTTCCGACGCGTGTCCGTGGCTTGCACGGGGGGGCCGCGTGGGCGAGGTTACGGCGCCTTCGGGCTCGGCCGACCCAGTACGCGGCGGCGGGCTCCGACGGCGGCGTGCAGCGCGTGAACCTCAGGGGTGTGAGGACACGACGCGATGCGCCGACCTCATCCGAAAAGCAACGAGGAGCCCCTCCGTCATGACCGAGCCCATTCGCAGGGTCGGCGTCATCGGTGCAGGCGTCATGGGCAGCGGCATCGCTGCCCACTTCGCCAACGCCGGCGTCGAAGTCGTCCTTCTCGACATCGTCCCGCCCAAGCTGAGCGAGGCCGAGCGCAAGGACCCGAAGAAGCGGAGCGCGTTCGCCGAAGGCGCGCTGGAGAAGACGAAGAAGTCGCGGCCCGCACTCTTCTTCCATCCGAGCAACGCGACGCTCGTGCGCACCGGCAACCTGGAGGATCACCTCTCGGAGCTCGCGAACGTGGACCTCGTCGTGGAGGCCATCGTCGAGAACCTGAAGATCAAGCAGGACCTCTTCACGAAGCTCGAGGCGACCTGCAAGCCCGGCACGATCGTGGCCTCGAACACGTCGGGCCTTCGCATCGTGGACATGGTCCAGGGCCGCTCCGAGGCGTTCAAGAAGAACTTCCTCGTGATGCACTTCTTCAATCCGGTTCGTTACATGAAGCTCCTCGAGCTCGTGGTCGGACCGGACACCGATCCGAAGGCGCTCGAGCGCATCGTCGCCTGCAGCAAGGAACAGCTCGGCAAGGGCGTGGTGATCGGCAAGGACACCCCGAACTTCGTCGGCAACCGCATCGGCTGTCATTCGATGCTCTTGACCATGCACACCATGGTCGAGATGGACATGACGCCCGAAGAGGTCGACGCGATCACCGGACCTCCGATGGGTCACCCGAAGTCGGCCAGCTTCCGCACGGCGGACATGGTCGGCCTCGACACCTTCCTGCACGTCTCGGACAACTGCTACGACGCGTTGACGGGCGACGAGGAGCGCGAGGTCTTCAAGGCGCCGGAATTCTTCCGGAAGATGGTCCACGAAAAGAAGCTGCTCGGCGACAAGAGCGGCGGCGGCTTCTACAAGAAGGACAAGGGCGGCGTCGCGACGCTGGATCCGAAGACGCTCGAATATCGCCCGAAGGGCGGTGACGAAGCGCTGATCAAGGCGATGAAGGGCATCAAGGGCTCGGCCGCCGATCGCGTGAAGAAGCTCGTCGCGGCGGACGGGAAAGCGGGACAGTTCGCGTGGAAGGTGCTCTCGCGCGCCCTCGCCTACTCCGCCCGTCGAATCCCGGAGATCGCCGACTCGGTCGTCGCGATCGACGACGCGATGAAGTGGGGCTACAACTGGGAGCTCGGGCCGTTCGAGACCTGGGACGCGCTCGGCTTCGTCGAGACCACCAAGCGCATGCAGGCCGAAGGCGTCGACGTGCCCGCGAGCGTCGTGAAGATGCTGCAGAGCGGCGCGACGAGCTTCTACAAGGGCCACGACGAGGTCTTCGACCTGAACGCGGGCAAGTACGTCAAGCGCGACCTCGACGCGCGCGAGGCGCCGCTCGTCCTGGTGCGCAAGGGCGCGCCGGTGCTCGAGAACGCGGGCGCGGTCGCGCACGACCTCGGCGACGGCGTGCTCGGGCTGACCTTCAAGACGAAGATGAACAGCATCGACGACAAGGTCATCGAGCTGCTCGGACAGTCGGTCGCGAAGGCGGAGTCGGACTTCCGCGGCTTGTTGCTCACGAACGAAGGCGACGCCTTCTGCGTGGGCGCGAACCTCTTCGGCGTCGTCATGGCGTCGAACGCCAAGCAGTGGGACGCGCTGCGCACGATGGTGCGCGGGCTCCACAGCGCGGTGCAGCAGATGAAGTACTCGAAGGTGCCCGTGGTCGCGGCGCCCTTCGGCTTCACCTTCGGTGGCGGCCTCGAGCTCTGCCTCGCGTGCGACGCGGTGCAGGCGGCGGCCGAGACGTACACGGGCCTCGTCGAGGTCGGCGTGGGTCTCGTGCCGGGTGGCGGCGGCCACGTGAACATGCTCTGGCGCGCGCTGGAGAACATCCCGGACGGCACGACCTACGACCCGACGCCCTTCGTCGCGCGGGTGTTCCAGAACATCGCGCTCGCGCGCGTCGCGACCAGCGGCGTGGAGGCGCAGCACTTTGGCTACTTCCGCCACACCGACGGCATCTCGTTCGACCGGGCGCGCCAGCTCCACGAGGCGAAGGCGCGCGTGATCGGCATGGCGGAGGCGGGCTACAAGCCGAAGGCGCCGCGCGCGCACAAGCTGCTCGGCGCGAGCGGCATCGCGACGCTGAGCTCGATGATCGAGGACATGGTCATCAACGGCCACGCGTCGGAGCACGACGCGCTGATCTCGAAGAAGGTCGCGACGATCCTCTGCGGCGGCAACGCGGGTCACACCCACGAGGTCACCGAGCAGGAGATGCTCGACATCGAGCTCGAGGCGTTCCTCTCGCTCTGCGGCGAGAGCAAGAGCATCGAACGCATGCAGTACATGCTGATGAACAACAAGCCGCTCCGCAACTGAAGCGGGACCGCTCAACCATCACTTTCACAGAGATTGGAGAAACTCATGCGTGAAGTCGTGATTGTCGACGCCGTCCGCTCCGCGGTCGGTCGCGCCCACAAGGGCACGCTTCGTTACAAGCGCCCGGACGAGCTCGCGGGCGAGGTCTTGCGCGGCCTGATGGCCCGCAACCCGCTCGTGAAGCCGGAGACGATCGAGGACCTGGTCCTCGGTTGTGCGATGCCGGAGGGCGAGCAGGGCCTGAACGTCGCGCGCATCGCCGGCGTGCTCGGCGGGCTGCCCGAAGAGACCGGCGCGATGACCATCAACCGCTTCTGCTCGAGCGGTCTGCAGGCCATCGCGATCGTCGCGAGCGCCATCGCGAGCGGCTGGATGGACGTCGGCATCGCCGGCGGCGTCGAGTCGATGTCGCACGTGCCCATGAGCGGCAACAAGCCGAGCATGTCGCCCGAGGCGATGGAGAAGTACCCGACGATCTACACGCCGATGGGCACCACGGCGGAGAACGTCGCGAAGAAGTGGAACATCAGCCGCGAGGATCAGGACGCGTTCGCGTACGCCTCGCAGCAGAAGGCTTCCAAGGCCATCGCGGCGGGCGTCTTCAAAGGCGAAATCGTGCCCGTGCACGGTGTCTTCTACGAAGGAAACGAGCCGAAGCTCGTGCCCTTCGAGGTCGACGAGCTGCCGCGCGCGGACACGACCCTCGAGGGCCTCGCGTCGCTGCGTCCGGCCTTCGCGAAGGTCGGCACCGTCACCGCCGGCAACGCCTCGCCGCTCTCGGACGGCGCGGCGGCCTCGATCGTGATGGCGAAGGAGAAGGCGGACGCGCTCGGCCTCAAGCCGCTGGCGACCTTCAAACACTTCACCACCTGCGGCGTCGACCCGGCGCTGATGGGCATCGGCCCGGTGCCGGCGGTGCAGAAGCTCCTCGCCAAGACCGGCCTCACGGTCGCCGACATCGACGTCTTCGAGCTGAACGAGGCGTTCGCGAGCCAGTCGCTCTACGTGAAGCGCACGCTCGAGATCCCCGACGAGAAGCTCAACATCCACGGCGGCGCGATCGCGCTCGGTCACCCGCTCGGGTGCACCGGCGCCAAGCTCACCGCGACCGCGCTGCACGAGCTGAAGCGTCGCGGCGGCAAGGGCCGCGCGATCGTGACGATGTGCATCGGCGGCGGCATGGGCGCGGCGGGCCTGTTCGAGCGCGTCTGAGTGCTGGACAGCAAGCCGAGAAGAAA
>ERZ761602.5706-NODE-5706-length-14507-cov-5.319887_pt1 | contig 14507 bp, 14 predicted proteins | sample MGYA00512165_ERZ761602 | MGnify/ENA primary metagenome ERZ761602 (study PRJEB28899, sample SAMN02445085) | bioreactor sludge metagenome | biome: EBPR sludge; isolation source: Thorneside wastewater treatment plant | place: Australia: Brisbane, Thorneside...
AAGTCCATCACATTGCCTTTGACGGCAAACTCTTTGAATTCGGAAACGATGCTCATGTGAAAACTCCAAAACGAATACGAAGGAATCAGTATGCCGGACCTCCGATGTTCGTCAAGGGAGCAAAGTTGGCGTTGCCAGATAGGCCTCAAGTACAATCGCGCGTTAACCCTAACAACGACAGCGATGCTTGAGGATTCCCATGAGTGACTCACCAGTCGACACCAGCAAGCGGACATGGATCATCACGTCCGGATGTGTCGGTGCCGTCGGCGCCGGATTTGCCGCCGTGCCTTTTGTCAGCAGCTTTCAGCCTTCCGAGCGCGCCAAGGCCGCAGGGGCAGCCGTTGAGGTAGATATTTCCACGCTGAAACCCGGCGAGAAAGTCACGGTCGAGTGGCGCGGCAAGCCAGTGTGGATCATGCGTCGTACGCCAGAGCAACTGGAGACCTTGAAGAAGGTCGAGGGTGAGTTGGCCGATCCGCAGTCTGCGCGGACTGCGTTTCCCACTCCGGAGTACGCGAAAAATGTCCATCGTTCGATCAAACCTGAGGTGTTTGTCGGAGTTGGCATCTGTACTCACCTGGGATGCTCCCCCAGTGACAAGTTTCAGGCCGGACCTCAGCCGTCGCTTCCTGACAATTGGCAAGGCGGCTTTCTTTGTGCCTGTCATGGATCTACTTTCGATCTGGCCGGCAGGGTTTTCAAGAACAAGCCCGCTCCTGACAATCTTGAGGTCCCGCCGCATATGTACTTGTCTGATAACAAACTGATCATCGGCGAAGACAAGAAGGCTTGAGGTAGAACACTATGGCTGAATTCAAAGAAGTCTCTCCCAACGCATCGGCAGGCGAGAAGTTGACGAACTGGTTTGAGAACCGATTCCCGTCGGCGTTTTCGGCGTACCGGATTCACATGTCCGAGTACTACGCACCGAAGAACTTCAATTTTTGGTACATCTTCGGTTCGCTTGCCCTCCTTGTCCTTGTGATCCAAATTGTCACGGGTATTTTTTTGGTGATGCACTACAAGCCTGATGCGGCGCTGGCATTCGCGTCAGTCGAGTACATCATGAGGGATGTGCCTTGGGGGTGGCTGATCCGCTATATGCACTCCACTGGCGCCTCGGCGTTCTTTGTCGTTGTATATCTGCACATGTTCCGTGGCTTGCTGTACGGCTCCTATCGAAAGCCGCGCGAGCTGGTCTGGATTTTTGGCTGTGCGATTTTCCTCGTGCTGATGGCTGAAGCTTTCATGGGGTATCTGTTGCCTTGGGGGCAGATGTCTTACTGGGGTGCCCAGGTGATCGTCAACCTTTTCTCGGCCATTCCTTTCATCGGGCCGGATCTTGCGTTGCTGATTCGTGGTGACTACGTTGTCGGCGACGCCACATTGAACCGGTTCTTCAGCTTTCATGTGATTGCGGTTCCGCTTGTCCTTTTGGGCCTAGTGGTTGCGCATCTGCTTGCTCTGCACGATGTCGGTTCGAACAACCCAGACGGCATCGAAATCAAGGGTCCGACCGCGCCGAAAGATGCTGCGGGCCATCCGCTGGATGGAATCCCTTTCCATCCTTACTACACCGTTCACGACATTTTTGGCGTAGGTGTGTTCCTGATGGTCTTTTCGGCTATCGTTTTCTTTGCGCCGGAGTTCGGGGGCTACTTTCTTGAATACAACAACTTTATCCCTGCCGACCCGTTGACTACGCCGCTTCACATCGCGCCGGTGTGGTACTTCACCCCGTTCTATTCGATGCTTCGTGCGATTACGTCAGAGATGATGTATGCGCTAATCCTGTGCGTGATTGCGGGGGCGCTTTTGGGAGTATTGAAAGGAAAGCTGGCGGGCCTGTTCAAGGCGGCAATTGTTGGCGGTGCCGTTGTCGTCTCCGCCCTGATGCTGGCAATTGACGCGAAGTTCTGGGGCGTGGTCGTGATGGGTGGCGCTGTCATCATTCTTTTCTTCTTGCCTTGGCTTGACCACAGTCCTGTGAAGTCGATGCGCTACCGTCCGACTTGGCACAAGTATCTCTATGCCGTGTTTGTCATAGTATTCCTGATACTTGGTTATCTGGGCGTTCAACCTCCGTCACCTCTTGGGGAGCGCGTCTCCCAGGTAGGAACATTGTTCTACTTTGGCTTCTTCCTTTTGATGCCCTGGTGGAGCAGACTGGGGGAACCGAAGCCCGTTCCGCAGCGCGTGGTTTTTGCTCCGCACTGAATTCCTGAGGCCAGAATAATGAATATCATCAAGAAACTTGCCTGTGCATTGGTGCTCACCGTTGGTGCGGTGTCGGCTGCGGTTGCGGCTGGCGGATCGTCTATTCCATGGGACAAGGCGCCGGTCAAGACGACTGATCTGGCGTCTTTGCAAAACGGTGCGAAGTACTTTGTCAACTACTGCTTGAATTGCCATTCCGCCGCCTTCATGCGGTTCAACCGGCTTCGAGATATTGGTCTTACTGACCAACAGATCAAGGACAATTTGCTTTTCCCCACCGATAAGGTCGGGGAAACCATGAAGGCATCGATTGACCCTAAGCAGGCTAAGGAATGGTTTGGCGCCAATCCGCCGGACTTGACTCTGATCGCGCGGTCGCGTTCCAGTCACAGCGGACCCGGGGCCGACTACCTGTATACGCTACTTAGAAGTTATTACCGTGACGAAACTAAGGCAACCGGCTGGAACAATCTTGCATTCCCGAATATCGGCATGCCGCATATTCTGTGGGAATTGCAGGGCGAGCGTAGGCCACTTTTCGAGACACAGAAGAGCCATGGGCATGACGTTCAGGTGTTCAAGGGCTGGGAGCAAGTTTCTCCCGGCCTGATGACTGCCAATCAATATGACCAAGCAGTAGGCGACCTGGTAAATTATCTGCATTGGATGGCGGAGCCTGCGCAAAACAGCCGGGTACGTATTGGTGTGTGGGTTTTGCTTTTCCTGAGTTTGTTCACCTTTGCCGCTTGGCGGCTCAATGCCGCCTTCTGGAAAGACGTCAAGTAAAGTTGGCCCGGCTCGCAAAGAGCCATAGGCGTGATCAGAGTGGGAGCGCAGCCGATTGCGGTCTGCGGTGTCCCGCTCTTATTTTTTAAGGAGTTCGCCCATGATGGTTTTGTACTCGGGTACGACCTGTCCTTTCTCGCACCGGTGCCGGTTCGTATTGTTCGAAAAGGGTATGGATTTCGAGATTCGGGATGTTGATCTTTTCAATAAACCCGAAGATATCAATGTGATGAACCCGTATGGGCAGGTCCCCATCCTTGTGGAACGAGACCTCATTCTGTACGAGTCGAACATCATCAATGAGTACATCGATGAACGGTTCCCTCATCCGCAGTTGATGCCCGGTGATCCTGTCGACCGAGCGAGGGTGCGGTTGTTTCTCCTGAATTTTGAAAAGGAATTGTTCGTTCACGTTTCGACCTTGGAGAACCGTGCACTCAAGGCAAATGACAAAGCCATCGAGAAGGCCAGATCGCATATCAGAGATCGACTGACCCAGTTGGCGCCGGTTTTCCTGAAAAACCGATACATGCTCGGGGAAAACTTCTCGATGCTCGATGTGGCGATTGCGCCTCTGCTCTGGCGTCTTGACTACTATGGCATCGAACTGAGCAAAAATGCAGCACCTTTGCTTAAGTACGCTGAGAGGATTTTTTCGCGCCCTGCCTATATTGAAGCCTTGACGCCCTCCGAGAAGGTCATGCGTAAGTGATCTGGTGCCTCTGCAGATGTCCGATATGCTTCAGACCTCTTCGACACGCCCCTATTTCGTTCGCGCCATTCACGAATGGTGCACTGACAATGGTCTGACCCCATACCTCGCCGTATTCGTGGATCGAACCGTGCAGGTCCCTCGCGAGTTCGTAAAGGATGGGCAGATTGTTCTCAATGTCAGTGGAGAAGCGACGAGCAATCTGGTGCTGGGAAACGACTTCATCGAATTCAAGGCGCGCTTTGGAGGGCAGCCTCGAAGCGTACGAATTCCTCTCACCCACGTTTCTGCGATTTATGCGCGTGAAAATGGTGAAGGCATGGCTTTTTCCCCAGTTGAACTGCCTGAAGATGTGCCACCTGTACTCAGTGCCGCGGATGGGGCGATTGAGCAGTCCGCTCCGATGACGGGGGGGGCTACTTCGAGCGGCACCATCCACAATCACAATGAAAGCCTAAGTGAGCGAAGCTCTGGCGAGCCGGTGTCGAAGGCGCCAGGAAAGCCGGTTCTTACCCGAATCAAGTAAGTGAGGCTCTCGTAAATCACCGCCCACGGTTTAGAATCGCGGGAATGCCGGTTTAGCTCAGTTGGTAGAGCAACCGCCTTGTAAGCGGTAGGTCGTCCGTTCGAGTCGGACAATCGGCACCATTGGGGACGCCTGCAAAGGTCATTCAGGTGCTTGAATCTTCAGACGGATAGCGGTAATCTCGTACCCTTTGCTTTGCAGTTGCTTCACCATTTCGGGGACTTGGTGTCGCAGTTTTGTCAGTGCGGCAGCGTTTGATACCAGAAGACACCAGGTTTCGCCGTTGATGGGCCCGGGGCGAACCGTTTGTTGAATTCCCGGGGGGAGCAGGTCCGCGATGGCAACGAGACGTTGGCCCGACTCGATAGCCAGTGAAGCCAACGCGGACAATGTCGGCTCTGTACGAGTTGCTTCCATCAAGGTGATGGCGCGATTGGTTCGCTTGAACAAGTGTTTGCCGAATCGGTAAAAGGGTTCTTAGACGTGTATCTGATTATCACGGACGCGGGCAACAGCCGAACCCGCAGCCTGCAACTATCGATTGCGCAGATTGTTGCAGGGGCCTTTCTCCTCACGACGATTTTGCTCTTGCTTGCCGCAATACTTTATCAGGGCGTTTTCCTTAAGGGCGCGCGCGAAGGGTGGCCAGTTATTGGAACCATCGTCAGGCAGGTCGTTCAGGACGAAGCAATTCAGCGCGATCGATACGTACAGGAAAACATCGATGCCATGGCGCGCCGCTTGGGTGAGATGCAAGCAAAGCTTCTCCAACTTGAGTCTTTGGGCGAGCGTGTTTCGGGTTTGGCCGGCATGAATGTTGGCGACCTTCGTCGTGCTCCGGGCCGCGGCGGCGTGCTCCTTGATGGACAACCGCTGACGTTGAGTGAATTGGGACGGCAATTGACTTCGCTGGAGTTGCAGTCGAATGAAAGTGACGACCTCCTCGCGCGGGCTGAGGCCCGCCTTTTTGAGCAGAAGATTCAGAAGTCACTCATTCCTACGCAAGCACCCGTGGCCGGTGTCGATCGTGGCTCTTCGTTTGGATGGCGGATTGATCCCATGACTGGGCGATCTGCACTCCATACCGGCCTTGACTTTCCCGCAGACGTTGGAACGCCCATCCAGGCAGCGGCCGGTGGTGTTGTTATTGCACAGGAATTCCATCCCGCGTATGGAAACATGATCGATATCGATCATGGCAATGACCTTACAAGCCGTTATGCCCACGCATCCAAGGTCTTCGTCAAAAAGGGGGATCTGGTGAAGCGGGGACAGAAAATTGCTGAGGTGGGCAACACGGGACGCAGTACGGGCCCGCACCTGCATTTCGAAGTGCTCGTGAAAGGCGTCCAGCAAGATCCGCAGACGTTCCTCGCGGCCGGAGAGAGGTTGCCCGCAGTCGCGAGCAGGCAGGCAGCGAACATCGGTAGGTAAAACCGACGGATAGAATCGAATGTTTGTTCTGGTCGTTGGCCAGACTTGAATCTGCCAAGCGCAGCCCCATCTTTCCATAACTGACACCCTTGATACCTGTTGACCTCTCAGCGAGAAAAGCGGGTGTCACGAAAAAATGGCCAAAAATTTCCTGACCAAGATCTTCGGTAGTCGGAACGACCGCCTGTTGAAGCAATATCGAAAGTCCGCTGACAAGATCAATGCGCTTGAGGCATCGTTTCAGCTCCTTACCGAGGAAGAGCTGCGTGCGAAGACCGACCATTTTCGAAGCCGACTTTCAAGCGGAGAAACACTGGAGGCCATACTCCCGGAAGCCTTCGCTATCGTTCGTGAGGCGTCAAAGCGGGTCATGAAGATGCGTCATTTTGACGTCCAACTCCTCGGCGGGATGGCTTTGCACAATGGCAAGATTGCCGAAATGAGGACCGGTGAGGGCAAGACACTTACCGCCACACTGGCAGTCTATCTGAACGCCTTATCCGGCAAAGGTGTTCACGTTGTCACCGTCAACGACTATCTGGCCAATCGCGACGCCCAGTGGATGGGTCGTCTATATTCCTATCTCGGCCTTTCAGTCGGGGTGAACCTGCCTAACCTGTCGCGCGAGGAAAAGCAGGCCGCATACCGGGCGGACATCACCTACGGGACGAATAACGAATTCGGATTTGACTACCTGCGCGACAACATGGTGTATGAAGTCGCAGATCGTGTTCAGCGGGGCCTGCACTACGCGATCGTCGACGAGGTCGATTCCATCCTTATCGATGAAGCAAGAACTCCGTTGATCATCAGCGGACAGGCCGACGACCAAACGCCTATGTACCAGGCGATGAATCAGGTCGCGCCGCTGCTGGATCGCCAGGAGGGCGAGGCGGATCCCCGCACCGGAGAGGGTGTTACCAAACCCGGGGATTTCACTGTAGACGAAAAGTCGCATCAGGTCACGCTGACTGAGGCGGGTCATGAAAAGGCAGAGCGAATCCTCGGCCAGTATGGACTGATACCAGCCGGCGGCAGCCTATATGACCCCGCCAACATCACACTGGTCCACCACCTCTACGCTGCCCTGCGCGCACGCAACCTTTACCACAAGGACCAGCACTACGTTGTCCAAAATGGGGAAATCGTCATCGTGGACGAATTCACGGGACGCCTGATGTCCGGCCGGCGCTGGAGCGACGGCCTTCACCAGGCCGTCGAAGCCAAGGAAGGGGTTACGATTCAAGCGGAAAATCAGACGCTGGCCTCAATCACGTTCCAGAACTACTTCCGGCTCTACTCCAAACTGTCAGGTATGACGGGCACGGCGGATACCGAAGCGTATGAATTTCAGGAAATTTATGGCCTTGAAACCGTCGTAATCCCACCGAACAGGCCAAGCCGCCGCGACGATCAACTTGATCGGGTCTACAAGACGACGCGAGAGAAATATGAGGCGGCAATTGCCGACATTCGCGAGTGTTATGAACGTGGTCAACCTGTGCTGGTGGGTACCACTTCAATAGAAAACTCCGAAATCATTGCCAAACTGCTTGAACGTGAAAAACTGCCGCATCAGGTGCTAAATGCCAAGCAGCATGCCCGCGAGGCGGACATTGTTGCCCAGGCTGGGCGGTCGAAGATGATCACCATCGCAACTAACATGGCGGGCCGGGGAACCGACATCGTTCTCGGCGGCAACGTCGAGAAACAAGTTGCCGCGCTGGAAGCGGATTCGACTCTCGACGAAGCCACGCGTGCTCCGCAGATTGAAAAACTGCGTGCCCAGTGGCTTCTGGAGCATGAAAGTGTCAAATCTTTGGGCGGCCTCCGCATCATCGCCACGGAACGACACGAATCTCGCCGCATCGACAACCAATTGCGCGGGCGTTCGGGCCGTCAGGGTGACCCAGGCTCGTCACGTTTCTACCTGAGTCTGGATGACTCCCTGATGCGGATCTTCGCCGGAGACAAGGTTCGAGCAATCATGGATCGCCTGAAAATGCCAGAGGGTGAAGCCATTGAAGCAGGGATCGTAACTCGGAGCATTGAAAGTGCCCAGCGGAAAGTTGAGGCGCGAAATTTCGACATCCGCAAGCAGCTTCTAGAGTACGACGACGTCTCCAACGACCAGCGCAAGGTTATCTATCAGCAACGAAACGACATCCTGGATGCGAACGACCTTTCTGAACAGATCGCTTCGCTGCGCGTCGGCTGTTTCACCGATCTGGTGCGTGCCTATGTTCCGGCCGAATCCGTCGAAGAGCAATGGGACCTTCCGGCACTTGAACGCGTTCTGGCGGATGAATGGCAAATTCAGCTGCCTCTGACCCAAGAGGTCCAGCAGTCTGCCGCAATTACAGACGACGACATTCTGGAAAAGGTCATTGCTGCAGCGAACGATGCGTTTGCCAGCAAAGTTCAGCAGGTTGGACGGGACAACTTCACCCAGTTCGAGCGCGTCGTTCTTTTGCAAAGTATTGATACCCACTGGCGTGAGCATCTGAGTGCTCTGGACTACCTGCGACAAGGCATTCATCTCCGTGGTTATGCCCAAAAGCAACCCAAACAGGAATACAAGCGCGAGGCGTTCGAGCTGTTTGGAAGTTTGCTGGATGCTGTCAAGAATGACGTCACTCGCGTTCTCATGACCGTACGCGTTCAATCGAACCAGCAACTGGAACAGGCAACCGAAGACCTTGAAACCCGAGCGGAGAACATCCATAACGTGACCTACAGCGCACCTTCCGAAACAGGCGAAACGGTTGCCACGGTGGACGAGACGACGGTGCGAAAAGGCGGGGCCAATTCAGCTGCCTTGCCTCGCGTTGGTCGAAATGACCCCTGCCCCTGCGGCAGCGGCAAGAAATACAAGCACTGTCATGGCAAGCTGAACTGACACGCGGTCACTCAACACGCGTGCGACCATTCGGAAGCCTATCCCTGAGCCGGTCGCTCACAAACCTTCTTTCGTCCATCGGAGCAGCATATGCCAGTCAATCTTCAGCATCCGTCTCCCGAAAGTGTCCTGGGCGTTCGGGGCATCCGTCTTGGCGTTGCAGAGGCGGGCGTGCGTAAACCGAATCGGAAGGACCTGACTGTCATGCTTTTGGACGAAGGGACACAGGTCGCAGGAGTCTTCACGCGCAATCGATTCTGCGCGGCCCCGGTGCAGATCTGCCGCGAACACCTCGCTTCCGGTCAGGCTGTTCGCGCCATGGTTGTCAACACGGGCAACGCCAACGCCGGTACGGGCGTCCAGGGCCTGACCAACGCGCGGGCTACCTGCGAAGCTCTGGCGCACACTCTTGACCTTGACCCGCGCCAGGTGTTGCCCTTTTCAACCGGGGTCATCATGGAACCGCTTCCGGTCGAGCGAATCATCGCCGGCTTGCCGGCAGCAGTGGCCGACGCACGTGCGGATCACTGGGCGCGTGCTGCAGAAGGCATCATGACAACCGATACCGTACCCAAGGCGGCGTCCCGTCAAGTGTTGATCGGTGGGGCTACGGTGACTATTACCGGTATCAGCAAAGGGGCTGGAATGATCCGCCCCAACATGGCGACCATGCTGGGGTTCCTGGCGACGGACGCCCAGATCCACCCATCGCTGATGCAGCAATTGGCAACCGATCTGGCCGAAGGATCGTTCAACCGTATCACCATTGATGGCGATACGTCCACTAACGATTCGTTTGTGGTGATCGTGACCAATCAGGCCGCCCATCCCGCAGTGACCTCCTGGTCGGACGCGGACGGAGTAGTCTTGCGCGAAGGGATGATGGCCGTCGCTCGGGAACTGGCTCACGCAATCGTCCGGGATGGCGAAGGCGCCACGAAATTCATTACTGTCCGGGTGGAGGGCGGGCGCACTGCCGAGGAGTGTCGAGCGGTGGCTTACGCCGTGGCCCATTCTCCACTTGTCAAGACAGCGTTCTTCGCCAGTGATCCCAATCTTGGCCGAATTCTTGCTGCGGTCGGATACGCCGGAATAGACGACCTGGACCAAACCGGAATTAACCTTCACCTGGACGATGTGCATGTTGTCGTCGGCGGAGGACGCAATCCCGCCTATCGTGAAGAAGACGGGCAACGGATCATGGGCCGCAGTGAGATCACGGTCCGGATCGGCTTGGGTCGCGGCGAGGCATGCGACACGGTATGGACTTGTGACCTCAGCCATGACTACGTGACCATCAATGCCGATTACCGTTCCTGAACGGTTGGTTCGAAATAGATAGCAAAGTCTGACCTTTTTATACTGGGTTTAGAGCATTTTGGATCAAAAAATTGCCCTGATTCTGGCTCGGGCCGAAACTTTGATGGCCAGGATCGAAGCCGCGTTGCCGCAAGCGCTCACTGCGCCGGACTGGGATAGTGCGATTGCATGGCGGTATCGCAAACGGTCCTCGGGGCATGGTTGTCTTGAACCGGTGCGTCATTTCGCCTCGATCACGCTGGCGGACCTACGGGAGATTGACGCCCAGAAAGATCGCATCGAACTTAATACCAGACAGTTCGTCCAGGGTCTCCCGGCGAACAACGTATTGCTTACGGGGGCACGCGGCACGGGAAAATCGTCGTTGATCCGCGCCTGTCTTGCTGCCTTTGCGCCACAGGGTCTTCGGTTGATAGAAGTCGACAAAGCCGATCTGACCGATTTGCCCGATATCGTCGAAGTGGTTGCCGGGCGCTCGGAAAAATTCGTTGTCTATTGCGACGATCTGAGCTTCGAAGACGGCGACGCCGGCTACAAAGCGCTCAAATCAATCCTGGATGGCTCCGTGGCGGCGGCGACGCCGAATGTCCTCATCTATGCCACCAGCAACCGCCGTCACCTGCTCCCCGAATTCATGAAAGAGAATCTGGGCTACACGCACACGTCAGACGGCGAAGTCCATCCCGGCGAAGCGGTGGAAGAAAAAATTTCACTGTCGGAACGATTCGGTCTATGGGTGAGCTTTTATCCGTTCAGCCAGGACGAGTATCTTGCGATCGTCGCGCAATGGCTGAACGCAATGGGCGCCTCCGCCGACGCGCTTGAACGGGCCCGACCTGAAGCGTTGATATGGGCGCTGGAACGCGGATCCCGTAGCGGGCGAGTTGCTTACCAGTTTGCCCGCCACTACATCGGTCGCGCCAGTGCACGGCCAGCATGACCCGCGAGTTGTCCGGTTTGCTGACAGCGGATCCAGGGCTACCGCGCGCAGGTGAGGGAACGCGCGGCGTGGTCCACGTAGCGGTTGGAGTACTGCTTCGCCCAGATGGGTGTCTGCTTCTTACAACCCGGCCACGGGGAAAGGTGTATGAAGGCTATTGGGAGTTGCCCGGGGGCAAGATTGAAGCCGAAGAAAGCGTTGACGCCGCATTGCGGCGCGAATTGCTGGAAGAAATCGGATTAAACATCGGCTCTGTGCACTCTTGGCGGACCCTGGCCGTGGACTATCCCCATGCCTTGGTTGAACTGAACTTCTGCAAGGTATTTGACTGGAGCGGCGACCTGCAGATGCGCGAGGGTCAAGCCTATAGCTGGGAAGCCTTACCGGTCAGCGTTTCACCCGTGCTCCCGGGTACGGTGCCGGTACTGGCCTGGTTGCAACAAGAGCGGTGCTGATAGCGAGGGTTTCCACTTGGCACCAACTTGGCGCGCGGTCTGAGTTTCAACCAAGGCTGGGACCATTGCCAGGCGCGATTTCAACCTCGTCGGGGAGCTTGAAGTTCTCACTTGCCCACTCTCGCCAGTCCCCCTGTCGGCATGCCAGCGAGCAAAATGGTCTATAGGAATTCCGGGGCGAATAGAGCGCCGACCCCTTGCAATGGGGGCAGGCCACCGTACGCTCAGCCATGGACGATTCGGTCGTCAAGAGCACAAGGCCAGTTCGAAGGCAACATCGTCAGCGTGTAGATGAAGCCTGGCATCTGCGCCGAGGCGCATCATACGAACAGAAATCATCAAGCGATTCCCACTGATCTCTGGGACGAGATCCAAACCAGGGTCTATGGACAGACGAACAAGCTGAAACGTGCGCCCTTGTGTGAGCGGTTGTTGAAAATGTCCCGCGACTGCCATGACCTTTTGCGGCGCTCCCGAGTCACGCAACATGCGCAGAAGTTGGTGAACGCCAGAAGCAAGCGGCACGAGCGGAGCAATCCAGCGCTGGAGGTCGGCCTGCCGAACAGAGGCCGTTTTGTGTTGCCAGGCGTAATAGGACGGCAGATCAAACTCACACGTGCCGCCAGGGATGACCGCACGACTGCGAATGCTCATGAGCCAGTCATTCTCGGCAAGCGCAGCACCTGCCTTTCCTGCTACCGAATTCAGGCCGACAAAACATTCGTCAAGCTGTCCGATCACTTGATCCAAAGCTTTTTCCGAAATTGCCGGGTTGCCGCGGTAACTGCCCAAGAGCTGTTTCTGCCGTTCGACATCCTTCATCACGTCCGACTTCAGATCCGCGCGTGACGCAACGTCCATAATCTCAAAAAGCGTCGTTAACGCGAAATGGTGGTCGAGCGCTGCATCGCGATGGGCGAGCTCTACCAGTCTATCGAAAAGGTGCTCCAAACGAAGGTAGGTGCGAATGCGCTCGTTGAAGGGGTATTCGTACTGAATCACAGGCAACTTTCTACTCTCGTCATCATAGCCCGAAGAAAGCACCGATATGCCGCACCTGACCAGCCAGATTTGCCAGTGAAATCTGATCGTTCCGAATGACGATATCCGCGATGGAAAGTCGGCGCGCACGCGGGGCTTGCGATTGAACAATGCGAATGACTTGTTCTTCAGACAGCCCGCTCCGCCTGACGACCCGTTCGACCTGCGTTCGCTCTGGGCAATCCACCACGAGAATGCGATCAAGCCGAGTTCGCCAAACTCCAGATTCCGCCAGCAAGGGAATGTCAAAAAGAATGCACGGAAAACCACTGCGCGCAGCCGACTTCTCCTGCTGAAGCGATTCAGTCCAAACCAGCGGATGGATGATCTGCTCAAGGCGAAGACGCATTGCCGAATCGCGGAAAACGATGTCTCGTACCGCCGTACGATTCATGCTGCCATCGGCGGCTATCGCTTGGTCTCCCAGTTGCTGCCGAATCATGGAGATCGCCGCTCCTCCGGGGCCAGTTACCGACCGCGCGACGAAATCGGCATCAAAGACCGCCGCACCAAATTCGGAGAAAAATCGGCTGACCGTGGTTTTGCCGCTACCGATGCCGCCCGTCAGCCCCAGGCGCCAGGGGGACGAACCCATATCAAGCCAGTCCGATAAACCGAAGAATGCTGGATGGCCCGAAAACCATTGCGGTCAAGCCACCCAAGGCGAGGAAGGGCCCGAAGGGCACATAACCACCTTCCCGAAGTCCGGAAGTGAATTTCAGACCGATTCCAACAATCGCACCGATAACGGAAGCCATCAAGATGATGGGAACCAAAGCTGCCCACCCGAACCATGCCCCGATTGCGCCGAAAAGCTTGAAATCACCATACCCCATGCCTTCCTTGCCGGTCGCCAGCTTGAAAGCCCAATACACAAGCCACAGTGACAGGTAGCCGGCAATAGCCCCCCACAATGCGTCGGAAAGGGGAACGGGCGTGAGCTTCAGCGAGGCACTGATCAATCCCCCCCAGAGCAAAGGCAAAGTAATGTCATCGGGCAACAAGGTCGTGTCCCAGTCTATGAGGGTCAAGGCGACCAATGCCGCCGAGAACCCGGCCCATGTCAAAGCGGTCAAACTCAGTCCCCAACGCCATGCACACCAGGCGAAAAGGATCCCGGTAGCGATTTCCACCGCTGGATAGCGCCACGAAATGGGTTTGCGGCATGCCGAGCACCGTCCGCCCAGAACAGCAAAACTGATGACCGGGACGTTTTCATGCCACCGGATCATGTGTCCGCAATGCGGGCACTGCGAGCGCGGTGTTGCCAGGTTGAAAGTGGGGTCAGACGCGGCATCGGGTGCACTTCCGGCCAACTCAGCGCATTCCCGTTTCCACTGTCGCTCCAACATGCGAGGCAGTCGCGCAATCACCACGTTCAGGAAACTTCCGATCAGCAAACCGAAAGCAAGACCTGCAGCCACTGCCAACCATCCCGTCGTGAACATCAGACGACCTGCCCCAGCTTGAAGATCGGGAGATACATCGACACGACAATGCCACCGATGACAGTCCCCAGGATCACGATGATGATTGGCTCCATCAGGCTCGAAAGTCCGGCAACCATATCGTCAACCTCGGCTTCGTAAAAATCGGCCGCTTTTCCCAGCATGTGATCAATCGAGCCGGACTCCTCACCGATCGCACACATTTGCAAGACCATGCTCGGGAACAGATTGGCATTGCCCATGGCGGCAGTCAGGCTGCTGCCAGTTGAGACTTCTTGCTGAATCTTCACCGTCGCCCGGCTGTAGAGCATGTTGCCCGAAGCGCCTCCTACCGAATCCAATGCTTCAACCAAGGGAACTCCGGCCGGGAACATGGTGGAAAGCGTGCGTGTCCATCGGGCGACAACGGATTTCTCGATCAGCTCGCCGAAAACCGGGATCTTGAGCAACAGGCGGTCCATGAAGAACTGTACCTTCTCGCTGCGCTTCCAAGCCTGCATGAAGAAGTAGAAGCCGCCACCGATGGAACCGAATATCAGCCACCAATAGCTGACGAAGAACTCGCTCATGGCAATGACGAACAAGGTCGGCGCTGGAAGGTCCGCACCAAACGAGCTGAAAACACTTTTGAACGATGGAATCACAAAAATCATGATCACGGCGACGACCACGAAGGCAACAACAATCACAGCAATCGGGTACATCAGTGCAGACTTGATCTTGGAC
>ERZ761602.5707-NODE-5707-length-14507-cov-4.546776_pt1 | contig 14507 bp, 15 predicted proteins | sample MGYA00512165_ERZ761602 | MGnify/ENA primary metagenome ERZ761602 (study PRJEB28899, sample SAMN02445085) | bioreactor sludge metagenome | biome: EBPR sludge; isolation source: Thorneside wastewater treatment plant | place: Australia: Brisbane, Thorneside...
ACGTAAATCCACTCGTAGATCTTCTGCCCGCCATACCCGGCGCGCGGATCGTCCTGCTCAACGCACTCCGCACCGTGCCCGCGCAGATTCTCCCAAAGATCATCGGTGCCGGCGAAGTCTACGCGGAGATCGCCTCGCTCGAAGGCGTCGGCGGTATCGCAAACATCCTCCAGCGCATGCCCGTCGAACGACTGCTCTTCGGGTCGCACGCGCCGCTCTTTTACCTCGACTCCGCGCTACTCAAGTGCAACGAATCGTCCGTGACTGCTGAACAACGACGCGCCATTCAACACGAAAACGCCGCCCGCCTTCTCGGGTCGAGCTGATGCGCATAACCTCCAACTAAAAAAGCGAGGTTTCGTGTGATGGAATTGGTCGGTGCAAATTGCATACTGCGCCCGTGGCTCCCCAGGGATGCGGAGTCCTTCGTCAAGCACGCGAACAACCACAACATCTGGCTCAACATGATGGAACGCTATCCATACCCATGCACACTCGAAATGGCGGAAGAATGGCTCGACGATCCCAAGCATCAGGAAAAGCCATATTCATCATTCGCAATCAGCATTGACGGCGAAGCAGTCGGCGGCATGGGCTACACGCCGCTCACCGATATTCACCGGACGACCGTGCGCGCCGGTTATTGGCTGGCGGAACCGTACTGGAACCAGGGAATCATGACCGAAGCATTTCGCATGATGTGCGATTATATTTTCGCCGAATTGCCGGAAATCCACCGGATCGAAGCCATCGTGTTTGAATGGAACCCTTCGTCCTGTCGCGTGCTAGAAAAATGCGGATTCATACAGGAAGCGCGCATGAAAAAGGCCGGCATTAAAGACGGCACAATAATCGACATCTTTCTGTACGCGCGCACGCGCTGAATCCGCTACCATGAACACATGTTGCCCCTGGCGCACTATCAACGCGCGCGCCACGAAGCGCGCTTCCATGTCCAGGTCAAATTCGATCCGGCGGAAGTCTCCCCGCCCGGACCAGCCTTCGTCCCCCTCAATACAACCATCGTTCGCGTATTTCGCGGCGGCGACGCGTTGAAACCCGGAGACCGAATCGCCTTTAAACTGCCGATTACCTGGCCTGGCGACGATCTGCCCTGCGGCGGTGTAATTTGGAAACCGCACACAGCCATCAAGCACAGCGGATACGCCGAGGCGTTTCTCAACGGCAACCCACCCGACTGCCAACTCGCCCTATGGCAAATCGAGATGCTCGAGGCTCCGTCCGACGTACCGCGCATGCAGGGCTATTTCCCAATCGCGCATGCGCGGCATACATTCTTTGAGAGAATTGCGAAATGGTGGGGGAGAGCTTAGGCCGCACCTAATCCCCCGCATGTCAACCAAATCTCCTGCCGAATCGTGTAATGAATTCGGGGAAAGCCTGCTACTATAGCCAGCGAATACCCTGTATACTCGAAGCCTGTGTCGCCGGCCAGACCGGCATCCGGCCCAAGGAGATCATAGTGCGTCCCGTTTCTTACACCCTGTTGACCGCACTTGTCCTCATCGCGTTTTCCGCGCTGTTTTCCAGTTGTGACCTCGATGGCGTAGGCCTGAAATGGGGCGAGCCCGTCACCACCGACAACACCCCGCCGGGTCCGGGCGATGGGGATGGAGATGGCGACGGAGACGGCGATGGTGATGGCGACGGAGATGGTGACGGAGACGGTGATGGAGACGGCGACGGAGATGGCGACGGCGATACCCGCTTCGTCGGAACCTGGATAACGAGTTTTGGCGATGCGCTCCCGATCGGCGGTGGCCGCCGTCAGTACGCGTTGCGCCTCACCATCGAGCGCGAAGGCAACGACCTAGAAGGCACAGGTTCCATGGTGCGCTTCTACAATTCCGGGTCAACCGCCTTCGATCAACAGCCTCTGGCGATCACCGCCACTGGCACCGCAAGCGGCGACGACGCCACCATAACCATTCGCGGCGGCACCGGCGTCTTCACGAACAATCCCATCTGGTACCTGCGCGCAACCGGCACGCGCCTTGTAGGCATGTACGCCGAACGTGACGGCAACCTCCTCGTGCAACGATCCGGCCAGGCCATCTGGAACCGCGCAGGCTCGGTAAATCTCAACGGCTCGTGGGTTGCCGCATTCGACGATAAATTCGGCAGCGGCGGCGCATTCGGCACACGCGACCGCACCGGCCTCATGACGCTATCCAGCGCGAACGGCGCTATCTCCGGCCTCGGCTCATACGTCGAACAAAGGTCGAACGATGTCTCCGAAAGCTTTGCGTTCGATGTCGGCAATGGCGCGATTCAGGGCACGCAAGTGCAGTTCCGGTTCTTCGATTTCACACCGGAGAATGGTGAAGTGGACTGGTTCGGCTATCATTCCGGCGCGCTCATCGTTGGCGCATACGGGCAATTCAACGACACCGATCAACTCGTTCGCTTCGGCGCTACCACGTGGTATCAAGCCGCAGACGTGACCCCCTCGCAGTTCGCGCGCGACTGGACCACCTCCTTCGGCGATTCCGCCGCGCCGGGCAATCTCCTCGCCGATTACGTAATGGCAATGGACGACGTCGCCATCAGCGGCAACACCTTGTCCGGCACCGTCCGCGTACTCGACGAAACAGCGGCACAACCTGCCTTCGCCAACTACACCATTCAGAACGGCACCATCGTCGGCAACCGCCTCACGATGAATATGGTTCGCGGTTCCAGCCGCTTCACCTGGGAGATGCGCCTCGCTGGCAATGTGCTCGTCGGTTCGTACACCCAGTTCGGCAACGACGACGCCTTCCTCGGGCGCGGCAATGCCGAGTGGCGGTTCGGCGGCTCCGGCAACGTCCCAAGCACCTACGTAACCTCGTACACAGACACGTCGACAACCAGTGCTACGGAAAACCGGGCCAGCCACATCGCAGTTGTAACCATCGACGAACAGGCCGAAGACGGCGCAATTACCGGCACCGGCGGAATCCGGCTGGGCGGCGAAACCAACCGCAGGCAGTTTGCGATCGACGGTTCCGTAGCCGAATCCGGACATATCACCATGGTCTGGCGCAGCGGCACCGATCTCTCGGGCAATACGGTCTGGAACTTGCGGAAAGCCGGCAACTTTCTCTACGGAACGTATACGAACTACGCCTCCGACAACCAGACCATCGAATTCCAGGGGCATGCGACGTTTATACGGAGTTAGCGGCGGAACCATACCGTCGCTTTGGTGTTAGTGCTGGTATAAAGCTAAGGACGCCGCCGTCCGGGAGTACGGCAAGCGTTTTTCCATGGTGACAGCTTCAATTCGCGCCTCAGGGCGCGAACGGTAACCGGGTCGCCAATCTTCATCGAATTCACAACAGGGAGGCATATCATGCGTCTATTCAAGAGTATCGGTGCCGTTGCAGTGGCAACGGCGTTCTGTTTCACAGCATTGGCACAACCGCCCGGCGGTCCGGGCGGTCCGGGCGGTCCCGGCGGTCCGGGAGGCCCCGGTGGCGGCATGCAGCTCAGCCCCGAAGTTCTGGCCAAGGCCTGGGAATCGCAGGCCGGCGGCGTCGCAAAGCAGTTGGGCCTCAACGAAGAACTTTCAAAGAAGCTCGTTGACACCTATACGGCCGCGCGCAAGAGCTACGGCGAGGCCGTCCGTGCCATGAGCCAGGAAGATCGTCGCGACGTAGGCGCAGTGCAAGCCCTTGGCAAGGGAGAACGCACCAAGCTCGAAACCGCACTTAAGGGTTTCCTGAACGAAGAACAGACCGGCAAGGCCCTGTCCACGCTCGGCACCTTCAACCGCCGCTGGGATGGCATGACCGTCGTGTTGAACGGACTGGGTCTCGAAGAAAAAGCCATGGCCGATGCATCCAACGCGGTTGCCGCATATGTCGTCGAGTCAAGCAAAGTCATGGAAGAGGCGATGGCCTCGGGCGGCGGCCCGGAAGGTGCTCGCGAGAAGAATCAGCAACTTCGTGAAAAGCTTGACGGCGAAATGGGCAAGATTCTGAGCGCCGATCAACTCGCGAAGTGGAAAGAAGCTACTGCCATGCGCGGTGGTGGCGGCGGACGTCGTGGTGGCGGCGGCGCACCTCCTGCTTCCCCGGTGGAATCGGGCAAGAAGAAAGCCGAAGAGTAATCGCGTAAGCGATACGATACGCAGCGGCACGTCCGGTGAAGAACTGGACGTGCCGCTGTCTTTAGTATTCCATTGTTCGCGCTATGGCGTGACGGATACGCGATACGCCGGCGGCAAATCGTCCGGGCGCGACGCGTGAAACCCAAGGTCGTTCACCAGCCCGTCCTTAATGCCATAGATCCAGCCGTGCACGCTCAATTCCTGGCCTCTGCGCCACGCCCGCTGCACAATTGTCGTTCGGCAGACATTGTGCGCCTGCTCGAGTACGTTCAGTTCGCACAGGCGATCAATCCGCGCGTCTCGATCGCTCAACTTATGCAGCTCGCCCGAATGTTGCGCGCGCACATCGCGAATATGGCGCAGCCAATTGTCGATCAGGCCGAACTCCTTGTCATCCAACGCCGCCGCAACGCCGCCGCACCCGTAATGGCCGCATACAATCACGTGACGCACATGCAGCACCTCGATTGCGTACTGCAACACCGACAGACAGTTCAGGTCCGAGTGCACCACAAGATTCGCCACATTGCGATGCACGAACAATTCGCCCGGCAACAGCCCCACGATATCGTTCGCCGGCACGCGGCTGTCCGCACACCCGATCCACAGGTACTGCGGGGCCTGCTGTCGCGCCAACGCCGGAAAGAAATCCGGCCGCGCCTTGCGCACTTCCTCTGCCCACGCCCGGTTATTCGCTATCAAATGCTGTAACTGATGCTCGCCGTGATTCATGCCAGTCCCAATATGCGTTTTGCGAACACTTCCGTAAAGGGCTGCCCCGGCTCATAGCCGCGCACCCATTCGCCATTAATTACAAGATACGGCACACCCAGCTTGCCCGTGGCCTGTTCCAACTCCACGCCATACTCCGGGTGTTCCCGAATGTCCCTGTTCTCATACACCACGCCATGCGCGTCCATAAACGCCTTCAACAGTTGGCAATCGCCGCACAATTGCGCTGAGTACATCACAATACCGCTACTCATGGCCACTCCCAAAAAAGTCCTGGGTCCAACCGCCGCATGCGATTGGCAAAACCCGCTACAATCCAATAGAATACCCCAAATTCCGGGGGGCACGCACCTGCGCATAGGGCGTTGTTCTCATAAGGACTACCGATTCCCACTTGGAGAGACACCATGTTTCGCGGTTCAATCGTTGCCCTCGCAACACCGTTTAAGAAAAACTTCGACATCGATTTCGATGCCTACGGACGCCTCATCGAGTTCCAGATCGAGCAGGGCACCGACGGCATCGTCCCCTGCGGCTGCACCGGCGAAGCGGCGACGCTCGCCCACGAAGAGCAGGAGCAAATCATTCGCTACTGCATCGAGAAAGTCGCTGGGCGCGTGCAGGTCGTTGCCGGCACCGGTTCGAACAATACCAAAGAAGCCCTGTCGCTTACGCGTTTCGCAAAAGAAGTAGGCGCCGATGGCGCCCTGCTCATCACGCCGTATTACAACAAGCCCACGCCCGCGGGCCAGATCGCGCACTACACCCTGATCGCCGACGAAGTCGGCATTCCCATCATGCTCTATAACGTGCCCAGCCGCACCGGCACAAACATCCTCCCCGAGACCGTCGCGGAGATGGCGAAGAATCCCAACATCGTTGCGATTAAGGAAGCCGCCGGCAGCGTCGATCAGGTGTCCTCGATCCGCAGCCTTTGCGATATCACCGTCCTCTCCGGCGACGATTCGCTCACGCTGCCCATGATGGCCGTCGGCGCGACGGGCGTGGTCTCGGTTGCCGCGAACATCGCCCCCGCGCCCATCGCGCAAATGTGCGCCGAGTTCGACAAGGGCAACCTCGCCGAAGCGCAACGCATCCATTTCGAACTGCTGCCCCTCTTCAAAGCGCTCTTCCTGGAAACAAACCCGATACCCGTAAAAGCCGCGCTCGCCCGCATGGGCCTTTGCGAAAACGTCCTGCGCCTTCCGATGACCCCCATGCGCGAGGAACCGTTCGCAAAACTCGATCAGGTGCTCGCGCAGTTGCCTGCGCTCACGGCGGCAGCCCGGTGAAAATCTGCATGGCAGGCGCCTGCGGGCGCATGGGTCGTCGCATCCTGGAGATCGCTATTGCCGAAGGCTTGACCATCGGCGGCGCGTTTGACGTGCCCACCATGTCGGGCATGGAACTCGTCATCGGCTCGGAAAAAGGCAAGCCCCGGATCATTCCCGTCTCTTCCGATCCCGCGCGCGAGCTCGCGAAATCCGACGTGCTCATCGATTTCACCATCGCCGAAGCCTGCGTCGAGAATGTCCGCATCGCAACCGAACACAATCGGCCTTCCGTCGTTGGCACCACCGGCCTCAACGATGCGCAAAAGAAGGCCCTCGCCGCCATGGCTGAAAAAGTCGCCATCGTATACGCGCCGAACATGAGCGTCGGCGTGAATCTGCTTTTTAAGCTGACTTCTGAAGTCGCAAGCATTCTCGGCCTCGACTACAACATCGAGATCACCGAGATTCACCACAACCAGAAGAAAGATAGCCCGAGCGGCACCGCAGTCCGTCTCGCCGAATGCGCCGCCCAGGCGCTAGGCCTCAACTACGAAGAAGACGTGGCCCACGGCCGCGAAGGCATGGTCGGCGCGCGTCCGCTACGCCAGATCGGCATGCACGCCCTGCGCGGCGGCGATGTCGTCGGCGAGCACACGGTCAGTTTCGTCGGTGAAGGTGAACGCATCGAATTGACGCACCGCGCGCACAATCGCGACAACTTCGCGCGCGGCGCCATCCGCGCCGCCAAGTTTGCGGTCCACGCACAGCCCGGCCTATACGACATGCAGGACGTACTCGGACTGCGCTAAAAAAGGGAGGGCGGTCGTCCCGCGAGCCGCACCTCGCAAGCGCTGGCAAACAGCAAAAACCGCGTTGCCAAAAACGAGACGAAGCAAATCCGAGATTTTTCTGGAGTGCTGTAGCAGAGTCCGCTTCGGACGGCGCTACAGCTTTGGCTTATTATTCGCTGCGCAAGACGCATCCGGCGTTTCTCAACGTCAACCGTAGCCAAAACGCTATCACCTCAAACGCAGTCCAAAAAAAAGTATCGAAGTGCTACCAAGTATAAGTATGGGTATACAAGAATCGCCACCTGTCTTTACCCCGAAGGGGTAGTAGCGCGCAGTCCGCCGCGGCGCTGCTCTGGGCAAAGTTTCGGATGACGCCGCGTGTCTTTACCCCGAAGGGGTATTTGCGTGCAGCCCAGGATTGCGACGCGCTTCGCGGCGCTATCCTGGGTAAAGTACCCACCCACCGCATCAATCCCGAAGGGGTTGAGGAACCCTCGCATGTTGGATCAAATCCGCGACTTCCCGACATCCGCCAAAACAATGCGCAACTGATCGCAGCTCTCGTATCGCTTCGCCGGGTCCTTCTCGATCATCTTCATGATTACATCGCCGAGCGACTGGGGACACCGCCGATTCACCATATGCGGATGCAGCGGCACCGCGCGCAAATGCGCCTGATACAGCCGTTGAAGATTGTCGACCTCGAACGGCAGTTTGCCCGTAAACATTAGATACAGCGCGATGCCGAGCGAATAAATGTCGCTGCGGCTTGTCGCCTTCTGGCCCATGATGATTTCCGGCGCAACGTACATCGGCGTGATCTGTTCCGCAAGGCCGGAATCAAAGAACGGAATGTTGCGCGCCCTGCACAGCGAATAATCCGAAAGCTTTGCAACGCCCTTGCGCGTGAAAAGAATGTTGCCGGGCTTCAAATCGTGGTGCGTGAATCCCTGATCGTGAATGTACTGCAATCCATTGCAGATCTGCGCGACGATCACCAGCCGCTCTTCCAGGTTCCACGTGCGGTTCTCGATGTACCACTTCATGTCCGGCCCGTCGACGTATTCCATCGTCAGGCAAAGGCCTTCTGGCCCTTCTATAAATTCGAGCACGCGCACGACATTCTGATGGTTAAATTTCAGGAAGGATTGCACGCTCTTTGCAAAGTCACGCACCTGCGAATTGTTCCGGAAAAAGTTCGCGTGAAACAGTTTCACCGCCACCACTTCGCCCTTCACGGTATCTATCGCGCGATAGACCGTGCCGGTGCCGCCGCGCCCCAACACGCGGTCGCACTTAAAGTGATACAGCTTTAAGCGATCGGGTAATTCTGGTTGCTTCATGCTCATCGAAAATTACTGACTCCCGCGGTCAATACCGCAGGCCTGCGCTAACTGTCCAGTCCGAGATCGATCTTCGGCGCGTCGCCCCACAGTCCGTCCAAATCGTAAAACTCGCGGGCTTCTTTCCGAAATATATGCACGATCACGTTTCCATAATCCAACACGAGCCAGCCGTTGCGATGGCTGCCTTCCGAGTGCCGCGCCTTGATGCCCGCGTCGCGCATCCCCGAAAGGATCGCCCCCGAGATCGCCTTCACGTGCGGCTCACTCGTGCCCGTGCAGACCACGAAACTGTCGGCAATCACCGTAAGGCCCCGCAAATCGTACGCGCGGATGTCCTCCGCCTTGTGTTCGTCGGCCAATGCCGCGATGCGTCGCGTATCCAGCACGAAATCCGGCTCGGTTGCCGGCGCTTTTTTTACGAGATTTTTCAAAGTGTCCTTCCGCTTACTCGGCCTCGCCCAGCACGCGCTTCAAGACCTCGTTCGCCAGTTGCGGGTTCGCTTTGCCCTTGGTCGCCTTCATCAACTGGCCGACCAGGAAGCCAAATGCCTTCTCCTTGCCGCCGCGAAAATCGGCCACGGGGCCGGGGTTCGCTGCAAGGATCTCTCGCGCCACCGCCTCAATGGCCGACGTGTCGCTGATCTGCACAAGGCCCTTCTCTTCGACCAGGACCTTCGGGGCCTTTCCGGACTCGAACATGCCGGCGAGAAGGTCTTTTGCGATCTTCCCGCTAATTGTACCATCCTCGATCAATTTCAGCATGCCCGCCATATGCTCGTGCGTAACCTTGCTGTCGGTCAGTTCCTGCTTGTGCTCCGTCAGCAGCGCCTGCAACTCGACCGTGATCCAGTTTGCCGCCTGTTTCGGCTGGCATCCCATACGCACGACCGCCTCGTAGTAGTCCGCCATCGGCTTCTCGCCGGTCAACACACCCGCGTCATACGCGGACAGGCCAAATTCAGACTCGAACCGCGCCCGCCGCGCTTGCGGCAGTTCCGGCAACGATTCGCGAATGGCCTTTTCCCAAGCCTCATCCACGACAATCGGCACCAAGTCCGGATCCGGGAAATACCGGTAATCGTGCGCGGACTCCTTCGCCCGCTGGGAGAAGGTGATGCCGCGATCCGCGTCCCAGCCGCGCGTCTCCTGCACGACCGTGCCGCCCTCGTCGAGCAGCTTCGACTGACGCGCAATCTCGAACTCGATCGCCTTCTGAATCCCGCTGAACGACGCGACGTTCTTTACTTCGGTCTTCGTCCCGAAAGGCGTCGTGCCCGCGGGGCGAATGCTGATGTTCGCCTCCGCGCGCAAGGATCCCTCTTCCATGTTGCAATCGCTCACGTCAAGGTAGCGCAACAATTGCTTCAATTCCGTAAGATACGCGAATGCCTCGTCCGCGCCATGAATGTCCGGTTCGGTCACGATCTCCAGAAGCGTCACGCCGCAGCGGTTGAAGTCCACGCCGCTCTCGCCACCGCCGATCGTGTGCGTGTTGCGCGCCGTGTCTTCTTCAAGATGTGCGCGCGTAATACCGATGCGCTTCGTCGCGCCGTTTGATTTGATGTCGATATAACCGTTCGCGCAAAGCGGCAGGTCGTACTGGCTGATCTGATAGTTCTTCGCAAGATCGGGATAGAAATAGTTCTTACGGTCCATCTTTGACCAGCGCGATATCGTGCAGTTCAACGCAAGCCCGACCGCCACCGACATCTCGATCGCGCGCTTGTTGATCACCGGCAACACACCCGGCATTCCAAGGCACACGGGGCACACATTCGTGTTCGCCGGCGCATGAAAATTCGTGCTGCAACCGCAAAATACCTTCGACTTCGTACTCAACTCGACATGGACTTCCATGCCGATAACTGGTTCGTATTTCATTTCACCTGCGCTCTTTTGCCTCAATCCATTCGTTCGCAATGTTTCTTGCGTTACTGCGATAACAACGCTGTGTACCCGTCTCGTGTCGTGTGTGAATAGTCAGTTAAATCCAAACTATTTTTCTTTAATGGCGTCATCGGCATGCGGGTCGCGGCCCGGCCAACGGAAAAAGTGAAGCGAATTCGGCGTTTTATTCTGTTCTTGTGCCCACTCGGTTCTGCAAAGCGCGCGCTTTGCTATCCAGAAATGCAGGAAGATCGAAAGCGTTGCACCAATCATCAAAATCACGGGCAATTGCCAGCGTGCATCAGCCTGACTTGGAATGGAACTGCCCAGTAAGTTGGAGACTGACAGAGAAGCACCAAAAGCTACGAGCAACGTAATAAGGCAAATCGTAGGAAGAATCTCTCTATTAAACTTTCGTTTCTCAATCTCAGTCATGTGCGCGTGAATGGACTGCAACTGCTCCGTCTGGACGAGTCGAATTGGATTCCAATCGTTCTTACTCATGTCCATGTGTCTCCTGGCAGAATCATGTTGAGAGGTCAGCTGTGGGCGCAGACTTCCATGCCGAATACTGGTTCGTATTTCATTTTCGTTCTATCTGCTTATCATTTTGTCGAAAACATCCAGTTTCAATTTGCCCGGCGTGTAGCCTTGTTCACGTGCCCACGCCGTATTGCAGAGTGCTTGCTTAATGCGCCAGCGCGCTACAAGAATTGCCGCCAACCATAAAACAAAACCACCTAATGCCGCCAACCATTCAAAGGGCGAACTCTCTTCGCCTTTCAACCAATTAGTAAGAACTGGAGGCAAAAAGATGGCGATAGGGAGAACAACAACTATGCTGTCGAGAACTACTCGCCCAATATACTTTAGTTGCTCCATACCAGTCATATGCCGATATATTTTCTGAACCTGCTTTGATTGATAGGCATCCAATGCCGAAAAATTCATTTCGTGCTCCTTGGTGCAAGGCAATCTAAGGGCATATCATTGCTCACTTCACCGCCGTCGGCGTACCCATCTCAAACCCGCGTTTCTGCTCGTATGCATACGCCGTGCGCAGAATTGTTTCTTCGTCGAACGGTTTGCCGATGATCTGCAATCCCGCCGGCAATCCCGACGCCGTCAGCCCGCAGGGCATGCTCAACCCCGGTATTCCCGCAAGGTTCACGCTGATCGTGTAAATATCGCTCAGGTACATGTCCAGCGGGTTCGCCGCTTTCTCGCCGATCTTGAACGCCGGAGTGGGGGAGGTCGGCGTGAGAATCACGTCGCACTTCTCGAAAGCCTCCGTAAAATCGCGGCGAATCAGCGAACGTACTTTCTGTGCTTTCAGATAATATGCGTCGTAGTACCCGCTCGAAAGCACGTACGTGCCCAGCATGATGCGACGCCGCACTTCCGGACCATATCCGTCCGTCTTCGTACGCGTGTACATGTCCATCGTAGTTTTCGCGTCCGCGGCGCGGGTCGCATACCGCACGCCGTCAAACCGCGCGAGGTTCGAGCTCGCTTCCGCCGTGCAGATGATGTAATACACCGCGATTGCGTAGTCCGTATGCGGCAGGGTGACTTCCACAACCCTCGCGCCTTCCTTCTCGAGCACAGCGACAGCCGCCATGACCTTGTCGCGCATCTCGGCATTCAGCGCGTCGGTGAAGTACTCTTTCGGCAATCCAATGCGCAGACCCGCAACGTCCGTTGTCAGTGCCTTCGTAAAGTCCGGCACCGGCAGATTTGCCGAGGTCGAATCCTTCGGATCGCGTCCGCACATGATGTTCAACGCAATCGCGCAGTCTTCCACGTCTTTCGTGAAAGGACCAATCTGATCCAGCGACGAAGCGAACGCCACGAGACCATAACGCGAAATGCGCCCGTAGGTCGGCTTGAGTCCCACACACCCCACGCACGCCGCGGGTTGACGAATCGATCCGCCGGTATCGCTGCCAAGCGCGATGGCACATTCGTCCGCCGCAACCGCCGCCGCCGAACCGCCGCTCGATCCGCCCGGCACGCAATCCAGGTTCCAGGGGTTGCGCGTCGTATGAATCGACGAGTTCTCCGTCGAAGAACCCATCGCAAACTCGTCCATGTTCAGTTTGCCGAGAAACACCGCGCCAGCATTGGCGAGACGCTCCACCGCCGTGCCGTCAAACGGGCTACGATATCCCTTGAGGATTTTCGAGCAACACGTGGTCGTGCCCAGCTTCGTGCAGAAAACGTCTTTCAGCCCAATCGGCACGCCCGCCAAAGGCCCAACGTCTTCACCAGCCTTGATGCGCGCATCGACAGCCTGCGCCTGTGCGCGCGCGGCATCATTCCAAACGTCGACATAAGCCTTTACTTTACTGTCGACTTCCGCAATCCGCCCGAGATGACTCTCCGTCACCTCCAGCGCGGAAACCTTGCCCCCGCGCACAGCATCTCGAATTTCATGCGCAGTCTTCTGATACCACTTCTCGCTCATGCATTCCCTAACTTATCAAGCACCCAATCGGTCTCTAGTGCTCATGCTAATTTTCGTGCTCGTGCTCGTAATCGAACTTCGTATTTTCCCTCTCGCAACAAGCTGTTCGCTACTCGTCGCCCAAATCCAGAATCTTCGGCACCAGAAAATACTCGCCGTCCGTCTTCGGCGCATTCATCAACGCGATTTCGCGATCCAAGGACGGCTCGACAACGTCTTCGCGAAACACGTTCGTCATCTCCAGCACATGCATCATCGGTTCGATGCCGTCCGTGTTCAGCTCGTTCAACTTGTCCATATGCCCGAGAATATCATCCATCTCGCCCACGAGCTTTTCCTTCGTCGCCTCGTCGAGCGTAAGCTGTGCCAACCCGGCAACATATTCGACATCAGTTTTGGTAATTCGTGCCATCTGTACCTCGCAGCGTAGTAGCGGATACGGAAGTTACTTGGGAACAATACGTATCCGCGCATGGACCCGGATAGTAACATACGCAAGCCAATGGTTTCCAAAGGCTTCTGGCGTTCGGAGATCGGATTGAAATCTTTGTGGCTTCTTAGTAGTGTGACCTTCACTTTGGGGTGAGCGTGCCTCTGACGACTGGCTAAGCACGGTGCGCATGCATACCATGCTCGAGGTAATTTACAATCATGCGCAGATCTAATCCGGTTGCGGGACCACGTACCAAGGACGGAAAGGCGACCAAGGGAGACCCAAAGCTTCACCTGGATTCAGGTCGCAATATTCACTTCTTCGGAATCCGGATTGATCCTGCAGTTACCGCGCTCGCGGCGCTCACGGCACTGTACGCATTGAGCGTGCTTGTTCCTTGGAATCCCAACACTTCGTTCAGCGCCAGACCTTTGGATGCAGGCTGGATCTATGCCATGCATCTGGGTTGGCTGGACGGCCGCGATTTCGGGCGCGAGTTGACCTTCACCTACGGCCCCTACGGTTTTATACATATGGGATATCTGCCCGGCACGTATGTCTGGGTTCTGGTAATCAAGTCTGCAATCGCACTCTCCGTATGGTTTGCAATCTGGACATGCGCCCGCCGCCATACAGCGAAAGCATGGGCCGCCGCGCTCTGGACGTTTTCGCTTGTCATGATCTCCGGTTTAATTCCGGAGATTCGGCTGTACGCCCCCTTGTTGTTGCTGCTTGTTTACCATTTCTACGTGGACGATGCGCCGCTGGCGCCGGCGCGCATACCGTTGCTGCTAAGCAGCGCGATACTGTCGTTGGCGAAGTTCTCGACGATGGTGATGGCGGTCGTGGTCGTGCTTTGCATCGTGATGCAGGAAGTAACGAGGCAGGGAGACTGGCGGCGACGGTTTCCCGCGACGGGCATCATTTTCTTTTTTGCAGTTGTTTCTTTCTGGTTATTTGCCGGCCAGCCAGTACTGTCGTTCTTTACATTCTTTCAGCGTTCGCTCTGGGTGACGTCCGGATACGGTGCAGCCATGAGCATGACCGACCAGCCCGAGGCAATGAGTATTGTTGTTTACCTCGTTTTTGCTTTTGCGCTCTTCGCATGGGTCGCGACGCTCACGCTCAAAGAGCAACGGATCAAGAGCCTGCCTGCCATCGCTGCGCTTTCCTTCGTTCTGTGGCAGTCGGTCAAGGCGGGATTTGTGCGTCATGACGAGCACGAACTCAACGCCACCGTCATGCTCGCCTTTCTCAGCGTGTTGTTTGGGCTTGTGTTTGTGGCAAAGCTTGCCCGCCACCATTACGTTGCGTTCTGGTTGACGGTTATTGCGCCGGCACTTCTGGTCGGAGCCCTGAGTTATCAATCGTGGATGGGGGAGAGCGTCTTTCGCTCCTTCGCCCGCCACGTCGTCTCGCCGCCGCGAAACGTATCGACTGCCTGTACCGAACTGATTGGTTCA
>ERZ761602.5708-NODE-5708-length-14507-cov-4.177692_pt1 | contig 14507 bp, 15 predicted proteins | sample MGYA00512165_ERZ761602 | MGnify/ENA primary metagenome ERZ761602 (study PRJEB28899, sample SAMN02445085) | bioreactor sludge metagenome | biome: EBPR sludge; isolation source: Thorneside wastewater treatment plant | place: Australia: Brisbane, Thorneside...
CACCAAGCCGCTGATCCGCCTCATCCTCAACCAGATCGGCCGGCGCCTCACGGAGGACCTTCAGGCCAAAGCCAAGCGCCATCGCGTGCTGCTGATGCTGGACGAGTTTCCGGCGCTGGGGCGGCTGGACTTCTTTGAATCGGCGCTTGCCTTCATGGCCGGCTACGGCATCAAGAGCTTCCTGATCGCCCAGTCGCTGAACCAGATCGAGAAGGCCTATGGGCCGAACAATTCGATCCTCGACAACTGCCATGTGCGCGTCAGTTTCGCGACCAACGACGAACGCACGGCGCGGCGCATCTCCGACGCGCTCGGCACGGCGACCGAACTGCGCGCCATGAAGAACTATGCCGGGCATCGCCTCAGCCCCTGGCTTGGGCATCTCATGGTTTCGCGCCAGGAGACGGCGCGGCCGCTGCTGACGCCGGGCGAGGTGATGCAGCTCCCGCCGACCGACGAGATCGTCATGGTGGCGGGCACACCGCCCATACGCACCAAGAAAGCGCGCTATTACGAGGATGCGCGCTTCCGGGAGCGCGTTCTACCGCCGCCGATCCCCAGCCGGACAACAACTGCCGTGGCTGATGATTGGAGCGCCCTGCCGGTTCCGACGCGACCCGTGCTGAATGGCGTCGAGTCTCAGGGCGAGCGAACCGGCGACGACGATCCTGCCGGCGCCGGCCTGCGCCGCCAGCCGGAACTGGACGAGGTGAGACCCGTCGAAACCAGGCTGCCGCTGGCCGACGAGTTCGCGGACGACACGCTTGATGAAGCCGATGACGAGGCGGTGCGCCGACGAGGCCTCGATCGCGCCATGCGGCGCGTCGCCCGGCAGGCCGCGCTCGATCCCGGCGACGGCATGTTGTGAGCGCGGCGATGAAGAAGCAGCGCCTCTCCGTCTATCTCGAACCCGACATCCTGGCGACGCTTTCGGCCTATGCCGCGCGACGCGACCAGTCGCTGTCGCTGATCGCGGAAGCCGCGATCGCCTCGTTCCTGTCGCCGGACGCCGCCGAACGGCAGGAGGCCGCGACGACGAAGCGCCTCGACCAGCTCGATCGCCGAATCCAGCGGCTCGAACGCGATGTCGGCATCGCCGTCGAGACCCTCGCCGTCTTCGTGCGTTTCTGGCTGACGACGACGCCCGCTTTGCCGGAACCAGCCGAGGCTGCAGCCCGCGCCAAGGCCGGTCAGCGCTACGACGCCTTCGTCGCCGCACTCGGCCGCCGCCTCGCCAAAGGGCCGGTCCTCCGCCAAGAGATTGCCGAAGATCACGACGACACCGCCACGGCGGAATCGCCGGGCCTGTAGCAGCCGGCGCGGCGCGGCCGTCTCGCCGATCCCCTGTCTTTCCACGCAAGACCACTACGACGACCGATCTCTTGTTGCGTTAGCCGGATTCCTGCTTCTTCTCCTCGTCCCCGATATCCCGCCGCGTCTCGCGCCGGGCCTTGCGATCGGGACGACATGACGCTCCATCCCCTCCGTCCGGAAGCTTCGACGCGCGGCCTGCGCATGCTGCGCACCGCGCTCGGTCCCGCGATCGCCGCGTATCTCGAAGATCCGGCGACCGTCGAGGTGATGCTCAATCCCGACGGGAAGCTCTGGGTCGACCGGCTGACCGAAGGCCTCTCGGAAACCGGAATGCGGCTCTCCCCGGCGGACGGCGAGCGCATCATCCGCCTGGTCGCGCATCATGTCGGCGCCGAGGTTCATGGGAAAGCCCCGCGCGTCTCGGCGGAGCTGCCGGAAACCGGCGAGCGCTTCGAGGGCCTGCTGCCGCCGATCGTGACAGCCCCGGCCTTCAGCATCCGCAAGCCAGCCGTGGCTGTGTTCACGCTCGAGGACTACGTCGTTGCAAACATCCTGCCGGCGGCGGAGGCACGCGCGCTTCGCATCGCGATCGCCGAACGCCGCAACATCCTCGTCGCCGGCGGCACATCGACCGGCAAGACGACGCTGGTCAACGCGCTGCTGGCCGAAATCGCACAGACCGGCGATCGCATCGTCCTCATCGAGGATACGCGCGAGCTGCAATGCACCGCGCCGAATGTCGTAGCGCTCCGCACCAAAGACGGCGTGGCGTCGCTTTCGGATCTCGTCCGCGCTTCGCTGCGCCTCCGCCCCGACCGCATCCCGATCGGCGAGGTGCGCGGGGGCGAGGCTCTCGATCTCCTGAAGGCCTGGGGCACGGGCCATCCCGGCGGCGTCGGCACGATCCACGCCGGATCGGCGCTCGGCGCGCTCCGCCGGCTGGAACAGCTCATCCAGGAGGCCGTGGTCACCGTCCCGCGCGCCCTCATCGCCGAGACGATCGATGTCGTCGCCGTGCTCAGCGGCCGCGGCGCCCAGCGCCGCCTTGTCGAACTCGTCCGTGTCGGAGGCCTCGGCCCGTCCGGCGACTACGCCATCGCCCCTTTGTCCGCCCCCTGAATTGGAGACCATGAAGATGCCATCGCTTGCCCACCTGCTCCGCCGCGCCCGCGCGGCGTTCGCCACCGTCGCCGGCTTGGTGCTGACCGCACCCGCCTATGCCGCTGGCTCCTCGATGCCGTGGGAGGAGCCGCTGCAGAACATCCTCGAATCCATCGAGGGGCCGGTCGCCAAGATCGTCGCGGTGATCATTATCATCGTCACCGGCCTGACGCTGGCCTTCGGCGACACGTCCGGCGGCTTCCGCCGTCTCGTCCAGATCGTCTTCGGCCTCTCGATCGCCTTCGCCGCGAGTTCCTTCTTCCTGAGTTTCTTCTCCTTCGGCGGCGGAGCCGTGGTGTGATGCCGGGCCGGGACGAGGAGGTCGCGGGGTTCGCGGCGCCGGTCCATCGGGCGCTGACCGATCCCATCCTGCTCGGCGGCGCACCGCGCGCCGTCGCGATCGCCAATGCGACGCTTGCCGCCGCGATCGCCCTTGGCCTCCGCCTCTGGCTCGCCGGCCTCGTCCTCGGCCTCATCGGCCATGCCGCCGCGATCTGGGCGGCGAAGCGCGACCCGATGTTCGTCGAGATCGTGCGCCGGCACCTTCGCTATCCCTCCCACATGCGGACATGACCATGTTCTCCTTACGCGAATACCGTTCCCGCGCCGCCCGCCTCGCCGACTTCCTGCCCTGGGCGGCCTTGGTCGCGCCGGGCATCGTGCTCAACAAGGACGGCAGCTTCCAGCGGACGGCACAGTTCCGGGGACCGGATCTCGATTCCGCGACGCCAGCCGAACTGGTCGCCGTCACCGGGCGGCTCAACAACGCGCTGCGCCGCCTCGGCTCCGGCTGGGCGATCTTCGTGGAGGCGCAGCGCGTCCCGGCCGAAGACTATCCCGACTGCGCGTTCCCCGACCCCGTCTCGGCGCTGGTCGAGATGGAACGGCGCCAACAGTTCCGCGAGACGGGCGCGCATTACGAGAGCGCGTATTTTCTGACCCTTGTCTGGCTGCCTCCGGCCGAGGATGCCGCGCGCGCCGAGAGCTGGCTCTACGAAGGTCGATCGAAGACCGGTGTCGATCCGTGGGAGCATCTGCGCAGCTTCATCGACCGTACCGACCGCGTCCTGCAGTTGGTCGAGAGCTTCGTACCCGAGGCGCGCTTGCTGGATGATGGCGAGACGCTCTCCTTCCTGCACAGCACGATCTCGACCCGGCGCCAGAACGTGCGCGTGCCCGAGACGCCCATGCATCTCGACGCCCTGCTGGCGGATAAATCCCTGACCGGCGGCCTCGAGCCGCGCCTCGGGTCACATCACCTGCGCACGCTCACCGTCACCGGGTTTCCGTCGGCGACGTTTCCCGGCGTGCTGGATGAACTCAACCGTCTCGCCTTCTCCTATCGCTGGGTGACGCGCGCGATCCTGCTCGACAAGACCGATGCGACCAAGGTGCTGACGCGCATCCGCCGTCAGTGGTTCGCCAAGCGGAAGAGCATCGCCGCCATCCTCAAGGAGGTGATGACTAACGAGGCCTCCGTCCTGATCGACAGCGACGCCGCCAACAAGGCGGCCGATGCCGACGCGGCGCTGCAGGAGCTTGGCGCCGACGATGTCGGCGCCGCCTATGTCACCGCGACCGTCACGGTCTGGGACGAGGATGCTGGCCGCGCCGCCGAGAAGCTGCGCCTCGCCGAGAAGGTGATCCAGGGCCGCGACTTCACCGTCATGGCGGAGACCATAAACGCGGTCGAGGCCTGGCTCGGCTCGCTCCCCGGTCATGTCTACGCCAATGTGCGCCAGCCACCAGTCTCGACGCTCAACCTCGCCCACATGATACCGCTCTCGGCCGTGTGGGCAGGGCCGGACCGCGACGCGCACCTGGACGCGCCGCCGCTTTTCCATGCGAAGACCGACGGTGCGACACCGTTTCGGTTTTCCCTCCATGTCGGCGATGTCGGCCACACCCTGATCGTCGGCCCGACCGGCGCCGGCAAATCCGTCCTGCTGGCGCTCATGGCGCTCCAGTTCCGCCGCTATGACGGCGCCCAGATCTTCGCCTTCGACTTCGGCAGCTCGATCCGTGCGGCGGCGCTGGGCATGGGCGGCGACTGGCAGGATCTCGGCACCAGCCTCTATGACGGCGCCGCCGGCACCGTGACGCTGCAGCCGCTGGCCCGCATCGACGATCTAGCCGAACGCGCCTGGGCCGCCGAATGGCTCGCCGCAATCCTTCAAGCGGAAGGCGTCGGCGTCGATCCGGACGTAAAGGCCCATCTCTGGTCGGCGCTCGGCTCGCTCGCCGGCGCGCCGAGATCGGAGCGCACGCTGACAGGTCTTGCCGTGCTGCTGCAGGCACAGGCGCTGAAGCGGGCGCTTGAACCTTACTGCGTCGGCGGTCCCTGGGGCCAACTGCTCGATGCCGAATCCGATCGCCTCGGCGACGCCGCCGTCCAGGTCTGCGAGATCGAAGGCCTGGTCGGCACGGGCGCGGCGCCCGCCGTCCTCTCCTATCTCTTCCACCGGATCGAGGACCGGCTCGACGGCCGTCCGACTCTCGTCATCGTCGACGAAGGCTGGCTCGCTCTGGACGACGAAGGCTTCGCCGCGCAGCTGCGCGAATGGCTGAAGACGGCACGCAAGAAGAACGCCTCCGTCGTCTTCGCCACCCAGTCGCTGGCCGATATCGAGACCAGCGCGATCGCGCCGGCCATCGTCGAATCCTGTCCGACCCGCATCTTCCTCGCCAATGAGCGGGCGCTCGAACCGCAGCTGACGGCGCTCTATCGACGCTTCGGCCTCAACAACCGGCAGATCGCCATCCTCGCCCGCGCGACCCCAAAGCGGGATTATTACGGACAAAGCCGGCGCGGCAACCGCCTCTTCGAACTGGGCTTAGGCGAAGTCGCGCTCGCCTTCACGGCGGCGTCCTCCAAGGCCGATCAGCGCCGCATCGCACAGCTCTTCGGCGAACACGGTCCGGACGGCTTCGCCGCCGCCTGGCTCCGCGACCGCGGCCTCGCCTGGGCCGCCGACCTTCTTCCCACCTTCAACCCGGAGGCTTCGCCGTGACCCTCGCTCGGATTCGCCATGCTCTCCTAGCTGGTACTGCCGCGATCGTCCTCTCCCTGACGGCGCCGCCGGCGTCCGCCCTCATTGTCTACGATCCCTCCAACTACGCCCAGAACGTGGTTCAGGCCGCCCGCGCCCTGGAGCAGATCAACAACCAGATCCGCTCGCTGCAGAACGAGGCGCTCTCGCTCATCAACGAGGCGCGGAATCTGACATCGCTTCCGTTCTCCGCGCTGAACGACCTGAAGACCCAGATCGAACAGACGCGGCAACTGCTGAACGAGGTGCAGGGCATCGCCTTCGACGTGCAGCAGATCGAGACGGAGTTTGCGGCCAAGTACAAGGAGGTCGACATGTCCGCCACGGACGCGGCGCTGGTCGAGGACGCGCGCACACGCTGGCGCAACAGCGTCTCCGCCTTCGAAGACGCCTTGAAGGTTCAGGCTGGCGTCGTCGAGAATATCGACGGGGCGCGCACCATGATGGACGATCTCGTCTCGTCCAGTCAGTCCGCCACTGGCGCCCTGCAGGCGGCCCAGGCCGGCAACCAGATGCTGGCCCTGCAGGCCCGTCAGCTCGCCGACCTCATCGCGCTCCTCTCGGCGCAGGGGCGCGCCGAAACGCTCGAAGCCGCCGAACGCGCCGCTGCCGCCGCGCAGGCCCGCGAGAACATGCGCCGCTTCCTCACCCCCGGCGCCGGCTACCAGCCTGGCGACGCCCGCATGTTCCACTGACGGCGATGGAGACGAAACACCTCGCGCGGATCGCCGCCATCGCCCTCGTCGCCGTGGCGATCACGCTCACCGTGCTGGAGTTGCGCGAGGCGCCGACGCTGCCGCCGGAGCCTGTTGCCCATGTCCCGGCCGAACCCGACGCCGATCCGTTGCGCGCCGAACTGCGCCGCTGCCAGGCGCTGGGAGCTGCCGCCGCCCAGGATGAATCCTGCCTCAAAGCCTGGGCGGAGAACCGCCGGCGTTTCCTCGGGCTGAAGGAACGCTGACATGGGCGGCACCGGCGTCGTCGATCGCTTCCTCGAAATCTTCGCCCGCTATATCGACAGCGGCTTCGGCCTGCTCGGCGGCGAAGTCGCCTTCCTCGCGACGACGCTCATCGTCATCGACGTCACCCTCGCCGCGCTCTTCTGGTCCTGGGGCGCCGATGACGACATCCTCGCCCGCCTCGTCAAGAAGACGCTCTTTGTCGGCGTCTTCTCCTATCTGCTGTCGAACTGGAACAGCCTCGCCCGGATCGTGTTCGAGAGCTTTGCCGGATTGGGGTTGGTGGCCAGCGGCGCCGGCGTCGACGCCAGCACGCTCCTGCAGCCCGGTCGCGTCGCGCAGGTCGGCCTCGATGCCGGACAGCCGATCCTTCAGGCCATCTCCGAGCTGATGGGCTATATCGGCTTCTTCGAGAACTTCCTTCAGATCGTCGTCCTGCTCTTCGCCTGGTGCGTCGTTCTGATCGCTTTCTTCGTCCTCGCGATCCAGCTCTTCGTAACGCTGATCGAGTTCAAGCTGGTGACGCTCTGCGGCTTTGTCCTGGTCCCGTTCGGCCTCTGGGGGAAGTCCGCCTTCATGGCCGAGCGCGTTCTCGGCCATGTCGTCTCCTCCGGCATCAAGGTGCTGGTGCTCGCCGTCATCATCGGTATCGGTTCGACCCTCTTCGGCCAGTTCACGAGCGCGATGCAGGCGGGCCAGCAGCCGACCATCGACGACGCCATGGCGATCGTTCTCGCCGCCCTCTCTTTGCTCGGCCTCGGCATCTTCGGGCCGGGGATCGCCGCCGGCATCGTCTCGGGCGGTCCCCAGCTCGGCGCCGGCTCGGCCGCCGGAACCGCGCTTGCGGCCGGGGCCGCGATCGGCGGCGGCATGGCCGGGGCGCGTCTGGCCGCTGGCGGCGCGGGGCGGGCCATCGCCAGCGCTGCGCAGGGCGGCGCGTATACCGCGGGCGCAGCATCTGAGGCCTATGCGAGCGGCAGCGCCGGCAAGTCCGGCACCGCCGGCGCTGCATCGGGCCTTGGCGGCGTCGGCAAGGCGGCCGGCGGCGCCGCGATGTCGCCTCTGCGCCGCGCAGCAGAAGCCTTGTCCGCCAGCTACGGCGCGGGACGCACGGTGATCGCCGGCGGGGCATCGAACACCGAGGCCGCAGCCGGACCTTCCGCGCCGTCCGGCGCGCCGGGCTGGGCGCGCAGCATGAAGCAGCGCCAGGCCCTCGCGCATGGCGCCACCCTCGCCGCCCACACGCTGCGCGCCGGCGACGGTGGCGGTGCGGGCGCCGCCATCGACGTCAAGGAAAAGGACTAGGCGATGTTCCGACGCCCGGCCGTCCGCTACGGCACGACACCCGAACCTGAGACGCCCTATCAGCGTGCGGCGCAAGCCTGGGACGAGCGCATCGGCTCGGCCCGGACCCAGGCGAAGAACTGGCGGCTGATGGCCTTCGCCAATGTGATCCTCGCCGGCGGCTTCGCCGCCGCGCTCGTCTGGCAGTCGGCGCGTGGGACGATCGTCCCCTGGGTTGTGCAGGTCGATCGCTTCGGCGCGGCCCAGGCGATCGCGCCGGCCGAGGCCAATTATCAGCCCACCGATCCGCAGATCGCCTGGCATCTCGCGCGCTTCGTCGAAGAGGTGCGCAGCGTTCCCGCCGACCCGATCGTGCTCCGGCAGAACTGGCTCCGCGCCTATGAGTTCGCGACCGATCGCGGGGCGCTCGCCCTCAACGACTATGCCCGCGCCGCCAATCCGTTCGGCCGCGTCGGTAAGGAACAGGTGGCCATAGAGGTCTCGAGTGTCCTCCGCGCCTCGCCCGACAGCTTCCGTATCGCCTGGACGGAACGGCGCTATCAGGACGGCCAACTCGCCGAGACATCCCGCTGGAGCGCCATCCTCACGGTCGCCATCCGTCCACCGCGCGACGCCGAGCGTCTGAAGAAAAACCCGCTCGGCCTTTTCGTGCATGCCATCGACTGGTCGAAGGAGCTGAGCCCATGACGCCGCATTCGCGCAGATTCGTAATTCCGTCTTTGCTGATCTCAGGTCTTTCGCTCGCGGGCTGCGCCCACAAGCCGCCGCAGATCGCCTATGACAACGCCGCGCCGGCCGTGCTGACGCTCGAACCGCTGAAGCCGGTAGCGATCGTCGAGCGGCCGCAGCCGCTTCCGCTGCCCGGTCAACTGAAGCGCGTGAAGGACGGCGGAGACAAGACGGCCGAACCCGCCGATCCGGCCGAACGGGTCGAGCGCGCCAATGAAGCCGCCCGCATCGAGCCGGTGAAAGCCGGCTTCCTGAACGCCATCCAGGTTTATCCTTACGCCGACGGCGCGCTCTATCAGGTCTATGCCGCGCCGGGCCAGGTCACCGACATCGCGCTGCAGCCGGGCGAGCTTCTCGTCGGTCCGGGTCCGGTCGCCGCCGGCGACACCGTGCGCTGGATCATCGGCGACACGCTGAGCGGGACAGGCGCGACCCAACGCATCCACATCCTCGTCAAGCCGACGCGTCCCGACCTTCTCACCAATCTCGTCGTCAACACCGACCGCCGTACCTATCACCTGGAGTTGCGCGCGACACCGTCGGCCTACATGGCCTCCGTCTCCTGGACCTACCCTGAGGACCGACTCATCGCACTCAAGGCCCAGAACGCTCAGGCCCAGGCCGTTGCGCCCGTGGCGACCGGCATCGATATCGCCGCGCTGAACTTCCGCTATGCGATCGAGGGAGACCGTCCGCCCTGGCGTCCCCTACGCGCCTATGATGACGGCCGCCAGGTCTTCATCGAATTCCCGTCCGGCATCGGCCAGGGCGAGATGCCGCCGCTCTTCGTCGTCGGCTCGGATGGCGGCGGCGAGCTCGTCAATTATCGGGTCACCGGCCGGCACATGATCGTCGACCGCCTGTTCGCGGCGGCTGAACTGCGCCTCGGCGGCGACGGCCAGCAGAAAGTCCGCATCGTCCGGACGGATACGCTGAATCGGCGGACGGTGCGGCGATGACGGACCACACGCCATCGATGGGGACGGCGCCGGATCTACGCCTTCGCGCCGAACCGCCGCGCGTCATGCGCCTGTCTCGCAGGACGCTCGCATGGGCCGGCGCGCTCGCCGGGATCGGCGTCGGCGCCTTGCTGGTCTATGGCCTGCAGAGCCGTGACGGCGAGCGCCCCGAAGAACTCTACAATACCGACGGTAGCGCGCCGATCGACGCGATCGCCTCCGGCCCCAATAGCTATGACGAAATCCCCAAGCTCGGCCCGCCCCTGCCTGGCGATCTCGGCCGGCCGATCTTCAAAGCGCAGGGTGACGGCGTACCCGCCTCTGGCACGAATGCCGATCCGGCGGAGCAAGAGCGCGAGATAGCACGCGGCAGCGCGCTGTTCGTCACCATCTCGACCGACCGCGCGAAACCCGGCACCGACAGGCCAGGATCGGAGGATACGACAGCGCCGGGGCTGTCGATGCTTCCACCCGGACTGACCGCCGGCACGGACACCAAAGATGGGAAGCAGGCGTTTCTGGATGCGCCGGCCGATCATCGAACCGTCTCCAGCGAGCGGCTGGCGGATCCCGCCTCGTCTTATGTATTGCTCGCCGGCAGCGTCATCCCCGCGGCGCTGATCACCGGCATCCGCTCCGATCTTCCCGGCCAGGTCACCGCCCAGGTGACGGCCCATGTCTATGACAGCCTGACAGGGCGCACGCTCCTCATTCCCCAAGGCTCGCGCCTGATCGGCGTCTACGATTCGCAAGTCGCGTTCGGGCAACAGCGCATCCTGCTCGTCTGGACACGCCTCATCCTCCCCGACGGCCGTTCGATCGTTCTGGAACGCCTGCCGGCCGCCGACGTCGAAGGCTTTGCCGGCCTTGAGGATGACGTCGATCATCATTGGGGCCGCCTGTTCCTGGCCGCCGGCCTCTCGACCCTGCTCGGCGTCGGCACCGAACTCGCCGGCAACGATGAGAGCGACATCGCTCGCGCCATTCGCGACAGTACGCAGGAGACGATCGGCCGCGCCGGCGACGAGATCGTCCGGCGACAGATCGAAATGGCGCCGACGCTCAAGATCCGGGCAGGGTTTCCGGTCCGGGTGGTTGTGAACCGCGACATTGTGCTCGAGGCTTACGGAGGTTGACATGGCCAAGCTAAAGCTCGGACTGATCGAGGACGACAAGCCGGTCAAGCTCACAATCGAGCTTCCCGCACCCGTGCATCGTGATCTGCTCGCCTATACCGCCGCGCTCGCCGAGGAAAGCGGCCAGGCACACGAGCCACACAAACTCGTCGCGCCGATGCTCGCACGCTTTATGGCGGCCGATCGCGGTTTTGCAAAGGCACGCAAGACAGCCCGCCTCAGAGTCTAGGTCGCGCCTAATTGCACGTGATCCCGTTCAACCACCATTTGCCTAAGGAGCGAAAGAAAGCGCCTTAGTGCAGGATTATCGTTTGATGGCGACCAGACAGCGCCAAACGGCACAGGCTCGACCTCACTCGAGAAGGGCCGAAACATCACCCCGGGAAACTCGGTCAAGGTTGTAGACTCACTTGCCAGCGCAATTCCAAAGCCGAGCGATACCAGATGCATCAAATTTTCGCGGCTCACGTCGAAGCGGAGAATCGTGATCTGATGGCCCATCTCACTGAGGGTTCTCACGACGTAGTCCTGAATAGTGGGACCAGGCTCTTGTCTTCGCACGACAAAGACCTCGCCACTCAGATCGCGCCAGAAGAGCTCAGACCTCTCCGTGAGCCGATGTCCCGCTTCCAGGGCGATGAAAGGTCTCTCCTTCCAAAGGATCATCCGCTCACAGTCCGGAATGTCCTCATTGCCCAGCACTATGGACACGTCCAGCCGCCGTTCTCTGATCCGCGCAACATGCGCGCCGGGAGCTCCTTCGAGTATGTTGACATCCACATGTGGGTTGCGCTCCCGAAATGCCTGCAAGGCACGCCGGAGAAACGGAGCTGTCAGTGACGCGAACACCCCGATACTAAGCCGGCCTTCTGTGCCTTTGCCTGCAACGCTCGCGCTCTTTACGGCGTAGTCAAACTCGGACAAGACTAGCGCCATTCGCTCGATGAAACGGCGACCCGCTATCGTCGTTCGAACCCCGCCTGGATGCCGCTCAAATATCGAAACACCCAGCTTCTCTTCCAACTCTCGCAAACGCCGACTCACAACCGAAGGCTGCGTCTTGAGAGCCGCAGCGGCCCTACTCATGCTAAGGTGCTGCGAAACCACTATAGCGAGCCTGACCGAGATCAAATCAATCATACCGCTATTGCTCCGCGTACCTACGTCCACGGCCACAGATTGCGACTGCGGCCGTATGTTGCACGCATCCTGTTCGGACAACGAAGCGTTGGATCCCTTGGTCACGCCGCATATCGCGCGGCGGATTGCCCCTCTCGATCACCTGAGGCCGTTTACTCCGTGCGAAGGGTCAAACAGCAACGGCTGGAAAACCGGCTTGGGCTAAGGCTCGCTCAATTTCAGCTTTCGGTTTGTCAGAGGTGATGTCGACTGTCCGACTCGGCGGGTAGCAATGACCTTGGCCACGCGATCGACCGATTGCACGGCTCGCGCGACACCGCGCGCGCAGCCCCCACAGGTCATGTTGGGAATGCGATACTGCATAAGACTCCCCTGATCTACGTCTCATGCCTAGACAGATGGGGCTTCCAACAGTTGTAAGGTCAAGACCTGCGACGAACTTTTTTCGTGTTTAACCGGTCGGCTTCCAGCCATCCATTTTTCAGCCGAGAAAATGACAGGGGACAAGCGCCGGCGCCCAAGGCTCGCTGAAACGATATTGGCTGGCTGCAGAATTTTCGCGCCAACCCGCTGGCGTGAATGATAGGGCAGATGATGGCGGATCGATGCGGCCATCGATGTAGGCGAAGGCATCCAAGTTCAGACCGCGCACAGCATCCCAGTCGCTGAAGTCGGCGGTCGCCCGTTCGATCTTGATGTCGGTCATAATTGCCTTCTCTTGAAAGATCAGAGCGGTCCAAAAGCAAGGCGCATCGTCATCCACCCGGGCAACGATTCTTCACTCGACCAAGGCAGCTCCGGAGGTCAGTCGGCCTGGATAAGCAGTAGAAATGGCAATCGTGAAACTGCGATCGCCCTGCAGCTTGAACGGCGTGATCGCATTCCCGCCACACAATGCGAGATAGTCCTGCGCCGACGCGGCAGCGCCGTCGAACGATGTAGCGCCATAGCCGAACTGCCCGGAAAGGCAGCGGCTTCCCGCTTCCCGGCGGTTTCCATCTGGCCTTCATCCGAGCGTCCATTCGGCGTCTTGCACGATCTCGTACCACTCATTCGCTTCGCTTGATCGTAAAACTGTCCGATCACATTCCAGCGATTCCCCAAACTTGCCACGCGGTAAGGTTCCGATTTCCGGCTGACAGCCGGTGAGGTGGGCATTAGGCTGACCCTATGCGGCTCCTCGCCCAACTCATGCTCATCGGCTGGTGCGCGGTCCTCGCCGCCCATGTGCAGATCGCCATGGCGGGCATTCCGGCCGCTGACGCTGCGCCTGCAGCAATTGCGGCGATGACCGATTGCGAGTGCCCTCCGGCACCCAACGACACCGATAAGCCACTGAAGGATCTGTCCTGCATTGCCGATGCGGCTTGCATCGCCCGTTGCACGTTTGTGCAGCCAGCCCTGTTGGGGCCGATGATAGCAACCCCCGATGTCGTCATGGCCGCACCGCTTGCCCGTGCATCCGCTATCGATCGATCACGGCGGATCGAATATCCGCCGGAGCGACCACCGAAGCCCACCTTCCCATCCTGAGCATCGCCAGTTGCCTTCTCGCGAAGGCGACCATCGCCGACGCCCTGCGCGCCGGCTAGCCACTCCTCATGGGAGTCCCAATGTTTCGTTCGCACGCCTATTGGCGCGCCATGCTCGCCACGGCCGCCCTGATCTTCGTTACCTCGCTTGCTCCGCTCGCATGGGCGGCTGAGCATTTCAGCTTCTTGGCTACCTCGACCGAACTTCCGGCCGAAAACGCTGTCCGCTTCGATGTGCGCGTCCTGGACGACGCGGGCCAGCCAATCCAAGCCACAGTAAACCCGATCGCTCTCCGGCTCGACATGGGACCTGACGGCATGCAGGGCATGACGACGCGTATCGTTGCCGTGTCCACCGACACACCTGGTCTCATCACCTTGGAAGCCGACTTCGTCATGGCCGGGCGCTGGGCTTTGACCCTGACGGCCACGGTCGACGGCGTGGAAGTCACCGGCACCATCGTTCTTACGGCGGTCCAAAAGGCCGCTGAGGCGACTCCTCCGGCAGCTGCGGAGGGCGAGCGGCGGATCGCCTATTACCGGCACCCGATGGGCTTGCCGGACACGTCGCCCGTGCCGAAGAAGGATGAGATGGGGATGGACTACATCCCCGTCTACGAGGACGAAATTGCGGGGCCTCCAGGATCGGTTGCGCTGACGCCGCAGAAGATCCAGCGCAGTGGCATTCGCACCGTGCGCGCGGAACGGACGCCGATCGCTGCCGCGCTTCGTGGCGTCGGCCTGATCGCGATCGACGAGCGCCGACAGGCGATGCTCAGCGTCAAGTTCGAGGGCTTCATCGAAAAGACCCTCGTCAGCGCAACCGGCGACGTGGTGCGCGCTGATCAACCCATCGCCACCGTATGGATCGAGAGCGCGGACATCCTGCAGAAACAGGCCGATTTCCTGTCGGCGCTCAAAAGCGGAAATGCCGAGCGGGCGGCAGCCAATCTCCGGCTCTTCGGCATTCCCGACGAGGTGATTGCCGAGCTGCGCCGCACCGGCAATCCGGTGCGATCCTTAATCCTCCGCGCGACGCAAGGCGGAACGGTCATGGAAAAAATGGCGGTCCCCGGGATGCGCTTTGATGCCGGCGAGATGCTTTATCTCCTGGCCGATCTCTCGACCGTCTGGGTCATCGCCGAATTCAGCGAGTCGCAACTGCCGTCGATCGCCGTCGGCCAGTCCGCAACCGTGCAGCTCATCAGCGGCGGCGCACCGC
>ERZ761602.5711-NODE-5711-length-14502-cov-5.298955_pt1 | contig 14502 bp, 9 predicted proteins | sample MGYA00512165_ERZ761602 | MGnify/ENA primary metagenome ERZ761602 (study PRJEB28899, sample SAMN02445085) | bioreactor sludge metagenome | biome: EBPR sludge; isolation source: Thorneside wastewater treatment plant | place: Australia: Brisbane, Thorneside...
AAGTCGAAGTCGAAGTCGAAGTCGAAGTCGAAGTCGAAGTCGAAGTCGAAGTCGACGCGACGAACGTTCATTCGTTTCTATCGAACGGTACGAGCTCGATTATGTCTTTTTCACGAACGCCGTCGAGCCGTATGACCCGCAGCGATGACTTCCTCCGCCGAGTCCGCCCTCGCCGCCTTCTCCGCTCTGGCCATCCCGATCACGTTCGCGGTCGGCGCCCTCGCCACGCGCGCGAAGCGCGACTTCGGGGGCGCGAAGCTCGCCACGTCGCTCGCGCTCGTCGCCACCGCCGCGACCGCCACGACGTCCTCCGCCACCGGCTCGACCTCCGCCGCGCACACGCTCGGCCTCCGCATCGACGCGCTCACCCTCGTGATGCTCACGCTCGTCACCGCGCTCGCCGCCTTCTTGGTCCGCTTCTCCGACCGCTACCTCGACGGCGACCCCAACCGCCCGCGCTACGTCCGCTGGCTGCTCGCCACTCTGGCCTCGGTCACCACGCTCGTGATCACCGACCACTTGCTCGTCCTCGCGCTCGCGTGGACCGCGACGAGCCTCTGCCTTCACCAGCTCCTGACCTTCTACGAAGAACGCCCGAACGCGCTCGTCGCCGCGCACCAGAAGTTCCTCGTCAGCCGCCTCGCCGACGTCTGCTTGCTCGGCGCGGTCGCCCTCGTCTATGCGCGCACCGGCGACGATCGCCTGAGCACGCTGGACGCCCACGTCGCCGCGCACGGCAGCTCGGCCGGGCTCGCCGTCGGCGCCACGCTCGTCGCGCTCGCCATCACCCTCAAGTCCGCGCAGCTCCCGTTCCACGGCTGGTTGCTCAAGGTGATGGAGGCGCCGACACCGGTCTCCGCGCTCCTGCACGCGGGCGTCGTGAACGTCGGAGGCTTCGTCGCGATCCGCCTCTCCACCTGGCTCGGCGCGACCCCCGGCGCGCTCGCCCTCCTCGTCGCGGTCGGCAGCGTCACCACCGTCGTCGGCGCGCTCGCGATGAAGCAGCAAGCGACGGTGAAGAGCACGCTCGCGTGGTCCACCTGCGCGCAGATGGGCTTCATGCTCGTCCAATGCGGCCTCGGCGCGTGGGACCTCGCGCTGCTCCACCTCGTCGCGCACTCGCTCTACAAGGCCCATGCGTTCTGTAGCTCGGGTCACGTGGTGGCCGAGGTCCGTGTCGCCTCGCTCGTCCCACACGCGAAGCCGTCGCTCTCGCGCGCGCTCGCGGCCGCCACGCTCGCGAGCCTGAGTCTCGGCGCGCTCGCCCTCGCGCTCGCCGCCTTCGTCGACACGACGCTCGCGCCCGCCACCCTCGCGCTCCTCGTCTTCGTCGGAGTCTCGCTCGCCATCCCGCTCGCGAAGGTCCCGACGCGTGTACTGCCCGTCGCGAGCGCCTTCGTCCTCTTCTTCGCCGCGCTCTACTTCGGCTGGCACGCGCTCTTCGCGCGACTCTGGCCCGGCGCCGCGATCGGGGGGCCTGCGTGGTCGCTGGCCGCCGTCGCGCTCGCGGCCCTCGCGTTGCTCCAAGCCGTGATCGAGACCCGCACGCGCGGTGTGCTCCATCGGCTCGCGAACACCCTCGCGCGCCTCGGCGCCGAGCTCGACGCGCGCTTCACTCACGCGGCCTTCGCCCTCTGGCCGCCGCGTGTCCCGCACACCCCCGCCGCCGACACGCTCATCCAACCCCAAGAGGTCATCTGATGTCTCTCGCGCTCTCCACCCACGGTGACGAGAACGGCGACTCCGACGTCGCATCCGACGTCGCGTCCGACGCCCACTCCGAGCCGTCCTCCGTCTCTCCCCCAACTGTCGACAGCTCGATCGACGCCGCGATCGACGCCGCGTGCGCACGCATCGCGCCGACCTGGCCGCTCGATGGGTTCATCGCGGTGAACCCGCTCTGGGGCTGGATCCACGAACCTTTCCCCGTCGTCGCCGCGAAGGTCGGCGCGCTCGGAGGGAGCGCCCTCGTCCCCGACCGCGATCACTTCCGCGCCGCCTGGCGCGAGGACCGCATCGCCCGCGACGATCTCGAGCACGCGGCGTCCCGCGCCGACACCTCCGTCGACGAGCTCCTCGCGTGGCTCGACGAGCCGAGCACGCCGATGCCCAAGCGCGCGACCCTCGTGGAACTGGTGGACGTCGACCGCGGCACACCCGCGCTGCGCGACCACGTCGTCGACGAGCTCAGCCGCCACTGCGCGCGTTTCTTCGACGAGCGCCTCGACGTCGATCGCGAGGGCGGCCTCTTCGCGAGCTGGAAGCGCGTCACCCTGCGCGACCGCGCCTGGCACCTCGGGCTGCACGAGCTGCGGCCGGTGGTGGCGAGCCTGCCGCAAGACGCGCGTACGACCCTCGACCGCGCGCTGAGCGAGCTCGCCGTTCCTCCGAGTCGACAGGTCGACTACCTCACGAGCCTCCTGCTCGACGTCGGCGGTTGGGCCGCGTGGTGCGCCTACCGCCGCTGGACCGCGCGCCTCGAGGGACTCGACGACGACGCGATCGTCGAGCTCTTGGCGATCCGCATCGCGTGGGAGCTGCGCGCGTTCCGCCACGGAGGGCGCGCGCTCGAAGCGACGTGGCGTCGCACGCAGGCCTCGTGGGAGGAGGTCGACGACGCGGTGGCGAAGCGGCAGCGGCTCGCGTGGGTCTGGCAGGACGCGCTCGAGCACGCATACCAGCGCCCGCTGGCGCGTGGCCTCGCGCGCGCCCCCGAAGCGCGACCGGAGCCCGCGACCACGCCCAGCGTGCAGGCGGCGTTCTGCATCGACGTGCGCTCCGAGGTCTTCCGTCGCGCGCTCGAAGCGCAGAGCCCTTCGATCGCCACGCTCGGTTTCGCAGGCTTCTTCGGACTCCCGATCGACTACCTCCCTCTCGGCGCGACGCACGCGAGGCCGCAGCTCCCGGGCCTGCTCGCGCCCAAGTTGCACGTGACCGACACGCGCGCTCCGGAGGACGCGGCGACGAAGCGACGCGATCGCCTCGGGCTCCGCGCCGCGTGGAAGGCGCTGCGCAGCGGCGCGCTCTCGACCTTCGCGTTCGTCGACGCGATGGGGCCGCTCTACGCGGGCGCGCTCGCGTGGCGCAGCGCCGTGCACTCGCCCGACCCGAGCGTCGACCACGCGGGCCTCGCCGCCCACGAGCACGGCAAGCCGCGCCTCCACCTCGGCGCCGACGGCGAACCGCTCTCGGTCGAAGCCCGCTGCGACCTCGCGGCCAACCTCCTGCGCGGCATGAGCCTCGTGCCCGCCGACGGCGCGAAGAGCCCGCTCGCGCGCCTCGTGCTCCTCGTCGGCCACGGCAGCGCGACCCGCAACAACCCCTACGCGGCCGGCCTCGACTGCGGCGCGTGCTGCGGACAGACGGGCGAGGTCAACGCGCGCGCCGCCGCGGCGCTCCTCAACGACCCCGCAGTCCGACGCGGCCTGAAAGCACGCGGCCTCGACGTCCCCGACACGACCCGCTTCGTGGCCGCGCTGCACGTCACGACCACCGACGACGTGCGCCTCTTCGATCTCGACGAGCTGCCGGCCTCGCACGAAGCCGAGCTCGCGACCCTGCGCGAGCAGCTTCGCGGCGCGGGCGTCGTCGCGCGCGCCGAGCGAGCGCGCCGACTCGGCATCGAAGCCACCGACGACGCGACCATCGAAGCCGCGATCCGCCGCCGGGCCGGCGATTGGAGCGAGGTTCGTCCCGAGTGGGGCCTCGCGCGCAACGCCGCGTTCGTGATCGCCCCCCGCACGCGTACGAAGGAGCTCTCGCTCGACGGACGCGCGTTCCTGCACGAGTACGTGGCCGAGCGCGACGAAGGCTTCGCGGTCCTCGAGCTGCTGCTGACCGCGCCGATGGTGGTCACGCACTGGATCAACCTCCAGTACTACGCGTCGACCGTGGAGCCGCGCCGCTACGGCAGCGGCAACAAGGTGCTGCATGACGTGGTCGGCGGAACGCTCGGCGTCTTCGAAGGAAACGGCGGCGACCTCCGCATCGGCCTCCCGATGCAGTCGGTTCACGACGGCACGCGCTTCGTGCACGAGCCGCTTCGGCTCAGCGTCTTCGTGGAGGCGCCGGCGGACGCAGTCGACACGATCCTCGCCAAACACGCCCACGTGCGCGCGCTGGTGGAGAACGGCTGGCTCCACCTCTTCCGCCTCGAAGGCGACGCGGTGTGGCGGCGGCACGCGGACGGTTGGCGCAGCTTCCACGACGCGTGACCGCTGGTCCTTCGCGGCGCACGACCCCACATGATCGCGATGCCGGAAGGACCGGAGATTCGACGCGCCGCCGATCGCGTCGAACGTGCGGTGCGAGGAGCGTCCGTGAAGGTCGAGCTCCACCTGCCCGCGCTCGAAGCGCGGAGCGCCGAGCTCGACGGGCGCCGCGTGATCCGCGTGGACACACACGGCAAAGCGATGCTCACGCGTTTCGAGGGCGGTGTCGTCCTCTACTCGCACAACCAGCTCTACGGGCGCTGGTACGTCGAGCGCCGCGGCAAGACCCCACGCACCTCGCGCTCGCTACGCGTCGCGCTCCACGGTCCCGAGAAGAGCGCGTACCTCTTCAGCGCGACCGACGTCTCGCTCTGGCAGGAGGACGAGCTCGAAAAGCACCCCTTCCTCACGAAGCGCGGCCCCGACCTGCTCGCGGTCGACGAAGCCGCCGTGGAGTCACGCCTCGAAGACCCACGCTTCGCGCGACGTCAGCTCGCCGCCGTCTACCTCGATCAGAGCTTCCTCGCCGGCCTCGGGAACTACCTGCGCGCCGAGATCCTCTTCGTCGCGGGCGTCCACCCCGCGCGTCGCGCCCGCGAGCTCTCGTCGAGCCATCGCCGCTTGTTGGCCGAAGCGACCTGCGCGATCGCGCGCCGTAGCTACCGCACCGGCGGCATCACGGTCGACGAGCGCCTCGAAGCCGCGTTGCGCGAAGAGGGCGTCGCACGTCGCGCGAGGCGTCACTACGTCTACGGCCGCGCGGGCCGCGCGTGTCGCACCTGCAACGAGCCGATCGAACGCATCGACCTCGGCGGTCGCCACCTCTTCGTCTGCCCCCGCTGCCAGGGCTGAGCTCGCGCTCACTCGATCGCGCGGAGGTCCGCGCGATCCTCGCCGCGCGAGAACACCGGCGGGCTCCCGATCGGCGCGTCGATCGTGACCGTGCGACCACCCTCCGGCGACTCGTACGACTCGCCCGTCCACACGTGGAACCACGTGCCGGGCGGGAGGTAGACCTCACGCGAGCTCGCGCCTTCCTCGACCACCGGCGCCACGAGCAGATCGTCGCCGAGCAGGAACTGATCGCTCACCGCGCGGCTGCCGAGATCGTCCGGGAACACCAGCGCGAGATGCCTCATCGGCGGCATCGAGGTCTCCACCGCTTCGTCGGCGAGCGCGAGCAACTCCGGCACCAACGCCTCGTGCACGCGCGCGAAGCGACGAAAGTGTGCCGTGGTCTCCGCGTCGGAGTCCCAGCCCCAGTTCGCGAGCGCGGCGAGCCCCTCGTGCGTGCGCATGAACGTGGTGAAGGCGCCGAGCTCGGTCCACCGCTGGAAGAGCTCCTTCGTGCTCGGTCCGCCGCTGTACCCCGCGATGTCGTGCGTGACGAGGGGCACCGCGGACAAACCGAGATTCAGGATCGCGGGCAGCACGGTCGGCAGACCATCCGTCGGCTCCCAGTCCGCTTCTTGATCGCCGATCCACACGATCTGCTGCGCGCTCTGATCGCCCGTCCATCCCGAGCGGGAGAAGACCACCCAGTCACCGTCCGGACGTTCTTCCTCCATCACCTGCTCGTTCAAGCGATGCCACAAACGTGGATAGTCGTTGTGCACGAGCGCGGGATCGCCCGCGAAGATCTGCGAATCGTACGGGAGCCACTCGCCGAAGTCCGCCATCCACCCGTCGATGCCGAGGTCCCGCACCATCGCGCGCAGGTAGCCGAGCACGTACGCGTCGGTCGCCGGATTCGTGAAATCCGCCACGCTGCCCTCCGAGACGGTGATCCCGAAGCGGTAGATCTCGCCTGCCGGATCGCGCGGAAGCATGCCCATGGCCGCCATCTCGTCGTAATGATCGAGCCCGTCGATCACGAACGAGTTGGCATAGCCGAGGAAGCGCACGTCGTCGGATCGCAGCTCGGCGATCAGACCCGGAAGATCCGGATAGAGCTCCTCGTCGGTGACCCAGCGGTACGTCAGATCGTAGACGTCGCCGATGATCACCTCGCCGCCGATCCAGTCCTGAACCCAGACCGCGGAGAACGGGATCTCCGCCTCGCGCAGTCGCGTGACCTCGTCGCGCACCGCTTCGCTTCCGCCTTGGATCGCGATCCACGGCGAGAAGGCCCACTCCGGCGGCCGCGAAGGACGCCCCACGCGATCGCCGAGCTGTCGCACCACGTCGCGCGGCGTCGGCCCGTGGAGCACCACCGCCTCGAACGACGTGTCCTCGTCGCCCACCGCCGCGCCGGGGACGCGGTGCTCCACCTCCACCCACACGACCTCCGGATCGCGCAGGCAGAGATCCACGTCGACCTTCGCGAGCGTGTCCACGAGCACGCCGTGTCCGCGCCAGTCGAGCCACCACGGCATCGGGAAGTAGGTCGTGTGCTCGTCGCCCGAGAACAGACCGGTGCCGGTGCGCGCGAGCCCCTGCTCCTGCACCCAGAGCGTGAACGCTTCGCCGCGCTGATCGGTCTGGTTGTACTGCGCCCCGAAGCCGACGAACGACCCCTCTTCGTCGCACGCGAAGGGCAATGCGTACGAGACCTCGCGCCCCTCGCTGCCTGCCCACTGCGCGTCGAAACGAATCGAGGTGGACACGCTCGGGGTGTCCACGCCGATCGAGAGCGCGCCCGACGCGCCCTCCTCGGACGAGAAGCGAAGCACCACACGCCCGTCCTCGAGCGCGCTCCCCTCGAACCGATCGAGCGGTCGCTCCTCCAGCTCACGCCGCCGGAACGTGAAGAAGCCCTGCAGCATCCGCACGTCCGGCGTGAAGCGCCGCAGCGTCGGCGCCCGCGGCGCGAGTCCCGCGAGCGCGCGACCGTCCGGCGCGAAGAGCCGTACGCCTCCCTCGGCGTCGACCTCCACCCGCGTCCCGTCCGAGAGCTCGTAACGCTTCGCGCCCGACCCGCCGCCACACGAGGCGCAGAGCACGCCCAACACGAACCCGATCCCGATGATCCGCGACATCGCGCGGAGTATCGCAGCAGCGCGGCTCGCTTCGCTACGCGGACCCGCTCGACCTTCGTCTCGCCGTTCGGCGATCGACTCGCGCGCCGCCTTCCTGCGACGCGCTCGAAGCGTGCCGGGCTCAGCCCTCGTCGCGCGGCTCTCGACGCGCTTCGCGCTCGGCCGCCCGCGCTTCGTCGCGCGCCCGCTTCTCCGCCATCCGCACCGCGTCCCGCTCGTCGTACGCGCGCACGATCTTCTGCACGAGCGGGTGACGCACCACGTCGACGTCCGTGAAGTAGTTGAACGAGATGCCGTCGATGCCACGCAGCAAACGCTCGGCGTCCGCGAGCCCGCTCGGCTGCCCGTGCGGGAGGTCGACCTGGGTGATGTCGCCCGTGATCACGGCGCGGCTCCGGAAGCCGAGGCGCGTCAGGAACATCTTCATCTGCTCGGCGGTGGTGTTCTGCGCCTCGTCGAGGATCACGAACGCGTCGTTCAGCGTGCGGCCGCGCATGAACGCGAGCGGCGCGACCTCGATGGTCCCGCGCTCGATCAGCGTCGCCACCCGCGTGTCCTCCATCATGTCGTGGAGCGCGTCGTAGAGCGGTCGCAGGTACGGGTTCACCTTCTCCGCGAGATCGCCCGGCAAGAAGCCGAGCTTCTCGCCTGCCTCCACGGCGGGGCGCGTGAGGATGATGCGTTTGACGGTGCGATCCATCAGCGCGCCCACCGCCATCGCCATCGCGAGGTACGTCTTGCCGGTCCCCGCCGGGCCGACGCCGAACACGATGTCGTTGTGCCGGATGGCAGAGATGTAGCGCTGCTGCGCGACGCCCTTGGGTGCGATCACGCGCTTGCTCGTCGTCCGCAGCACCACGTCGTCGAAGAGCTCGCGCAGTCGAAGGTCGGGGTGCGACGCCAGCGTGCGCGCCGCGCGCGTGATCTCCTCCGCCGAGAGATCGCGCTTCTCCATCACCTCGATCAGCTCGGCCAAGATGCGTTCCGCGAGCGCGACGTCTGCCGCTCCGCCTTGCAGCCGGATGACGTCGCCGCGCTGCCCGAGCACGATCCCGAGCTCCTTCTCCAACACCTTCAGGTGCGCGCCGTTCGGGCCCGAGAGCCGCAGCAAGAGCTCACGGTCCGTGATCTCCACGTCGGCGGTGGCCGTTGCGCCATGCGATTCGCGCGTCATGCGGGCTTCCGATCTCCTGTCGCGCGCGCCACGCCAGGCGCGACACGAGCACGCCCACCGTGTGGGCGGGCAGGTCAGTGTCGCCGTCCAGCGACCGAACCATCAAGCGGCGGGAGGTAATGCCGCACGATCGGGAGAGCAAGAGGCAGGAGAAGCGAGCGGCGCGAGGCGACGCGCCGCCGGCGCGGGGCGACGGAGTGTGATGCCGCGGCACGTGACCGCAGCACCGACACCGACGAGCCTCAAGGCGTGTACACCTCGCGCCCCACCGCGCCCGCCACCACGTCCTCCACGCGGAAGCGCAGGGGAATGGTGTCGTTCGCGAGCCACAGACGCACTTGATCGTCGAAGTGCTCGCTCGACGTCAGCCCACTCTGACCGCCCGGCAAGACGTTCACTCCGTCGACCTCCCCGTCCTTCAAACGGATCACCATCCGCATGACCGCGCCGTCGGAGTACCAATAGTTGCGGCTCTCGATGCTGTAATGCGCGGCGTCGACGTTGAAGAGATCGCCCGGCCGCGGGAACCAGGGGAGGCTCGCGCGCGGGTCGGTCTCCGCGAGATCGGGCATCAGCGGGATGCGCTCCGGGGTGATCGAGAAGCCCGCCACCAGCACCGAGAGCGCGGGATCGTCGGAGGGAACGAAGTCGGTGAGGATCGACTCGAACACCACGAGGTGCCGCATGCCCCAGAGCCACTGCGCTCGGTCCGTGGTGCCGAAGCCGCCGATGCCCGGTCGCTCCGGATCGGGCGCCGCCTCGAGTCGTTCGATCGCGTCCGCGAGCGCGAGCAGCGCGATCTCGTCGCTGCGCTCGACCGGGCCCGTTCCCACCCGATCGAAGAACACGCTCTCTTCCGTGGAGGGATCCCAATGCGAAAGGTCGGCCGGGTTGCCCGCGCCGCGCCCTCGCCACACGTCGAAGAGCGCGCGCGTGATGCGCGTGGCGCGGTCGGTGTCGAAGGCGACGTCGAGCCCTTCGTCCCCGAAGATCCAGCGGAACTGCGCCTTGTGCCACTCGTTGAAGATCATCGTGGCCACCGCGAACGCGCGCTGGTCGGCGGTGGGCGCATGGTAGAAGGTCTCCACGCCGCTCTCCGCCGGTGCGCCGGCCGTGATCCACGATTGAAGGCGCGTGCTCACGTCGTCGAAGCTCGCCGCGTTTTCCTCGTAGAGCGCCGCGAGGCGCGTCTCAGCCGCCCCAGACGGCGTCCCCTCCGAAAGCGCCTTCGCGCGCGCGATCGCGTCGAGCAGCCGCGGCCCGAACAAACGCCCGAGCACCGAGTCGTGGTTGCCCTGCAGCTCCGAGCTCGCTTCCTGTGTCGAGGCATCACCGGCGACCAACGCCTCGAGCTCCGTACGGATCGTGTCGCCGCGGAAGCCGTTGTTCCACGGACCCCCGAGGTAGAAGTCGTCGTCCGCGAGGTTCCCGTCGGCGGTGGTGATGTTCGCGATGTCGTGATTGGCGGTGAGCACGTAGCCGCGCGCCGGGCTGAGCGCGGCGGGCCACTCCTCGAACGGCACGAGGCAGCGGTAGCGAGCGTCGCCCGACGTTCCGCACTGCGACTCGTCCGGAAAGCCTTCCGCGTCGAGTGGGATGTCGAAGCCGCGGTACTGCGTCCCGTCGAGCACGCGGCGCGGATCGGCGCCGTCCACCCACGCACGCGAGACCTCGTCGCGCTCGAGGTACTCGCGGGTCGGGATCGCGTTGTAGCTGCCGTAGTAGACGTCGCCTTCGACGTCCGCTGCGACGAGGTTCTGCGCGTAGGTCACGAGTCGCCGCGTCGAGGCCCGGAAGTCCGCCACGGTGTCGGCGTCGTTGAAGCCCTGCAGCGCGGTCAGCACGTTCGACACGTCGAAGCCCGCGAAGTCGAACGAGACGCCGCTGATGACCTCGTCGCCGTCGCGATCGCCGGGGATCACGTACTCGCCCGCCACGTCGATCGCGCCTGCGGCGCCTTCCATCGACGGCGTGCCCTCGATCGCGACGATCACGCGGCCGTCGAAGGTCTCATAGCGATCGGAGACCACCGTGCGGCCGACGCTGCCGAGCCCGGGCACGTCGCGCACCACGTAGGTCTCGGACACGCGGCGGATGGGCATCGTGCCTTCGCCGAAGACCGTCGCGCTCGGCACGCCGCCGGTCAGCACGATCTCCTCCGCGTACCAGTCCGTCACGTCGCCGCGCAGGTACGTCTGCGACCACGCGATGCGGCCGTTCGTGCCGACGGCCATGGGCGGGATGCCCGCGAAGAAGAGGCCCATCAGCGTGGTGGCTTCGTCTGGCGCGCCTTCGCCGAAGACGCTCGTGTCGAGCCCGAGCTGGTAGAAGAGCGGGGCGATCGAGAGCGGCAAGTGGCCGTCGCCCGCGAGGATCGCCGCGCCGTCGGGCGAGTGCGCCCCCATCGTGGCCCACGCGTTGGAGCCGAAGTCTTCGCCGCGCCGACCGAGCTGCATCCGCGCGAATCGCTCCGTGCGCGCGCGAAGTCGCTCGAACGTGTCCGACTCCACGCGCAGCCGCGGGAGGACCTCGACGCGACGTCGATCGAGCCGCGGCGCGCGTGTGGTGGTGCCCTCGAGCCCGAAGCCGGCCGCGCTCGTGACGTCGTGGATCGGCTGGAACTGCGTGTGGATCTCCAGCGCGCCCGCGCGACGAAGCTCCGGCGAAGGCGCGCCCTCCGGCGCGGTCCACGTCGCGAGCTCCTCCGCCGCGGCGGCGTTCGCGAGATCCTGCGACTCCCAACCGAGCTGCCAGATCGGGACCGCCGCGAACGCCACGAGGTCCTCGACCGTCATCGTCTCCATCAGGTCGCCCGGGTTGCGTGTGCCGAAGAAGAGCGCCGCCGCCGCGAGCTCGCTCGGCGGTGCGATGTCGCGCCCCCTCACCAGGTCGATGTACGCGTTCACGCCCTCGACGTACGCGGTGTAGACCTCGCGCTGCTCGTCGGTGAGCAACGTGACGAGCCGCTCCGCCACCCGCCGCATGCCTTGCGCGCGCGACTGCTGATCGGAGCCGAGCGCTGCGTCGCCGAGCAGCTCGGACAGGCGGCCCTGCGCGAGCCGACGACCCGCCTCGATCTGGAAGTAACGATCGCGCGCCAACAAGAAGCCCTGCACCACGCGCAGATCACGCTCGTTGCTCGCGTACACGTGCGGAACGTTCGCCTCGGTGCGCACGACGTAGACCTCGCCGGTGAGCGTCGGCAGCGTCCAACGCTCGGTCTCGGGGATGCGCAGCACGTCGCCGCGCGGTCCCTCCGGCAGCGTCGCGTCGACCCCCCCGTCGACGTCTCCGTCGAGGCTCGCGTCGAGCGGCGGCCCGTCGTCGTCACCGCACGCGAAGAGAGAGAGCAGCGCCGCGAGCGACGCGAGAAAGAGCCGACCCCGAATCATCGCGCGCAGCATATCGTGCGCGCCGCGATGCGGGAGTGACGTTCACGCAGTCGTAAGGCGATCAGACACCACCACGCACAACTCGCACGCACGACTCGAACTCGACTCGCACGCACGACTCGCGCGCCCACGCTCAGATCGCGCCGCGGCGTTCCTGGTCGCGCTCGATGCTGCGGAACAACGCGCCGAAGTTTCCTTCGCCGAACGCGTGGTGGTTCTCGCGCTGGATCATCTCGATGAAGATCGGCCCGATCAGGTTCCGCGTGAAGATCTGCAGCAGGTAGCCCTCGTCGTCGCCGTCCACGAGCACCTGGTGCTTGCGGATGCGCTCGTGGTCTTCCTTCACGTTGGGCACGCGCTCGAAGACCTCCGCGTAGTACTCGTCGTCGATGTCGAGCGTCTCGATGCGATCGTCGTCGAGCTGGTCGAGGCTCGCGAGCAGATCGCGGCTGAGGAACGCGAGGTGCTGCACGCCCGGACCCTTGTACTCGCGCAGGTACTCTTCGATCTGCGACTTCTCCTCCGAGCCCTCGTTGATCGGGATGCAGAAGGAGCCGTCGGGCGAGCGGAGCGCGTACGAGGTGAGGCCCGTCTTCGCGCCGCGGATGTCGAAGTAGCGCACCTCGGTGAAGCCGAAGACGTCTTTGTAGAAGGCGGCCCACTTGGCCATCGTGCCCTTCTCGACGTTGTTCGTGAGGTGATCGATCGCGAGGAAGCCCTTGTCCGGCTGCACGAAGGGCTCGTCGAGATCGAGGAAGGCGTCGAGGAAACGATCGCCCTCCACGAAGCAGAGCACCGAGTCGCCGATGCCGTAGACGGCCGGGCAGCCGTAGGGGCCGTCGCCTTCGAAGGGGCGCGCGCCGCGCTTCACCGCTTCGGCGTGCGCGGCCTCCGCGTCCTCCACCCGCCAGCCCATCGCGCAGAGGCTCGGCCCGTGCTGCGACGCGAACTCCGCCGCGAACGATCGCGGCTCGCGGTTCACGAAGAAGTGGATGTCGTTCTGCCGCCAGTAGGAGACGTCGAGCGAGCGGTGGCGCTTGAGCTTCGAGAAGCCGAACGCCTTCCAGAGCGCGTCGAGCTCTTCGGGCTTGGGCGAGGCGAACTCGACGAACGCGAGGCCACGGAGGCCACAGGGGTTCGTGCTGCTCTGGCTCGTCGTCTGCTCCATCGGCTCCTCCAACTTCGTCGCTTCGCGCTCGTTGCGCCTCGGGCTGCCCCGAGACGCGATCCGTTCGTCACATGATTTCAGTCGTCGCGGTGCGATCGCTCCCGTGTTCGACCGCGCCCGCGACGCTCCTTTGTAGAGCCATCGAGTCGTTCGTCACCACCACAACTTCTTGCTAGAGTCGTTCGAAACTTCTGAACGAGTCGTGAGCATCCTCTCCCAATGGCTGCCCTCTCCCCCGGAAGCCCGTTCTCGGGCGACGCGCTGACCCTCGATCAGCTCCGTGTGCTCGACGCGATCGCGAGCGAAGGCACGTTCGCGGGCGCGGCGAGGCGCCTGCGTCGCGCGACCAGCGCGGTGAGCTACGCGATCAAGCAGCTCGAAGAGGCGCTCGGTCTCGAGCTCTTCGATCGTAGCGGTCATCGCGCCAGCCTCACGAACGCCGGACACCGCGTGCTGGTCGAAGCCCGTGAGGTGCTCGGACGCGTCGATCAGCTCGGCCGCGTGGCGGCGGAGCTCTCGAGCGGCTTCGAAGCACGCCTGCTCGTGGTCCTCGACGGCGTCCTCCCGCTCGAGCCGCTGATGCGCGCGCTGCGGCGCTTCCACGAGCTCGGCACCCCGACCCGCGTGGAGCTGAAGGTCGAGTTTCTGCTCGGCGTCCACGAACGATTCGCGCACGACGACGCGGACCTCTACCTCTCGCTCGGGCTCGAAGGCGATCGTCCCGAGCTCGCGTGGCGCGTGCTCCCCGATCTCGAGCTCATCCTGGTGGCTGCTCACGCGCACCCGCTCGTGACGCGCAGCCGGCGCTGGTCCCGCGACGATCTCGCGGCCCACGTCGAGATCAGCGTCGCCGACTCCTCGCGCGCCGGCTCCACGCGCCTCGCCGCGATCGGCAGCCCGAGCGCGATCCGCCTCTCCGACTTCCACGCCAAACGCGAGGCGCTGCTCTCGGGCATCGGCTTCGGCTGGCTCCCGAGGCATCTCGCCGACTCGCTCCTCGACGAACGCCGGCTCGGCGTGGTGCCCTTCGAAGACGGCTTCCGACGCCGCTTCACCCCACGCCTCGGTTGGCACCGCGATCGGCCCCCCGGTCGCGGCGCGGGTCAGCTCGTGAGCTTCGTGGTGGAGGAGCTCGAAGCGCGCACCTTCCGCGGCCGCCTGCGCTGACGGACCGCGCCGCGTTGACCGAGCGCGCGCGCCCCGATAGCGTCCGCCGCCATGAAGAAGCTCGCGTCCCTTCTCTTCGCCTGTCTCGCGTTCGCCGGCTGCGCCGACGAGAAGGCCGGTGACTGTTTCCGCGACGACGAGTGCAGCGGCGACAAGCTCTGCGTCGTCGGCAGCGCGGTCTGCGCGGACCCCGAGGACTGCCTCGGCCTCTGCCTCGATCCCTGCGTCACCGACGAGGATTGCCCGAGCGACGTGCGCTACGACTGCGTCGGCGAGTTCGGCAGCGGCCGCACGTACTGCCGCCCGGTTCCCGTCACGGAGTGAGCTCCGCGCGTCGTCGCTTCCCGCGACTCCGTGACTCCTCGTCGCGGAGTCGACTCGCGACGACGTTCCGACGACGTCGTCGTGGCTC
>ERZ761602.5712-NODE-5712-length-14501-cov-6.600097_pt1 | contig 14501 bp, 11 predicted proteins | sample MGYA00512165_ERZ761602 | MGnify/ENA primary metagenome ERZ761602 (study PRJEB28899, sample SAMN02445085) | bioreactor sludge metagenome | biome: EBPR sludge; isolation source: Thorneside wastewater treatment plant | place: Australia: Brisbane, Thorneside...
CCGCCCCTCCCTGGCCGGCGCCACCCTGGCCGGCGCCGCCACCGCCCTGGCCGGCGCCGCCACCGCCTTGGCCGGCGCCGCCACCGCCTTGCCCCATACCCCCCTGACCAGCGCCGCCCTGCCCCGTACCGCCCTGCCCGCCTCCGGAGGAGCTCGTCGTGCTCGCGCCGCCGCCCGAGGAGCTCGAGCTCGTCGACGAGGAGGTGACCGAGCCGGTGGGAGGCGCGTCGTCGGAGGACCCGGCGGCGCAGGCCGCGAGGGCCAGGGTGGAAGCGGCGAGCAGGCAGCGGAACGACGAGGTCTGCATGGCACCGCAGATCCTAGAGAACGCCTCGGCCGCCCGCCAGACGGCATGCGTGGGCGCGCCTGCTCATTCGTCGGCCCAAGCGGGTCGAAGCTGCGATACTGCCGCGCTCAGGGGGCACCCATGAAGTTCCTCTACGGCGACTCCGTACCCTTCCCGCTCGGCTTCGACTTCCTCGCCACGCTCGGCGCCTTCATGAAGGCGGCCACGCGCGTGGTCATGCTCGATCAGAGCGCACGCAAGGACGCCTCCGCCGCTCGTGAGCGCGCCGAGGAGCGCGAGGCCGAGGCCGAGTCGCTGCGCTTCATGCATGAGGCGCTGGTGAGGGCGCTCGACGAGGCGCTCAACCCCGGTGGGCCGAGGGGCACGCTCATGAGCGACACGCCGCCCGTCGCTGCGAGCAAGTACGCGGTCGACATGAAGGCCGCCTCGCAGCGCATGGTCGAGGAGCGCAGCCAGGCCGGGCAGGCCGCGACGGCCGCCGAGGCCGCGAAGCTCGCCACCCTCGACGCCGCGCGCCACGCCGAGATGCGCAGCGTGCTCGAGCAGCTCTTCGGTAGCGCCGAGCTGCCGGTGCTCTCGGCGCGAGTGTCGCTGCAGCTGCGCGACGGCAAGAACGAGCTCGGCGTGGTGTTCCGCAACCAGGGCGAGGTCGTCACGAGCTTCGTGCTCGGCGCCGCGAAGCAGCCCGAGTGGTCGGCGCCGCGCAGGGTCTCCGAGCTCGTGCAGGGGCTCGACCTCAACGTCGGCATCAAGAAGGCCTTCTTCAAGGGCACGCTCAGCTACGAGCGGGTGCACCTCGACGACTGGTACCTGGGCCGCGCCGACGTGCACGCGAGCTTCGCGGAGATCGCCCTGCGCAAGAAACCCGACCAGAAGGACACGCTCGTCTTCCGCCTGAAGCGCCTGCCCGACGCGATGCGCGCCGAGGTCGAGCACCCCGAGGATCCGAACGCCAAGCAGCTGCCGTCCGGGCTCTCGATCGAAGACGCGGCGCTCGTCGACAAGCTCTCGCGCGCGATCGTGGAGCGCTTCACGCCGCTGCTCCACCAGCGCGAGTCGGTGGTGCGCGTCGAGCTCGACGGGCAAGACGTGTTCGCGAAGGGGCTGGAGATGGCGCTGGTCGGCAGGCTGGTCGCGGTCTTCGCGCCGGTCGTCGAAGAGGTCGCGCAGCGCAGCCCCAACCAGGCCGAGCTCTCGCTCAAGAAGGAGCACGACGGCGGGCGCCGCGAGGAGATCTACCTGCGCAGGAGCCAGCTCACCGCGGCTCTCGAGCCGCTCGACGCCGCAGGCCGGGCCGTGTTCGCGCCGCTCGGGCTCGACGACTGGCTGCCGACGATGACCGTGCGGCCGCCGAAGGTCGGCTGAAGGGCGTCGCGCAGGTGGACGCACGAAGCCCCGGCGCGCTCGTCTTCCAGTCGCCCTTCAAGGGCTTGTAGAGCGAGGCCGGGGCTCGGGACGGAGCAGAGCTGGAGGTGAGGACGGGATTCGAACCCGCGTATAACGGTTTTGCAAACCGTTGCCTAACCACTTGGCTACCTCACCAGCGGTGTAGTCGGAGCGTTCTCGCGCACATGGGCGCGTCTGTCAACTCGCTCGCGTGCGGGCCCCCCGGGGCGCTCGGGCCTCGCGAGCTGAAACCGTGGTACCCATCGGAGCATCCGAGCGCGCTAAGCTCGAGCTCGTAGAGGCGCAGCAGCGAACCATGCACGTCGTCGTCGTCGCCAGCCAGAAGGGCGGAGTGGGCAAGACCACGATCGCCTTGAACCTCGGCCTCGCGCTCGCCCGCGCGGGCGCGCGCACCCTGCTCACGGAGTTCGACGCGCAGGGCAGCCTCGGCCTGAGCCTCGGGCTCTCCGACCGCGCGAAGCCCGGCATCGCCGAGATCCTCACCGGCTCGGATACCTTCGACCGCGTGCTGCAGCGCACGCGCGAGAGCGGCCTCGGCCTGCTCAGCGTCGGCCGCGTCGACCCCACGACCGTCGCCGGCTTCGAAGACGCGCTCACGCGCCCGGGCGCGATCGGCGGCATGCTCGACGCCGCGCGTGGCCACGCCTTCGATCTGGTGCTCATCGACTGCCCCGCGGGCCTCGGCAAGGTGACGACGCGCGCGCTCGAGAACGCGAGCCACGTGCTCGCCCCGCTGCAGGCCGAGCCGCTCGCGCTGCGCAGCGTGGGGCAGATCCTCGCGCTCATCGATCGCATCAAGACGGCGAAGAACCCGAGGCTCGAGCTCGTGGGCTTCGTGCTCAGCATGTTCGATCGGAAGGTGCCGGCCTCGCTCGACGTCGCCGAGACGCTCTGGAGCAAGTTCCCGCCGGGCATCGTGCTCGACGCGATCATCCCGCGCGACGAGCTCTTCCTCGAGGCCTCGCTGCGCGGCGCGCCGCTCTCGCTCATGCAGAAGGCGCCGCCTCCGCTCTCGCGCCGCTTCGATCAGCTCGCGAGCGATCTGCTCGACCGCATCACCCCGAAGGACAGCCCCGCCGACGATGACTCGCCGATCCCGCTCCTCGTTTGACCTGCGCGACGCGCTCGACACCGCCGAGGCGCTGTCACCGAAGGCGCCCGTGGTCGACGAGCGCATCGTGGACCTCGACGGCGTGCCGCTGGTGACCTTCCAGGGTGACCGCAGCTCGCAGCTGCCCCGTGCACCCTCGACGCCCGCGCCCGCGCTCGCGATCCCGGTGAGCGCGCCTGCGTCGATGCCCGCCACCGAGAAGGCGCCCGCGCGTCGCGAGCCGACCGAGGCGCTCTCGGCGCCGCCTTCGCTCGCCGGCGTCGAGGGGCTCTCGCCGCGGCTCGACGCGCTGCTCGGATGGCTGCGCGCCGACGCCGAGGTGGAGCGCGTGCTCGTGGTCGACGGCGACGGCCTGCCGATCGCCGGCGACCTGCACGACGCCGAGGAGCTCTCGGCCGCCACCGGCGCGGTGACCAGCGCGGTGCGGCGCGTCGCCGAGGCGACGCCCGGCGCGGCCGCCGGCCACTTCGAGACCTGCATCGGCGAGCGCCCGGTGCTCCAGCTCGTGGGCGTCGCGCTCGAGGGGCGCGCGCTCGTCGTGGGCATCTCGCGCGGCGAGCCCTACGCGGAGCCCGACGTGCGGCGCATCCGCGCGGCCTTCGTCGCTGCGCTCGGCGAGCCATGATCGACGACGGCGAGACCCTCGACGCCGCGAGCGCGCTCGATCTCGCGAGGCTCGGCGCGGGTGTGGCCGGGCTCGAGGCCATCGTCGTCTTCCTGCGCGATCCGAGCCACATCTACGCGCACTGGCTCGCGGGCGGCGGCACGCTCTCGGTCGCGCGCGTCGCCGCCGCTGCGCGCCCGCTGCTCGAGGCCTCGCTCGCGGCGGCGAACACGCTCGGCGCTGCGCGTGCCTCGCGCATGGGCGCGCTGCTCGAGCTCGAGGCGCATCAGCTGCACGTCGAGCCGATCGGGCCCTTCGGCGCGGCCTTCGTGTTCGGCGCGAACGCGCCGCTCGGGCTCGCGCGCCTCGCCGTGCGTCGCCTCGTCGCAGCGCTCACCACCGAGCTCGGCCGCGTCGCGCCGGCGGTGCGTTCGGCCGACGCGCCCTCTCCCTCCGGGCGCGGCGGCTCGACGCCCGAGCTCGCCCCGGTGAAGCAGGCCTCGCCGACCGCGCATGGAGAGCGGGTGCGCGCGCTCGTCGCCGAGCTCGAGGCGAAGGCGCTCGATCCTCACCTCGTGCGCCTGCGCCTCGCGCTGCGCTCGGGCCTCGGGCGCGAGCTGCTCGCCTCGCCCGACGCCCTGCCCAGCGAGGCCTTGCGTTTGATCGAGGCGGTCTCCGCCGAGCTCGCTGCCGAAGCCGCAGGCGACGCCGTGGTGGGCGCGGGAGCAGCCGAGCGATGAACCTGGGCACGATCCTGCGCAGCCTGCCGCGCACGGGGCTGGCTTCCGTGAGCGATCAGCTCGTGCTCGGCGCGAGCCACCACGACGTCGTCTTGCTCGACCGCGCCGTGAGCGACGCGCTGGGCAGCGAGAGCCGCGCCGTGAAGCACCAGGCCGCCTTCGACGCGAGCCACGCGCTGCTCGGCTCGATCGCGAGCAGGCTCGGCATCGAGGGTGGCAGCGAGCTGCTCGAGCTCGCGACCGAGCTCTTCGCGACGCTGGGTCTCGGTGAGCTGCGCTTCGAGATCGACGCGACCGGCGGACAGGCGGTGGGCAGCGAGCTGCTCGTGGGCCGTGGCCAGCGCGAGCGCGGCGCCACGCCGAGGGCCGCGGCCGCGGCGCTCGACGCCTTCAGCGCGGGCTTCGCCGCAGCCGCGGCCTCGGTCGCGTTCCCGTCGGACTGGGGATCCTTCGAGGCCGAGGAGACGAGCTGCGTCGCGCGCGGCGACTCGCACTGCGTCTTCACGCTGAGCCGCAGGCCGCTGAGCGAGCGACGCGCCGGCGCGATCACCAAGGCCGACGCGGAGCAGCTGCTCAGCCCGGGCGCCGAGCTCGGCGACGAGCGCAGCCCGATCGCGATCGCCACGCGCGAGCTCGTCGCGGGCTTCGTGCCGAACGAGCAAGGCGTGATGCGCATCGGCGAAGCGCGCTTCGCGGTGCTTCCGGCCGCGTACCGCGCGCAGCTCGAGTTCGACACGCTGCACCTGCTCGAGAAGCGCCAGCCTCTCTCGGGCGTCGCGCGTGGCGCGACCGGCGCCGAGCTCGCGTCGCTCTTCGCGGAGCTCGCGAGCGAGTCGGCGCGCGCAGGCGGCTTCCACCTGCTGGGCAGCCTCTACGAGAGCGCCGCGCTGCGCGACGCCTTCGGCCCGATCTCCGACGATCCGGGCGAGCGCGCCGAACAGCTCTCGGCGATCGCGTCGGTGCTCGGCTGGGGCGAGCTCTCGGTGCTCGAGATCGTGCCCGATCAGAGGCTCGTCGTGACGGTGCCGATCACACCCGAGGCCGTCTACTACGCCGCGAGGCACGGCGGCACGCCGCTCTCGAGGCTGCCAGGCCTGCGCGGCCTCGTCGAGGCCATCGCCTGGCTCTCGATGCTGCCCGAGCTCGGCCGCGAGCCCATCAGCCAGGCGACCTACCTGCGCCTCTGCCGGGGCGACACGGAGCTGTCGACCCGCGAGACACGCAGCGTGCTCAGCGGCGACCGCGACTCGGAGCTCGTCGTCGAGCTCCGGCCCCGCCGCTGAGCGCCCAGCGCCAGCCCAGCGCCGGGCCCAGCGTCAGCTCAGCGCCGGCGCCTGCGCATCGCGAGCAGCACCGAGCCGAGCGCGAGCACGAGCCCAGCGCCGAGACCGCGTGTCGCCGGCTCGCTCGCGCCCACGACGACGCAGCCGCAGCCGCCGCCGTCGCTCGCATCGTCGCCGCCACCGCCCGCGCCGCCCGCGCCGCTCGTGCTCGTCGTGCTCCCGCTGCCGCCTTGGCCGCCGCCGCCGGTGCCGCCCTGCGGCGTGTCGTCGCAGGCGTCGCCCTCGCCGTCGCCGTCGTAGTCGGCCTGGTTCGCGTTCACGACCAGAGGGCAGTTGTCGAGCTCGTTGGCGACGCCGTCGCCGTCGACGTCGCCGTCGCAGGCGTCGCCCTCGCCGTCGTCGTCGGTGTCGAGCTGGTCCGGGTTCGCGACGCCGGGGCAGTTGTCGACCGGATCGAGCACGCCGTCGCCGTCGTCGTCGTTGGTGCAAGCGTCGCCCACGCCGTCGCCGTCGCTGTCGATCTGCTGCGGGTCCTTGAGGATGCGGCAGACGTCGACCTCGTCGAGCACACCGTCGTCGTCGCTGTCGAGGTCGAGAAAATCGGGGATGGAGTCGCCGTCGGTGTCGACGGGCACGGTCATCGGGTCGGTGTCGCCGGCCTCGATCGCGTCGGGCACGCCGTCGCCGTCGCTGTCGAGGTTGGTGCGGTGCGGCACGCCGTTGCCGTCGGTGCCGGGCTCGTGCACGTCGAGGATCGTGTCGTCGTCGTCGTCGTCGTCGCAGGCGTCGCCGTCGCCGTCGGTGTCGAAGTCCTCCTGGAGGGGATCGGCCACCTCCGGACAGACGTCGACGTTGTTCTCCGCGCCGTCGACGTCGAGATCGTCGAGGCCGATGCGGAAGGGGCCGATGTCGGTCGTCCCCTCGGAGCTCCAGGGGAACACGCCGTCGGGATCGTTCCAGAAGCGCTTGACGAAGTGGCCCGAGCCGTCGGTCGAGCTCGCCGAGCGCAGCACGCCGGTGCAGGTCGTGTCCGAGGTGAAGGCCCCCTTCGACAGGAAGCGGATGACGAGCCCACCGCCTCCGTGGCTGAAGGTGTTCTGGATGGGGAAGGCGAGCTCGAAGTTGTCGTTGATGGCGTCGCCGCGCGGCACGAGCGGTGTGCCGTTGCTCACGACCGTGACGAAGTTGCCCGCAGGCACGTCGCCGCCGTTCACGCTCGTCGTCGCCATCGCGAGGTCGAGGATGATGTTGGCGTCGTTCGGCAGGCCGAGATCGAAGGCGATCGCGTCGCCCGCGTTCACCGTGAAGGCGGGGATGTCGCGGTAGACGAAGCCGATGTACGTCGGCATCGCGAAGCCCATCCCGAACGGGAAGCAGTTGGCCGGCCCCTGCGGCGTTTGCGCCTCGTAGGCGAGCACCACCGCGCCCGCGTCGCGCGCGGCGACGAGCGCCACCGCGCCGAGCCCAGCGGCGACGAGGAGCCGCCCGGAGAGTCGCCCAAGCTTCATCGATCGTGCAGCCATCGCGGCCGATGCTAGGGCAGCGCGCGCGATTCGGCTACGGCCAGGCGGCCTCGAGCACAGGCCGCGACCTCAGTGCGCCGCGGCGGCCTTGTTCGCGCGCGCGTTCCACACGCGCGTCGCGAGCAGCGTGCCGACGAGCGCCAGCGGCAGCATGGCGAGCGGCCAGGTCCACCAGTTGCTCATGTCCTTCTGCAGGTCGCCCGCGGGCAACACGTTCTTCAACACGAGCGCCTGCGCGGCGGTGCCCAGGTAGACGAAGCCGTCGATGATGCCGACTGCCACACCGACGTTCTTCTTGCCGCCGAAGTCCATGCTCGCCGTGCCGCTCAGCATGCCGTGCACGCCGATCACGCAGAGCGACATGAAGATGACGACCCAGCCGAGCGCGGGCGTCGTGAGCACGCCGAACATCACACCCGCGCCGCCGAGCAGGCCGCCGTAGAGGATCGTCGAGACCGGACCCCGCCGCGAGCCGAAGACGTGGTCGCTGATCACGCCGGCGAACATGCCGCCGAGGATGCCTGCGCAGCAGAGCAAGAGGCCCCAGTTCATCGGCACGAAGCTCAGCTTGATGCCCGTCTCCTTGGCGAAGACGGGGTACCACTTCATGATCGCGTTGCGCAAGAAGCCGCTGCAGAACTCGATCGCCGCGATGATCAGGATCGTGCGCGTCGAGAGCATCTTCTTGGCGACCTCGAAGACGCCGAGGCGCGGGCCGTCGTCGCCGCTCGAGGCGTCGGCGGTGTCGAAGTCCTTCTGCCCGGCCTGCCCCGGCGTGTCGCGCACGAGCAGGAAGTCGGCGATGGCGAGCACGAGCAGCATCGCAGGTGGCACGAAGAACACCGACGCGGGCAGCTCGGGGAAGGCCTCGGCGATCTTGCGGCTCCAGTCGTAGGCGAAGTACACGCCGAGCGAGATCAGGATGCCGAAGATGCCGCCGAAGGTGCCGCGCTCACGCAGGTGGAACCAGGAGGCGTTCACCTTCACGATCGAGACGGCACCGAAGCTCTGGAAGTACATGTTCGCCGCGTAGAGCAGCGCGAAGATCGGCGCCTGATCCTCCTGCCAGCCGCGCAAGGCGAGCACGCCCATCGCGAGGTTCATCGCGGCCGAACCGACGGCCGCCATGAGCAGCGTGATGCGGCCACCGATCCTGTCGGCGAGCGGGCCGTTGATGAGGAAGGCGACGCCGTAGATGAGCGAGCCCCAGAGGTCGATCGTGCCGTAGGCGTCGTTCGACATGCTCACGGCGTTCTTGAAGGCCGTGATGTTGTAGCGCCCCATGTAGAGGAACGCGTAGGTCATGCCGGCGGGGAACCAGTTCAGGAAGCGCCGGGTGCGGAAGGCGTCCGAGTGGCCGACGTCGACCCGCGGCAGCCGCCGCACGACGACCGCGATGACCACGAGCAGGATGAGGATCGGGAGCAGCTCGCGGAGCCACGGAGGCAACGAGGCGTACATGGGGCGCGGGAGAATCGCACGAGCCCCCCGCAGATCCTAGCGAGCGTGCCTGGGGGTCGCTGTCGGAGGAGGTGCACCTATCCACCTACATGCACAGTTCGTGTGAATTCCTGCACCTCCGAAATCCTCTGTTACGCTTTCGTCACCGTGATGTCGCTTCTCCGTCGCACCCCCCGCCTCGCCTCCACCCTCGGCTCTCGCACCTCGCTCAGCGTGCTCGCGCTCTTCGTCCCGCTCGTCACCGGCTGTGGCGACGACAGCACGACGAGCTCGAGCAGCTCGAACAACACCTGCGACCTCGCGGCGCTCGCCTTCGAAGCGGGCGATCCGAACGGTCACGCCGATCCCTTCGGCGCGAAGGCCGCAGGCCAGGCGCGCGCCGGCCGCGTGCAGGCCTCACAGATCGCGCAGCCCGCGCACGGCAGGCAGCAGATCCAAGACGGCGACTTCGTCCTCGTGAACGACAAGATCGCGGTCTTCATCGAGGACATGGGCATCAGCGACGGCTACTCCCGCTTCGGCGGAGAGATCCTCTCGCTCGACCAGGTGGGCGCCGACGGCAAGCCGGCCGGCAAGTCCTACTTCATGGAGTCGATCCCGCTGCTCAGCCTCTACCAGGTGAACCCCGAGTCGGTCACCGTGATGAACGACGGCTCGAACGGCGAGCCCGCGGTCGTGCGCGTCATCGGCCCGCTGCAGACCTTGCCCTTCCTCGAGGCCTTCAAGGGCGCGTTCAGCACGGCCTACGAGGGCATGCCCGGCGCCTACGAGTACGTGCTCGCGCCCGGGTCGGAGAAGGTCGAGCTGCGCTTCGGGCTCATCAATACGAGCGACTACCCGCTCGACACCGGCCTCGGCCGCGAGGGCTCGGACGAGTTCATCGGCTTCTTCCAGGGCAGCTTCTCGCAGCTCGTCACCCCGGAAGACGGCTACGCCAAACCCAAGGGCACGGTCGGCTTCATCGGCTTCGACACCGGCGACTGGTCCTTCGCGTACACGGGCCCGGGCGGCACGCCGCTCGAGTTCGGCGGCCTCGAGATCTCGGGCTTCTCGCTCTTCACCGGCGAGGGTTTCATCGTCGAGCCCTGCGAGGCCTACTTCGACACGCGCTTCGAGATCGTCGCGGGTGGGCCGGGTTACGACGGCCTGCGCGAGGCGGTGCGTCGCGCCAACGGCGGCGAGGCGAGCCCTACGCGCGTGGTGACGGGTGTGCTGCGCGATGGCGCGGGCGCACCGGTGGGCGACGCCTGGGTGCACCTGCTCGGCGACGGCGAGGCCTACCTCTCGCGCACCAAGACGGCCGCCGACGGCAGCTACACGCTGAACGCGCCCGCCACGGGCAACGCGCGCGTGGTGCCGCAGAAGGCCGGCTACCCCACCCACGCGGGCAGCTCGCTCGGAGCAGGCGGCACGCTCGATCTCGACTTCGCGCCCAACGGTTTCATCCACGTCGTCGCGACCGACGCGACCTCGAGCGACCCGCTCCCGGTGCGCATCCAGGTGATCCCCGCCGTCGCGCAGCCCGCGACCCCCGCGGCCTGGGGTGTGCTCGACGAGACCAACGGGCGGCTGCACCAGATCTTCGAGATGGATGGAGACGCAACCATCCCCGTGCCGCCGGGCAATCACCGCGTGATCGTGAGCCGCGGCTTCGAGTACGAGATCGTCGACGTGGCCGTCGACGTGGCCGCCGGTGCGACGGTCGACCTGCCCGCGCCGCTCTTGCGCTCGGTCGACACCACCGGCGTGCTCTGCGGCGACTTCCACATCCACTCGCACTGGAGCGCCGACTCCCCCGACCCGCGCGACTACAAGGTGCGCGCCGCCGTCGCCGACGGCGTCGAGGTGCCTGCCTCGAGTGAGCACGAGTGGATCGGCGAGTTCTCCTCGATCATCTCCGCGCTCGGCCTCGAGCAGTACGCCTTCAGCGTGCCGAGCCTCGAGCTGACGACCTTCACCTGGGGCCACTTCGGCGTACTGCCGGTTCTGCCCAAGCCCGGTGAGCTCAACAACGGCGCCTTCGAGTGGCTGGGCAAGTCGCCCAGCGAGGTCTTCTCGGCCGTGCACGCGCTGCCCGAGAAGCCGATGATCATCGTGAACCACCCCTCCGGTGGCGGCTTCCAGGCCTACTTCAGCGCCGCGAAGCTCGACCGCGCGACGGGCACGAGCAGCGATCCGCTCTGGGACGATCGCTTCGAAGCCGTGGAGGTCTTCAACGACTCGGGCCTCGACGCGAACCGCGAGGACTCGGTCGCCGACTGGTTCGCGCTGCTCAACAGCGGGCGCAAGACCTGGGCCGTGGGCTCGAGCGACAGCCACAAGGTCCGCTCCTCGCCGGTCGGCTTCCCGCGGACCTGCATGCGCACCGGCTACGACGACCCGCAGCAGGCCTCGCTCGAAGACGTGCGCGACGTGCTCTCCTCGGGCCAGTCGACGATCTCGGGCGGCCTCTACATGAGCGTCGAAGGCCCGGGCGGCGCAGGCCCCGGGTCCACGCTGCCGAAGGGCAACGGCACGGCTAGCTTCACCGTCACGGTGCAGGCGCCGAGCTGGCTCGACGCGACCGAGCTCGAGGTCATCGTCAACGGCGTCACGGTCTCCACCGAGCCGCTCCTGCCCGTGGGCGCGGGCCCCGGCAAGCGCTGGGTCAACCAGGTCGACGTCACGATCCCGAACGACAAGCCGCTGGGCTGGGTCGTCTTCCACGCGCGCTCGAACAAGGACCTCTCGCCGCTGCACCCCGGCAAGGAGGTCTTCGCGGTGTCGAACCCGGTGCTCTTCCAGTAGCAGAGGGGGCGGGCCGCGCGGCCCGCAGGCGGGGGAATGAGAGAGGCCGCGGGCAAGACGCTCGCGGCCTCGGTCGCTTCAGGGTGTGCGCACGCGCTCGGCGCGCGCTCAGTCCTTCTTCTCGAGACCGCCGAGCAAGGCGTGCTTGAAGTAGCCGATCTGGCTCTTCACCACCTCCTTCACGGTCTCCACGGTGTCGACCTTGCGCGCCGAGCCGCGCGCGTAGAGCTCGTTCGTCTCGTAGAGCTCACGCGTCTTCGCGCGCTGCAGCTTGCCGCTCGAGGTCTTCGGCAGGACGCCCACGTCGAGCGGGATGACGTCGTCGACCGTGAGTCCGATCGCCTGCTGCACGACGCGCCTCACCTCGCCCTTGAGCTTCTCGCGCAGCTCCCCCGCGGGCACGGCCGTCTCGAGCGCGATCACGACGCGCTCGCGATCCATCGTGGGCTTCATCGTGCCGAAGGCGATGACGTTGCCCTTGCGCACACCTTCGACGCGGCTCGCCTCCCACTCGAGATCCTGCGGGTAGTAGTTGCGCCCGTTGACGATGATGACCTCCTTGGAGCGACCGCAGATGTGCACGTCGCCGCCGGCGAGGTAGCCGAGGTCGCCCGTCTTCAGCCAGCCGCCCGCGAAGGCCTGCTGCGTGAGCTCGGGCTCGCCGTAGTAGCCCGTCATGAGGCTCGGGCCGCGCAGACGCAGCTCACCGACGCTGCGCTCCGGCAGAGGATGCTCGCTCTTCGCGTCGTCGGGCGAGAAGACGGCGATGTCGTGGTCGGGGAAGGCCCGCCCGCAGGAGACGATCTGCGCGGCGTCGTCGTCCTCGCGAGGCTCGGCGTGCTGCTCGCTCCAGAGCTTCTGCGCGTCGACCTTGTCGACGAGCACGCCCTGCCCGAGCGGGCTGAAGCTCACCGCGAGCGTGGCCTCGGCCATGCCGTAGCAGCTGACGAAGGCGCGATGGTTGAAGCCGATGCGCTCGAACTTGTCGGCGAAGGCGCGCAGGTTGTCGGCGCGGATCGGCTCGGCGCCACAGCCTGCGACGCGCCAGCTCGAGAGATCGAGGTGCGAGACCTCGGCGTCCTTGATGCGTTTGACGCAGAGCGCGTAGGCGAAGTTCGGCCCGAAGGAGATCGTGCCGCGGTGGCGCGCCATCGTCTCGATCCACTTCGCCGGGCGCTTGAGGAACAAGAGCGGCGGCAGGAAGGTGATCGAGTTCACGTGGTAGAGCGGCGCCAGCACGAAGCCGATGAGGCCCATGTCGTGGTAGAGTGGCAGCCACGAGACGCCGTGGTCTGCGGGCGTGACGCCGAGGCCCAGGTCCATGATCGCGTGGATGTTCGCGGCGAGGTTCTCGTGCGTGAGCGTGACGCCCTTGGGCCTCGAGGTGGAGCCGCTCGTGAACTGCAAGAAGCAGGTGTCGTGCAGCGCGACCTTCACCGGGCGCAGCTCCTCGCGCTGCGCCTTGAGCTCGTCGACGTCGGCGACCTTGCGCAGGCCCGGCGCGCTCGCCTGCACGGTGCCGAGCAGCCTGCGGATCTCACCCGTGGTGACGAGCACCTTGGCGCCGCTCTTGTCGACGATGTGCAGCGTGTTCTCGAGGTAGCCCGAGAGCTTGCCGAGGCCCGTGGGCGGGTAGATCGGCACCGGCACGATGCCGGCGCGCACCGCGCCGAGGAAGGCGAAGACGAAATCGGCGTTGTCCGGCAGGATGAGCGCGACGCGGTCGCCCTTCTCGAGGCCGAGCGCCTGCAGCGCGCCACCGAAGCGCGCGCTCGCGCGTTCGATGCCCGCGTGTGAGAAGAAGGGCTCCGCTTCGCTGTTCTCGTCGACGAAGCGGTAGCCGGTGGCGGTGCTCTTCGCGGCGTCTTCGATCGCCTGCACGACCGTGCGCGGCACGTAGATGCGGCTCACTTCTCGAGCCTCCCCTCGCTCTCGAGCCGGGTCGCGATCGCGCGCGCGACGTCGGCGACGGTCTCCACGTCGCGCAGGCTGTCGTCGGGAATGCGCATGCCGAACTTGTCTTCGAGGTCGGCGACGACTTCCATCACGCCGAGCGAGTCGACGCCCAGGTCGGCCACGAGGTGGCTGGTCTCGCTGAGCTCGGCCCCGTTCTGCGCGTGCGGGCGGAGGATCTCCATCACCGCGTCGCGCACGCTGTCACGCGTCCAGGTCATGTCGTGCGATCTACCACCGCCGCGCGCCGGCTGGCACGGGGCACGTGCGGCCAGGCGGCGAGCGCCCGCTCAGCGGGGCTGAGCGCCCGTGCCGTCCTGCGCGAGGCTCGCGACGCGCCCCAAGGCGACGACGCGCAGCGAGGCCTCGTGCGCGTCGAGCGGGTCTTCCGAGAGGTGCAGCTCGGCGAGCAGACGCACGCGGAACCGCGGGTAGAGCGGGAGCTTGGGCGCCAGCGCATCGGGCAGGTAGGCCGGCACCGGCCGCGTCGAGCCGGCGAGGTGGAGCGCCGCACGCAGATGGCTCGCGCCGTAGAGCTCGCGCTTCTGGTAGAGGCGGCGCTCGAGCACGGCCCGCTCGGCGTGGGTCTCCAGATAGGTCGCGGGCAGGGCTCGCTTCAACTTGCGGAACGCGTCGACGATGCGTGAGGTGAATCCCTCGACGACCGAGGCCGGGCTGAGCAGATCGGGTAGCGCGAGGAAGTCGCGTGCGTCCTGGACGGCGCGCTTGAGCGCCTCGTCGGCCCCGACGAGCGGCGTCGCGATGCTCACCGTCGAGCGCAGCGTGGCGAGCTCGTCGAAGGCGAGCGCGAGCTCCCCGGCGACGAGCACGACCGGCGGCACGTAGCGACCACCGACGAGCGTGGCCGAAGCGAGCGCCGCAGCCCAGCGCTCGTCGCTTAGCGCTGGCGCGCGCGCGAGGATCTCGAAGACGTCGCGTCGGTCTTCGACCTCGGCGGGCTCCTTGCCGACGGACGCGTCGTCGAGCTGGGGCTCTCGGGCGCGATGCTCGAGAGCCGCGAGCAGCTCGGCGTGCTCGGGGATGCGCCGCGCGCGTGGGACCGCCTCGGGCTCGAACCACAAGAGCTGCAGCACCTCGCCACGCTCGAGCGGCGCCGCCTTGCGAGGCTGCGGGCCGAGCTCCGGCGAGGCGGGCAGCGCTGCGGCCTTCGCCGGCTCCGCGGGCCCCGCCACCTGTTGACCGATCGTCTGCGCGAGCGCGCCGTCGGCGCCCCGCTGCTCGGGCGGCACCCAGGGGCTCGCGCTGCGCTCCGCGGCAGGCTCTGCCGGCGGACGGTACGACGAGCGCGGAGCCACCCAAGGCGG
>ERZ761602.5713-NODE-5713-length-14499-cov-14.087995_pt1 | contig 14499 bp, 12 predicted proteins | sample MGYA00512165_ERZ761602 | MGnify/ENA primary metagenome ERZ761602 (study PRJEB28899, sample SAMN02445085) | bioreactor sludge metagenome | biome: EBPR sludge; isolation source: Thorneside wastewater treatment plant | place: Australia: Brisbane, Thorneside...
CGGCCTCATAGGAGCCAGCTCAGAATCCATCGCCCGTTAATAGGGCTTTGTGACCCCTGGACAAACGGCTCGTCCTCAGGCACGCCAGCTCAGAATCCATCGCCCGTTAATAGGGCTTTGTGACTTCTCGAGTCTCCGCTGTTCGGCCTCATAGGAGCCAGCTCAGAATCCATCGCCCGTTAATAGGGCTTTGTGACCTGTACCTTGCCCTTGAAGCCGAGTGTCCTTCCGAGCTCAGAATCCATCGCCCGTTAATAGGGCTTTGTGACTCTAGTCTTATCAATCTCAACTCGCTTCAACTCCTTCTCAGAATCCATCGCCCGTTAATAGGGCTTTTTAAAATGATTTTTCGAGAGCTCTTGTGGAATGCGATCCTCAGTGCATTCAGCTTGGTCGCTCCACAATAACCCTGGAAGAACCTGTAAAATTTTATTCGACCTGTCAGCAGTAATCTGGGCACTCGTCTCTACTACGGTTGAATTAAGGCTTCATATTGCTTGATCCTCTGAGGACAATTTCGAAGGAATTGACCCATCCTGTTAAAAAATGATCGTCTCCCAGCGTTGATGAAATAGAGGCGAACCAATTTCTCAACGCTCAGGAGTCGTTCTGATGCATTCCAACAAATCTCATCTTCTTCAGCGCCCAAACATCCATGACCGGCTCATTGTTATCGAAGAAAAGCTTCCGGTACCGCCGCTGGCGCTGCAACAAGTCGTAGCATTTTGTCCTCACCATACTTTGCCGCTACCAATGCGCCTATATAAAACCAACACAACGCCGCATGGGCAGACCATAGCCGTCTTCCGGTGTCACGAACCACATTGCGGTTACCAACAAAGCTGGATCCAGGACACGCGCACTAGCCGGCCACGACCCCACCTCAAACTCCCATCACGTTCGCCACGACCAGAAGATTTCAGCTATTAAGCGATAATCCCCAGGAGTTCACGCGATGGTTAATCTATTCACTCGCTTTTCTCGCCTGTTCACTGGCCACCACCCCGCCACTCACTTGCCGGTTGCGCATGAGTCGGAATTGACTCGGAAGGACACTCGGCTTCAAGGGCAACCATCCCGCCAACTCCAGCGGCGACTACCGTCGCTACAGGCGCCAGCTACCGCCTCTCCAAAGGCAGATCGGATCGGCTTAATCGGCTTCCATGAACACGGCTTTGTGATCGCGCGCCCCGCTGAACCGTTCGCTCCCTGGCTGGTGGAGCGCAGCCAAACCTTGCACCGACGCTTGGGCGGCCGCACCAATATTGCTGACGGTCTGCGCCAGGCCCTGTACCTGCTCGAAACCACACCGCCAGGCATCTACCGTAAAATTTGGCTACTCTCCGATGGCCAACCCAACGTCGAGATTGAGGCCCTTGGTCCGCTAGTTGCCGCCTGCCGCCAGAGCCGCGTCAATCTCAACACGATTGGCTTTGGCGACGCCTATGACGAGCTGCTATTACGCCGCTTGGCCAACGCCACCCATCGCGGCAAATTCGTCCCAGTGCAGGGCCTGCGCGAACTGACCCGCACTCTAGTCGAAGCTAACCTGCCAGCGCGCAACAGCCCACGCCGATCGGAATCCGCGGTATTGGCGATCGATTGCAGCGGCAGCATGGCCGAACCGATGGAAGGCCGCACCAAGATCGCGGTAGTTGAGGAAGCCATCCTGCACCTCATCCACTACAAACAACGCTTATTCAGTTGATTCCGTTCACTCTGGGAGACCACGATGGGCCAGTACCTGAACCAACTCGCTTCTCCGGCGGTGCTCAACCACGCTTGGCGGCGGCTGCGTAACGACCACGGTCAATGGGCGCACGGAATATCAATGGCGCACATGCAGCATGACGTAATACGCCACGTCGGCGAATTGTCGAGCGAATTGCTTGCAGGTTGCTATCGGCCCGAACCGATGCGTTGCCACACCATAAAAAAAGCCGACGGCGGTGACCGGTTGATCAGTGTCAGCCCGGTGCGTGACAAATTGGCGCAGCGCGCTGCCCTCACCGTACTGGAACCCCTCGGCGAAGCGCTGTTCCACGACGCCAGCTTTGGCTACCGTCCTAATTGCACGCTAGAGATGGCCCATGCCCGCATCCGCGAATGGGTGCGTCGAGGTTGGGTTTGGCTGGGCGACGCTGACATTCAGACTTGCTTCGATGCCATCCCTCACCGAGGCGTGCTGCACGCACTTCAATGTCTCTGTAAAGATGCGCAACTGGTAAACCTGGTCCAGAGTTGGCTGGAAGCCTTGCCCATTGAACATCGCCCTTGTGGCGCCAGTCGCGGCCTACCACAAGGCATGGTGCTATCACCGTTCCTGTGTAACCTCTATCTGCACGCACTTGATCAAAAGCTGGATAGCAAGGGCATTCCCTTCGTCCGCTTTGCCGACGATTTCGTGCTACTGGGCCAGAGCGAAGCCGATGCCGAGCGCGGACTGCGCGTCGCCCGCCGCAAGTTGTGGTGGATGCGCCTAACTCTGCACCCGAACAAAACTCGGGTAGTGCGCTGCTCACCCAAAGTGCGCTTCCTCGGCAAGCGCCTGCCCGACAGTCGACCAAGATTTCAAGTATGAGCCCATTGCTGTGTTCACCTGGGCCGATCAGGAGAGTGATTGTGTTTTCCATCCACCGATGGAAAACACACCAGCCTTTATTAGGCTATTAAGAAAAACCAAACGCAGGCCCAGCGCGCTTGCTACAAACTACGTGCAAGTAGCGGCTGGTGACCCATCTGCAGAATCCATACTGACGATAGGACTCTATCATGAACATCCCGCCTGTCACTGTCACCCCCAGTTCCACATCGACTGAAAAACAAGTTGATACCGGGAGTATTGTGGTCACGGTGGAAGAAACTCCCGACTCGGTGGAGGAAACCATCGGAAACTCGCGAAAGCTTTCCACTTTAAATACTCCTGTGGAAGAAACTCCCGACTCGGTGGAGGAAACCATCACTGTCCAGGCGCCTGCTCGACCTTTAGAAGAGATGCTCAAGGAGATCGAAATGCTGGCTGCCTGGGATCCTCCCTCAGATAAAACCAAAGAACTGGGACACGTCATGGCCGAATGTCGAGCTTACTATCCCGATCAAGAACAGGCTATCGAGCAAAGCAGGCGAAAAGGGCAACAAGCAGGAGATTTATTAAAGCCGTTCTATGATCTTGGCGTGAGCCACGGCAAGGGTAGTCAGGAAGCAGAAACCAAGCTTGCCAAGCTCCAACAAAAACGCCCCGATTTAGTTTGGAAAGCACGTAAAAATTTAGAGAAAGGCGATGCCGTCCGTAGTCGGAATGCTCAAACCCACCAGCGACGCATGCAAGGTCGGTCGGTCAGTACGATCAAACCTCCTGTTCACCCAGCTCAATCGTCGCAAGCCCCGGCGGTTGATCCAATTAAACGCCCCCCGCCGCTCGTCGAACATTCGGCTTTACACCCCAAGGACATTCGGGGGTTAACGCCGAGCCCTCGCTGGAGCCTGTTGATCGACGAAACAGGCTCGAACTTTGACAGCTCAGCGGAAGCCTTGAATCCCGAGGATCGCACTCTGGGCCGTTTAGTTGGACTCCTGCTGCCAGAACAGCATGAACTGGCGCCATTACCGACCGGCTGGCACGCGGTAAACCAAACGATTGATGAGATCGATTGCGTTGTACAAGCGATTCTTGACGCTCCTTCAGTAGGAGTGCTGGGTGTTACCGTGAAACAATTACCGACCACACGAATGGAGCGCTGGGCTCTCGGCGTGTTGCGGTTGATCGATTTAGTCTTGCGGTTGCTACCGCTGGATGGTCCCACCCTTCTCACAGTCCAGGTTGAACAACGCGCAGAGTTTAGCGGTCGCATGGAATGGCGAGCTATCGCCTATAACGCGATCCTGCAGCTATCCCAAGCTTATCCTAAACGGGCGGCTAAAATTGAATGTCGAATTCAGGTTATCACTAAGAGCGGTTCGTCCTTCAACGGCTATGTAGATGCCCTGGCGTTCATCTGGGGCAGCCGTGCGCGGCATTCCCGCGACTGCCTCAAACAAACCTGCCTCGAAGGCGCTTGTTTCTTATCTGGCGACGCCGCCACCATCAGCCGGGCTTGGGAATGGCTGGATCGTGGGATTACTTTAGAAGGCATGGATTGGGCAATGTTGCTGGCGCAACCAGAAGCCAGTCAATTAGGCAGTCTGGCTAACACTATTCTGGAGCGGCTGGGGCAAGCCAGCCGGGAAGATGTAGGAGTCTGGCAGCGCTATCTGAGTTACACCCTCGGTCATCTGGAGAGTAAGGCGATCGATCTGCGCGTGCTAGGGCGACAAGTGGAATGGCTAGAACGTTGGTCGCCGCCAGGTCAGGCGTTGCCACCGCCGGCGCAACTGCTATGGCTGACCGCGAAACTGGCTCGCGTCAACCATCTTGGAGCAACCGAACAGCCGTGGATGAATGAAATGCATCGGCTTAGCGACCGTTTGCTGGAGGAAAATGCCCATCTGGTCTGCCGCGCCGAACTCAACCTGGCAGTCAATGCCACGAATCGGTGTGACTTCACGCTGGCCAGCCAGGTGCTGGGCCGTTGGCGCGAGCTACCCAAGGCAGTGCCAGGTCTGCGCTACTGGGCGCAGGTACAATCCAGCCTAGGACAACATGAGGCTTTTCGCGGTAAAAACGCAGCCGCCGTAGAATTGTTCAACCGGGCATTAGCAGCTTTCGGCCAGTTATCCAACGCCGATGAAGGTCGGCGTGAGGCGCGGCAAACCCAGACTTATCGGGCCATTGCCTTGATGGATGATCCGGTGAGAACCGATATTGAAGTGCGTGAAGCGGTTGAATTAGTTATTGGATCACTGCCAGAAGCCGTAGCGCGACTCGCCGCCTCTGAAGCAGAAGCTGATAAATATCTGCATCACCTTTTGTTGCGCTGGTTGGTGCAACGCCGCGAAGAATCCCAGTGTGCGGCGTACCTTGAACAACGGGCATATTGGCAAGTGGGTGAAGGTCATCCTTGGCCACTGATTCAATTGTACCGAGGCTTGTTGTTGCGCACTGTCGAACCCAACCTCGCACGGGAGTTGGCGCTGCAGGGTTACAACCTAACGCTAGGGCAAGAACAAGGACCACTGGTGCAATTGATCGGCGCCTGTTGCCGCGCCATCACGGTAGCCTGGGGTGAACCGTGGCATGATGCTGATAGCCGCCTTGCTTCCATTGAGCAAGCTTTGCCACTAGCGCAGGAACAGGTAGTGGCAGTGCGACAATTTCTCACCCAGCCCAGCGAGCCGTTGGAACTGTTACGGACAGTACTGCCGTTCAATTTTCATTAATTCCCACCGTATGGCGGCTTTAGCCTGCCCGAAGAGCGCTTGGCCGTGGTAAAATTTACCGCTATTCAGACGTATGCTCTTTCAGTTGGTGGTTTATAGTCATGAGCAATAATTTCCATAACTCTATTTCAGGAAGAGATAGCTCACTGGCATATGACCTATAGTGTGGGTCTTCGGAAGAAAGTCATGGCTTTTATGCACAATGGTGGAGGCTAGGCGGAAGCGGCTCGTCGGTTTGAGATCAGCTTGCGGTGTGTGCGGGACTGGCTTGCTCGAAAAGACTGGCGACCCTGGCAGAAAAGGGCTCCACATCAGCGAAAGCTGGATCTGGAACGGCTGCGAGCGCAGGTTCGCGATCACCCCGGTGCGACCTTGCGGGAACACGCTGTGTACTGCGGGGTAGAAGGGATTGCTTGATCAGATTGCGGGGGACATCGCGCAAGTGGATGGGGATGGCCTTACGACACCCGCGGCGTGTACAACGCCGCCCTGGAGTGCAATGCCACAGTGGCGGTGCCGCCCCGAGAGAATGTCGTGCCGTAGGAAGCCGATCTCCAATTGTTTGGTGAGCGCCTAGCCTCCCGCCTTTTCGAAACCCAGGTCACGCAGGTGTATGTCCGAGTGGCTGCCTTGAATGCCATGACTTACCTCGGCATGCCCGTTCCCGCCCCGGTAGGGGTGACTCTGTCCTGAACAAACCGGAGTCAGAGAAAATATGCCTCTCAATTTATCTATGCACCAACGCCGCCGGAATCTTATCGTCGTCACGGCTGGAGTGCCCGTAGCCACCCAGTTTACGGCAACCGTTCGGGCCACCAGCGCCCTCGCGAAAGCCTGATCGCCGCGCGGCGTGGCCCGGATTTTCTGGCTCCGATGCGGTTCTCCAGCACCACCAACGCCCATTGGGTCAATGATCGGACGCGTCACCTGTTGTGTGAGGAATTGCGTCTTGATCTTCGATAAGGCCGCTTTTCACAAAAAGAAAGACCTAGCGGCCATCGCCCAGGAAAACGGTCATCACCTCCTCTTCTTGCCTCCCTATAGCCCCGATCTTAACCCCATTGAGCACGACTTTGCCAACCTCAAAAAACGCCGTCAGTTCGCACCACCCAACACCCCGCTCGCGGACACCATCAAGTCTTATGGAAATTATTGCCCATGACTACCATATCTATCGACCAATTGATTGAAACACTTATAACACAAATGCGCCCGACCGGTGTATATTGGCTCTGCTCTAACTGGAGGCCGGAAACTGTACCTTGGTATACCTGCGGATTTCCACTCGGCCTTTGTCTTACGCATCAAGATTTAATAAACGCATTAAGATCCGCTTTCGATCAAGATCTTATGTTTGATAATCAAGATCCGATCGAAAAAAGACAGTGGGAGATATGCAGATTAGATTTTTGGGAGCCCGGTGAATATTGGCTTAATCCTCGCTGGATGCCAAGTACTCCAGCTTGGCATACCTGTGGAGTTCCACTCAACTATTGCGCCACACAACAAAATTTTGCCGATAGAGTACAGCACGTGTACGATCGAGGTTATTTATCTGACCCAACTGACTATCGTTATCCAAGGAAATGGTATGCGTTGAGGGTACCTGGCTTATTTACTGAGTGGTAGTGTTCCAGACTTTGTACTGCCTGGGAACACCAGGGCAATCGCGCTATGTGTTTTTCCCAATGTTTATCAATTTCTTGCAAAGCATGAGTGCCGCATCCTGATAAGTTGATATTCAATTAAATCAATTTGTTAGATCGACATAGCGCGATTGCCCTGCTGGGAACACTACGCCGCGTGCCAAGAGGCACTTCCTGGAAGATAATCGGGTCTGATCAGGATACGTGCAAATTTTAGTAATCTCGCTCTCAGGCGGGATTCTTGAGGATCCTGAGCGTCCGTAACGTGAGCGGTGGCGGCAAGTCATCCATATCAAGCAGATAGCGCCCGAAGCGGCGGATATGCTCGCGCATGTACGGGCTCAGCCCTGCGAGAAGCTCTCGACTCAGCTTCCAGCCCTCGGCCTCCATGTCGGCGAGGATACCGGTCAGATCATGGACGTTGTGCAGCATGATGACATTGGCGACCAGGTCCATGTACTTGACCTGCTTCGCCTGCTCTACTGCGGGTAACCTGAAGATACGTGTAAAAAGTTGTCGCAAGGGCAGATCGAACGACAGTGGCTCGGTTCACGCTCATTGGAGCTGAGATCCCGGTCGCCGATCGCACGGGAACGGGAAAATTCCTGTCGAGGCGAATGTCCCTTTGGGTCAGGTGCCATCGTCCGAGATTTGTCAGACTGCTGCGTGGGTGCCCTCCGCAACGTGTTCGAGGTCTGCTCGGGATCGGTGTAATTCCTTATCGCTTCAGTACGCCGCCGGGTTTTGGCGGACACGTTTAACGATATCCCCAACCACACCGCGACCGATTGCCGCGCCGATCTCCTGCTGAATTCCGCGCACGCTTAGATCCGTGGTCTTCGCCAAGTTTTCGATCCTTGCTACAACAAATGCTGACGTTCTCGGTCGTCCCAAGTGCTTTCCTCGCGCCTTCGCCGCCTTCATTCCGGCGGAGACCCGCTCACTGATCAGAGAGGACTCCAGCTCAGCCATGGCGCCGATGAGTGTGAACATGGCCTTGCCCATGGGTGACGTGGTGTCGATCTGATCCTGGATGCTGACGAAGCGGATCCCCAGATGGTCGAACTCCTCCAGTGCCATGAGCAGATGCTGGGTCGAGCGGGCGAAACGGTCAAATTTCCAGACCAAGACACAATCGAATGCATAATTGCGTGCGGCCTGCATCAGTGCATTGAGCTGCGGGCGTCCCTGCTTGGGGTTGTAAGCCGGAACCCCCGAAAATTCCGTCAGCCCAAATCCAGCCCCGCTACGACTGCGTCCAAGTCGATGATTTTCCCGTCGCTGCGGAATGTGTAATGCCCATTCAAGAGAATGTGGCGCCACGCCGCTGGCGAAATCTTCTTGATCATGGCCAGAGCCTTCGCGTTCCCACTCGCCTCGTACCTCGCGAGCAGGCGCGAGAGGATCGCGGAATTGTAGTAGATAATGGCGTTGGCGATCAGGCGCGCACACTGGTTGCTGATCTCGATCTGGATGTCGGTCCGACCGGTCAGCTCTTTCTTGCCGCCGACCTGGGCGATCGCCGAGCGCAGTTGGTGATAGGACTCGATGCGGTTCTGCGAGCGATGCACGTTGCGCTGCAACTGCGGATCGCGCAGATAGCGCAAGGTGTAGATGCTGCGAATGAGCTTGTCGAACTCGAAGAGGGCCCGTCGCGTCGGATTCGGTGCGGTGTAGGTGCAGAGCTTGCGGATCAGCGTGCCTTGGGTCATTTCCTTGAGGCCCAGTGTAGCGACGATCTGGTCGATGTTGGATTTCTCGTCCACGATCGCCTGCAGGTCGATCTGGCCGACGGGACTGATCAGGAATTTCTCGTATCGCGACGGGTCATCGGCGCAGTAGAGCGCTTTCAGTTGTTTCTTCAAATCGGTGAAACGCGGCTCGAAGCGCGGTCCGAACCAGTGCAGGATGGCGAAGTTCGCCTTGTTGATGCTGTGCATATCGCCGGTGATCACGCTCGGCATGATCTCAGAGGTGTTGCGGTACCAGATGTCGAACATGTGGTGGGCCTCCAGCTCGTGTGCGCCGATGAGCCAGCTCTGCAAGGGCACATGGTTGCACAGCAAAGTGTAGGCGACGACGCCCTTGCCGCGGCCAAAGTACTTGCGCGAGTGACGCGCTTTGACGGTCGGGCGCTCGACGCCGAACTTCTGGCCGTCGACCGCGCCGTAGAGTACGCCGAGGTCGAACGAGTAGTGCGGAAAGATCGGTAAATCGGCGATGGCATCGCTGATCCGGTCGTTGGCTGCCTGCAGCGAGGCCTGACGCAGGTACTGTTGGGAAGCCTCCTCCAACACATGATAGGGAATGTCGCTCGTCTTTGCGATCACGAGGTTGCCGTGATTCATCGCCTGGGCCATGATGGCGGCCATCAGGCTGTCCGCGTCGGCGGCCTGCTTGGCGTAACGCGGCTGCAGCGGGGTGAGCGCCGAGAGGAACTGGCATTGGTCGTTAACGAAGCGGAACACGTCGGCCACGTCGCAGAACGCCAGTTGTTCGTAGAAGTGGTCCTGTAGCGCAGCCTCCGGGTTGGCTTTCGGCCGACGCCAGGTCAGCGTTTGGGTCCCGCGGTCATAGTCGAGATGTTTTAGTTTTCCTTGGCTCAGCTCGCGATTAAACGCCAGCCACTGCGTGTGTAGCTCGCTCGTCAGGGTATCGAGCTGGGTGTGAATCGGTTTGCGCAGCCAGGGGATGTCCATCTGGCGGAGCACGTCCGCTTTCTCGTCGAGGGAGACGAGATCGTCAGAGAAGCTGCGGTGCTGCAAGCTGTCATCCAGATAAAGCTCGCCGGACTGGAGGCGTTTTCTGATCTGGCGGTACAGCCAGAACTCGTATCGGTCGGCGTGTAGACCGGTGGGTTCCCCGTCGGCATCGAACGTCAGCAGAAATGACCGCAAACGCTTGGGCAGCGTGGCCTTCGGGCATTCAGCGAGCGGGCGCTGCGATAGGCGTTGCCGTTTGGCGAACACCGCGTTGACCCAGGCAAGTGCCGCGAGCCACGGGTTGTCCGCCCCGACCGCGGAAAAATCCAGCGCACCGTAGAGCGGGCGCAGATGACGGCGAATGCGGCCGGCCAGTCCGTCGACCGCCTCCCAGCGCAGGGCCAGCGTGCTCGCCGGCTTCATGCTGAGGTACTGGCCGGTGATCTGCAGGGCCTCCTTGGGCATGATCTTGAACGCGCGCTGGCGCACCTCACCGAAGGGCGTGGCGTCGTCGACCGACGCGTCGACATAGAGCAACAACAAGCGCCCGACCTGCGAGGTTTCCTGCTGACGGCGTACCTGTTCTGCAAGAAACTGCTTGTTGGCCTGAGCCTTGCTCTCGTCTTCGAGCTGCTGGGTGTGGTAGCCCAGCGCGTCGACGAGATTGTCGGTGAGCTGGCGGTAGCGTTGCCAGACGTAGCAGAGCAGGTACAGGTGGGTCTGCTCGGGTTTGAGGTGACGCAGGTCGTAGGCCGTGTAGAAGTTGGCCAAACTGGCGTAGTAGAGGAGGTTCTGCTGCGAGATCGCGAGTCCGGGTAGCAGCGCCTTGGCCATGCGGTATAACGGTTCCAGCTTGGCGCGTTTTTCCCGCTCCCGTACCATCTGTCGCCAGCCGAAATCCTTGGCGTCCTGTTTGAGGGCAGCCAGTTCAGAGAGGGTATCGTCGCGTTCCAGCAGTTGGGCCAGCGCGGACTGGGTCGGATCATCCAGCACTGCGGTAAGCAGATCGCCCAAGCGCCGGCGTTCGACAGACAGCGCTTCGCTGATCAGATCCTGCAAGGTCGTATAGCCGGGCCGCACGATCTTTTGCTCATTGAGCCAGACAACGAGCTCGGCGACGACAAATCCCGGCGTAACGTCGCGCCGTAGGATCTGCGCGACCTGCTGCCGGAGCTGCGGTAGGAAGTCGGCTGACCAAAGTCGATAGCCGAACAGCTCGACGATCAGGGAGCGCTGGGTATAGTTTTCGTGTTTGGTGATGGCTTTCGGTTCGAACACCTCATGATCGAAGTAGCGGTTCAGAACGAAAGCAACATCATCCTCCGCTTCGCTCCAGGTAAAGCGGAAGAAGGCGTGCTTGGCTTTGAAATAGCCGATTTGCAGGGCACAGCAGATTTGGGCTTGAGGGCTGGAACGGCTCAGGGCCAGCGCCCGCTCGGCTTCGGACAGCGACAGATACTCCAATTGCTGTGCGTGGTCGAAATCGGGCAGGCCGTACAAGGCATCCTGCTCGGCATCCGACAGAAGGGCCAGTCGTTTGCTTTTTTCGGTCATTGTTGCGTCGTTTCGGTGGCGCTCGGCCAGCCGACCCGCGTGAGCGTTTCGATGAGCGTGGTGCGTTTGATGCCGAAGTTGCGGCACACGGCCGCCTTCGACATGCCGCCGTCCAGCGCGGCGATAATGGCATCGAGTTTCTCGCCGACAATGGCGCGGGGGCGCCCGCCGACCCGGCCGCGCCGCTTGGCAGCCGCCAAGCCAGCTACGACGCGTTCCTGGGCCAATGCCCGCTCGTACTGGGCCAACGCACCGAAGACATGAAACAGCAGCTCACCCGAAGCCTTGGTCGTATCCATCCCTTCCGTGAGCGAGCGGAACGCGACCTGTTTGTCCTTCAGTGAATTCACGATGGCGAGCAACTGGGGCAGCGAACGGCCGAGGCGATCGAGCTTCCAAACGACAAGCACGTCGCCGGGGCGGACGAAATCCAACGCCCGGGTCAGCCCGGGTCGGTCACTTCTGGCGCCGGAAGCGTGGTCCTCGAACAGGTTCCGGGCATCGACGCCGGCCGAGAGCAGCGCATCACGCTGCAGGTCGGTGCTCTGGCGGTCGGAGTCCGAGGAGACGCGCATGTAGCCGATCAGCATCAGCGGAAAACCCTAGAATTGCGGTTTCCGTATATTAGCGGATACCGACAGGGTTTTCCGTATGTTTCCAGCAGGCTTGCGTGGGCCATTCGGCGAGTGGCGCTCGGCCTGTCGACAAACAGATGTTTTCCGACATCCATCAAAGCACCGAACGGGATGGGTATCGCAGATATTTGGGCTACAATGTAGCTCAAACTTCCCCAGAGGATCACGCCTTGTCTGAAAACACGGTTGTCCGTGCCCGCATCGACGCGCACATCAAGGAAGAAGCATCGACGGTGCTGGCGGCGCTCGGCCTCACCGTGTCCGATGCGTTCCGCATTCTGCTGACCCGCATCGCCCGCGAGAAGGCGCTGCCGTTCGAGCCATTGGTGCCGAATGAAACCACCATCGCGGCCATGCGCGAGGCCCGCGCCGGTCACCTCAAGGGCTTCGATAGCGTCGAGGAGCTGATGGCCGACTTGCATGCGAAGGATTGAGCGTACCGGCCAGTTCAAGCGCGACTACAAGCGAGAAGCCAAGAGGCACCATACCCTGCTCGATGCGGAACTGATGCCCATCGTGAAAGCCTTGGCCAATGATCTTCCTCTGGAGCCGCATCACCGCGACCACGCGCTGACCGGCGACTGGAAGGATCACCGAGACTGTCACGTCAAGCCCGACTTGGTGTTGATCTACCGCAAGCTCGATGGCGAGGTGTTGCAGCTCGTGCGCCTCGGCTCACATAGCGAGCTGGGTCTATGACCTGGCAGACACGACGGTGATGGAAGGATAGGCATGAGAATGATGCGTTCGGACACCTTGTCGAACGCATCAAGAAACTTGCAGGCTGCCGCCGGAGTTGCAGCGACGGAATTTTCGGGGGTTCCGGCTTACACCCCCTCATAGAGACTTTTCCAGTACACCCCCGTACTTTCCATCACTGCGAGTTCCACACCGAGCGACTTCAACCACTGCGCCAGATCGGCAAGCTCATCGATGAAGGTCGCATATTCGCGGGTGATGTTGCGCAACACCCCCTGCGGATTTTCCTCAATCACAGTACAAACAATGAGAGCTTTGTGAACATCCAAACCAGCACAACATTTGACGAACGGGTCTATCATGATCTGAACCTCCTTAATTTTTCCAATCATAAGAAGGGATCGTGCCTGCCAAACCCGTATCAGCAGGTGGTTGGGATTGCCTGACACACGATTTTTGAAAATCGCTTGCCGGACTCTTTACCGTACGTTCACTGTGCCAGCACAGGAGACTCTCAGGGGTGCGACGCCCACCACCCGAATCAGTTTTGTTGCCGGGGTCTAACCACCAAGGTACGACCGATTACCGCCGAACGGGTTTGAGTGCCCATTTTAACATGGCCTCGTACGCGCTGCGCTCAATGCCATTTTCATCCTCGGGGGTGGCCAATAACGTGGGCATGGACGTTTTGTCGGGATGAACCCAAAAATGCGGGATGCGGGAGGCACACCATTTACGAAGGAATCCTTACGCCTACCCAAGCTCGTCTGGCAGAAACTAACGCAACACAACCGGAAAAACTCGATTCGCTGTTCGTCGCTCCAACCTCCGCAAGCTCTTGAACGCGATAGCCCGGATCGCACTGTCCTCGCCCTTATTGGCTAGGATGCCCTGCAACGTGGTTTGCGCCGCTTCGCCGCCCAGCCGACCTAAAGCCGCTATCGCGCTCGACCGCGCCGCCGCTTCACCATCGGTCGCCATGGCGCGACGGATCAACGCCGCTGCCTCCTGCTGCTCCAGATAAATCGGCAGCGTAGCTTGCCGCTGTTCGGCGCTGGCCAGCAAGCGGCCATCCGCTTTGGGCAGAACCGCCCGCAGAATCGGGCGCAGGGCTGCGCCATCGACGCTCTTGGACCGCTCCAAATGTTGCAGCACAGGCTCGCCACCCAGCCGCGCTAGAGCGGCGCTGGCCGCCGCACGCACCCCCGAGTCGACATCCTCCAAGGCTTGCAGCAGCACGTTGCTGTCTTTGGCATCGCCGCACTCGGCCAGACAACGGATCGCTTCGCGCCGTACCGCAACCGGATGACGAGGATCGGTGAGCGCAGCTCGCGCTGCGGGCGCGACGGCGAGTTGCAATTGACGAGCGGCCCACAGACTGGCCCGCCAGGCGTACGCTTCCACGCCGGCCTGTTCCCACAAATGCCGCTCGTCGGCCTGTCGCCAACCGTTCGTCGCCCGCTCCAGCGCGGTTTGCACCCCTGCCGCTAAATCTCGGTCGCCACTGTTGCCGGCGATCCAGGCCGCTTCGGCGCGCGTCGCGGCCGCGTCGCTGCGTAGCAACTCGCCCAAGGCGTCGTGGGAAAACGCTTGTCGACGGATCAGCCCGCGCCGCAGCCGTTGGCGAACCTGTTGATCCTTGACCACGCCCAACCGTTGCGTGAGGGTGGCGGGGTCGCCTTGCCGAGCCAGGAAACGCGCGGCGGGTTGGCTGATCTCGGCGTATTCGCTGTTCAGAGCCAGCAGGTTGACCTGGGTAGCGTCGGTGGGATAAATCCGCCGCAACGCCTCCAGTCCCGCCTTGCGCAGACCGGCATCGCGCTGGTGTAGCAGCGACTCCAACACCGATTCGGATATGGAATGACCCAATTCGCCCAGTTCGATGGCGGCTCGTTGCCGGGCAGTGCCGTTTTCGTAGGGATCGCTGGCGAGGCGTTCCAGCAGGGC
>ERZ761602.5714-NODE-5714-length-14497-cov-6.227392_pt1 | contig 14497 bp, 14 predicted proteins | sample MGYA00512165_ERZ761602 | MGnify/ENA primary metagenome ERZ761602 (study PRJEB28899, sample SAMN02445085) | bioreactor sludge metagenome | biome: EBPR sludge; isolation source: Thorneside wastewater treatment plant | place: Australia: Brisbane, Thorneside...
TCAAGATCCTTTCAGCGGGCCGGTGTGCGCGAACCCGCGCCGGATTTTGTCGGCGGCCTGCTTGGCCGCGATGGCCACGGTGCCGGTGGGGCGCGTCGTCTTGCCGTCGTCGAGCAGCCCGGTCCCGGACGTGACCGAGGCATGGTCCTCGGCCGCCAGCCGGTCCAGCTCCGGCAGGGCGCGCTTGTCGCCGATGGTGCCCAGGACGCGCGCCAAGCTCCAGCGCACGAACGGGTCCGGCGAGCGCAGCGCCGCCACCAACAGCTCAACGGCGGGCGCGCCGAACTTGGTCAGCGCGAAGGCCGCCTGCTGGCGGATCTCAGAGTGCGTGTCGCGCAAGGCCGCGATCAGCGGGGCCACGGCGCGCAGGTCGCGCATGGCGCCGAGCGCCTGAACGGCGAGCTGGCGCACACGCAGATCGGGCACGGCCAGCGCCTGGATGAGGGCCTCCACGGCGCCCAACTGACCCAAGGCGGCGGCGGCCTGCTGCCGGACGCCCATATCCGGGTCGTCCAACAGGAGTTCGGACAGCGCGGCCACGGCCTGCGGCTCACGGTTCTCGCCCAACAGGCGCGCGGTGCGCGAGCGCACGCTGGCGTCCGGGTCCTGCAGCGTCTTGATCAGGTAGTCGAAGTACTTGTCCCAGGCTTTTTGCTCGTCGAGGGAGCCGGTGCCGCGTTTTTGAGGTTGCATGGTTCTCTCGGGGATGAGATACGCCGACCGTGTGGTCATTATACCTTGGCGCCGCGCCAGGCGGCACAATCCTTGCATCCTGGATGGCCTGAGTTGCGCACCGTCGAGCGTGCTCTATAATCCGATCATGCCCTCGCGCCTAGAAGCCGATATCGTCTATCTCAACCTCGCCGGCGGGCGGCCGCTGCCTGAAGACCCGCCCGGCCTGGCCACCTTTGTGGCCCCGCGCAAGGCGGCCCGGGGCCGCGAACGCGACACCGTGTTCCTGTGCCTGAGCCTGCGGGCGCGGGCGCCGCTGCCGGCTGGCCGCACGGCTGAGCTCAGCGCGGAACTGTTGCAGCTGGCCGCGTCCACGTTCTTCGGCGTCCCCGGCTCCATCACGGCCGCCGCCCGCCAGGCGCTGGCCGCCGTCAACCAGCGCCTGCTGGAAGGCAATCTGCGCGAGGGCGCGCCGGTGCAGGGCGGCCTGATCTGCGCGGCCCTGCGCGGCGACGACTTCTACGCCGTCCAGTGCGGGCCGGGCAGCCTGGTGGCCGCCCACACTACCGCCACGGAACGCTTCCCGGCCACAGCGGGCCGGCCCTTGGGTCTGAGCGACGTCCTCGAGACCCAGTACTTCCACACCAAGGTCGCGGCCGGCGAATACCTGGCGCTCAGCCCGGCCGCCAGCTGGACCGACAGCGCCCTGGCCGGCCTGGGTGAGTTGGTCACCTTAAGCAGCGCGGCCGAACGCCTGAGCCAGGCCGCAGGCGGAGACGTGTTGGCGCTGGTGGCGCGCCTGGAGCCGGAAGGCAGTCTGGCGAACACGCCAGCCTCCCCAGCCGGCGCCGCGCCCAGCGCCTTCGCGCTGCCGTCGCTGGCCGGCGTGGCCGAACGGCTGCGCCGGCCCGCTCGGACCGAGCCTGAACCCAGGCCGGAACCCGCCTCAGCGGAGACGGCCTCCCCAGCCGGCCTGCCTGACCTGGCCGCCGCACCGACCCAGGCCGCGCCCGAGCCCGGCCCGGCGTCGCCTGAGACGCCCGCACCGGCAGCCAGCGAAGCCGCGCCGGCTGAGACCAATTGGCAGGAGTTGCTGCGCCGCACCGAACGCTGGGCCGGCGAAACCGATGTGGCCGCTCCGCCGGAGCCCGCCCCCGCGCCAACCTATCCCGCGCCGGCGCCGGCACCGGCGCTCAGCCAACCCGCCCAGGCCGAGGCCGACGAAATTGAGGCCGGTGAAGCCGCGGACGAGCCGGAGCCGTTTCAGCGCGAGCCGGCGCGCCGCTTCGGGGCCGGCGCCAGCGCAGTCGCTGAGCGCGCCCAGCGCGGGCTGCGCTCCTTTGGGCGCGCCTTCGGCGTGACCCTCACCGAGACCGCGCGCAGCCTGCGCCGGCTGATGGCGCGCGCCCTGCCGGAAGGCACCCTCCAAAAAGAAGGGCTGTTCACGCTGCCAGCCTCGGCCCTGATCGGCATCGCGGTCCTGATGCCGATTCTGATCGTGGCGTTGGCCGGCCTGATTTACATCCAGCGCGGCCAGGCCGAGGAATACGCACAGGCGCTGCAAGAAGCGCAGGTGGAAGTGACCAAGGGCCGCCTGGCGGCCGACCCGGTGGCCGCGCGCCCGAACTGGGAAACGGCCCTGACCTGGCTGGCGCGCGCCGAGCAGCTGCGCCCTGACCAGACCCAGGTGGCCCAGTTGCGTCTGGAAGCCCAGACCAAGCTGGACGAGCTGAATGCCACGACGCGCCTGGACTTCATCCCGCTGGTGCCGGGCGGCCTCGGGCCGGACGCGCGCCTGGAGCAGATCGTGCTGGGCGGGCGCGACGTGTACGCGCTGGACATGGGCCAGAACCGGGTCTGGCGGCTGACACCCAACACCTCCGGCGTCTACAGCGTCGACCCGGATTTCCAGTGTGCCAGCGGCGCCATTGGCCCGGTGACGATCGGCCCGCTGATCGACATCGGCTTTGTGCCCGGCCCGAACGTGCGCGACGGCGACGCCGTGATCGCCCTGGACAGCCTGGGCGCGCTCATGTACTGCACCCCGGGCGAGCCGCCGCTGGGCAGCTACCTGCCCAAACCGGATACCGGCCTGGCTCAGCCGGTGGCCATGGAACTCTTCGGCGACAGCCTGTACGTGCTGGACGTGGGCCGCAACCAGATCTGGCAGTACCCGGGCACGGGCGGCGTCTTCAACCAACCGGCCAGCGGGTACTTCAGCAGCGTCGTGTACGACCTCAAGGACGTCGTCGAGTTCACCATCGCCGGCGGCGACCTGATGCTGCTGCGCAAGGACGGCCGGCTCTCGGTCTGCAGCCGCGCCCAGGCCTTCGACACCGCCACCTGCCTGGAGACGGCGCAGTACACAGACCAGCGCCCGGGCCGCACCGGCGGCGACCGCCTGGCCGACCTGACCGCACCGAGGCGGCTGGTATACGACCAGCCCCCCGAACCGTCGCTGATCGTGCTCAACCCGGAGAACAACGGCCTCTACCAGCTCAGCCTGAAGCTGGTCTTCACGCGCCAGTTCCAGCCGAACCAGGTCTTGGCCACGCCGATCAGCGCGGTCGCCATTGACCCGGCCAAGCGCTTCTTCGTCACCACGCGCGACGGCGTCTACGTGGCGGCCCGGCCGTGAGCGCGGCTCTTGCCACTTCTCCCTGCGCCGACTAGAATCCGCGGCACCCTTCTCGGCTGAGAGACAGATGAGCAATCGCTGGCCCGGCAAGTACGTCATCGCCCTGACGGGCAACATCGGCACCGGCAAGAGCGTGGTGCGCAAGATGCTGGAGCATCTGGGCGCGTTCAGCATCGACGCCGACGCCCTCTCGCACCAGGCCCTGGCCAAAGGCGGGCCCGCGTACGCGGCCGTCGTCAAGACCTTTGGCGAGTGGATTCTGACGCCCGAGGGCGAGGTCAACCGTGCGCGCCTGGGCCGGCTGGTGTTCGCCGACCCGGAGGCGCTGGCGCGGCTGGAGGCCCTCATCCACCCGTTCGTGCGCCAGGCCGTGGACATCCTGATTAAGCGTGCCAAGGCCCCGGTGGCCGTCATCGAAGCCATCAAGATCATCGAGAGCGGCACGGCCCAGGATTGTGACGCGCTGTGGGTGGTGCACGTGCCGGAGGCCGTGCAGGAGCTGCGGCTGGTGGAGAAGCGCAAGCTGAGCGCGGCCGAGGCCCGCCAACGCATCGCGGCCCAGCCGCCGCAGGCCGATAAGCTCAAGGCGGCGACGCTGGTCATCGACAACAGCGGCTCGTTCGAGGACACCTGGACCCAGGTGCAGGCCGCCTTCAACAAGCTCGGCGCCGCCGCGCCGGCGGCACCCGAACCAACCCCGGCCGCGCCCGGCCCGGCCGGCACGCCAACGCTGCGCGTGCGGCGCGGCAAGCCCAGCGATGCCGGCGTGATCGCCGAGTTCATCAAGCAGGCCACCAACGGCCAGCGGGCGCTGACGCGCGGTGACGTGATCGCGGCCTTCGGCGACAAGGCCTACATGGTGGCCGATTACGACGGCAAGCTCGGCGCCCTGGCCGGCTTCAAAGTCGAGAACCTGGTCGCGCGCATCGACGAGGTCTACCTGCGGCCGGGCCTGGCCCTGGAGACCGTGGCCAGCCCGCTCTTCGAGGCGGTGGAGAACGCGTCCAAAGAACTGCAGTGCGAGGCTGCGCTGCTGTTCTTCCCGCTCAGCCTGGCGCCGGCCGCCGCTCAGGCCCTGGCCGGCAACGGCTACGCGCCGCTGGCGCCGGAGAAATTGGGCGTGGACGCCTGGCGCGAGGCGGCCAAGGAGAGCATGCCAGCCGGGACCGGCATGTTGTGGAAGAAACTTCGCGAGGACCGGGTGCTCCGGCCCGTCTGAGATAGGAACCGCGTCATGAGCAAGCTGATCGACTGGGTCAAGAGCCATCCGCGCCTGACCGCCTGGGTTGTGCTGGCGCTGGGCATGAACGCCATCGTCGTCTACGAGGCCCGCGACGTGGGCCTGCAGACCGGCCAATGGGCGGCGCTGGTGGTCGCCACCACGCTGGTGGCCGGGTTGTGCGTGTGGATCATCGGCTGGGAGGACGACGACGAGGACGAGCCAGCCGACGCGCCGAAGTCCTGAGCGCGCGGCGGGGACGTGACACCCCTACGGGGCGGCCGGGCGGCCGCCCCGTTGACGTTAACGGTTAGAGCCGGTGCCCCGCGCTGGCGCCGCGCGGGACACCGCCTCCGCAAAGAAGCGCCCAGGCTGACTCAGCCCGGGCCGGGCTTCTCGGCCAGGCGCGCGATCTCGGGGTCGGCCACCAGGTCACCGCCGCGCACCGTCGCCCCGATGACCACGGCCGCGCTGACCAGCACCAGGTTCTTGATGATGTACTGGCCCTCGAGGGTCGGCGCGATCGGCACGACCGTGAACGTCTCGGCCGGGAAGAAGAAGAGCGGCGTAACCGTGCCCACCATCTGGGCGATCAGCAGCAGCAACGTGGCGCGCATGAACCAGCCCGTGATCAGACCCAGGCCGATCAGGCTCTCCCAGGCCGCCAGGATGAACAGGCTGACGGCGGGCGGGATCAACCCGAAGGTCAACACCTCGATCGTGCGCGTGGCCAGGTCCTGCGCCGGGCTGAGGCCGGGGAAGAACTTGAGCACACCGAACCACAGAAACACGACGCCCAGACTGATGCGCAGGGCCGCCACGCCATAGCGCGCCATCCAGCGCGTGAGCCGGACATCCACCGTCTTAATCCAAGTGACCGCCTGCATCCCAAACTCCTTTCCAGTGAGCGCACCGCCTGGAGGAGAGTCTACCGCCTCCGCCGCGCCGGCAACCATTGATTCGCGCTATCACGCGCACAGGACCGGCTTATGGTTGCCGGGCCGCCGACGCGAACGGGCGCCCAGGCGCTGCCGGCGCGTGGCGCCGGCCCGGGGTTGTTGTACACTCCCATCAGTTGCCCAGACCAGCCAGACGAGGTCCCCGATGCCCAATCTCAACAAGCGTGCCCTGGTGTTATCCGGCGGCGGCGGCCGCGGCGCCTACCATGTGGGCGTCTACAAGTACCTGGAGGAAAGAGGGCTCGAGCCCGACATCATCGTCGGCACCTCGATCGGGGCCGTGAACGGCGCCATGCTGGCGGCCGGCCTGAACGCGGCCGACCTGGAGCGCGAGTGGCGGGGGATGACCTCCGATATGGTCCAGCGCGTGCGCCTCAACCCGCTCGAATACCTGGAGCGCCCGAGCCTGCTGGACAACAGCCCCTGGCGGGAGACGCTGGAGCGCCAGATCAACTTCCACCGCGTCCGGACCAGCGCCAAGACCTTCCTGGTCACCAGCACCGACATCCGCCGCGGCCAGCTGCGCGTCTTCCGCAACCCCGAGCTCACGGTCAAGCACATCCTGGCCTCCTGCAGCATCCCGGTGGTCTATCCGTGGACGGATCTAGACGGGGATTTGCTGTGGGACGGCGCGGTGGTGGCCAACACCCCGCTGCGGCCGGCCATCGACGAGGGCGCCGAAGAGATCTTCGTGGTGCTGCTCTCGCCGGCCGGCGCTCGTGAATTGCCGCCCCCGCCGAACCTGCTGGATGCCGCCGCCCACGCCTTCGACATGGCGCTGCTGGCCTCGTTCGAGGTCGACTTGAAGATGCTCGAGAAGGTCAACCGGCGCGTGCGCGAGGGCCGTGACGCCAGCGGCCATCACGTCGTCAACGTGCGCGTCATCGCGCCGAGCGAGAACATCCCGGCGGCCTGGATCCTGAAGTACGACCCTCAAAACACGGATTATCTGATCAAGCTCGGGTATGAGGATGCCAGGCGGATGGTGGGCCAGTGAAGTCACGTCGCCCTGGATCCGCCCAATGGCCACCGCGCACGACTCTTTGCGGGTAATGGGCCGCGAATTTCAGGGCCCTCCAGCCGCCGCCTGAAATCCCGACTACCAGCGCCCGGAGCAGGTCGAGGCCGTCAAACACCTCGTCGGCCCAATCGGCATTGGCGGGCAGCCGGCGGTTGCCACACCCCGGGATCCCGCGCGTGCTGGCGGTGGTGTGATCGCCCGATTGATATGGCCTTCACTGATGCGCCGGACGGCCGGCCCGCCGCGCACCGGCGGTCAACTCGCTCCGCCAGAGGGTCACGCCGCGCCCCCACCTTCTGTGCCGTCGTGACCTCAGGCTGGAGTGAGCGCCTCCGTCAGCCAGCCCTCGATTTCCGCCGCGCGCGGCACGCGGCCGGCGCAGACGACGCGTTCGTTGATGATCAGGGCCGGCGTGAACAGCACGTTGTAGGCCTGGAGCACCAGCGGATCACGCACATGCTCCAGGCGCGCCTCCAGGCCGGGCTGCCTGCGCCGGGCGTTCTCCACGGCCGCCGTCGCCGCGCGTTCCAGGGCGAAGCAGCGCGGGCAGCCCGGTCCCAACACCTTGACGTGCAGCCTGGCCGGCCTCAGGCCGTGGCCAGCGCATTCGTCAGCCAGGTGGTCACCTCGGCCGGGGTGGGGATGCGGCCGGAGCAGACCACCTGCTCGTTGATCACCAGGCCCGGCGTCGACAGGATCGGGTAGGCCGTGATCTGGGCGTAGTCCGTGACCTTGATGATCTCGGCCTCGATCGCCAGGCCGGCGACGGCTTGCCGGGCGACGGCTTCCACTTTCTTGCAGTTGGCGCAGCCGGAGCCGAGGACTTTGACGGTCAACATGAGGGTTCTCCTTGAGGTGAAATCAGTCGGTTGACGCGGAGTGCGCCAGAGCGTGGCGCGCGTTCCGCCGGTTAAGCAGGTACAGGGCCAAGGCGAGCGCGCCCAGCACGGCGACGAGGTAGCCGCCCAGCCGCCAGGCGCTGGCGCCGTCGACCCAGGCGCCGTAGATGAGGCCGGCCAGCGCGCTGAAGGCGGCCACCCAGCCCACGTAGACCCAGGCCTTCAGCCGGCCGATGATCGTGGCGATGATCAGGATGCTCTGCAGGCTGAGCTCGGGGTCGGCCATCAGGTAAGCCAGCAGCGGGCCGCGATGCATGCCCAAGCTCAGGAACATATTGGCGATGGGCACCTCCACCAGGGTGGGGAAGTACATGAAGACGCCGAAGAGCACGCCGGCCAGGTTGCCCAGCAGCGTGTTGGCGCCGGCCAGGGTCTCAATCCACTCCGGGCGGATGAGGGCGCGCAGGACGCCGACGACGAAGACGCCGACGACGAGCAGGGGGAAGATCTGTTTGACGAAGCGCCAGGACTCCCACAACCATTCTTGCCGAGCATAGGGCTCGATCCGGCGCACGATCACCACCAGGGCCAGCAAACCCAGCGCGACGGCGAAGAAACGGCCGGTGAAGGCCAGGGTCACGCCCTCGGCCTGCGGCTTCACCCCCAGGGCGGCCACCAGCAGGGTCAGGGCGGTCAGGGCCAGCGCCGCGAACGTCCAGTAGTTCAGGCCATCCAGCACGTCCTCCATCCCGCGCCAGGCGGTGACGCCGATCAGGGCCAGCAGGCCGATGAGCAGCGCGCCCTGGGCCGTGATGCCCTCTTCACCCTTGCTCGGATCAAAGGGCGCCAGCTGGAACAGGAACGCCTGAAAACCATCGACGCCGGGCACCGGCACCGTGACCTGGGCATAGGTGTTGGTCAGCACCTCGACCTTGAGCGTGCCCGCGATCAGCAGCGCCACCAGCACCAGCAGGAAGGCCAGGGCCGGCCGGCTCATGGCGCCGCGGCCCGCGAACAGCGCGTCGGTGGCCTGATCATGCGCGGCGTCGGCGCGGCTGAAGATCAGGGCCATGATCAGGCCGATGCCAATGCCGAAGGCCAGGGACAACACCAACCGCGCGGCGGCCAGGTCAGGGCCGATGACGACACCGGTGTAGGCCAGGGCCAGCAGGTTGCCGGCCGGGGCGAAGAACAGGAAGGTGATGGCCGGCCCCAGCCCGGCGCCCTTTTTGTAGATGCCGGCAAAGAGCGGGACGATGGTGCACGAGCACACGGCCAGCACCGAGCCGGCCAGGGCCGCGGCCGGGTAAGAAATGAACTTGGGGGTGTTGCGGCCCAGGAAGCGGGTGACCGTCTCCTTGGGGATCAGGGCCGTCATGGCCCCGGCGATATAGAAGGCCGGCACCAGGCAGAGCAGGACATGGGCGGCCAGGTAGGCGCCCAGGTTGCCGAGGCCGCTTTGGAGCAGGGTGGTGACAAAATCCATTGGGTAAGTCTCCAGTCGCCCGCCGCCGGGCGAGCGCTGTATTCAGGTTTCCGAATGCTGCCCGGCAAAAAAGAGAGTCAGGCGGACGTCAGCTCGGCCACGGGGTGGCACTTCGGGCATGGGCAATCGGCGTGGCGGGCCGCCGGCGCGACGGCTGATTGGCCTGCGGCACTGGCCGCGTCAATCACGCGGAAGATCGCCGGCTCGGCCACGCGGTAGAAGACGTTGGGGCCCTCGCGCCGATCCTGCACCAGGCCGGCCTCGCGCAGGCTCATCAGGTGCTGGGAGATGTAGGCTTGGCGGTAGCCCAACACGGCCTCCAGATGGCAAACGCACTGCTCGCCATCGCGCAGGATGTTCAGGATAGCCAGCCGGGCTGGATGTCCCAAGAGCTTGAAGAGTTGAGCAGGAGTGTTCCCAAGGCCCATATTCAAATACCCGAATGTGACTTTAGCGGCGGATTGGGGCGGGCGTCCCTGCCGGATGTCACTGAGTCACAATGACGTTTGTAGCACTCCCTTTAGCCGCGGTCTCAGGTAATGGGGCTTGAAAACGAACCGGACCATCAGCACAATCCCTTCTGTCGAGGAAACGGAAGGTGCCGATGGACCCGCTCACAGGATTTGCGCAAACCCGGAGTGTCCGGCAACGGGGCCAGTTGGCGAAGGCAATACTGGAAGGGGAATCGCCCCCGGCAGTGCGGATGGGCGGGCTGGGCTGCCTAGCCGAGCCCGGCCTCGCGCGCGCGCAAGATGGCCTGCGCGCGGTCGGCCACTTGCAGCTTGCTGAAGATGTTAGAGACGTAGTTGTGCACCGTCTTCACGCTCAGCGACAACTGCCGGGCGATATCGGCGTTGGGCTGACCCTGGGCCAGCAGTCCGAGAATTTCGCGCTCGCGTTCGGTAAGTGAGGGGAAGGCCTCTTTGGGCACCGTCGGGTGGGGCGCCGCGAAGAAGTCAATGAGGCGGTTGGCGATCGCGGGGCTGAAGATCGCCTCGCCCCGGCTGATCGCCTGTACCGCCCGGGCCATCTCGCCGGCGTCGGTGTCCTTCAAGATGTAACCGCGCGCCCCGGCGCGCAGCGCCGTAAAGACCGATTCGCTGTCGTCGAACAGCGTGACCATCAGGATGCGGATGTGGGGACTGGCACTCAGGATGGCGCGCGTGGCGGCCAGCCCGGTGCCGCCTGGCATCTGCAGATCCATCACGATGACGTCCGGCGCCAGGTCGCCGGCCAGCGCCATGGCCGCCTCGCCGGTGGCCGCCTCACCGACCACTTCCATCTCCGGCAGCGCTTCCAGCATCGCCCGCATCCCCTTGCGGAAGAGCGGGTGGTCGTCGGCGATGAGGACGCGGATTTTATCCATAAGAGGCGTGCGGGACAGCCGGGGCAGACGCATCCCCGGCCGTGTGCGCCAACGGCAGCCGGGCGACCACCCGTGCTCCACCCCCGGCGTTCGGTTCCACCCGGCAGGTCCCGCCCAGTTCCTCCGCCCGCTCGCGCATCGAGCGCAGGCCCACGCTCGGATGCGGGCCGGCCGGCAGGCCCCGGCCGTCGTCGCTGACCTCCAGCCGGACCTCGCCGGCCAAGACGAGGCGGATGGCACAGCGACGGGCATGCGCGTGGCGCACCACGTTGGCCAGCGCCTCCTGCGCAATGCGGTAGGCCGCCACCTCCACCGCCGCCGGCAGGGGCGGGCTGGCCTCGGGCGCGGAAATGCTGACCTGCAGGCCATCGGCCGACGTGCACTGGCCGGCCAGCGCGCGCAGCGCCCCGGCCAAGCCCAGTTCATCCAGGGCCGGCGGGCGCAGGGCATACACCAGGCGCCGGATGTCGGCGATGGCCGCGCGGATCTCATCGCGCAGTTCAACTGCCACCGCCTGGGCGGCGGCCGGATCCTTGGCAATCAGCCCGCGCAGCGTGTCCGCCCGCAGATGCAGGCCCGCGAACTGCGAGCCCAGCCCGTCGTGCAGGTCGCGGCGCAGGCGGCGGCGCTCTTCTTCGCGCGCGGTGACCAGTTGCTCACGCGAGCGCCGCAGATCAGCGGTCAATTGCACGGCGTGGACGGCGGCGCCGGCCTGACGGGCCAGGGCCTCCAGCAGGCGGCGGTCGGCGGCGGAGAAACTCTCACCCGCGCGCGGACCCGCGATCAGGGCGCCGATGGTCTCCGCCTGATAGATCAGCGGCAGGCGCAGAGGGTCGGCGGCGGGCGCGCCATAGGCCGCGATGATCGAGTCCGCGCCAGCGGCCTCCGCCGAGGCGGCGAGCGCGATGGCGGCATAGGGCAGCTTGAGCGTCTGGGCCACCGTCTCGACGATGGTCGGCAGCACGGCCTCGGGCGCGAGCGTCCCCTCCAGCCGCCGGCCGAGGCGGGCCAGCGCCGCATACGGGTCATCCCGCTCGCCGTAGATCAGGCGGTTGACAGCGCGCTGCAACCGGTCCCGCGCCGGCTGGACCACGATCGCCACCAACCCGACCCCCAGTAAAGAGAGGGCCAGACTGCCGCGCGCCTGCAGCAGCACGCCCAGCCCGCCGACGACCAGCAGATACACCCCGACGACGGCGGCGGTCAGGGCCCCGTAAACCAGCGTGCGGTTGATGACGAGATCGATGTCGTAAAGTCGGTGGCGCCGGATGGCGATGGTGACCGACACGGCAATACCCAGGATAAACAAGTCGGTCAGCACGATGCTGAGCTCAGTGGCGTCGGGCTCGCTCAGAAAGAAGGGGGCCAGCGCTGAGGCCAGACCGAAAACCAGGAAAAGCACCAGCGTGGTGTAGACGACCCTCTTCAACTGCTCGCGTTCAACCCCTCTCGACCGGTGGAAACGCAGGCCCACGACCAGCAAGGCGCCCAGCATGGAGAGCCCCAGCAGGACCCCACTCACGTTGATGAGCGGCTCCAGAACGGGGCCGGCGCCCGGAACTCCGGAAGCGTTCACGCCGGGGATACTCCAGGATTCGATAGGGCCGGGATGGAGCGCCACGCCCACGACCGCCCCCATGAGACCAAGCCCGCCGATCCCGACCAGCAGCCGCCAGCGGCGGGTCGGCAAGCGGCCGTCCGGGAAAAAGGGCAGGGCGAAACTGAAAGGCAGGGTGAGGGCCACGATCCAGATCCAGCGGCTGAGCCAGATCAAGGCCTCCGACCAGGGCAGCCAAACCGATTGAGCGAGTGATTGGAAGACCGTGTTGCCAATGGCGACGGCCAGAAGGCCATACAAGACCGCGGTGATGGCGTAGAGCCATCCGATCACGTTCCCAGGATGCCGGGACACGATCAAGCCGCCCAGCAAGGCATACATCACAGTAATGAAAGGGACAAGTGCCTGGTGAGAGATGAGGGGCCGAAGGTTGCCGGTCTGCAGGATGTAGATCAGGCTGAGGGTGGTACCCAGGCTTCCCATGATAATGGCGGCGCCAGCCAGAGCCCAACCCAGCGACCGGACAAAATTTGTCTTGTTCATCGTTCCGATTATACCGGCTCGCTCATAGCGTCTCGGGCCAGATCAATACGGCTCGGGAGTGCCGGGCTCGGGGTCAGGGCGTTTTCCACAACAAGGCGATCCCGATCACCAGCGGCGCGACCTGATGCAGCACCGGGAAATAGATGTCGCGCGGCGTCACCAGGGGGAGCACCACCAGCCAGGCGCTGTTCCAGATGAGGGTGGCCCAGCCGATCCAGGGAGCCACCGCCCCGGCTTGAAGCAGGCCGCCCCCGATGGCGGCCTGAGCCAGGAACGTCAGGACCACATAGACGACGATGACGGGATAAAGGCCCGGCCCGGCCCGCGACAGATTGAGCGCCTCGGCCGCCACCCCGAGAATCCCGGCGAACACACACGCGGTCACCCCCACCCGGGCCAGGATCTGGCCGCCGGTGTTTTGAAGCTGAGCCTCGAACAGCGCGAAGCCGAGGGCGGTGAGGATGATCGCCGCCAGGACGAAGCCCCGTTCCCACGCATAATAAGCGGGCGTGGGCGGCAAGCCGCCGCGCTGGCCGCCGCGGATCCAGAACATCAGCAGGCCGGGAAATTGAACGGTCGTGCCGAGGACGAGGACGAACCCAGCGGCGCGTTCGAGGCTCCAAAAGCGTGGGTCAGCCATCAGTTCTCCTCCGACACTGGCCGGCGCGCAAGAGTCATTCCCATCACCGCGCCGCCCGCCAACGCGGCGCCCAGGTTTCCGAGCGTCATCACTGTCAGCATGGTGAAGCGTTCGGCGGCGCGCGGCGCGCCCACCACCCAGCCGAGCGACTCCATGACCAGATTGACGGCCAGAAAGGCCAGGGCGGCCGTCAGCCCCACGCGCCACAGCAACTGCCAGGCCAGAGCTCGGTCCCTCAACCCAAGGCCGATGCTCCAGGCGCTGACCCCGGCAATCACAAAGGCGGTTGGCACAAACAACACGGTGAAGAGCCGATGAATGGGAAGCCAGGCGCCAACCGCATTTAGGGCCATGGGCTCAACGATCTGCAGGGTTATGCCCAGGCCGATGGCGAGGGGCGCAAAGCCCAGGCCGCCCGCCAGGGCCATCCGCCGCCCCTGGCTGGTTTGGGCGAGGCGGCCCATCAGCACGCCCCACAGCGCACTGCCCAGGAACATCCCCGCCAGCGCCGGAACAGCCGCCACGGCCATGGGAGCCGGGCTCGGGTTGGTGAAGCTGTGTCCCGGCAGCAGGTTGAAGACGAGGTTGCCGGCCGCGATACCGAGCACCAGGCCGCCGACAAGCGCCAGAGCCGTGAAGACTGCGCCCGCCAGGGCCGGAGAAAGGGCGGAAGCGCCTAGCGGCAATTTCCTTGTGGTCATACTTCAGCCTTTGGAAACGATGAGGCGAAACCAGACCTCGCCCAGATTGATCGGCAACGGACGCCAGGCATCGCCGCCATTGGTCGAATGCCAGACCGCGCCGTGGCCGCTGGCCAGATACAGGCCGCCTGACTCAGCCGGGTCGGCCGCCAATAGTGGCAGGCGGTCAAAGGAGGCCGGCAGGCCGCCGCCCAGCGTCTCCCAGGCGCCGCCCCCCACTGAGCGAACCAGCCTAGCCTGTGAGTCTGCGCTGTGGGCTTTGAGGACAGGCGCTACCACTGCATACCAGCGATCTGGCTGCTCCGCGTCCGCGGCCACGTTGATACAGTAGCGCCGGTCCAGGCCCGGCCGGGGCTGCGTCCAGGTCAAGCCCGCGTCTCGGCTCAGAGCCGGCCCGCCGCCATGGGCCTGGTAGGCCCAGGCGCTCTGGCGGGGATGAAAGAACAACTGGTGGCAGTCCCGGCCCGCGCCCTTCCGGTGGTTGCTCCAGGTCCGGCCGCCGTCGGCGCTGCGCACCACCGCCCCCAGTTCGACGCCGGCGAGAACAATATTGGGATCGCCGGGCGAGAGCGCCAGGGCCAGCACGTAGGCCGTGAAGGGGGGCTCGGCCGGGGATCGCCACCACCACCGCCCGCGCACGCGCCGGAAACCTGTCAGCTCCTCCCAGTGCGCGCCCGCGTCGGCGGTGCGATAGATGAGCGGCGGGCTTTTGGTGCCAGCGTAGACCACGCCGGGTTCATGCGGGCTGGCGGCCAGCGCCTTGACGATCACGCCCGCGAGGCCCGCTGGCCGCCAGTTCTGCCCGCCATCCACCGAACTGAACACCCCCTGGCCCTGCGTGCCGGCATAAAGCCG
>ERZ761602.5716-NODE-5716-length-14496-cov-5.138910_pt1 | contig 14496 bp, 11 predicted proteins | sample MGYA00512165_ERZ761602 | MGnify/ENA primary metagenome ERZ761602 (study PRJEB28899, sample SAMN02445085) | bioreactor sludge metagenome | biome: EBPR sludge; isolation source: Thorneside wastewater treatment plant | place: Australia: Brisbane, Thorneside...
CCCCCAAAACACGCGGCTCCGTTGAAGAACGAGGTTCTTCAACGGGCTGCTAGCAGGGCTCCATGATCGTGCTCGTCACGGCCACCGGCACCGACGCCGGCAAGACCACGTTGACGCGGGGCCTCGCCCGCGCGGCACGCCGCCGAGGCATCGACGTGGTGGGCATCAAGCCCTTCGAGACTGGCGTCGCGGGGACGGCGGTCGACGCGGAGGCGCTCGAGCGTGCGGCGGGGGCGGTGTGGCCGGGTCCGTGGTTCCGCGCCGCGTCTCCGGTGGCTCCATGGGCCGCGACCGAGATGGGCGAGGGCGCGGTCGACTGGGACGGCATCGTCGATGCGCTGCGAGCCGCCGGGCGACGGCACGAGCTCGTGCTGGTGGAGGGCGCGGGTGGGGTGCGGGTGCCGATCGACGCCGAGCGCGAGGTTCGCGACTTGGCGCGAGCGCTGGACGCACGCGTGCTGCTCGTCGCCCCCGACGTGCTCGGCGTCCTCTCCTACGTGCTCACGGCGGTCGAGGCGCTCGCGGCGTTCGGCGCCACGCCCGAGGTGGTGCTTCGCGCCGCACCGAGCCCCGACCCCAGCACCGCCACGAACGCGCTGCTCTTGGAGAAGAAGCTGGGTCGACGAATTCATCGTTTCCCGTTCGTGGACGGAGACGACGACGCCATGGCGGATGCGGTCGAGGACGCGGGCTTGCTCGACCTGTGCCTCGATGTATCGTAGTGAATCATTGGTGATACGCTTCGCGCCGGTCGCGGAGAGAACGGTCGACGTCGACGGCGTTCACGTTTTCACCGGAGCGTCACGGCGGCTGGGGTTCCCGCGTTTGACGGTCGAAGCCTCGGATGACAGCCTCGGTCCGATGGGATCGGGGCGGCAGGCTCCGCTCGTGTGAGGCGACTTCGTCGGTGGATCCCTCGTCTGTGGAACGTCGGTGTCCCCCGCGTGGCCGTTTGTTCGGCTGCCCGCACGAGGCGATCGTCGAAGACAGGCCCTCGAAGAACTGGTCCTCGAAGAATTGGGAGATCTCCAGATGAAACGCACTCAATGGCTCATCGTGCTCACGACGCTCGCACTCGGCGTGGTGGGTTGTGGTGACGACGACCGACCCGCGGATTCGGGGATGATGGACGCGGGTCGCGACGCGGGCCGCGATGCCTCGATGACGGATGGTGAGATGCCCGACACGGGCACCGACGGCGGCTTCGAGGACGACGCTGGAGAGGACGCTGGCACCGAGGACGGCGGCACCGAAGACGCGGGCACCGAGGACGGTGGCACCGACGCGGGTGAGGACGCCGGGACGGAGATGGACGGCATCACCGCGGTGCGGGCGGCGACCCCCGGGACGCTGAGCCCCGCGATCGCGATCGACGACGCGATCGTCACGTACGTCCGTCCGATGATCGGTAGCGATCCGGCCGGCTTCTTCGTCCAGTCGGACGCCACGGGCCCCGCGCTCTTCGTCGCGATCGACCCGGCGACCCTGACGCCGGTGCTGGCAGCGGGTGACACGATCGACTTCAGCGTCACGACGACGAGCGTCGTGGGTGGGATGCTCCACGTCACCGCGATCGAATCCCTCACGCGCAGCGCCACCGGCGCGGACCTCATGCCGCTCGTCCAGAACGTCACCGCCGTGACGGACCTCGTGAGCGCGACGGACGACTACGAGAGCGAGTACGTGTTCGCGAACGTGGTGCTCGCGGGCGATGACGGATTCGGCGGCGGTGGCCACCGCTCGTTCCCGGTGGACACGACCGGGATCACGGGCGACGCGAACCTCCAGCTCCGTGTGCCCGACGCCTTCGTCGCCGACCTCGCGCTCGAGGCCGGTTGTGAGGTCGCGGTGGGTCCGGCGCCGCTCTGGCGCTTCGCGAACGCGACCACGAACCGCGCGCAGCTCATGGGCTACCGCGAGAGCGATCTCGTCGTGACCTCGTGCCCGCTGCCCGAGGTGGTCGATGCGGTGGCGACCTCGCCCACGACGGTCGTGGTCTCGTTCTCGCGTCCGCTCGACCCGACGACGGTCGGTGCGGAGGACTTCGCGTTCACGGGTGGCGCGGGCCTCACGGCGAGCGCGGTCGTGGTCTCGGAGGACGGCCGCAGCGTGACCGTCACCGTGGGCGTGATGGTCCCGCGCATGAGCTACACCGTGACGGTCACGGGCGTGGAGGACGCGATCACGGGGGACGGCATCGACACCGCAGCAAACACCGCGACGTTCAACGCGCTCGGCGACGAGGTCGCTCCGAGCGTCGGCGAGGTGATCTTCTCGGAGATCACCTACAACGCGCTCGGCGGTACCGAAGCGAACGCGGAGTGGGTCGAGCTCCACAACACGGCGGCGGTGGCGCGACAGCTCCTCGGCTGCCGCCTCACGGGCGGCGGCGCGGGCGACACGGTGACCTTCACGGACGTCGTGATCGCCGCGGGTGACTACCTCGTCGTCGGCGGTTCGTTGTCGGAGGCTTCTCCGGACGTGACCTGGCCGGCCGCGTTCAGCCTCGGCAACTCGGGCGAGACACTGACCCTGACCTGCGGCGCGACCACGGTGATCGACACCGTGAGCTATGGAGCGGGCGGCGCGTGGCCGACCAGCACGGACGGAGTGAGCATTCAGCTCAGCAACGATCTCCTGAACGCGACCGCGAACGACGCGGGGGGGAGCTGGTGTCTGACCGCCGAGGGCACCACCTACGGGCCGGACACCATGCGGCGCGGTACGCCGGGCGCCGCGAACGCGATGTGCGCTGCGGCGCCGGTCGCGCCCACGGTGGTGAGCGCGACGGCGACGGCGGCAACTACGGTCGTCGTGACCTTCTCCGAAGCGCTCGATGGCGCGACGGTGGCGGTGGGCGACTTCGCGTTCGACATGGGCCTCACCGCCTCGGCGGTGGTGCTCGCGGGCGACGGCCTGAGCGCGACGGTCACCACGAGCGCGCAGACGGCGGGCACGACCTACACGGTCACCGTCACTGGCGTGAGCGACACGATGGGCACCGCGATCGCGGGGATGAACACGGCGACGTTCACGGGCTTCATGCCGGGCGGCATGGGCGTGTTGATCATCAGTGAGTACGTCTTCGGGACCGGCAACAACAAGGCCATCGAGCTGACCAACGTGGGAACCGCGTCGCTGGACCTCTCGAGCTGCGTGCTTCGCCGCTACGCGAATGGCGGCACGACACCTACCGACACGACGTTCGTCGGCACCCTGGCGGCTGGCGCGTCGTGGGTGGTGTGCAACGGGAGCTTCGTGAACACCGGCGGCGAGCGCGACATGTTCTGCGACCAGACGTCGGGCGCGATCACTCACAACGGAGACGACGGCTACACGGTGGAGTGTTCCGGATCGGTCGTTGACGCCTTCGGGAAGCTCGGTGAGGACCCCGCGACCGGTTCGTGGCCGACGGTGGCCGTCAACCCCACCCCGACGGTGACGACGGCTCAAGGTGTGCTTCGACGCGCGTGCTCGGTGACCGCAGGCGACACGAACTTCATGGACGACTTCGACCCCAACCCTGAATGGACCAGTCCCGGCGGACCTGCGAACACCTTCGACGGGCTCGGCGTGCACTGCCCCTGATCACACGACTCGATGAGCGATGAGAGCCGGCTCGCAAAGGCCGGCTCTTTCGCTTCCGTCCGGCGGCGCTCACACCCCGCGGCGGTCGCCCCAGAGCAGCACGTGCAGCCGCGTTCCGAGGCGGAAGCCTTCGTGGGTGCAGACGTCGGCGAGCCAGCGGCCGCGTTCGGCGAGCTGGGCCGTGGTGGTGCCTTCGGGCATGAGCCAGGTGCGCTCGCGGGGAACGGCGTGGTGATCGAGGAGGGCGCGGGCTTCGTCGAGGTCGGTCTCGTCCGCGATCACGAGCTTGAAGAAGGCGCGCGGATGGGCGGCGAAGCGCGCGAGGACGTCGTCGCGGCGACGCTTCTCGAGCGGGTTGCCGCTCGAGGCGAGCTTGGGCGAGACGTTCCATTGATCGATGCGCGCGAGGAGCGTTTCGGTGGGCGCGATCGTGCCCGCCGTCTCGATCTCGACACGGTGGGGGAGGGTGGCGAGCAGAGCCGCGATCGCTTCGGATTGGAGCAGCGGTTCTCCGCCCGTGACCACGAGATTGCGGGGAGAACGGGCCCTCAAGTCCACCCCGAGCTCGTCGAGCGCGTGGGACGTGAGCTCCTTGGAGAGATCGAAGCGCGAGGCGTCCCAGGTGTAGGCGGTATCACACCAACTGCAGGCGAGGTTGCAGAAGCCGAGGCGCAGGAAGGTGCTCGGCACACCGACCGACGGGCCCTCGCCCTGGACGCTGTCGAAGACCTCGCTGACCACGAGGCGGTCGGGGACGATGCGCAGCTTCACCGCTGGAGCATGGGCGGCGGTTCGTCGAAGTGCACTCGTTTGGAGCCGTAACGTTCGGAGCGCCGCGACGTCGGGCGGCGGCTCCAAACGCGTCGTTCCACCTCGAAGGTCGGCGCGGGGCCGCGGTATCGTTCGTTCGTGCCGGAGCTTCCCGACGTCGAGCTCTACGTGGACGCGCTTCGGCGACGGCTCGTGCCGCGCGACGCGGCAGACGCGATCGACGGGGACGCGCGCCCCGCGGTGCTCGAGCGGGTGCGACTCGCGAGCCCGTTCCTGCTTCGGACGGTGATGCCGCCGCTCTCGGTCACCCACGGCCGCACGGTCACGAGCGTGCGTCGACTCGGCAAGCGGGTGGTGATCGGGCTCGGGCTCCTCGACGGCGCGCCGCTCTACCTCGTGATGCACCTGATGATCGCGGGGCGGCTTCAATGGAAGAAGAAGGACGCGCCGGTGCCGGGGCGCATCGGGCTCGCGATGTTCGACTTTTCGATCGAGTCGGCGGGATCAGCCGCCGGCGTGTCCACCAAGTCGGCGGGGTCAGCCGCCGACGTGTCCACCAAGTCGGCGGGGTCAGGCGCCGGAGTCGGTCGCGGCTCGCTCGCGTTCACGGAGGCGAGCAAGAAGAAGCGCGCGAAGCTCCACGTGGTGCACGGCGACGAGGCGCTCGACGAGCACGACCCGGGCGGCGCGGAGCCGCTGTCGATCGACGTGCCGACTTTCGCGGCGCTGCTGCGCGCGGAGAATCACACGATCAAACGCACGCTCACCGATCCCCGTGTGCTCTCCGGGATCGGCAACGCGTATTCGGACGAGATCCTCTTCGCCGCGAAGCTGCCCCCGCACCGCTGGACCTCGAAGCTCACCGACGAGGAGATCGCGCGGCTGCACACCGCGATGCAGTCGACGCTCGTGGCGTGGCGCGATCGTTTGATCGCGGAGACGGGCGACGGCTGGCCGGAGAAGGTGACGGCGTTCCGGCCGGAGATGGCCGTGCACGGGAAGTACGGGCAGCCGTGCCCGACGTGTGGGAGCCCGGTGCAGCGCATCGCGTACGCGGACCACGAGACGAACTACTGCGCGACCTGTCAGAACGAGGGGCAGCTCCTCGCGGACCGAGGGCTCTCGCGGCTGCTCAAAGGCGATTGGCCGAAGACGCTCGATCAGCTCGAGGAGCTCAAGCGTGAGCGGCGACGGTGACGCGACGAACGACGAGCGCCCGTCACGACGTCCAGCGTGGCGTGTCGAATTGAAGCGTAATCGTGCGAGGCGAAGGGGACGGAGTCCGCGAAGCTGCACGATTCCGCGAAACTATCGGGCCGCGCGAGAGCGCGGAGCCGATGAAGTGAAGCGTAATCGTGCGAGGCGAAGCGGACGGAGTCCGCGAAGCGGCACGATTCCGCGAAACTATCGGGCGGCGCGAGAGCGCGGAGCCGATGAAGTGAAGTAGGATGCGGCCCGTGAGCGAGGCGGACGACGCGTCCGAAGAACCGAGGACTCTGGACGACGACGACGACCCCTGGGCGCCCGAGCCCACGGAGGTCGTCGACCCGTTCTCGCCGGGGTTCTTCTTCGGCGATCGTTTCCGCATCGACGCGCCGCTCGGCGCAGGCGCGATGGGCGCCGTCTACCGCGCGACCGATCTCCGCACCCAGCAGCCGGTCGCGCTCAAGGTGCTCCTGCGCGACAAGCACGACGGCGAGGGGCGCCAGCGTTTCGCGCGTGAGGCTCAGATCCTGAGTGAGATGGATCATCCAGGCGTCGTGGGAATCCGCGGCTTCGGGCACGCGAAGAACATCCCGTGGCTCGCGATGGAGCTCGTGGAGGGAGAGACCCTCGGGCAACGGATCCGTCGCGCGGGCAAGCTCGAGCCCGGGGTGCTCGCACCCATTCTGCGCGATCTCTGCGCCGCCCTCGGCGTCGCGCACACCGCGGGGATCGTGCACCGCGATCTGAAGCCCGAGCACGTTCTGCTGCCGAAGGACCGCACGGATCGGAGCCTCGTGCGGCTGATCGACTTCGGGCTCTCGCGCGCCGCCACGAGCGGGAAGCTCACGCGCACCGGGACCGTGCTCGGCACGCCGCGCTACATGGCGCCCGAGCAGATCTCGTCGGCCGCGAACGCCTCCGTGCGCTCGGACGTGTACGCGCTCGGAGTGATCATCTACGAAGCGCTCACCGGCGACAGTCCGTTCTCCGCGTCCGACCAAGGGCAGCTCCTCGGCGCGATCCTGCAAGGTCGCATCGAGCCGCTCGAGACCTACCGACCGGACCTGCCCCACGAGCTCGGCGACGTGATCCGCTGCGCGATGGCCACGAACCCGGCCGATCGCTACGGCACGCCGCGCGAGCTCTACGAAGCGTTCGTGGCCGCGAGCGGCACGGCGGGGGCGCCTCGCTTCTCGACGCCCGCGCCTCCACCGCCGGCCAGCTTCACGCCCGCGAAGCCCCGCCCCGCGAAAGCCCCTGCGCCCGGTGCGCTGACGCCGTCCGCGGGGGCGTTCACCCCGAGCGGGTTCGCGAGCGGACCCGCGACGCCGGGGCGCGTGCTCGCGTTCGCGCTCCTCGGGATCGGGGTGCTCCTCCTCGGGGCCGTCGTCGGCTATCTGATCTCGCGATGACGCCCCGGGGCCGAGCGTCGGTGTCGAAGCGGAGCGCGAGGTCGCACGTCGCGTGGAGCCTACGCTCGCCCGCGATCGCTCGTGGTCGCGCGAAGGTGTCGCGTGCGAGGGCAGACGTGTCGCTCGTGATGCGCTCGTTGCTCGGAGGGGAGCGCTGATGGCGACCGGGCGGATGACGCTCGAGCAGCTCGTCGCGCAGCTCGACCTCGCGCGCGTGGATCAGAACGTCGCCCTCGACGCGACGCTCAAGCCGACCCTCGCGCCGCGTCTGCGTCGCACCGCGCCGCCGCCGACGCTCGAGATGGACGTGGACGAGCCGAAGAGCCTGCCGCCGCCGCCGGAGGACGAACGCACGAGCGAAGGGCTGCGGATCCGGGGCCCCCTCGCGGAAGGTGGGATGGGGCGGATCGATCTCGCGGAGCAGATCCGGCTCCGGCGCGACGTGGCGCTCAAGACGCTGCGCGACGAGTTCCTCGAGCCGGCGTTCGCGGAGCGGCTGCTGCGCGAGGGGCGCATCCTCGGCCTGGTCGAACATCCGAACGTGGTGCCGCTCTACGGCCTGTGGACGGATGAGCGAAACGCGCCCGTCCTGGTGATGAAGCGCATCGAGGGGGTGCCCTGGCGTCAATTGATGAAGAACCCGAGTCACCCGGCCTTTCCGAGTGACGCCGACGATCGACTCGCCTGGCATCTGCAGGTGTTGATGCGCGTCTGTGATGCGGTTCATTACGCGCACTCCAAGGGCATTCTTCACCTCGATCTCAAACCCGACAACGTGATGGTCGGGGCCTTCCGTGAAATCTACCTCGTCGACTGGGGTGTCGCGGTCTGTACCGACCCGAAGTATCGCGGTTGGCTGCCGATGGCGGACGAGGTTCAAGAGGTGCTCGGGACGCCGGCGTACCTCGCGCCCGAGATGGTGGACGTCGCACGCCGCGCGCTCTCGCCGCGCACCGACGTGTACCTGCTCGGCGCCACGCTCCACGAGATCCTCGTGGGGCGGCCGCCGAACCGCGGCGACTCGCTGCAGGCGATGCTCTACGCGGCGTACGACGCGGTGATCCCCGTGTTGCCGGCGAGCGTGCCGCCGGAGCTCGCGAGCATCTGCCGCAAAGCGATGGCGCCCGATCCCGCGGACCGTTACCCGAGCGCCGAGGCCCTGCGCGAGGCGCTGCGTCAGTTCCTGCGTCATCGGAGCGCGGCGTCGCTCGCGCAGGAGGCGTCGCGCGCCTTGCGAGAGCTGCGGCAGCTCGTGGCGGAGACCACGGGGCAGGCGGTGCTCACCGGGCAGCATCGGATCCCGGACACCAGCGACGACCGAAACGCCCGTACGCAGCGAGTGTTCGGGCGGTGTCGCTTCGGGTTCTCGGAGTCACTTCGCCAATGGCCGGACAACACCGAGGCCGCGGAGGGGCTGCGCGAGGCGCTGCTGCTGATGGCCAAGTACCACCTGCGGCGTGGCGAGGCGGCGAGCGCGGAGACGCTGCTGCAGGAGCTCGCACATCCCTCGATGGCGGACTCGACCGGCGACGGCCTCGTGGACGAGAGCGACGAGCTGATCGCGCTGCGCACCGAGGCGCTGCGTCAACGCCAGGAGGCGGCGCGGCTCGAGCGGCTCGGGCTCGAGCTGCGGCGCGATCCGGGGCGCAAAGCGCGCGGGAAGATCCTGCTCTTCGGGGCGATCTTCGTCGCGCTGCCGGTGTTCGGCGCGTGGGGCCTCGGCAAAGCGGGGATGTACGAGTATGCGTGGTGGCACACGCTGATCTACGACGTGCTCCTCGCGTTCTTCTTCGGGCTCGGTAGCCTGTTTCAACCCAAGACCGTCAAGAGCTCCGCGCGGGCGCGCAGCATGGCGATGAGCTTGGTGTTCATGGCCCTGCTCGCGACGCTCTTGCGAATGCTCTCGCTCGCGATGGGCCTCTGGGATCTGCGGAGCACCGCGATCGAGCTCTTCTTCTTCGGGAGCGGCAGCGTGCTGGCAGGCTTGCTCGCGGATCGGCGTTTCTACCTCGCGGTGCCCGGTCTGTTCCTCGGCGCGATCCTGGTCACGCTCTTCCCGAAAGAAGCCCAGCTCTGGATCGCGCTCGGCTCCGTGCTCGGCGCGGGACCGCTCGCGTGGAGCTGGATCCGCAGCGGCTGACGGCACCTCGAGACGACGGGCATCGAGCGCTCGGGACGAAGCACAGCCGCGTCGCGGTCGAAGGCGCTCGAGCACCTCCGACGTCGCGCCGCTCGAGCACCTCCGACGCCGCGCCGCTCGATCGCGACGGCTCAAGCCTCCGCCTGATCCCAACGCTCGAGCATCCGGTAGAGCGTGCGGCGGTCGACGCCGAGCACCTTCGCGGCCGCGGTCTTGTTGCCTTCGACCACCTCGAGCACCTGATGCACGTAGCGGCGCTCGAGGGTCGCGAGGGTCGGCATCTCCGAGGGGTGACGCGCGTCGAGGGCGATGTTCGAGGAGCGCGCGCGGCGCACCTTCTCCGGGAGATCGTCCACCGTGATTCGATCGAAACGCGCGAGCGCGACCGCGCGCTCGATGCAGTTCTGCAGCTCACGCACGTTGCCCGGCCAGTCGTGCTCGAGCAGGCGCTCCGCCGCCGCGTCGTCGAGGTCACCGACCTCGCGTCCGGTGCGCTCGGCCGCGCGCTTGAGGAAGAAGCGCGCGAGCAGGAGCACGTCGTGGCCTCGCTTGCGCAGCGGAGGCAGCGCGATGTTCACGACGTTGACGCGGTAGAAGAGATCCTCGCGGAAGGTGCCGCGCTCGACCTCTTGCTCGAGGTCGCGGTTGGTCGCGGCGACCAGGCGCGTGTCGAAGCTCCGCTCGCGGCTCGCGCCGATCGGGCGCACCACGCGCTCCTGCAGCGCGCGCAGGAGCTTCGGCTGCATGTCGAGCCCGAGCTCGCCGATCTCGTCGAGGAAGAGCGTGCCGCCGCTCGCCTCCAAGAAGAGGCCGTCGCGATCGGCGCGGGCGTCCGTGAAGGCGCCGCGCACGTGGCCGAAGAGCTCGCTCTCGAGGAGGTTCGAGGGCATGGCCGCGCAGTTCACCGCGACGCAGCGACCGGTGCGGCCGCTGCGGGCGTGGAGCGCGCGGGCGACGAGCTCCTTGCCGGTGCCGGACTCGCCCGTGATCAACACCGTGGTGTCACCGGGGCCCACGCGATCGATGAGCTCGAAGACACGACGCATCGCAGGGCTCCGGCCGACGATGCCGAAGTCGTCGCCGACGTCGAGCCCGCCGACCTCGTGACGGAGGCGGCGCACCTCGTCGGTCAGCGCGCGGTGTTGGAGGGCCCGGCGCACCCCGGCGAGGAGCGCGGCGGGGTCGAGCGGCTTCACGAGGAAGTCGTACGCGCCCGCGCGGAGGGCACCGACCGCCGCTTCGATGGAGCCGTAGCCGGTCATCACGATCACGGGCACGTCGGGGCGGGCTTCGGCGACCCGGCGACACAGCTCGAGCCCGTCGTCCGCGCCGAGGCGCAGATCGGCGATTACGAGATCGAGGGGTTCGAGCTCTTTCACGAGCCGGAGCGCAGGCTCGAGCGCGGAGGCCTCGACGGTCTCGTGCCCCGCCTTGGTGAGGGTGAGGGCGAGCAGCTCGCGGGCATCGGTTTCGTCGTCGACGATGAGGATTCGAGACACGGGCAACCTCCGGGTAGGACCCAGCGACTCCTTCAGCGACGTTCGTGCCAGCCACGAGCCATGGAAATTGTTGGCAAATTCGCCATAGGACCGCAGAGGATCGTGGCATTGCGTCACGAGCGAGGCGATCTGCCACGTCCGCGCTTGGGGGTTCAAGCGAGCAGCGAACGCAGGAGCTCCACGAGCCGCGCAGGGTCGAGTGGCTTCGCGAGCTGGGCGTCAAAGCCAGCGGCGAGGCTCGCGTCGCGCTCTCGCACCCCGACGAACGCGGTCACGGCGATGGCAGGAAGGCGGGGGAGCCCGGTCTCGGCTTCGTGACGGCGGAGGCGGGCGACCAAGGTGCGGCCGTCCTCGAAGGGCATGCCGATGTCGGAGACGAGCGCGTGGGGGCGGCGACGGGCGAGCGCCTCCTCGGCTTCGCGCACCGAGCCGGCCGTGCGCACGCGGGCCCCCGCGCGTTCGAGGTAGCGCGCGAGCAACCAGCGCGCGTCGTCGTCGTCGTCGACCACCAAGAGCTCGACGTCTTGGAGGCCACGCAGCGGCGCGGTCGGACGACGGGTGGCTTCGGACGAAGCACGTCGCCGCGCGCCCTCGAGGGTGAGGGCGATGTGACGGGCGGTGGGGGTGTCGGAGCAGGGCTCGCTCGCAAAGAGTTGGCGGTCGGCTCGCTCGACGAGGGTGTCGGGGCCTTGGTCGAGCACGTGAGACGACACGTCGAGATCACGCGAGGCCTCGGCGCCCGCTGCGGCGACGTGCTCGGCGTCGCCCGAACCGTGGACGCTAGAAGCGTCGCGCGAGTCGGAGTCTTGCGACGCCGCGCTCGACGCCTCGCGTGCGCCTTCGACGACGGGGTCTCGCGGAAGCTCGACCCCTGGTTGCGAGTGGAGAGGCTCGTCCCTTCGCGCCACGGGCTCGCGTGGCCGCGCCGCCTCGGCGGACGTGACGCTCGAGGCGGCTTCGGGCTCACGCGACACGATCTCCGCACGAGGGGGCGCGCGTCCGATTCCGTCGCGATCGCTCACCGTCAGGGGGCCTTCGGGAGACGGCCGAACAGGAGCGAGGCGATCGCGAGCACGAGGAAGCCCACGAACAAGATCTTCGCGAACCACGCCGCGGTGCCGGCGAGGGCGCCGAAACCGAAGAACGCAGCGAGGAGGGCGACGAGGAAGAAGGCGATGGACCAGCGGAGCATGGGAGTTTTCCTTTCCGTGCGGCTCGTCGAGCCACGGAGGAGCGCATTGCAGCGCGCGGGCCAAATGCGCGGCTCTCGCGAATTGCCCACGAAAGACGAGCGATTCGCGCGCGTGTCCAGGTCCCGAGGCCTCGCGGCGGGGAAGCGTGGCGAGGCTCTGCGCTACGACCGAGGCGAGACGCCACGCGTGTCGCTCACGGCGTCACGCGCGCACGCGCTCGACCCTCTCATTCGCGCGCGCCGCGTCGTCCTGCGTGTACTACCGTGCCGCGTTCATGCCGACCGAGAAGGCGAGACGGAGGCGCACGCTCGGGTACTCGCTCGGGATCGCGGCCGCGTGGGTGCTCGCCGCGATCGGCTATCTCGCGGCGGCGACGCTCGTGGCGGACGTCGAAGCGGCGGAGAACGCACGCGAGGTGCACGCGGCGGTCGAAGCGACGCGCTCGAACCTGCGCGAGGCGGAGAGCAGCGTGCGCGGCTACCTGCTCACGCACGACGAGGCGCACCTCCGGCTCTACGAGGAGGCGGTCGCGGACTTCGACGTCACCTTCGGCACGCTCGCGGCGGCGGTCGGGGGTGAGCGGGCCCAAGAGACGCGCGTGGCGGAGCTGAAGGGCGTCGCGCACGAGCGCCTGGCGCTGCTCGCGGAGGTCCTCGAGATCGACCGCACCCAGGGCGTCGAAGGCACGCACGAGCTCGTGCGCTCGGGGCGCGGGCGAGCGCTCATGGCCGACGTGATGGATCGACTCCGCACGATCGAAGGCGACGACCTCGCGCGTCTACGCGAGGCGCACGAGGCCTCTGCGCGTGGGCACCTGCAGCTCGTCGTTGCGCTGGTGGGGCAAGCGATCTTCGTGTCCTTCTTGCTCGTCTGGCTCCAGCGCCGCGCGCGCCGCGAGCTCGAGGCCGCGGCGACCTTCTCGGCGCGGCTCGAGCGCGAGGTCGCGGCGCGCACCGAAGAGCTGCGGGCCGAGGTCGCGGCGCGACGTGCGCGCGAAGAAGAGCTCGAAGCGCTGACGAAAGAGCTCGAACGCAGCAACCGCGAGCTCAACGACTTCGCGTTCATCGCGTCGCACGATCTGCAAGAGCCGCTGCGAAAGATCCGTGCCTTCGGGGATCGCATCGTCTCCGACCACGCGGGCTCGCTCGACGACGAGGGCCGCGACTTCCTCGGGCGCATGCAGGCCGCGGCGGAGCGCATGTCGCGGCTCATCGCGGACCTGCTCGCGTTCTCGCGCGTGCACCGGCACGGGCAGCCCTTCACGCAGGTCGCGCTCGGCGAGGTGCTCCGCGACGTGGCGATCGACCTCGAGCAGCGCGCGAGCGACACGAAGGGGCGCCTCGTGGTGCCGGACGATCTGCCGACGGTCGAAGCCGATCCGATGCAGATGCGGCAGCTCTTTCAGAACCTGCTCGGCAACGCGCTCAAGTTCCACCCGGACGATCGTGGCAACACCGTGGAGGTGCGCGCCCAGCGTGACGGGGACGTGTGGCGCTTCGAGATCGTGGACGACGGCATCGGCTTCGATCCGAAGTATCGCGACAAGATCTTCGGGCCGTTCCAGCGCCTGCACGGGCGCGGCGTGTACGACGGCACCGGGATCGGTCTGGCGATCTGCCGTCGCATCGTGGAGCGACACCACGGCACGCTCGACGTGCAGAGCGCGGTCGGGGAAGGTACGACCTTCGTGCTGACGTTGCCGCACGAGCAACCGAACGAGAGCGCGGAGCGCGAGAGCGCGAGAGACGCGAGAGACTCTGCGAGAGATTCTGCGAGAGATTCTGCGACGCGAGAGGAGCCGACATGAAGGCGCGAGCGATGAAGATCCTCATGGCGGACGACGACGCGGACGACCGCATGCTCGCCCGAGACGCGCTCCGAAAGAGCCGCGTGATCAACGAGCTGGTGTGCGTCGAGGACGGCGAGCAGCTCCTCGCGTACCTGCGTCGAGAGCCGCCCTTCGAAGACGCGGAGCGGCCGGGCTTCATCCTGCTCGACCTCAACATGCCGAAGAAGGACGGGCGTGAAGCGCTCGAAGAGATCAAGGCCGATCCTTCGTTGCGGCGCATCCCGATCGTGGTCCTCACGACCTCGAAGGCCGAAGAAGACCTCTTGCGCAGCTACGATCTCGGCGCCGCGTCGTTCATCACGAAGCCCGTGACCTTCGAAGGCCTCGTGGAGCTGATGCAGACGCTCGGGCGCTATTGGATCGAGCTCGTGGAGCTGCCCGAGACATGATGAGCCGCGCGCTGCGCGTCCTCCTCGTGGAGGACGACGACGACGACTTCGTGCTCTTCGGCGCGATGGCGCGCTCGCTGCCGGGTTGGACGCTCGAACGTGTCGCGACCGGGGACGCGGCGCTCGCCCGGCTCGGCCACGCGGCCGACGCCGAGGCGCCCTTCGACGCGTGTCTGCTCGATCTGCGCCTCGACGCGGACGACGGCCTCGACGTGCTCTGTCGCGCGCGGCGCGCGGGCTACGCGGGTCCGGTGATCGTGCTGACCGGAGCGCGCGAGCGCGAGGTGGTGGCGCGTGCGCTCGAAGCGGGTGCGGCGGACTTCCTCGTGAAGGGCGCGTTTCGTGCGGACGACCTCGAGCGCGCGGTGCGCTTCGCGGTGGCGCAACATCGGCTCGCGCTCGCGCAGGTCGCCGCGGGCCAGGCCCTGCATCATGCGCCCCGCATCGCC
>ERZ761602.5717-NODE-5717-length-14495-cov-13.379086_pt1 | contig 14495 bp, 12 predicted proteins | sample MGYA00512165_ERZ761602 | MGnify/ENA primary metagenome ERZ761602 (study PRJEB28899, sample SAMN02445085) | bioreactor sludge metagenome | biome: EBPR sludge; isolation source: Thorneside wastewater treatment plant | place: Australia: Brisbane, Thorneside...
GGTTCCTGCAAGGCTTGATATCGCCTCCCTTCATCCAATTACCGACATGAGCGACTCACGTTTCCCGGCGGGCTATTGATTGGCGATACCGCCGGTTTTTTGAACGTGTCCAAGATCAAAGGTATTCACACAGCGATGAAATCGGGCATGGTGGCGGCAGAGAGCGTATTTGATGCGCTCGGCGCGGCAGAGCCTGCTCTTGAAATCGGCGCGTACCCCGGCCGGCTCAAGCAATCCTGGCTGTGGGACGAACTTTCTCAGGTGCGCAATATCCGCCCCAGCTTCCGTTGGGGACTGTTCGGGGGCATTCTTTACTCGGCCCTCGACACCTATCTCTTACGCGGCCGCGCGCCTTGGACCTTGCACCATCACGAGGACCACAAGGCGCTCAAACCGGCGCGCGCCTATACCCCGATCGAATATCCCAAGCCTGATGGTAAGATCAGTTTTGACAAGTTGTCTTCCGTGTTCATTTCCAACACCAATCACGAAGAGAACCAGCCCTGCCATCTCACGCTGCGAGACCCTAATGTGGCGGTCACGGTTAATCTGGCCGAGTACGCCGGCCCGGAACAACGCTACTGTCCGGCGGGGGTGTATGAGTTTGTCGAGGAAGGGGGTCCGTCACGGCTGCAAATCAACGCTCAGAACTGCGTGCATTGCAAAACCTGCGATATCAAAGATCCGGCCCAGAATATCAACTGGATCGTTCCCGAAGGCGGCGGCGGACCGAATTATCCGAATATGTAGGCGGGCCGGGCCGTTTTTACGGTACTGATTTGATGGGATGGATCACTTTGGTATACGGCTGTGTAATATCTTCCACATGCCAGTTTGCCCAAATCCGGCCACTCTCGTCCGGCTCTAAGGCCAACCAGTTGCGGGTACCGATGAAGTGAGTACGTGTGCCCGGAAACGGCGTCATTTCAGAGGTGATGTCACGGTCGTCCACGTACTGCTTATCCATGACGCTTTCCAGGAAAAACAGCATGACCCCTGGCGGTGCGGGGTGAACGATGCCGGACGAGGTCAGTTGCGAGATGACTTGGGCAGAACGATCCGCCGCATTATTGCGATTGCTGGTGATGATGCCGACCGCCCCCACATGCACATCGCCGGAAAGCAGCGTGACCCGGCATTGCTGGGCTTGGCTTAAGGCAAGCAACCGATGGATGAAACGCAAGCGTTCCTGCTTGTGTGCTGGACTGTTCCAGTGATCCCGGAGATCGTCTTCTAATGCTTGCTGGCCAGGGAAAATGGAAAGCATCTGCTCAATGATCGAAAAATCCGGGTGTACCACGGGTATGCTGGATAGAATCAGGAGATGGCGAGGCCGGCCGGCTGGCAGCGCCTCAAGCCAGCCGTAGACCGCGTTCCAGTTCGCCGCCGCGATAACCTGGGAGCTGTTACGGTCGTGGCGCATATCGAGCGCCAGAATCGCCATCGCGTGATCGCCCGCCGGCTCGATGGTACAGCCATAAGCAAACGACGTGCTGGAGGGTATCCCCAGGGGATGCGCCTCGCCCGCCTTTAACTGTAATTGATAGAGGGCAAAGTAGTCGCGGGCCGTTTTGAAAATGCCCTGATGAACTTCGCACTGCTGGAGTTCTGGTGAATAAGAGCCCCAGCCATCGAAGATATCGTGGTCGTCCCACATCATGAGCACCGGGATGCGCGCCAACACCGCCGCCGGTTCTTTCTGGCTCCAATTCTCGATATACAGCGCATTGTAGAACTGGTCCACCTTCCTCATCATGGCGGCCGTGAAAGAACGTTTGATCGCCTGCGCGACCGGTAAACCGGCCCACTCACGCAACTCAGGGATGACATCCCAAATTGAATCTGCGTAGACCTGATCGCCGCCCATCATCAGCAAATGATAATGGCGCTCAGCGTGTTTTGCGGCAAGATCCGCCCACAGCCGCTGGGGAACTTTGCAGCTATTTTTCACCTTTGCGCTGGAAAATCCATTACAGGACGCATAAGCAGAGTTAGGCAGCGAACCCTTAGCAGGCACCCAAAATTCCGCCTGGATTCCTAGCACTTCGTAGCGCACCAATTGCTCCACGTCTGCTTGCTGCACTGGAAAATCCCAGCGCCAAGCCCGTGAATTAGGATTGGCTTCGGGCATGGTCTTGAGCAAGGTAGCGGTCACGGAGACCGCCGACCCGCCGGCTGGCAAAAAAACCAGCGTGGGCGCATCCGTTTGCAGGCCGGTGACCAGCAGCACGGATACCCGCCACTCGTCTTGCCACTGCCCGCGAAATCCTAAAACCGGTCCTGCCTTAATCGCCATTGAGGTTCTCCTTCGCTAGCAGCGATACCAGGAAAGCGGGCAATGCCGCAAACAGTTTGTCATCCGCATCTTATTCTGAACAGTAGCTCATTTTGGCCATAAACGTGTTCAAGGATTGGAACCGGGAGGGATCGGCAACCTGTTGCACCGCCTCCAGATACGCATGCCAGCCGGCCTCTCCTGCTGGCCAGCCCCCCGGTTCGCGATCATGTTACGCGAAGGCCGATGACAGTTATCCTGACCTCACTAGATGTGGAATGGCCCCTTCTTCAGGGAAGAGCATCTGGAGATAGGTGTCCATCTCGACACCGGGCCATAGCCGGATTCGAGCCTCCATTGGCGGATAGTCTCGTCCAGAGCTGACGCCATACTAAAGCCGTCAAACGGTTCGTTCACAACGTACCCTCAACCCCGGTAAGCGCATACCATTCAACCACCCGATCGAAGTGCGCGGCCGGATAGAATGGCATCTGTGCCCGGCGCTGTATATCAGCGGTTAATGGACGCCCAAGCGTTCTCTAACACCTTGATATTCGTCTAAGGAAGTCACTGTGATCACAATCCGCACCTTGCCGGTCTTCCAGTAGCGGAGCTTGACATCAGCACCCAATTGCTCGCTCCAAAGCGCCTGCTCTCGAACCGTATCACCATCGGTTGTGTTATCAGGCAATTTTCTTTCAGCGGCTTCGGCGGATTTTGCAATCTGCCGTTCAAGCTCTCGAACGCTCCATTGCTGTCCAGCTGCCCGATGGGCCCATTCTAGTTGCTGTGCGCTCGACAATCCGAGAAGCAATTCCCCATGTTTGGCCGTTAGGGCGCTTCGTTCGATGAGTTCTTGAATAGTTTCTGGAAGCTTCAAGAGCTGCAAGATGCGGTTCACGGTCTTGATATTTTGACCGATTGCCTCCGCCAGCTCGGTTTGAGAAAAGCCTTGTTCTTTCACGACACGTTGATAGCCTCTCGCCAGATCCATTGGATTAAGATCGCTGCGTGCAACGTTTTCTGCGAGTGAATACAAGGCAGTACGCCGTTCATCCAAGCTCCGGATGATGACCGGCACGGTACTCATTCCGCCCTGTTGCGCCGCGCGCCAGCGCCGCTCACCGGCAACAATTTCATAATAATCGCTGGATGGCGCATCCAGCGGGCGGACCACGATCGGCTGAATAATGCCCAGCGCTCGAACGGTCGCCACCATGGATTCCAGTTCCGCCGGATCGATGGTCCGGCGCGGCTGGTTTTTCCGGGGGATCAGCTTTTCAATCGGCAACTCGCGTTTCAAACCGTCGGTCACGGTGAGGTTCCCCGGTTCGGCAGCATTAAGAAATTCGGCCATGCTTCTGCGCTTAGTGGCCATGCCGTATCTCCATCGGTTGGTCTATTTCCGCCGCGCGCCATACCTGCCAGACGTGCTGCATGATCTCCGCGTTAACCGCATTCATAGCGTCGATGGCTTTGAGATAGGTCTCGCGTGCTCCACGGGGCGCCTCGATTTCGTAGAGGCTCATCTGATCACCCGTTGCGCGTTGCAGTTCGCGGGTTTGCGGCATCCGGTTGGTGAGAAGAAATTCACCGTAAGCTTTATTGAGCAGCGTCATGTTGGTCCGCGTCTCCGGCGCACTGTCGGTGCGCGTCATCAACAAAGAGAGCTGGCGTACCCGCAGCGCCTGAGCATACGTACTGGCCAACTGGGATACGATGGCGAAGTATTGGACGCTGCTGGCAATGTCATAAAAGTTCGGGGTAATCGGCATCAAGATCATGTCTGCTGCGGCAATGGCATTGAGGCTAAGCATTCCCAGCGCCGGTGGCGTATCCATCACAATCAAATCATAGCGATCCGCCACCCGTTCCAGTGCTTGGTGCAAGCGCTGGGGTAACGGTCCAAGGCGTTGCCGATCGTTCTCATGAGCTTGCAGCATTTGCCAGTCGGTGTATTGCAGCGAGAGCTGCGCGGGAACCAGATCAATCTCATTCCAACGGGTTCGCTGAATACTGCGCAAGATCAGTTCCGGGTTGGCCGTCAAGCTGGGACCAATATCCTCGTCCGCACGGATGCTCAGTCCAGGGACAAGTCCAAACGCTGTGGTGAGCGTGGCTTGAGGGTCTAGATCGACCATGAGCACGCGAAACCCTTCACGCGCCGCATAGTGACTCAAATGCAGGGCATGACTGGTCTTGCCGACACCGCCCTTGAGATTGCTGAAAATGATCCGTACACACGATGCTGGATGGCTCGTGTCTCGCTTTAAAAGCCGTCGTGCTTGGTTAATTTCGTTGTAGTTATAGACCCGTCGTTCCAATGCGCCGACCCGCGTTGTCCGCGGCGGAGGCAGTATACCGCCGCCTTCTTTATCGCGTATGTGCTGGCTGGTGCAGCCGATGATTTCAGCGGCTTTCTCAATACCGAAATCCGGCAAACACCGCTGATCGTAATCACGCTCCAAATAGGTTTGCAAATCACTCAACAGTTGCCGGCCCCGTTGAGACGCATTTTCCGCTAATTGCGCAAGATCGAATCCACTGATGAGCATGGATGGAGGCACTCCTTACCGCAGTAGTGATTTGTTTGCTATATTAGCTAACATTTGTGTATTTTTAGCAAACAAAATTTCTTTTTGCTAATTTTCCCACCGGTGAGAAAATCAAACGGAAGAATTGATGGTGTGCAACAGATGGTTGAGGAAAATCGCAGTGTATTGAAGTTTAAAAAGGTGGCGTTTGAGCAAGGAAAGGCCGAAGGCTGATGGCCTCGGCGAGGATTTCAGGCCAAACTTCATAAGCCTCATGTCCATCGGTCTCAGCAAGAAAGCCATGTTTGCCGTTCTCTCCTAACCTGAATGGTCCCCTCTCACAATGTCACAAGAACCAACTGTCCCGCATCGGCCGCTCACGCCCCCCAAGCCACCGGTTCCCGGCGAATGCTGCGAACGTGGTTGTGAGAACTGCGTCTGGGTGTTTTATCACGAAGCGCAACGCCGCTATGAAGCCGCTTTACAGGCGCTAACCGCAGCAGCGCCCGATCACCCGGACCATCCGGCTTCTCATCCTATTCAGCCGGAGCTATCATGATCCCGGATGCAGAGCACCTCCACGCTAAGAGCTCTTCCCGCGATCTGGAAAAGCTACGGCTTTGTTGGAACCAAAGACGCCTGCTGGATCTGGATTTGCTCAAGTTCAAGCACATCCCAGATAGCATCCAGCCGTTCTAGCCGCAGGTGTTGCGGCCTGCCATTGACGCCAAGATTCAGGAATTGATCAGCCAAGTAACCAATGCATAAGGCCCGGATGGTGATCGAGGAAGCTACATCACTAAAACCATCGATGAGCCTCTTCAGAGAGGCCCGTGCGGGAAAAGGAATTTCATATATGCGGTCCTATTCCTCAGTTACAACAGCCACTTGGGAATTCCCTATGCTCCCCCCAAGCCCTGCCAACCGCTACCACGTTGACCATGCGGAACGGTTGCGCCGCACCTTCCACACCCTCACTGGACGCGATCTGGTCGACCCAGCACTGGCCCCGGATGCAGCGGCAGACGTCTTGTTTCACGCTGCGTTTGTGGTGCTATCGCATAATACCGCACCCGATCCGCTGCTGACCTACGGCAATCAGGCAGCCTTGAACCTCTTCGCGCTGACTTGGGAGAACCTGATCCAGATGCCCTCGCGCCTGACAGCGGAAGCCCCCAACCAGGCCGGGCGGGCGCGGCTGCTGGCAGAAGTCACCGCGCGCGGCTATATCGACGACTATTCCGGGGTGCGCATTTCCCGCACCGGTCAACGGTTTCTAATCGAGCGCGCCACCGTCTGGAACCTGACCGATGCGGCGGGCCAGCGCTGTGGACAGGCGGCGATGTTCCGGGAATGGCGGTACCTAGATAACATCAGTTCCGGATAAGCAGGGGGAGGATGCTGGAGCATCCTCTTCAGATCGCGGGCTGGGCCTTTAAAGCGGCAGACAATGATACCGCTCGGGATCTCTACGCATGGGCCTTGCAGATTACATCCTGCTGGCCTCATCCAAGAAGCGGCGCAAATTCACCCAGCAGGCGCTGGCCGGGGCAGCCCGAATGACACTGGTTATGGCAACGGATAGCGGCTGTGGAGCGCTGCATCCAGCGCGGCATCAGCGATAGCGTAGCAGTCGAACTGGGGGTTGTTCCAAGCGGCAGGAATAGCCGTACCCGTGCAGTATTGATTGCCGGTGCTGTAGTCTTCACCGCCACTGCTCAATCCTAAGGTGCGCACCGCCCAGCGACCCACATTGTACCAAATATGCGGACCCGGACAGATTTTCCGGCACGATTGCCGGTGACCGTAGATATAACGAATCCTTCGGGTTTGAATCAGCAAGCGGACCAATCGCCGGCCACTGTCGAGCTGCGGCAAGGTGGGAATGTGCATGCCGAATTTTTTGGCTTTATAGGCTTTGCCATCGGTACCGGGCGGATTGCCGGCAAATTCGATGGCGATGCCGCGCCGATTGAAATCGTGCGAAGCGTACAAATATTCGGCGATATCGTGTAAATACAGGATATCGCCACTGCGTAAGACAGCAAAATGGGCATTGACGCGATCATAAAGCGGGATCGAGTTTCCCCAATCGAAACTCATCGAATGGAGCACGATAGCATCGATGTTTCTACGATCCTTGTCATGGCTTTTGATATGGTGCGCATGGCCTTTGGAATTTTTCTTCACTGCTTCGCGGCGATCATGAAATTTTATCGCAGCGAGCTGCTGGAGCTGGAGAATTTGCGTGACAGCGATCGAGGTCAGCATTGGGCAATCCTTTCTATCAAAGGGCCTACAGCATGCGCATACCACAGGCGTTTTCAGAGTGTGGTTTCAAATTTTGGCAAAATTCATGCCAAATATAATTCGCGTATTGACAGCGCGCCGCTCTCTACACCTGCGCTCTGGAAGATCTGGCTAACAGTAGACCGGCCTGAACCGGTCCACGCTCAGACGGAGGCCAATCTGGTTGAAATTGAGACCCTTTAAAACTGTATTTGCACGCCAAGGAAACATCTAGGGCCGGTACCTGCTGTTGACCGGCTTGATGGGCATCGGTAAATCCGTCGTGCTGGAAGCAGTTATTGGCCGACTGCATTTTCTCATTACTTCCTTTCTGAGCTGCCTATCCGGCAATGAACGGACTGATTGGTTGAAATCGTAATCTATGCTTGCAATCGTGGTTAGTTTGATTTGAGTTAAAAACTCAAATTTGTTCGGCGGCTACAGGTAGTGCAATACCTCAATTACTGCCGGAATGCAGCTCAGAAAATAGCTGGATTCACTTGTGTTTCATGGTGAAACTTCACTGCCGGACAGATAGCAAAACATCGAGGTCAGGATGACATCGGCGTTTTTTCTATGCTCGACTAAAAACATTAGTTTGTGGAGAACTTAGCAGTTATCGCCGTAGTGCAAGTAATCGGCCCTCTGGCCGCTTAGCGTTGTATCCAGCCAGCATTCTGCCCTGCTTTGAGCGGCTCGTCACGGTGATTCACGGCGTAAAAGGCCACGCCTGCGAAGATGGTGAGCAGTACGGCAATAGTGATGTATTTCATGAGTCAATCCCAGCAAGAATCTGACATCAACGGCATCCTCAAAGAGGGGCGGCCATACTCACGAGGCGAAGCAACCTCATGTGCCGCCCGTCTGTTGGCGCTGCGCTAACAGGCTCTATGAGTCACCTTCTCTTGAAGGCTCGACTTTACCCTCAACGCTTTCAACGCCTTGATGTGGCTGGCCAACGCCTGGCGCAACAAGGTTAGATCGACCGCAGGCAGCTGTCGTCGGATTTCATTCTGGATGCCGGTCTGGGGCAACCTGGATACATCTTACTTCTGATCGTCATGCGTCCGCTCCAGTTGCTGGGTGTCACTCGCCATAGTGGCGAAGACTCGAACAAATCTACACCTCGGATGTTCATCGTTTTCCTTCTTAAGGACCCGTCATTTAGCACATCTATCAAAACAATAGACAAAATTTATTTCTGTTATTGGCAGTGACCACCCATACTGCGAACTGTTGGAGAGTCTGCTTGCAGTCATTGAGACTGTGAGCGAATAACGTACTGATAACGATGACGATTAAGAATAGGGATCTTCTTTTGCGCCGGTTCCTTCTTGATCGTCTGAACCCCAGGAGGTAGAAATCCCATGCCGAGACCCACAATAAGATCGCTCGTTGCCATCTTGGCAGCCGCACTGACACCGTTTGCGTCCGTGAGTCTTGCTTTGGCGCAGGGTGAGCCCAAGCCGAACCAATTTTGGTGGCCTGACGAACTCAACCTTCAACCTTTGCGCGACCACGACCCGGCATCCAATCCCTACGGCAAGGACTTCGACTATGCCAAGGCCTTCGCCAGTCTCGACCTTGCGGCCGTCAAGAAAGACCTCAAAGAATTGATGACCACCTCCCAGGACTGGTGGCCAGCCGACTGGGGTCACTACGGCCCCCTATTCATCCGCATGGCGTGGCACAGCGCCGGCACCTACCGTGTCGCTGACGGGCGCGGCGGCGCTGGCGGCGGCCAGCAGCGTTTCGATCCGCTCAACAGCTGGCCCGACAACGCCAGCCTCGACAAGGCACGGCGCCTGCTCTGGCCGATCAAGCAGAAGTATGGCCGCAACATCTCCTGGGCCGACCTGATGGTCTTGGCCGGCAATGTTGCCATGGAATCTATGGGTTTCAAGACCTTCGGCTTTGCCGGTGGCCGGGCGGACGACTGGGAGCCGGAGCTCGTCTACTGGGGTCCGGAAGCCGAGATGCTGGGCCGGAAACGCTACGATGAAAAAGGCAAATTAGAGAACCCCCTCGCCGCCACGCAGATGGGCCTGATCTACGTGAATCCGGAAGGACCCGCTGGCAACCCGGACCCGCTCGCGGCTGCTGAGCAGATCCGCGAGGCTTTCGGCCGCATGGCCATGAACGATGAGGAAACCGTCGCCCTGATCGCGGGCGGCCACACCTTTGGTAAGACTCACGGTGCGGGCAAGCCGTCCGAGTGCGTGGGTCCTGAGCCAGCCGCTGCGCCCATCGAAGAACAAGGCCTTGGCTGGGCCAATAAGTGTGGCAAGGGCAATGCGGAAGACACTATTACCAGTGGGCTGGAAGGTGCCTGGACCGCGGCGCCGACGCAGTTCACGATGTTGTACCTGACGAACCTGTTCAACTTCGAATGGGAGCAGACTCGTAGTCCTGCCGGCGCCATTCAGTGGGTGCCCAAAGGCGGGGCCGCTGCCAACACCGTCCCCGACGCCCACGTCAAGGGCAAGATGCACGCGCCCATTATGCTCACGACGGACCTGTCGCTGAAATTCGATCCGGCCTACCGTGAGATTTCCCAGCGTTTCCTTGAGAACCCGCAAGCGTTCGAGCTCGCCTTTGCGAAAGCCTGGTTCAAACTGACCCATCGCGACATGGGTCCCCGTGCCCGGTACCTGGGTTCTGAGGTACCCAAGGAAGTGCTGATCTGGCAAGACCCGATCCCAGAGGTTGATTACAAACCGGTGGACGCGAAGGATATCGCTAAGCTCAAAAAGAAGATCCTTGACGCTGGCCTCTCCACCGCCGAACTGGTGCGGACCGCGTGGGCGTCAGCGTCCACCTTCCGCGATTCGGACATGCGCGGCGGCGCCAATGGTGCGCGCATTCGCCTAGCCCCGCAGAAGGACTGGCCGGTCAATGACCCGGCAGAGCTAGCGAAGGTGCTGCAGACCCTAGAAGGCCTTCAAAAAGACTTCAACGGCTCGGCGTCTGGCGGTAAGAAAGTCTCCCTTGCCGACCTGATCGTTCTCGGTGGTGCAGCGGCTATTGAGCAGGCAGCGAAAGCAGCCGGTCATACGGTAGAAGTCCCCTTCACGCCGGGCCGTGCGGACGCGACCCAGGAACAGACCGACGCTGCATCCTTTGCTGTCCTCGAACCTACAGCTGATGGTTTTCGCAACTACTTCGGTAGCGGCAACCGCCGGTCGCCGGCCGAGATGCTGGTGGATCGCGCGGACCTGCTGGGGCTGACCGTACCCGAAATGACCGCACTGGTCGGCGGCATGCGGACCTTGGGTGCCAACGCAGGCGGCGTCAAGCACGGTGTGTTCACGGACCGTCCTGGAACGCTGAACAACGATTTCTTCATCAATCTGCTCGACATGGCAACGAAATGGTCAAAATCGAAGGACGCCGACGGTCTCTACGAAGGGCGCGACCGCGCCACGGGTAAGCTAAAGTGGACAGCGACGCCGGTGGACCTGATCTTCGGATCAAACGCCGAACTGCGTGCCGTTGCCGAGGCTTATGCATCCAAAGAGGGTGATGAGGAATTCATCCGTGACTTTATCGCTGCATGGACTAAGCTGATGACAGCTGACCGCTTCGACCTGAAGCGATCATAAAGAAAAGGATTCTGTTGTGTTAGTGAAGATCATCGAGTTCCGGCAGTTTATGCGGTTCGATCGAGATAATCCGGATGACGCGGTTGCTGGAACCAGGTTTCGTTGAGGGAAGTAGCATCCTATAGGTTCGAGGTAACCGTTCACGCCCCGCACCCGTTTATGGGCGCGGGGCGTTGTTTTTATTAATTATATTTCAATAAGTCAAAATTAATTTCACCCTCTCCTTCTTGGCAGGGAGCGAAAGGGCTGGATGATTACAGTTTGATACTAAATCGCGTTCAATGAACTCTGCGAGTCCAAAGACCCGGACGGGATCTTTTTCTAGAGTGCGCAGGGCATCCTCAAGGACACCTCTCATAGTGCTTAGAGCGTGAAAGAGGAAGTTTGGAAACCGCTTTTCTTCTAGGTGTGCCGGGTGCAGCCTCATCGTCACCTACGAGACGGTCCGCCCATGGTGTCTAAAATTCGGCCAGGAGTTCGCCAATGAACTACGCCGTCGTGCGCCCCGGCGCCGCGATAAGCGGCATCTGGACGAGGTCTATCTCAGCATCAATGGCCAACACCACGACCTCTGGCGAATGTTTGAAACTTTGCGGCAGGCGACGTGCGCCCAGAAGAACGCCTAACGGCAATCATGACCCCCATTTACGGCGTAAAAATTAATTATATTCAACAACTTGACAATAAAGTTTGCTGCGCGTCCAGCCGAGCAGCCGGGCCGCTTCCTCGCGGCCACCGTCGCACTCAGCGACAAAACGCTGCGCAAAACGGGCTTCTTCAGCCACCGACAACCCGATCCGCAACACCGGGTTGTTTTCCAGGCCGGCCAAGGCCAGCGCCTAGCGCTTATCGGATTGAGGCATCAAGCCACCGCCTGAACGGGTAGCGTCAGGCGTTGCCGGGCCTGCGCGATCACAGCGGGCCAAGCATCCTCAGGCGCATCACGAACTCCCCGGCAAACATGCGTCAGATCTGCCGCCGCACACCCGGTTTGTTGCATCTCCCGGAGTACCTGATTGAGCGCCTCGCGCCGTTCAACCGTGAGCGGCGGACGGCGGGCAGGCAAAGTATCCATCGGGTCGAAGGGACGCTGAACCGGCACCGCAGGAGCGGCGGTCGCGCCCATGCGGACTTTAGCCGCCAATGCCTGCAAGGCGCGCACCGGATCGGCCGGATGCTCCACAACGGAAGGCATTGCACCGGTGCCGGTCACACCGTGTTGCGCCGCACGGTAGTCCGCCAGCCGTTGCCGGTGCTGCGCCTCAGCCATTGCCATGCGGGCTTCATACGCAGTGGCTTGGCGTGCAATCTCCTCGGGAGAGGGGGTGGGCGAACCGGAAGAAACCGTCTCGCATCGTGACGCAGCGCCGTTTGGGACACGTTCCTTGCCGACCCATTGCACCACCGTTTCGATCCAAGCTGCTTCGGTCATTTCGCAGTAGCCTTTCTGCACCCGGCATTTCTCGATGCTATGCCTTAACGCGGCATCGCTCAAATCTTCACGGACACCGCGTTGCCGAACCGTCTTTTGGGCTGCTTCGATCACCGCATCCGTCAGTTTTGTCATCCGAGGGATTTTTTCTTGTTCAGAGAGAGTGATCACCGGTTTGGCCGTTGCCAGCGCCGATTCCGTGCCCGCGCGCATGGTTCTATCTCTCTTCATGGTTATATCTCTACATGGTTTGTGGTGCGTCTCATGCACCATCTCAACAGATTGAGAGTGCACCTCATGCACCATCTCAACAGGTTGAGAGTGCACCTCATGCACCATCTCAACAGATTGAGAGTGCACCTCATGCACCATCTCAACAGGTTGGTGACGGTCTGTGGATGCCCCATTAATGGGAATGACCGCTTGGTAATTCCAGCGCCGGTTGGCCTTACCTTTTCCAAAATGCCATCGCTCCAGCCAGCCTTTTTCGACTGCAAAGCTCAAGTGGTCAATGACCGATCGGCGCTTCAGATTAGATACTTGCATGATGTCTTCAATGGAGGGAAAGCAATGGCTGCCTTGCTCATCCATGAAGTGGATGCTGATTGCCCACAGGATTGAGCGGGTCAGATTTGGCAGATCGCTCTCCCCAATGGCTCGTTGCCAGCGGGATTTAAAGCTTGGAGGATTCGCCGTCTTCATGGCTGTTCCTCCATCGAGGGGGAGCGGGTGCTCGTGCCCTGTTCCGGTAACATTCGCTGCGGAGCGATCCAGAACCGTTGGGAAGAAGGGCAAAGGGGAGGTGCGTAAAACGCTGTAGCCGCGTCCGGGAAGGGCCGATCAGATGGCCGGAGGGTCTGTGCTTTCATGGATTTCCCTTTATTAAAGGCAATAAATCACCTGTGAGGGTCTTGAAAGCTGCGGCCCGGCCGCTATAATCAGAGGTAGTGAGTTGTCTCTGATTGTCGTCCTTCGCGGATCGATAGGCGGCGATCTTTCAAGATCCTACACGCTGCCCCTGGGCTTTATCGCTCGGGGGCTTCGCTTTTTAGGGTGGGGGTCGTTAGCTCATCAGGATGTTTAACCTCGATATGGAACTTTTTTCAATTATAGCGAATTTTGCCGGTGCGGCAGCCCTCGGTGACGTCTCTTTCACGTTTCAGATAGCAGACCCGCGGCTGAGCCGGATCGCTTAGCGCATTCCGCATCGTCCGGGGCGCGCCAGCTCGTGCGCAGCACCGCATCGGTTTCACGCACCCTCACGGTCAGATACGCAACATCTTCGCTCAAGCGGTTCAGTTCGGCCTCGGTACTGGGTGCGCAGCGTGAGCAATTGTCGCCGGTGCGCCAGCCGGTCGCGGGTCAGAACCTGCTCCCGCCAGCGCGTCACCTGGGTCAAGGCGGCTTGCAGTTGCGGCAGGGCCGGACAGCGTTGAGCCGTCAGGTTCTCCGCGGCATCCAATACGTCGAGCGTCAACGGGAACGCCCACTCCGGCGAGAACTCCGTATCCTGTAGACGGTGAGTAGCCAAGATTGCACCTTTGTTGCCGTTGTGGTCAGGTCCTCGCCGTTTTTACCGGTGGGGGCCGCCTTAAACCCGTGGCGGGATGCCTTTCTATCCTAGCGGTTTTTCGCCCCGCTGCAAGGATACACCGGTCTCTCAGCCGTGCGCGCGATACCGGTCATGATCTGGTCAAAGGCCTGACGGTAAGGATCCGGCGCTTCGGGGTAGAGCACCAGCACCGGGTCGGCGCTGGCGCCGCCGATCATCGCAAGCCATATCCAGACCAGCAGCAGCGCGCGCCGGCGGGCCAATATCGATTTCATGCGCCCGTGTTCGATTTGGAGAAGAGTGATGAAGGATAGAGGGCTTTTTAGCCGTTGGGTGTGGTTGCTCTTGAGCGTTCTGGTCGCGGCCTGCGGTCCAGCCCCAGTGCCGATGGATTCCATTGCGCAGGCGGCGTACTACCAAGATCCAGCACTGTTGGAACGTGCGTGGCAACAACCGGTGGCCAAAACCTATCCCCATCCGATTGAGTATCAGATCAATGAGGCATTTTGCGGCCCGGCCACGGTCGTCAACCTGTTCCATTCGCTGGGCATCGACCGGTACGATCAGGAGAGCGTATTCGACCAGGCCGGCGTGAGCTATTGGAAGGCGCGCTTCCTGGGTTTGACCCTCGACGAGTTGGCCGGTTTGATCCGCGCCAATGCCGGCCTCGACGTGACGATTTTGCGCGACGTGACGCGCGAGGCGTTTTACGCGCACCTGGGGCGCATGAATGATCCGGCGTATCGCTACCTGATTAATTTTAATCGTCGTCCGCTGTTCGGCATCGAGATCGGTCATTTCTCTCCCCTCG
>ERZ761602.5718-NODE-5718-length-14495-cov-6.806233_pt1 | contig 14495 bp, 8 predicted proteins | sample MGYA00512165_ERZ761602 | MGnify/ENA primary metagenome ERZ761602 (study PRJEB28899, sample SAMN02445085) | bioreactor sludge metagenome | biome: EBPR sludge; isolation source: Thorneside wastewater treatment plant | place: Australia: Brisbane, Thorneside...
GCCCAGCGTAAACCCCGGGCGGGATCTTGACATTCAGCGTGCGCGTGTGCACGCTGCGCCGTCCGTGCGCATCGATTTGCGGCGTGCGCAGGCTGATCTGCCGCGTTGCGCCGGTGAACGCATCTTCGACCTCGAGAAGAACTCTGGCCTGATGATCGTCGCCGCGCCTCCGGGCGTCGGCCGCGCGGCCACCGGCGAACCCATGCCCGCCGCCACCCATGCGGCCAAACAGTTCGGCGAAGAAGTCGGAAAAGCCCGCTGCTTCACCCGGAGAAAAGCCGTGCCCGGAGAACGCAAAATCGCTGCCCCAATCCGGTGGCGGCGTAAAGTCCTGGCCCGGCCGATAGCCTCGTCCAAGCTGGTCGTAGGCAGCACGCTTCTCGGGGTCGGACAGTACGGCGTGTGCCTCGTTGATGTCCTGCATGCGCGATTCAGCGTCCGGCTCCTTCGAAACGTCCGGGTGATACTTGCGCGCCAGCCGGCGGAACGCCTTCTTGATCTCGTCGGCGGCCGCCTCACGCGGCACGCCAAGAATCTGGTAGTAGTCCTTGTATTCCATACACGATCCTCCGCAAGCTGAAAGGAAGGGGTAGTGCTGCACGGACAATGTTAGTCGAAGCTGCCAAGCGCGCCGAGACCGCCGCGAAGATATTGAAAGTCAGCCGACCAGCCCCATCTAGGCAACAAGCGCCGGAGACGGCGTCGCTCTCACCTGACCGCATGGAGGAATGAAGATGATGTACCGTTCCCTGTTTCCCCGCGACGTTCTGGCGGAACTGGATCGGCTGCAGCGCGAGATGCAGCAGACCTTCCATCTGTCGCCGAACATCCGCGGCATCGCGCGCGGCGGCTTCCCGGCAATGAATGTCGGCGGCACGCCGGAGTCGGTTGAAATCTATGCTTTTGCGCCTGGAGTCGACCCGAACACGCTCGAAGTGCAGATCGAGAAGGGCGTGCTTACCATCGCTGGCGAGCGCAAGCTGCCCACCCCCGGCGAGAAGGCCACCGTGCATATCGACGAACGCTTTGCCGGCCGCTTCCGGCGTGTCGTCACGCTGCCTGACGACATCAATCCGGGCGCCGTCGACGCCCAGTACCGCGATGGCGTGCTGCGCATCAGCATCGCCCGCAAGCAGGCCGCCCAGCCGCGCCGTATCACGATTCAGTGATTCAGTAAGGAGGACCGAAGATGTCAGACAATCGAAGCGCCAAGAAGGAAGCCGGCAGCGAAGAAGCCGCGTTGATGCCGCCGGTCGACGTCATCGAGGACGCATCCGGAATCACCCTCTACGCCGACATGCCCGGCGTACCGAAGGAGAAAATGCAACTGCACGTCGAGGGCGACGCGCTGACCATCGAGGGCGACATCGACCTCGAAATGCCGCCCGGCATGGAGGCGAGCCACGCTGAAGTCAGTCTGCCGCGCTACCGCCGCGTGTTCACGCTCTCGAAGGAGCTCGATTCGACGAAGGTCGCCGCCGAGTTCAGCCAAGGCGTGCTCAAACTCGCCATCCCGAAGGCCGAGCACGCGCAACCGCGCCGGGTCGAAATCAAGATCCTGTAGAAGCCGACTGGCAGCATCTTGCCAGCCCAAGATCGGGCGAGCCTCGGCTCGGGGCTCGCCCACCCGGCGACGGGCCGACCAGCGCCGGGCGCCCTTCTCCGGGCCACAGATCCTCCCAGATCGCTGGCCTCAGCCGAATACCGGCAAGTCGTGAGATCGGTCACAGATTCCAGACCATGCAGCGCAGATTCGCCTTGACTTGCGCCCATCGCTGAACTAGAGTAGGAGCGTTTTTCGGTGGGTGTGAATCGGGCTGGTTCTTCCGGCTATCGTTTCCATCCTTTCAATGGCAAACGGAGGGTGACCTCCGGACGCAAAGCCACGGACCCTACCCCGAGTTGCCGGATCGGCACTTGGAAGGGTGGCCGGGTTGCCCGAAATGCGCGCCTTTTGCGCTATCGAGTGCCTCCTCCAGCTTTGCGTCCACGCGGCAAAAGGAGCTTTCAATGGCACTCGCTACGTGGACCCAGCAACAGATTCTGGACCAGTTGATTTCTGGATACAGTTGGAGCGGGTCAACCATCACCTACGCTTTTCCGACGGCAGCCTCCGGCATGTACGGCAGCCAGGAACTCGCCGGTTTCGCAGGTCTCAATGCAACCCAACAGACGGCCGCCGAGCGTGCTCTGCAAACCTGGGACGATCTGATCGCGCCCGACCTCGTGCGGACGACGACGGGCGGCTCGAACATCGAGATCGGCACCTCGAGCACCGGCGTCAGCTACGCGCACGCCTATTATCCGTCGGTCGGCAGCGTCTGGTTCAACCGCGCTTATGCCGATCTGATGTCGCCGCAGATCGGTCAGTACTCGTTCCAGGTCTATGTGCATGAGCTCGGGCACGCCTTCGGCCTGGACCACATGGGCAACTACAACGGCGCCGGCAACTGGACGCCCTCGTCGTTCCAGGACAGCCAGGTCTACTCGGTGATGTCGTACTTCGGCCGCACCTACTCGCCGCAGACGCCGATGCTCAACGACGTTCTCGCCATCCAGAAGATTTACGGTGCCGAAACGACGACGCGTACTGGCGACACCGTCTATGGCTTTGGCAGCAACGTCACCGGTTCGCTGGCACCGATCTTCGACTTCGCGCTCAACGCCAACCCGATCCTCACCATCTACGACGCAGGCGGCAACGACACGCTCAACCTCAGCGGCTGGAATACGAACTGCACGATCAACCTGGCGCCCGGCTCGTTCTCCTCGGGCAACAGCATGACCAACAACATCGCCATCGCCTACTCGTGCAACATCGAGAATGCCGTCGGCGGTTCGGCGGCCGACCAGATCACCGGCAATGCGCTGGCCAACCGACTCGATGGCGGCGCCGGCAACGACAGCCTGTTTGGCGGCGCCGGCGACGATGTCCTGGTCGCGAGCCTGGGCGACGACCTGCTCGACGGCGGCGATGGTGGCGACAGCGTCGTTTTCTCCGGCACCTACGGCAGCTACACTTACACCTATTCCGACAGCGTCGGTTTCAACTTCTACAGCACGGTCAGCGGCTCGGATGTCGTGCGCAACATGGAAACCTTCGTTTTTGCCGATGGCAGCAAATCGATCAGCGAAATCCTCGGCAATGCATTGCGCTCGCAGGTCTCGATCAGCAGTGACCTGACCCAGCAGTTCGAAGGTCACAGCGGCTCGACGATCTTCACCTACAAGCTCAGCCTGAACGTCGCAAGTTCGTCGGTGCAAACGCTGAACTGGAGCGTGCAAGGCAGCGGACTGACACCGGCCAACGTCGCGACCGACTTTGCCAGCCCGACTTCGGGCAGCATTACCTTCGCGGTCGGCGAGACCGAAAAGACGATCTCGCTGGCAGTGAAGGGAGACCGTGTCGTCGAGAGCAACGAATCCTTCATCGTGAGCCTGTCGAACCCGTCGGCGGGTCTCGTCCTGCGAACGACCAGCGCCAGCGGCACGATCCTCAACGACGACGCGGCGAACAGCGACGACTTCGGTCAGACCCTGGCCACGGCAGGCCAGCTTACCGTCGGTGCCAGCCCGCTCACCGGCTGGCTCGAGCGTACTGCCGACAGCGACCTGTTCGCCGTCAGCCTGAGCGCCGGAACGACCTATGTCTTCGATCTGAAAGCACCCGGATCGACCGTCGACGCATTTCTCTCGCTGCACTCCGCCGGAACGGGCACGACCACGCTGTCCGCCGCGATCGCCAGCAACGATAACGTCGCCGTCGGCAACAGCAATGCGCAGATCGTTCATGCGGCGACGACGAGCGGCACCTATTATCTGCTCGCGCGCGATGCACGCGGCGGCACCGGCAGCTACACGCTGGAAGCCGCCACCGTCGCTGGCCGCATTGTGAACGGCGACGAGAGCAGCAATACGCTCGCCGGGGCCGCAGGAAACGACCAGCTCTCCGGACTGGGCGGTGCCGACACTCTGACCGGCGAAATGGGCAACGACTTTCTCGACGGCGGTGCCGGAGCCGACGTGATGAATGGCGGTGCCGGCAACGACAGCTACGTCGTCGACAATATCGGCGATGTGGTCAACGAGGGAATTGGCGGCGGCAGCGACCGCGTCTACTCGTCGATCAGCTTCGTTCTGGGCAACAACGTCGAAGACCTCGTACTGACCGGCGGGGCGAGCACCAACGCCACCGGAAACAGCCTGACCAATCGACTGAGCGGCAACAGCGGCAACAACATTCTTGACGGGCAAGGCGGAGTCGACACCTTCGTCGGCGGCCTGGGCGACGACACCTATGTCCTCGACGCCGATGGTGAACTGGCCAACGTCAGCGAAAGCGCCAACGCCGGTAACGACACGCTGCGCGTCGTGTTTACTGCTGCGGCGAAGACGATCAGCCTGAACGGCGCACTCGCCAACATCGAAAACCTTGAAGTGCGCGGCAACGGGCAGTTCAACGCGCTCGGCAACGACGCCGCCAACCTGCTGATCGGCAACGCGATGAGCAATCGCCTGGAAGGCGCCGGCGGCAACGATACGCTCGACGGACAGGGCGGTGCGGACCAGCTCATCGGTGGTGAGGGCGACGACACCTACCTCGTCGACCACACTGGCGACATCCTGAGCGAAGCCGCCAACGCCGGCACCGACAACGTGCGCGTGGCGATCAATGCCAGCGGCGCGACCTTCGTCCTCGCCGCGAATATCGAGAATGCAGCGGTCGTCGGTTCCGTTGCCAACAATCTGACCGGCAATGAGCTGGCCAACGTGCTGACCGGCAACGCGCTCGCCAACCGGCTCGACGGCGGCGCCGGCATCGATACGCTGACCGGCGGCAACGGTGGCGACACGTATGTGGTCGACAACGCAGCCGACACGATCGTCGAGACCTCGACGCTGGCGAACGAGATCGATACCGTTCTCAGCAGCGTCAACTGGACGCTCGGTGCCAACCTGGAAAACCTCGGTCTGCTCGGCAGCGCCGACCTGGTCGCGACCGGCAACCTGCTGAACAACCAGTTGAACGGCAACAACGGCGCCAACCGGCTGGACGGTGGGCTCGGCGCCGACTCGATGGCCGGCGCCGCCGGCAACGACACCTATATCGTCGACAACCTTGCCGACCGCGTATCCGAAACCCGCAGCCCCGGCAACGCGGCCGACGCGGGCGGTATCGACACGGTCGACAGCAGCGTCAACTGGACGCTCGGGGACTTCGTCGAGAACCTGGTGCTGCGCGGTAGCGACAACCTGAGCGCCACCGGCAATACCCTGGCCAATACGCTGCGCGGCAACGCCGGCAACAACGTGCTCGACGGCAAGGCCGGCGTCGATCTGCTCGACGGCGGCGAAGGCGCCGACGTTTATCTGATCGGGCTGGCGAGCGATCACCCGGCGGCGGAAATCGCCGACAGCGGAACGAGCGGCAACGACGAAGTCCGTTTCGCCGCCGGCACGGCAAGCACGCTGACCCTGTTCGCCGGCGACCGCGGAATTGAATCCGTCGTCATCGGCAGCGGCCTGGGTGAAGTTGCCAACACCAACGGGACGGGCGCGCTCAACGTCAACGCCGCGCTGGTCGGCAACGCCCTGTCGATCCTCGGCAACGCCGGTGCCAACGTCCTTACCGGAACCGCCTACGCCGACCGCATCGACGGCGGTGCCGGCGCCGACCGGCTGATTGGCGGCGGCGGCAGCGACACGCTGATCGGCGGCACGGGCAACGACGTCTATGTCGCCGACGCCAGCGATACGCTGATCGAAACCTCGACACTGGCGAGCGAGATCGACACGGTTGAAACGAACGCGAGCTGGACACTCGGCGCAAACCTGGAAAACCTGACTCTGCTTGGCTCCGATAATCTCAACGGCAGCGGCAACGCGCTGAACAATCGACTGCTCGGCAACACCGGCGCGAATGTCCTGGACGGCTGTCTCGGTGCCGACAGCATGTACGGCGGCGCCGGCAACGACAGCTACATCGTCGACAGCGTCGCCGATCAGGTCTTCGAAACGTCGCCCAACGGCAGCCGCAGCGACAATGGCGGCAACGACACCGTCTATAGCAGTGTCAATTGGACGCTCGGCGACTTCGTCGAAAACCTCGTCCTCGGCGGCAGCGGCAACCTCAGTGCGAGCGGCAATACCCTGGCCAATACGCTGCGCGGCAATGCCGGCAACAACCTGCTCGACGGCAAGGGCGGAATCGACGTGCTCGACGGCGGCGAAGGAGCCGACATCTATCTGATCGCGTCAGGCTTTGATCATCTGGCGGCAGAAATCGCCGACAGCGGAACGAACGGCACCGACGAAGTCCGCTTCTCGGCCGTGACGCCCGGGACGCTGACCCTCTTTGCCGGCGACCGTGGAATCGAGCGTGTCGTGATCGGTAGCGGAGCAGGCGAAATTGCCGTCAGCAGCGGCACCACCGCGCTCAACGTCGACGCGCGCGCGCTGGGCAACTCGCTGTCGATCATCGGCAATGCCGGCAACAACGTCCTCAGCGGAACGGCCTACGCCGACACGATCAACGGCGGCGCCGGCAACGACCGCCTGATCGCCGGCGGCGGCAACGACAGCCTGACCGGGGGTGCCGGAGCCGACCAGTTCGTCTTCGACCAGACCCCGGGCGGCGCCAACAACCGTGATCTGCTGACCGACTTCGTCTCCGGCAGCGACACGATCCAGCTCAATCTGGCCGCCTTCCGCGCCCTCGGCACGACCGTGGGCAGGCTGAGCACCGACCAGTTCTGGTCCGGTGCGGGCGTCACGCAGGCGCATGATGCAAGCGACCGCATCGTCTACAACACGACGACCGGCGATCTGTATTACGACGCCGACGGCTACGGCGGCGACGCAGCGGTCGCCATCGCCGTGGTCGGTGTCGCCACGCATGCGCAACTGAGCTACGCCGACTTTGCGCTGATCGCCTGATCGACATTGCCCGGCCGGCGTGCGGCACGCCTCGCGCCGCACGCCGGCCGGGGCATGCTGCCTGCACGCGCCACTCACCGCCCACCATCGCCCGACGCGCTGCGCCGGGCACTGACATTCCTGCCAGCGCTCAGGGCGCTGGACGAACGACGCGGAAACCGAGCAATTGACTGCGATAGCCGGCGGCGTTGCTGTTGCGCACCGCCGCGCGCACCGACGCCGGGCCGCTCCAGCCTCCCCCCCGATAGACGCGCTGCGGGCAATTGTCGTGTTCGCGCGGCGAACCGTCGCCAGGCGCGCCGATGTAGTTCACCGACTGGCAGTCCTGCACCCATTCCCAGACATTGCCGAGCAGGTCGTGCAGCGCGAAAGCGTTCGCTTTGAAACGTCCGACCGGCGCCGTCTCGACAAAGCCGTCGCGACAATCGTGTGCTTCCCAATTAAAGCGGCGCTGTTCCTGCGCATCGCCGTCGTGCACATTGGCGTACTCGCACGCCAGCGCCGGGTCATCGCCCCAATAGCGCGAAGTGCGCGTGCCGCCGCGCGCCGCGTACTCCCATTCTGACTCGCTGAGCAGGCGGTAGGCCTTGCCGGTCTTCATCGCCAGCCAGGCGACGTAGGCGCGCGCGTCGTGCCAATTGACGCAGACCACCGGGTGATTGTCCGTCTGGCGAAAGCCGGGGTCGCGCCAACTGCGCCCGACCTGGTTGACCCATTCGTTACCGACCCAGACATGGCACGCCGCCTCGCCGCGATAGCCGCTGGCCTGGACGAAAGCCGCGTACTCGCCGCGTGTGATTTCGAAACGACCGACGGCAAGTGGCCGGGCAAGGGTGACCGTGTGGCGCGGGCGCTCGTTGTCGCCGCTCCCTGCTTCACGCGTCGGCGCACCCATCAGGAAACTGCCGGCAGGAACCAGCACCAGTTCCGGGCAGTCCGCGCAGTCGCGCAGCGTAGCGGCCGCGCGTTCGCCGGCCGCCGCCGGCGCACTGCTGCTCGCCGCGGCCTGGGTCAGCCGGCGCAAGCGGCCTTCCGCCAGCGGACGGAACTGACCTTGCGGAAACTTCTCCAGGTAGGCACGGAAGTCGTCGACACTGTCGCTGTTCTTGATGCTGTCCCAGAAGCTGATTTCGAAACCGGCGGCCGACTGGCCGGCGCCCGAATCGGCTGCGCCAGCGCCCGCCGGCGTGCCGACGAAAAAGAAGTCGCCGTCGATGCTGCCTTCCATCCACGGTTCCTGCTGCCCGCCGGAATCCTTGCGCACACCGGCGACGACGCGCTTCAGGCTCTGCTCTATCGGCTGCCCGGCAACCTCGATCTGGCGCAGCAAGTGGTAGGTGTACAAGCCGTGCTCTCCGTCGCCGTCGGCCGCCACGCTGCCCGGTCGGGTGGCGAAGGAAATCAGCGTACCCGAAGGCGCATCGACGCGCGCCAGGCCACCCGCGGCCGAGCGAAAGCGGCGGGTGAACGGGTTGTTGCGGCAGGCGTCGAGAAACATCAGGTTCAAGCGCGTCTTCGCTTCCTCCATGATTTCCAGCACCTGACTGACGTTGATGCTGTTCAGCGGCACGTCGTCCTCGCTCGTGATATCCGCATCGACCGTCGGCAGGTAATTGATTCCGCGCACTTGCAGGCCGTGTCCGGCGTAGAAGAAGAGCGCTACGTCGCCCGCGCGCAGGCGGCTGCGGAACTCGCGCAGCATCGGCGCGATCTGCCGCGTCTGCAGGTTTTCGCGTTCGATCACGGCAAAGCCGAGCTTCCTCAGTTTGGCCGCGATGGCGCGCGCATCGTTGCCGGGATTGCGCAACGGCGACGAGCGATAGGCGGAATTGCCGACCACCAGCGCGACACGCTGCTCGGCAGCCGACAGCGACGCCGGCAACGCGCATCCGGCGATGAGCGTGCAGCAGGTCAGAATCAGCCAACGCAGTGTGTTCATCGGCGACAATGGTAGTATAAAAAATCGACTCACGACCTATTCCTGCCGCCCCCAACCGTCGCTGCCCAGTGTCTTCGCGACTCAATCCCGTCATCGGCGAACTGCCGGTCTGGCGCAGCCGCTGGTGGCGGATGGCCGCCTTGCTGCTCGCCGCGCAAGTCCTCACCTTGCTGCTGCTCGCCGCGATGCTGGTCAACAAGCAGCAGCATCTGCTCGTCGAGCTGACGCTGTCGCGCATCGAAATCCAGGCCGCCGATCTGGCGGGAACCTTGCGCACCGGCGCACTGAGCGGTCTGCACGTCTCCGAGATGGAGCAGCTTGCCGGCCTCGTGCAGCGCCTGCTGGCGACCGAGCCCGGGCTGGCCGAAGTGGAAATCGTCGGCTTCGAGCGCGCCGGCGCATCGATCGCCTTTGCCGGCCGCACGGCCAGCGTCGGCCATCGCCTGTCACCCGCCGAGTGGCGCGCGATGGCCGCCAGCGACGGCTTCCAGCACGGCATGGTGGGTGCTCAGCCGACACTGACCAGCGCCGTGCGCGACGGCGCCGACGAGGTCGTCGCCGGGCTGCGCCTCTACGCCGCCGAAGCGCCGCTCGCCGCTGGCACAGCGAAAATGATCGACGCGCTGATCGCGCCGCTGGCAGTGGTCGCCGTGTTGATGACCGTCAGCACGCTGGCTGCGCTCGCCTGGCTGCGCCGGCACCCCGACCTGCGCCGCCGCGTCCTGCTCTTTGCCCTGGCCGTGATGATTGTCGCCGGGGCAACGATCGCCGGCCAGGCGCGCGCCATGCTTGCCGACAGCCTGCAGCCGGCGATCGCCAGCAAGCTCGGCGGCGTCGCCGATCTGCTGGCCGGCAAGCTGGAGCGAGCGGCGGCGCTCGCCATCCCGCTCGACCAGATTCCTCGCCTAGCCGCGTATTTCGCCGAAATCGTCGAACGACATCCGGAAGTCGCCGCCGTCCGGCTGACCGCCGGCGACGGGCGGCTGCTCGCGCAGCACGGCGTCGCCACCGACGGCTGGATCGAACGCGCTGCCGGCCCGGCGCTCGTGGCGGTCGCCGGCGACGCCCGCTTCGTCGATCGCCGGCTGCTCGAACTCGCGGCGGACATCGCCATTGTCGCGCTGGTCGCCGTGCTCGTTTTCCGCGAATTGCTCGCCGCGCTGCTCGCCCGGCTGCCCGCGGGCGACGCAACGCCTGGCGTCGCCGGTCTCGACCGCGTGCAGGAACTGCGCCTGCCGCTGTTTCTCTTCATCCTGAGCGAAGAGCTGTCGCGCGCTTCACTGCCGCTCTACCTCGCTTCGTTTGCCGAACCCAGCACTGGCTGGCGGCCGGAGACGGCGGTCGGCGTCGCAATCGCCGTCTACATGGCGTGCTTTGCGCTGGCAACGCCCTTCGCCGGCAAGTGGACCGATCGCTGGGGAATGCGCCGGGTGTTTGCGGCCGGCGTCGTCCTCAGCGTCGGCGGCTTCGCGTGGGCCGCGCTGGCCGACGCTTACTGGCAACTGCTGCCTGCCCGAGCGCTCTGCGCGCTGGGCTATGCGGCGGCGACGATGGCCGGTCAGCGGCAACTGATCGTCCTCGGCGGCGAGGCCCAACGCGCCCGCGCCTTGGCGCTGTTCGTCAGCGCGGTCAGCATCGCCGCCATCTGCGGTACGGCGCTCGGCGGCGTGCTCGCCGACCAGTTCGGCTCGCGTTGGGTTCTCGCCGCTTCCGCGATGGCCGCCGCGCTGGGCTGGCTGTCCTACCGACGAATGTCGCCGGCCGCCGGAGGCGACGCCGCGGCGACGCGGCCGGCAGCGTCGCTGCGCTTTGCCGAACTGCTCCGCCTGCTCGGCCGGCGGCGCTTCGCCGCCCTGATGCTGGGCAGCGCGCTGCCGACGAAGATCGCGCTGGCCGGCCTGCTCTTCTATCTGACGCCGCTCGTCCTGCACGAACTCGGCCAGACGCCAGCAGCGATCGGGCGCGTAATGATGTCGTACTTCCTCCTGGTCGCCGCGATCAATCCGCTGGCGGCATGGCTCGCCGACCGTCATGGCTGGCGACAGTCGCTGACGATTGCCGGTGGTGTGGTGATCGGCGGCGCTGCTCTGCTCGCCGGCAGCGGCTTGCTGCCCGCTGAGCACGCGCTCTGGCTGGCGATTGCCGGCCTCGGCGTGGGCACCGGTCTGGCCAGCGCTGCGATGCAGTCGCTCGCCCTGCGCCTCGCTGCGCCGACCAGCGACACAGCGGTCACCGTTGCCGTGCGCATGCTCGAGCGCCTGGGCAGCGTCATCGGCCCGCTCTGGATCGGCTTCTGGCTGGCTGGCAGCGGCGCGTCGGCGGCGCTCACCGCACTCGGCGTCACCGTTCTTACCGCCAGCCTCGTCTGCCTTGGCGCGCAGGAGCACGGGCGGCAGACGGCGGCGAACAAAGTGGCGACTTCGCCAGCGCGATCAGAATGAGAAGCGCGCGCGCCGTACGCACCGCCTTCGCCGCGCTGCTCCTGGCTGTTTCGCTCGGCGCCACTACCGGCCGCGCCGCGCAGCCGCCCTGGCGCGTAGCGATGCTGCTCTACCGCGGCTGCGAAGAATCGTGTCGCGGCTTTCAGGACTACTTTCGCCGTCAGAACGTGCCGGCCGTATTTACGCTGCTCGACGCGGCGCAGGACCAGCGGCGGATCGCCGGCCTGGTCGCCGAAGTCAAACGGATGCGGCCTGATCTGGTCGTCGTTTGGGGAACCAGCGTCGCCCTGGCCGCCGTCGGCACCTGGGACGCGGTGGACCCGGAACGCCACCTGACCGAAATGCCGGTCGTTTTCATGGCCGTCACCGACCCGGTGCACAGCCGCCTGGTGCCCTCGCTCGCCGGTTCCCGACGCAATCTGGCGGGTTCGCTATACCTGCTGCCAATGGCCGAGCAGTTGCGCGCGGCGCGCGCGTACCTGGACTTTCGGCGCGTCGGATTCCTGCTCAATCCGGCGGAAACCAATTCGCGCCTCAGTCTGACCGAGCTGCAGGCACTTGCCCGGCAGCTCGGCGTCACGGTGCACGTCGAAACGCTGCCGCTCGATGCCGGCGGCAGGCCGGACGCCGCCGCGCTTCCCAAGCGGATTGCCGCCCTGGCGGCGGCCGGCGTCGATCTGCTCTACTTCTCGCCGGACAGTTTTCTCAACAGCCAGCGGCAAGTGATCACCAGCCAGGCCGTCGCGCGTAAGATTGCCGTCTTTGCCGCTGCCGAAGCACCCGTCAGACAGGCAGATGCCTTGCTCGGCGTGGTCGTGCGCTACGACTACGTCGGCCAGTTCACCGCCCGCCTGGCGCTGCGCATCCTGCACGACGGCGCACGAGCGGGCGAACTGCCGGTGGAGCTGCCGCGCCAGTTCTCCTACCTGATCAACCTGCGCGTAGCCCGCCGCCTCGGTCGTTACCCGCCGTTGCCACTGCTCGATGTGGCGGAAATCGTCGGCGGCAGCGACTGCGCTGGCTCTTTCGAGAAAGGAGAGCGATGCGACTGATCCTCTGCGTCAAGCGCGACCTGCACGGCTGCATTTTTCTGAATCGCCTGATGCCGCGGCTCGCCGATCACCCGACATGGATTCTGCTCTCCGACAAGGCGCGCACAGCCGAGAGCCAGATTCCCGAACTCGCCCGGCTCGCCTACCTGGAGCGCGTTCTGCCGATCGACCGCCTATTCCCGTTGATCGACAGCGCGCCTCCCGGCGGCGTCGGCGAGTGGGCGACGTTCGCCGGCCTGGCGGCGCGTTACGCGACGCGCTGCGAAGTCGTCGAGGACATCAACTCCCCTGCCATGCTCAGCCGCCTGGCTGCCTACGCGCCCGACCTGATCGTTTCGGCGCGCTTCAGCCACATTTTCGCGCCCGCGGCAATTGCCGTTGCCCGGCACGGCGTGGTCAACATCCACCCGGGCGAACTGCCCGCCTACGCCGGATTGTTCTCGCCCTTGCGCACCGTCGCCGAAGGCGGCCAGGAACTCGTCTGCTGCCTGCATCGCGTCGACGCGGGCGTCGACAGCGGTCCGATCATCGCACTCGCCCGTCTGCCTTACCAGCGCGAACTCGGCCTGCTGGCGCAGATCGCCGAGCTTTACCCGCTGGCCATCACGCCGCTGCTCGACTTGCTCGCCCGCCTGGCCAACGGCGAAGCGGTCGCCGGCGAGGTACAGGACCGCAGCCGGCGACGCTACCGTTCGCTGCCGGACGCCAGCGAGATCGACGCCTTCCTCGCCGCCGGACATCACTTGTGGACGGCGCAATCCTACGATTCGCTGCTCGCCCGCTTCCTGCGCCCTGCGCCTGCGCCGGCCACCCCCTGAGTGCCCAGGCGGGCAACTGCCCGCGCCCTGCGCACGGCTCGTCAGTAAGCGCTGCCTTGACGGATCCTGTCCCCGAGGATAGGATCCATCGGATGAGCACACACAGCAGCCACCCGGACATCATCAAGCGCCTGAAGCGCGCCGAAGGTCATCTGCGCAGCATCGTCACGATGCTCGAGAAGGAACGCAGTTGCCTGGAAATCGCCCAGCAACTGCAGGCCGTCGAGAAGGCGGTATGCAACGCCAAGAAGCTGCTCGTACACGATCACATCGACCACTGCCTCGAAGACGCCGTGCACAGCGGCGCACAGAGTGCAGACGACGCGATCCAGGCCTGCAAAGCGATCAGCAAATTCCTCTGAGGATCTCCGATGACCAGCTTCTCGACGCTGCTCGGGCAAGGCGCAGCCAACGCTTGGCTCTTCGTCCCCAGCGCCATCCTGCTCGGCGGCCTGCACGGGCTTGAGCCCGGTCACTCGAAGACGATGATGGCGGCGTTCATCGTGGCCATCCGCGGCACGGTAGCGCAGGCTGTTCTGCTTGGCATTGCGGCAACGATCTCGCACACGGCGGTGGTCTGGGCGATCGCGCTCGGCGGCCTGTATTTTGGCCAGAAGTGGAGTGCAGAAACCAGCGAGCCCTATCTGCAGGTCGCCTCGGCCGTCGTCATCATCGGCGTCGCGCTGTGGATGATCTGGCGAACCTGGCACGAGCGGCGAAGCACCGGGCACGCGCACGCCGATCACGATCACGATCACCATCATCACCACCCTGCCGATGCTGGCCGCTTGATCGATACCGGCCATGGGCTCGTCCGCCTGCAGGTATTCGAGGACGGCGTGCCGCCGCGCTTTCGGCTGTTCCGGGAAGGCGCCCACGGCGACGCCTGGCTGGCGGCCGCGGTCGACCTCGAAACCGAGCGCGCGGACGGCCGCCGGCAGAGCTTCACCTTTCGGCAAGGCGACGGCTTCCTCGAATCGGAGCAGGAGATTCCCGAGCCGCACGCCTTCATCGCCCGTCTGCGCCTGGGGCACGCGACGCACAGCCACGATTACGAAATCGAGTTCGTCGAGCAGGGGCACGCACACGAACACGCGCACAGCCATGCCCACAGTCATGCCTGCCGCGTGCCCCATCACGGCGATGATGCGCACACGCTGGCGCTGCCGGAGTCACTCGATGCGCACGAGCTGGCGCACGCCAACGACATCCGCCGGCGCTTCGCCAACCGGCAGGCGACAACCGGGCAGATCATCGTCTTCGGACTGACTGGCGGGCTGATCCCCTGCCCGGCTTCGATCACCGTCCT
>ERZ761602.5719-NODE-5719-length-14490-cov-4.705577_pt1 | contig 14490 bp, 13 predicted proteins | sample MGYA00512165_ERZ761602 | MGnify/ENA primary metagenome ERZ761602 (study PRJEB28899, sample SAMN02445085) | bioreactor sludge metagenome | biome: EBPR sludge; isolation source: Thorneside wastewater treatment plant | place: Australia: Brisbane, Thorneside...
GGGCTTGGTCGTCGGCGGCTGCGGCGCGCCGCCGCAAGGCGCGGCGGCTTCGCAGTAGTCCGCTTGCAGGATGCCCGCGCCCGACGAGAATCCCTATCGTGTCGAGCCTAGAGCATAAAGGAGACAACCGATGGTCAAGATGAGTTTGCAGGATGCGTCGATGCTGCGCGTGGAGTCGCCCACCACGCCGATGCACATCGGCTTCCTGTTGACTTTCAAGCTGCCGCCGAAAGCGCCGCGCGACTTCCTGCAGCGGCTGCACGAGAAGATGCAGCGCTTCGCCGCCGATTCGCCGCCTTTCAACTACCGCGTGGCGCCGGCCAAGTCGCGCACCGAACTGCCGCAGTGGGAGGTGGTCGACCACGTCGACCTCGAGTACCACCTGCGCCACGAGGCACTGCCCGCGCCGGGTACCGAACGCGAGCTCGGTCTGGTGATGTCGCGGCTGCATTCGGTGCCGCTCGATCCGTCGCGGCCGATGTGGGAGTACTACTTCATCGAAGGCCTGCAGGGCGGGCGCTTTGGGGTGTACCTGAAGATCCACCATTCGATGGCCGACGGCATGCTGCTGATGGAGCGGCTGCCGCGCACCATGGCCAACTCGCCCACCGGCAAGAGCCTGCCGCCGTGGGCGGTGCCGCCGGCCAGCGGCGACGACGAGCCGGCGATCGACGATGCCGGCGACGCCTGGCGCAAGTGGCTGAAGGGGCTGCTCAAGTCGTCGCGCGACAAGAACAAGAAGTCCGCCGGCGTGCCCAAGGGCCCGCGCAGCCTGCTCAACGGGTCGATCAGCGGGCGGCGGCGTTTTGCCACGCAGACCATGGATCTGGGCCGCGTCAAGGCCCTCGCCAAGGCCGCCGAAGCCACCGTCAATGACGTCGTGATGGCGCTGTGCAGCGGCGCGCTGCGCCGCTTTCTCGACGAGTTCGATTCGATCCCCGCCGAGTCGCTGGTGGCCAGCATTCCGGTAGCGCTGCCGCGCGGCAAGGGCGAGATGCTGTCGGGCAACTCGGTGGGCGGCATCAACACCGAGATCGCCAGCCATATCGCGGACCCGCGCCAGCGCCTCGAGGCGATCAAGCAGTCGATGCGCGAAGCCAAGGTCCAGCTGCAGGACACGCCGCCGGCGGTGAGCCGCACGATCAACGCGGTGGGCATGTACGTGATGTCGCTGATCCCGTCGGGTGGCAGTGACCGCGCGCCGTTCACCAACCTGACGATCTCCAACGTGCCCGGGCCGCGCACCCCGTTCTACCTGGACGGCGCCGAGATGGAAGGCATGTACCCGGCCTCGGTGCTGACCGGCGACCACCGCGTCAACATCACGCTGGTGGGCTACCGCGACCGGCTGTGCTTCGGCATCATCGGTTGCCCCGACAAGCTGCCGCACGTGCAGCGCCTGTCGGTGCTGCTGCCCGAGGCGCTGGACGAACTCGAGGCCGCGTACGGCTTGGCCAAGGCCGGCAAGGCGGGCAAGGCGGGCAAGGCCGGCGCAGCGGCGAAGTCCACCAAGGGCAAGGCGGCAGGCAAGCGCAGCGCAGCGCGCGCCACGGGCTGAAGGCACGGCGGCACGGCGGCCCAGCGGCGTTGCGGCACACTCGCGGCGCACCCGGCGAACCGCGCGCGCCGCCGCCCGCACCACAAGAGCAAACCATCAAAGGAGACCCGCATGGAACGTCTGAATGCCCAGGACGAGGCCTTCCTCGACATGGAGACCGCCACCGCGCCGACCCACATCGGCGGGCTGGAGATCTTCGTCAAGCCCAAGGGCGCACCCAAGGACTACGTGCGCCGCGTGTTCGACGCGCTGGCCACCAGCCCGGTGCGCGCCGCACCGTTCAACTACCGGCTGCACACCTCGACCCAGGACGACAAGTCCGACTCGGGCGTGATGCCCAAGTGGCTGCGCCCGGCGCCGCCGAAGAAGAAGGATGCCAAGCCGGTGCGCTCCTGGGAGACGGTGGCCGACGTCGATGCCGCCGACCACGTGCACCTGCACGCGCTGCCCTGGCCGGGCACCCAGCGCGAGCTGGGCGAACTGGTGTCGCGCCTGCACTCGACCCGGCTCGATCGCAGCCGGCCGCTGTGGGAGGCGCACGTGATCGACGGCCTGGAGGGCGACCGCTTCGCGCTGTACACCAAGCTGCACCACTCGCAGTTCGACGGCAAGCGCGGCAACCGCGCGATGGCGGCGACGCGTTCGGACGACCCGCGCAAGCGCGGCCTGCCGCCGTTGTGGGGGGTCGACATGAGCACGCTGCCGCCGCTGCCGCCCAGCGCGCCGCCGGCCGCGAGCGCCGAGGCCAGCGGTTCGGACAAGTTCAAGGCCTGGAGCAAGGCCTTGCAGGAGGTCGCGGCGGCGCGGCGCAATAAGCCAGGCGAGGGCGTGGTCGGGCCCTACACCGCGCCCGAGTCGGTGCTGAACAAGCCGATCACCGCGCGCCGGCGCATCGCCACGCAGTCGCTGTCGATGGAGCGCATCAAGCGGCTGGGCCAAAGCGGCGACGCCACCGTCAACGACGTGTTTCTCGCGGTGTGCGGCGGCGCGTTGCGGCGCTATCTGCTCGAGCGCGACGCGCTGCCGCAGGCGCCGCTGATCGCGGCCGTGCCGGTCGCCGGCGAAGTCAAGGCCGACAGCGCCGCGGGCAACGCGGTGGGCCAGATCCTGGTGTCGCTGGCAACGCACATTGCCGATCCGCGCCAACGCTTCGAGGCCGTGGTGGCGTCGAGCAAGGCGAACAAGGCGCACATGCGCAACATGGATCCGGACGCACTGCGGCACTACACCGAGCTGTCGATGGTGCCGCAGATGATTCTGGCCAACACGGCGGTGGGGCACCGCGTGCAGAACTCCAACCTGCTGATCTCCAACGTGCCCGGGCCGCGCAAGCCGCAGTACTTCAACGGCGCGCTGGTCGAATCGGCCTGCGCGGTGTCGCTGCTGCTGGCCGGTCAGGCGCTGAACATCACCGGGCGCACCAACGGGCCTCATCTCGATGTGGGCCTGACCGCCTGCGCCGATGTGCTGCCCAGCGTGCAGCGGCTGGCGGTGTACCTCGGCGAGGAGCTGGGCGTGCTCGAGCGCGCGCTGGGCCTGCCGCCGCTGATTCCGGCACCGGCCAAGGCGGCTGGCCGGGCCAAGGCCGACCCGGCGTCGCGCAAGCCGGCGGCAAACAAAGCCGCCGCGAAGAAGACGGCGACGAAGAAGACGCCCGCGAAGAAGGCCGTGCCCGGCAAGACAGCCGCCAAGAAGACTCCAGCGAAGAAGGTGGCTGCGAAGAAGGCGGTTGCGAAGAAGGCGGCGAGCAAGACGCCGGCCAAGAAGGCCAGGACGGCCGCGCGATGAACGCGAGCCGGGCTGCCAAGGCCAAGGGCGGCAGCCCGACGCGTGAGCGCGTGCTCGACACCAGCTTGCGCCTGTTCAACGAGCAGGGCGTGCAGCACGTGACCACCAACCACATCGCCGAGGAAGCCGGCATCAGTCCGGGCAACCTGTACTACCACTTCCGCCACAAGGAAGACATCGTCGTCGCGCTGTACCGCCGCTACGAGATCAAGGCGGCCTCGGTGATGAACGTGCCCGATGCCAGCCAGGTCTCGATCGACGACCTGTGGCTGCTGGTGCACATGGCCTTCGAGGTGATCCAGGAGTACAGCTTCCTGTTCCGCGACCTGAGCGACCTGAACGCCGCCTTTCCGGCGCTGCGCCAGCGCTTCGTCGCCAACATCGAGCACAGCATCGAGCGCACCGAGGCCTACCTGATGGAGCTGGCTAGCGACGGCCAGCTCGACGCGACCACGATGGAGGTCAAGGCGCTGGCGCTGAACATGGTGCTGGTCAGCACCTACTGGCTCGCGCTGCAGGGCGTGCGCAACGACAAGGACGGCTCGCTCAGGGCGCGCGATGAAGACCTGCCGCGCGGCGTGTACCAGGTGCTGTCGCTGGTGACACCCTACCTCGAGGGTCCGGCACGGCTGTCCATGCGCCGCGAGGCGCGCCGCTACGCCGCCGGGTGACTGCTCTACAGCTCATCGGGGAGCATGCCTGCAACGAATGCGCAGTCATGCGCGGGAGTTCGGCTATGACTCTGGAAACTTTGTTGGATCGCGGCCCGCTGCGCCGTAGGATCATGCTTGCCGCCGGCCTGGCGGTGATGCTGCTGGCGGTGGTGCACCGGCTGTGGCCGGGCGACCCGATCGGCAGCGACTGGCTCGGATTGGCGCTGTACCTGTGTGGTGCCACCGTCACCGTGCTGACCGCATTGCCACGCCGCCGTGCGGTGGATCAAACTAAACGAGGCGCCGCCTGAGAGCGCTGTTTTTTTGTCGGATACTTAACTACGGAGACACGCATGGCCACCCGCAAAGACGCTGCCAAGACCCCCGCCAAGACTGCCAAGGACAAGGCCGACGCCAAGACTGGCAAGAGCGCCAAGACTGCCAAGGGCGCCAAGAAGAGCGACGGGGCGCAGCCGCTGCAAAAGGTCAAGACACTGTCGCACGACCTGCTGTTGGCCGGCATCGGCGCGTGGGTGAGCTCGCGCGACAAGAAGAAGTCCGACAAGGACAAGGGCCTGCCTGACTTTGCCACCTTGGTGCGCGAGGGGCGCAAGGCCGAGCCCGAGCTGAAGGCTTCGCTGCAAAAGACCTGGGACGAATGGAAAGAGAAGTCGTCGAGCTCGCGGCTGTCCAAGAGCGGTGACCAGCTGCGCGGCGTGTTCGACGAGCGGGTCAGCTCGGCGATCACCGGGCTGGGGCTGCCCACGCGCAAGGAGATCGATGCGCTCGAGGCCAAGGTCGACCGCTTGATGAACGAGCGCTCGGACGGGCGCGGCAGCAAGGCCGCAGCCAAGAAGCCTGCGGCCAAGAAGCCTGCGGCCAAGAAGGCGACCGCAGCGGCCAAGCGGGTTTCGCACACCACCGACAGCGGCGAGTCCGCCGCACAGGACGACCAATGAGTCCACGCCCGCACGCTCCAGCGGCAGCCGCCGCGGCTGCCAAGCCGCCGGCTGCCGTCGCGGCGCTGCTGGGCGAACACCAGTACCACGCGCTGCTGCTGAACGCGCTCGAAAAGCAGGTGGGCCTGCTCAATCAGGGTCTGGCGCCCGACATCGATGTGCTGTACGGCGTCATGCACTACATGACGAACTTCCCTGACCGGTACCACCACCCGCGGGAAGACCTGATCTTCGAGCGCCTGGCACAACGCGACGCATCGCTGCGGCCGCTGGTCGACAAACTGCAGGCCGGCCATCACGACATCGGCCGTGCGGGCGAGGAGTTGCTTGGGCTGATCGAGAACCACTGCGGTGCCGGCGCCAACTGCAGCGCCGCACCCGAACAACTGCGCGAGATCCGTGACCGGGCAAGCAGCTACATCGCCAACCTGCGGCGGCACATGGACATCGAGAGCGTGCAGCTGTTCCCGAAGGCGATCGCCGGGCTCGACGCGTCCGACTGGCGCGAGCTTGGCGCCGACATGCCGCCCATCGCCGACCCGATCTTCGGCGGCGAGGTGGCCGAGCAGTACCTGACGCTGCACGAACACTACGTGAAGGACGAGGCCCAGATCTCGATCGGACGCAAGGCCGCCCACCTGGCGGAGTTCGTCGCGTTGATCGAGGCGCTGAGTGCCATCTTCGGCGGCATGCACCGCATTCGCAAGGTGATCGGCGAGCACAACCGCAGCACCACCGCCGTCAACCGCAAGCTGTTCGCGCAATGGTCGCGCAGCAACGATCGCGAAGAACGCCGCGAGCTGATGAAGCACATCGCGCAGATGAACAAGGAGCGTGCCGCAGCGGTGCGCCAGCGCGTCGAGCAACTCTGGAGCGACGCGCGCACCTTGGCCGCCGATCCCTACGATCCGCGCCACGGCCCGCACGGGCCGCGCCTGTTGCGCCCGCGTCACCTCAAGGCCGAGGAGCAAAGCTGATGCCCAGCTGGCAGACCAACGCGCTGAACGTCGCGCTGCACCTGACCGTCAAGCGCATGATGGGCAGTTCCGGCTCGGTCGAAGCGACGCGGCGCTTCATCGAGTCGCGCCGCAGGCGCCCGGTGCCGCCGGGCTGCAAGATTTCCCCGGTGGCTTGCCACAGCTTTCGCGGTGAGTGGGTCACGTCGCGCCACTCCAGCGAGGCGCGCACGCTGCTGTACCTGCCTGGCGGCGGCTTCATGTTGCCGGCGTCAGCGCAGATCCCGTCGCTGGTGGCGCGCATCAGCCGGCATGCCGGCACACGCGGCCTGATCGTCAACTACAGGTTGGCGCCGGAGCATCCGTTCCCGGCCGGTCTGGACGACTGCCTGGCGGCGTACCGCCACCTGCTCGATCTGGGCACCGACCCGAAGAGCATCGTCATTGCCGGCGATTCCGCCGGCGGCGGCCTGACCCTGTCGACGCTGCTCGCGCTGCGTGACGCGGGCGACCCGCTGCCCGCCGCCGCCGCAGTGATTTCGCCGTTCACCGACTTCACCTTCGGCGGCGAATCGCGGGTGGAAAACGATCGCAAGGATCCGATCCTGTCGAACGCCGGCATGGAGCAGATGAACCGGATCTACCTGCGCGACGCCGCGCCCGACAACCCGCTGGCCTCGCCGGTGTATGGCGACTTTCGCGGCCTGCCGCCGATCCTGGCGCACGTCGGCAGCACCGAGGTGCTGCTCGACGACACCCGGCGCGTCGCGCAGCGTGCGCGCGCGCAGGCCGCGCAGTTCGAGGTCGAGGTCTGGGACGAGGTGCCGCACGTGTGGCACCTGTGGCGCTTCCTGCCCGAGGCGCAGCAGGCGGTGGCGCGCATCGGTGCGTTCATCCGCGAACACACGGCTGCGGCCGACATCACGGGCCAGGCCTACGAGCCGGACTTCTGCCCGAGCGAGCCCGAACTGCTCGAGCCCGAGGTGCTGGTGCCCGACGCTCCGGTGCCCGAGGTGCTGGTGCCGGTGGCGGTGCGTACGCCGGCGCGGCGCCGGCGGCGGGTCAAGCCTTTGCCTTGAGGCTGCTTGCGCCCAGCGCGTCGATGCGCTGGTTCATGAAGGCAAACCACAGCGGCGGCAGCAGCGCCAGCCACAGCATGCCGGTATAGCCGGTGGGCAACTGCGGACTGTCCGGGTGGTGGCGCAGCGCCACGTAGGGCACAGCCGGGTTGGCGTGGTGGTCGGCGTGGCGCTGCAGGTTGAACAGCCAGGCGTTGCTGACGCGCTCGGCGGCGTTCCAGGAGTGATGGTGCGTCACCGGCTCGAGCCGGCCGTCGCTGCCGCGCTGGCGCTGCAGCCCGTAGTGTTCTATGTAGTTCACCGCCTCCAGCAGCGACACCGCCACCAGCGCCTGCCCGGCGAAGAACGCCGCGCCGCGCGGCCCCAGCACCAGGCCGAAGGCCAGCAGCAGCGTCAGCGGCACGGCGGCATACCACAGCATCATGTTGTGCACCGACCAGCGCGGCAGTTCCTGGCGCGCGAGCCGTGTGGTCTCGAGGGCCCAGGCCGAGCGCCAGCCGCCGGGCAGCGCGCGCCACCAGAAGCGATAGAAGCTCTCGCCGCGGCGTGCGGTGGCGGGGTCGTCCTGCGTCGCCACGCGCGCGTGGTGGCCGCGGTTGTGCTCGATGTGGAAGTGGCCATAGCCCACGGTCATCAGCAGCGCCTGCGCCAGTGCGCGGTCCAGCCGTGAGCGCCGGTGGCCGAGCTCGTGCGCGATGGTGATGCCCTGGCCGCCGCTGACCAGGCCGATCGACAGCAACAGCCCCAGGCCCTGCCAGGCGCTGGTGTGCGGCTGCGTGAATTCCCACGCACCCCAGCCGATCAGCGCGCACTGCACCGGCAGCCACACACGCAGCGGCAGGTACAGCCAGCGGTCGTGCTGGGCCGCAGCGACTTGCGCGGCGGTCGGGTTGCTTTCGTCGCGCCCGGCCAGCAGGTCGATCACCGGCAGCGCGACCAGCACCAGCAGCGGCGTCAGCCAGTGGTTGCCCAGCAGATGGCCAAGCAAGGGCAACGGCAGCAGCGTGCCGAACAGGGCCAACGCACGCTGCATGCGTGCTGCGCTGCCCGTTGGACTCAAAGCTTGGCCAGGCGCCCGACTTGACCGGGCTCGAGCTGGCCGGCCTCGACCAGCGCCAGGATGGCATCGCGCAGCGACTCCTCGGCCGGGCGCCAGCGGATGCCCAGCTCGTGGACCACGCGCGAATCGTCGGTCGGCGGCGACTGTGTGAAGAACACCATCGACTCGTAGCTCAGATCGGCCTCGGGCGGCTTCAGGTTGGGCGCCTTGTCGACCACCCAGCCCATCGCGCGCAGCGCCCAGCCGGGCATGTTCTTGACCTCGAAGGGCTTGTCCAGCAGCGAGCCGTACAGCGCGGCCAGCGCGTCCATGTCGAGGTAGTGGCCGCCGCACATGTAGCGCCGCGGACCGCGGCCGCTGACCATCGCCGCGGCGTGCAGCGCGCCCAGGTCGCGCGCGTCGATCACCGACCACGCGGCCTCGCGCGTGGGCAGGCTGCCGGCGCGCACCTGCATCGCGATGCCGCTGGCCGCCTCGCCGCGCACCGACCCGGCGGCCGGGCCGACCACGCTGCCCGGGTAGGTGATGACCACCGGCTTTTCCTGATCCTGCAGCGAGCGCACGTAGCGTTCGGCCTCGGCCTTGCTCTGGCCGTAGGCGGTGGTCGAGTCGGCCACTGGCAAGTCGGGGTGCAGCACCGGCAGGCCGGGTTTCATCAGCGCGGCGATGCTCGACACGTAGATCACCGGGTCCAGGCCCAGTCGCACCGCGTTGCCGACCACGCAGCGCGTGCCCTGTGGGTTGTCCTTGCGCATGCGCTCGGCGTCCTTGGCCTGGGTCGAGACGAAGGCCGCGCAATGCAGCGCGGCATCGCAGCCGTCGAGTGCTTCGAGCACCGCGCGCTCGTCGGTCATGTCGCCGATGACGATCGGCGGCAGCTTCTTGATGCCCAGCGCGCCCAGCACCTCCTGCGCTTTTTCCTTGCTGCGCACCAGCAGCTTGACCTCATGCCCGGCATCGAGCAGCGCCTTGACGCTGTGCGCGCCGACGAAGCCGGTGGCGCCGGTGACCATCACCCGGCGCTTGGCGCTGCGGGCGCGGCGCGTTGCGGTCTTGGCCGCAGGCCGGGCCGCGGTCTTCGCCGCTGCCTTGGGTGTCGTCTTGGCCGATTTCTTGGCTGGTGCCTTGGCTGGTGCCTTGGCTGCCGTTCGGGTGCCCTTCTTGGCCGCAGGCTTCGCTGGCGTCTTGGCCGCTGTCTTGGCCGCGGTCTTGGTCGACTTCTTGGTGGCGATCTTGGTTGCGTTCATGCCGGTACTCCCAGGTCGAGCGTGAAGTCTGCCAGACGTGTGCGCAAAACGGCCAGTGCTTCGGCGTCGGTCAGGGTGCCGAGGTTCAGAGGGCTGACGGTCATCACGTCGCGCAGCACCATGCGGCCCTCGGTGGCCTCGTCGGCAAAGGCGTCGGGCTGCAACGCCGCATCGAGCAGCGCGATGCCCGGCGCCGCCGGCAACGGCTGCTTCGGGTGCGCGAAGCGGTCCATCGATTCGACGAAGCCCAGATGCCACGGCGACCAGTCGCCCACCCGGGTGATCGCCGCGCCCAGCACCCGCTCGCTGCGCGGCAGGTTGACGTTCAGACCCAGGCCGCGCGGCAACAGCCGGCTGGCCGAGCAAGGTGGCAGCGCCGAGCCCGCCGATCCGCCGCCGGCCGACGCCGCCAGCGCCGCGATGAGTGCGCTGAGCGCGGCCGCAACCGCGCGCAAGTCGGTCTCGCCGTAGGCCATGCTCAGCGCGATCGCCGCCACACCGCGGTGCAGCGCCACCTGCGCGGCGCCGACCACGCCCGAGAACAGGGTCAGCTGCCCCAGGCTCCAGCCGTGGTTGGGGCCGGCGACCATCAGGTCGAAGGGCCGCTCGCGGCCGAGCAGGTCCAGGCCGTGCAGCGCGGCCACCGCCGGCGAGCCGTCGACCGACCAGCTGTCGTTGTCGAGCGGGTCGCGCCGCACCTGGTGCGGCTGGAAGTAGTCGAACGACGCGGCCGCGCCCGGGCAGGCGCTGGCCGGGGCCGACACCACGACCTCGTGGCCGTCCGTGCGCAGCCGATCGCGCAGAACCTGCAAGGCGGCGCTGCCGATGCCGTCATCGTTGGTGAGCAGGATGCGCACGGTGCACCTTCACGAGGGGATTTCTGATCTGGCGCGCAGCGTAGGCAGCCCCGCTTGCCGCGGCATCGTCCGTTTGTGCGATTTGAGCGCGGCGCCGCGCGGGGAGCATCACGGCTTCGAGTTTCAGGAGGATTGTCACCATGTCGCTGCAAGGAAAGGCCGCCATCGTCACCGGTGCCGGCAAGGGCATCGGCCGCGCCTGCGCGCTGGCGCTGGCGCGCGCCGGCGCCGACGTCGCGCTGGCCGCACGCACCCAGTCCGACCTCGACGCGCTGGCGCGCGAGATCGAAGCACTCGGCCGGCGCGCGCTGCCGCTGGCCTGCGACGTCGGCAACGAGGACGCGCTGCGCCGCCTGGTGGCGCGCACGCACGAAAGCTTCGGCTGCATCGACGTGCTGGTCAACAACGCCGGCGGTGGCGGCCCCAACGACGCGCGCAAGGCCAGCGGCGCCGACTTCGGCCACATGCTGCAGTGGAACGTGGTGCCGGCCTACACGCTGATCCAGTTGTGCGCGCCGATCATGCGCGACGGCGGCTACGGCGCGGTGGTCAACATCTCGTCGGTGGCGGCGCGCTACGCGCAGCGCGGCTTCTCGGCCTACGGCGCGTCCAAGGCGGCGCTGAACCAGATGACGCGCAACCTGGCGCAGGACTTCGCGCCACACCTGCGCATCAACGCGGTCGAACCGGGCACGATCGAGACCGAGGCGCTGGCGCCGTACCTCACGCCCGAGCGGCGCGAGCGCATGGTTTCCACCACGCCGTTGCAGCGGCTGGGCCAGCCCGAGGACATCGCCAACGCGGTGGTGTTCCTGGCCTCGCCGGCGGCGTCGTGGATCACCGGCAAGGTGCTGGGCGTGGACGGCGGCGTCGAAGCCCCCAACTTCTGAGCGCGCGCCCTCGATGTCTTCTCCGATGACCGCGACCGCGGGGCGCGTGAGCGCGGCGCCCGCGAACTCAGCGCGCTGGGCGCTGCTGCTGCTGACCACGATCGCCACCGTGCAGTTCTTCGACCGCGCGCTGATGGTCGTGATCCTCGAGCCGATCAAGCGCGAGTTCGCGCTCAGCGATGCCCAGCTCGGCCTGCTGGCCGGGCTGAGCTACGCGGCGGCTTTCGCGCTGGCCGGCATTCCGCTGGGCTGGCTGGCCGACCGGCGCAACCGGCGCAACCTGCTGGCCGCGCTGCTGGCGCTGTGGTCGGGCATGGTGGCGCTGGCCGGCAGCGCCGGCAGCTTTGCCGCGCTGGTGGCCGCGCGCGTGGGCATCGGCACGATGGACGCCGGCGGCCAGCCGTGTTCGGTGTCGATGATTGCCGATCTTTACCCGCCGCAGCGCCGCGCCACCGCGGTGGCGGTGTTCTACATGGGCGTGCCGCTGGGCATGGCCGGCGGCTTCCTGTTCGGCGCGCTGCTGGCCGGCGCCTTCGGCTGGCGCACCGCGCTGTTCGTCGCGGCGGCGCCCGGCATCGTGCTGGCCGCGCTGCTGCTGCTGTTGCTGCGCGAGCCCCGGCGCGGCGGCAGCGAGGTCAAAGCGGGTGCGGCCCCAGACGGCGCCGCGCCGCCGCTGGCCGAGACGTTGCGCTTCATGCGCGGCCAGCGCGCGCTGCTGCACATCATCGCCGCGTCGGTGCTGGTGACCGCGGCCTCGTCGGCCATGATGTCGTGGATCGCCTCGCTGCTGATGCGCAGCCATGGCCTGGCGATCGAGCAGGTGGGGCTGGTCACCGCGATCTGCATGGGCGGCTTCGGCGCCGTGGGCACGCTGCTGTTCGGCATGGCGGCCGACCGCGTCGGCGCGCGCGACATGGCGGCGCAGCCGCGGCTGATGGCGCTGCAGGCCGCGGGCATCGCCGCCTTCGGCAGCGCGGTGTGCCTGTGGCCGGGCTGGCTGGGCGCGGCGGTGGCGCTGGCGCTGTTCGCCGCGTGTGTGGCCGGGCTGAACGGGCCGACCTACGCGCTGACGCAAACGCTGGTGCGCGTGCGCATGCGCGGCACCTCGATCTCGGTGCTGGTGGTGCTGCTGAACCTGATCGGCGTCGGCGTGGGCCCGACGCTGGCCGGCGTACTGAGCGACGCGTTTGCAGCGCGCTTCGGCGCCGATTCGGTGCGCTGGGCGATGGTGTGCGTGCTCGGCGCGTGCCTGCCCGCGGTATGGCTGTTCCTGCGCGCGGCGCGGGCCATGCCGCACGACCTGGCTCGGGCGCGGAGCTGAACCTCTGGGCGCACGGGCCTGACGGCGATGATCACCCTGCTCGACGACTACGCGGTCCACCAGACCCCTGAGCCGCTGAGCCGGCCCGCCACCAGCGACCGTAACTTCTACGACCGCTGGTTCTTCGCCGGCCACGCCGCCGACGGCGGCATCGTGTTCGAGGCGGCGCTGGGGCTGTACCCGCACCGGCGGGTGCTGGACGCGCACTTCACGCTGCTGGCCGGCGGCGTGCAGCACTGCTTCCATGGCTCGCGCCGCGCGCCGCTGGAGCGCACCGAGATGGCGGTCGGGCCCTTCGTGCTGACCATCGAGCAGCCGCTGCGCGTGCTGCGGCTGCAACTCGACGACGCGGCCAGCGGCCTGGCCTGCGAGCTGCGCTTCAGCGCGCGCAGCAGTGCGGCCGAGGAGCCGCGCAGCGTGCTCTACGACGGCGAGCGGTTGCTGATGCACACCACGCGCTTCACCCAGTTCGGGCGCTGGGACGGCTGGCTCGCGCTGCAGGGCCGTCGTTTCGAGGTCGCCGCCGTCAACGGCGTGCGCGACCGCTCCTGGGGCATCCGCCCCTGCGGCGAGCCCGAAGGCGGCGCGCCGCCGTCGCCGCCGCGCACGCCCACCGTCTACTGGGCCTGGGTGCCGCTGGCCTTCGACGACCTGTGCACGCAGTTCAACACCTTCGAAGACCCGGCCGGCCGGCCGACGCAACTGGCGGCGCATCGCCAGCCGGCCTACGCCGATGCGGCGCTGATCCCGCCGGGCTCCGACCCCGGCGAGCAGCCGTTCGCGCAGGCCAAGCTCGCGCTGCGCTGGAAGCCGGGCACGCGCCACCCCGACGGCGGCACGCTGACGCTGGCCGACGCCAATGCCGGCGCTGACGCCACGCCCTGGCGCATCGAGCTGCAGCCACTGGCCACCTTGCTGACCAAGGGCCTGGGCTACCACCACCCCGAGTGGGGCCACGGCCTGTGGAAGGGCGAGCTCGCGCTCGGCCACGAGCAGTTGCGGCTCGACGCGCTCGATCCGCTGGCGCCGGAAAACGTGCACGTGCACCAGATCGTGCGCGCGCACCTGAGCGGCCCGGTTGGCGAGCGCCACGGCGTGGGCATCCTCGAGACGATGTGCTTCGGCCCGCACGCGCCGTCGGGCTTCAGCGGCTTTCTCGACGGCGCAGGCCAAGGACCCCCGCGATGATCGACGACCTCGAAGACCTGGCGCGCCGCCTCGAAGCCTGGCTTCGCACGCAGCACCCCGAGCGGGCGCGGCTGACGGTGTCGCAGCTGAAGCGATCCGACGCCGGCTACTCCAACATCACGGTGCTGGGCGAGCTGCAGTGGATGCACGGCGGCGCCGCGCAGGCGGTGCGGATCGTGCTGCGCGTGCAGCCGCTGGCCAGCTCGGTCTACCCCGACTGCGACATCGTGCGCCAGTACCGCGTGATGCAGGCGCTGGCCGGCAGCGCGGTGCCGGTGCCGCGGCTGCTCGGCCTGGAGACCGACGCCGCGGCGCTGGGTGCGCCCTTCTTCCTGATGCAGCGCATCGACGGCCGCGTGCCCAGCGAGAACCCGCTGTACCACCTCGAGGGCTGGTTCCATGACCTGGACGAGGCCGCCTTGCGCCAGCACTGGTTCAGCGGCATCGACACCCTCGCGGCCATCACCCGACTCGACTGGCGCGCGCTGGGGCTGGATTTTTTGCAGCCGCCGCCGGGGCGCACGCCGCTGGCGCAGCAGCTCGCCTACTACCGCGACGCGGTGGCCTGGGCCGAGCGGCTGGGTCGGCCCTACCCGCACCTGCACGCGGCCTACGGCTGGCTGCAGGCGCACCAGCCGGCCGACGAGCCGGTGGCGCTGAGCTGGGCCGACGCCAAGCTCGGCAACTGCGTGTACCGCGACGGCCGTATCGTCGGCGTGCTCGACTGGGAGCAGGCTGCGCTGGCCAACCCGGTGGACGACCTGGCGTGGTGGCTGATGCTCGACGACTCGCTCAGCACCGGCTACGGCGTGCCACGCCTGGCCGGGCTGCCAAGCCGCGAGGAAACGGTCGCGCACTGGCAGCGCGCCAGCGGTCACTCGGCACGCGATCTGCCGTACTACGACGTCTTCGCCGCCTGGCGCATGGCCTACGT
>ERZ761602.5720-NODE-5720-length-14490-cov-4.643921_pt1 | contig 14490 bp, 18 predicted proteins | sample MGYA00512165_ERZ761602 | MGnify/ENA primary metagenome ERZ761602 (study PRJEB28899, sample SAMN02445085) | bioreactor sludge metagenome | biome: EBPR sludge; isolation source: Thorneside wastewater treatment plant | place: Australia: Brisbane, Thorneside...
CCCGCCAGGGGGTGCAGGACCTTGGGCAGGTCCGAGCGCATGCGCTTGCCCTGGCCGGCGGCGAGGATGATGACGGTGGTTGGCATGGCCACATTCTAGCGGGTCGCTGCGGCGCTGACCTGCTGACTGCCGCCCTGTTTCCTGACGGAATCGTCAGATTCAGGGGTGGCCGGCGGGGATCGCGTCTGTTACGGTTACATGTAACTTGTGAGGGGCACCCGATGGCACAGAGATCGGCCTCGACCCGGGAGAAGGTGCAGAAGCACCGTGACCGCCTGCGCGCCCAGGGCATGCGGCTCGTGCAGATCTGGGTGCCGGACGTCCGCAGCCGTTCCTTCCTGCTGGCTGCCCGGAAGCAGTCCCGCCTCGTGGCCGCGAGCCCGTTCGAGGCCGGGGATCAGGCATTCATCGACGCCATTTCGACGGATCTTGCGGATTGAAGCGGGGTGAAGTCTGGACGGTGGCCGGCGGTTCCGGCTACGCCGGCAAGCCGCGCCCGGCCGTCATCGTCCAGGACGACCGCTTCGGCCTGACGAACTCCGTCACGCTGTGCGTGCTGACCAGCGACACGCTGGAGTCGCCACTGCTGCGGCTGCCGGTGAAGCCTTCCGCGCGCAACGGGCTGCGGCTGGGGTGCAGCCTGATGCTGGACAAGCTGACGACGGTGCCGCGCACCCGGCTGGGTCGCAAGATCGGCGCCCTCGACGACGGTGACCTGCTGCGGATGAACCGCGGGCTGCTGGTGTTCCTGGGGCTAGCGGGCTGAGTCCGATCGCGCCTGCAGGCGCTCCTACCGATCAGGTCGCGCGCTTGCCCTTGAGCTTCTGCGCGGCCCGGTAGCGGGCGGCGGCCTCGACCAGCTGCATCTGGGCGTGGGCCAGGTCCTCCTGGCTGGAGGCGCCCTTCAGGGCTTCCTCGGCGCGCTTGCGGGCCTCGTCGGCGGCGGACTCGTCGAGCTGCTCGGCCCGCAGGGCCGTGTCGGCCAGCACGGTGACCTTCTTCGGCTGCACCTCCAGGATGCCGCCCGTCACGTAGAAGAACAGCTCGTCCTGGCCGTCCCGCTGGACCCGGAGGTCGCCGGGACGGAGCGTGGTCATGAGCGGCGCGTGCCGGGGCGCGATGCCCACCTCGCCCATGCGGGCGGGGGCGATCACGAGGTTCGCCTCGCCGGACCAGATGGCGCCCTCGACGCTGACGATGTCTACCTGGATGGTGGCCATTACTGCAGCGTCTTGGCCTTCGCCACGGCCTCTTCGATGGTGCCGACCATGTAGAAGGCCTGCTCGGGCAGGCTGTCGTACTCGCCGGCGACGATGCCCTTGAAGGCCCGGATGGTGTCCTTCAGGGAGACGTACTTGCCGTCCTGGCCCGTGAACTGGGAGGCCACGAAGAAGGGCTGGGACAGGAAGCGCTGGATCTTGCGGGCCCGGGTGACGGTCTGCTTGTCTTCCTCGGACAGCTCGTCCATGCCGAGGATCGCGATGATGTCCTGCAGCTCCTTGTAGCGCTGGAGCACGGCCTGCACGGAGCGGGCCACGTCGTAGTGCTCCTGGCCGATCACGTTGGGATCGAGCAGCCGGCTGGTGGAGTCGAGGGGGTCCACGGCCGGGTAGATGCCGAGCTCGGCGATGTTGCGCGAGAGCACCAGGGTCGCGTCCAGGTGGGCGAAGGTGGTGGCGGGCGACGGGTCGGTGAGGTCGTCGGCCGGCACGTAGATGGCCTGGAAGGACGTGATGGAGCCGGTGTTCGTGGAGGTGATCCGCTCCTGGAGCACGCCCATCTCCTCGGCGAGCGTCGGCTGGTAGCCCACTGCGGAGGGCATGCGGCCCAGCAGTGCGGACACCTCGGTGCCGGCCAGCGTGTAGCGGTAGATGTTGTCGATGAACATCAGCACGTCACGGCCTTCGTCGCGGAAGAACTCGGCCATGGTGAGGCCCGTCAGCGCCACGCGCAGGCGGTTGCCGGGCGGCTCGTTCATCTGGCCGTACACCAGGGCGACCTTGTCGATGACGCCGCCGTCCTTCATCTCGTGGAAGAAGTCGTTGCCCTCGCGGGTACGCTCGCCGACGCCCGCGAACACCGAGTAGCCCGAGTGCTCTACGGCGATGTTGCGGATGAGCTCCATCAGCGTCACGGTCTTGCCCACGCCGGCGCCGCCGAACAGGCCGATCTTGCCGCCCTTGGAGATCGGCATGATGAGGTCGATCACCTTGATGCCCGTCTCGAGCAGCTCGGTGGTCTTGGCCTGGTCCTCGTAGCTCGGGGCGGCCCGGTGGATCGGCCAGCTCTCGGTATTGCCGATGGGGCCGGCCTCGTCGATGGGGTTGCCGAGCACGTCCATGATGCGGCCGAGGGTCTTGGTGCCGACCGGCACGGAGATGGGCTTGCCCGTGTTGGTGGCGGTCAGGCCGCGCTTCAGGCCCTCGCTGGCGCCCATGGCAATGGTGCGGACCACGCCATCACCGAGCTGCTGCTGCACCTCGAGGGTGACGTTGCCATCGGTGATCTTCAGCGCGTCATAGATCTTCGGAATGGAATCCCGGGGGAACTCCACGTCCACCACGGCGCCGATGATCTGTACTACCTTGCCTGTGCTCATGTGCCTTCCTTTAGTCCCGTAGGAGCGGCTTCAGCCGCGACCTATTCGTGTATGACCGGTTGAATCGCGCCTGAAGGCGCTCCTACCCGCTGACGGCGGCGGCGCCGCCGACGATCTCGGAGATTTCCTGGGTAATGCTGGCCTGCCGGGCCTTGTTGTAGTCCAGCTGCAGCCGCTCGATCAGCTTGCCGGCGTTGTCCGTGGCGGCCTTCATGGCCACCATCTTCGAGGCCATCTCGCAGGCCACGTTCTCGACCACGCCCCGGTAGACCTGGGTCTCGATGTAGCGGGTCAGCACGTCATCCAGCAGCTCGACCGCGCCGGGCTCGTAGAGGTAGTCCCAGTTCTGCTGCAGCTCGGTGGCATCGACGGCCTCGACCGGCAGCAGCTGCTGGATGTCGACCTTCTGGCTCATCGTGTTGATGAAGTCGTTGTAGACCAGGTAGAGGCGGTCGATGCGGCCCTCCCGGTAGGCGTCGAGCATCACGGTGATGGCGCCGATGAGGTCCCGGATGTGGGGGTTCTCGCCGAGGTGGGTGGTCGCGGCCACCACGTTGACCTTGAGGCGGCGGAAGAACTGCACGGCCTTCGCGCCGACCAGGCAGAGATCGACCTCGATGCCCTTCTCCTGGTGGCGACGCAGCTCCGGGATCAGGCGCCGGAACTCGTTGACGTTGAGGCCGCCGCACAGGCCCTTGTCGGTGGAGATCACGATGTAGCCCACCCGCTTCTCGGGCCGGGCCACGAGGAACGGATGCCGGTACTCCGGGTTGGCGTGGAACAGGTGGCCGATGACCTCGCGGATCTTGTCCGCGTAGGGCCGGGCCGCGAGCATGCGCTGCTGGGTCCGGCGCAGCTTGGAGGCTGCCACCTTCTCCATGGCCTTGGTGATCTTCTGCGTGCTCTTGACGCTCTTGATCTTGGTGCGGATTTCTTTGGCGCCAGCCATCGTGTTTTCCTGTAGGAGCGGCTTCAGCCGCGATCCCTAGTACGCCCCGTTCGCCTTGAAGTCCTCGCAGATCTGCTTCAGCTGGGCGGCGATCTCGTCGTTGAAGTCGCCCTTCTCGCTGATCTTGTCGACGATCGCGCCGAACTTGGCCTTGGCGTGGGCGTGCAGGGCGGTCTCGTAGGCGACGACCGACCTGGCCGGCACGCTGTCGATGTAGCCCTCGTTCACGGCATACAGCGACAGCGCCATCAGGCCGACGGAGAGCGGCGAGTACTGCTTCTGCTTCATGAGCTCGGTCACGCGCTGGCCGCGCTCGAGCTGCTTGCGGGTGGCTTCGTCCAGGTCGGAGGCGAACTGGGCGAAGGCCGCGAGCTCCCGGTACTGAGCGAGCGCGAGGCGGACGCCGCCGCCGAGCTTCTTGATGATCTTGGTCTGGGCCGAGCCGCCCACGCGGGACACCGAGAGGCCGGCGTTGATGGCGGGCCGGATGCCGGCGTTGAAGAGGTCGGTTTCCAGGTAGATCTGGCCGTCGGTGATCGAGATCACGTTGGTGGGCACGAAGGCCGACACGTCGCCGGCCTGGGTCTCGATGATCGGCAGGGCCGTCAGCGAACCGGTCTTGCCCTTGACCTTGCCACCAGTGACCTTCTCGACGTACTCCGCGTTCACGCGGGCCGCGCGCTCGAGCAGGCGGGAGTGCAGGTAGAACACGTCGCCGGGATAGGCCTCGCGACCCGGCGGACGGCGCAGCAGCAGGGAGATCTGCCGGTAGGCCCAGGCCTGCTTGGTGAGGTCGTCGTAGATGATCAGGGCGTCTTCGCCCTTGTCCCGGAAGTACTCGCCCATCGCGCAGCCGGCGTAGGGGGCGAGGTACCACATGGCGGGCGAGTCGGCGGCGGAGGCGGCCACGACGATGGTGTGGGCCATCGCGCCAAACTCCTCGAGCTTGCGCACCACGTTGGCGATGGACGAGGCCTTCTGGCCGATCGCCACGTAGATGCACTTAACGCCGGTGCCCTTCTGGTTGATGATCGCGTCGATGGCGACGGCGGTCTTGCCGGTCTGGCGGTCGCCGATGATCAGCTCGCGCTGGCCCCGGCCGACGGGCACCATCGCGTCGATGGCCTTGAGGCCGGTCTGCACGGGCTGGTTCACCGACTGGCGGGTGATGACGCCCGGGGCAACCTTCTCGATGGGCGAGCGGCCGGCGGCCTGGATCGGGCCCTTGCCGTCGATGGGCTCACCGAGCGCGTTCACGACGCGGCCGAGCAGGCCCTCGCCGACCGGCACCTCGAGGATGCGGCCGGTGGTCTTCACCTGGTCGCCTTCCGAGATGTGCTTGTAGTCACCGAGCACCACGGCGCCGACCGAGTCGCTCTCGAGGTTCAGCGCGAGGCCGAAGGTGTTGCGGGGGAACTCGAGCATCTCGCCGTACTGGGCGTCGGCGAGGCCGTGGATGCGGCAGATGCCGTCGGTCACGGCAGTGACCGTGCCCACGTCACGCGCTTCGGCGGCGCTTTCGAAGTTCTTGATGCGCTGCTTGAGCAGCTCGCTGATCTCGGAGGCCTTGAGTGCCATGATTTATTCCTTGGTCTAGGCGCTGAGCGCCGTTGCCAGTTTGTCCAATCCGGTGCGAACGGTGCCGTCGATGACGCGGTCGCCCACCTGCAGGCGGGCGCCGCCGATGAGCGCGGGGTCGAGCTGCACGGTGAGCCGGACCTGGCGCCCGAAGCGCTTGTTGAGGGAATCCACGACGCGGCGCTGCTGCTCGTCGCTGACGGCGGATGCGGAGGTGAGCGTGACGTCGAGGGTGCGCTCGGCCTCGGCCTTCAGCACCTCGTAGCGGCCGAGGATGTCGGGGAGCGCGCCGAGCCGCTGGTTCTCGGCGAGCACCTTCAGGAACCCCGCGCCCACCGACTTCGGGCCGTCCGCGAGCGGGGCGGCGCCGGAGAGCTTCTCCCGGCAGATGTCGGCGATGGCCGCCGCCACGGCGAAGCCATCGGCGCCGGGCACGTCCAGCAGGCGCCGGACGTCCGGGGAGAGCGCGAGCTCGGCGGCCAGCCGGAGGAAGTCAGACCAGGCCTGCAGCTGGTTGTCGGTGCGCGCGATCTCGAAGACCGCCTGGGCGTAGGGTCGCGCCGTGGTGCCGTGTTCGGCCATGGATTCGTTGCCTAGATCTGCGCGGCGAGCTTGTCGAGGAGGTCCTGGTGGGCACGGGCATCGATCTCCCGTCCCAGGATCTGCTCGGCACCCGCCACCGTGATGGCCGCCACCTGGGTCCTTAGCTCGTCCCGGGCCCGGTTGATCTGCTGGTCGACCTCGGCCTGGGCGGACTTCAGGATGCGCTCGCGCTCCTGGGTCGCATTCACCCGCGCCTCGTCGACGATGCCGTTGGCACGGGACTGGGCCTGGTCGATGATCGACCGGGCCTGGCCGCGGGCCTCTTCCACCATCGCGTTGATCTTCACCTGGGCGTCCTCGAGGGACCGGGCGCCCTTGTCGGCGGCGGCGAGGCCGTCGGCGATCTTCGTCCGGCGCTCCTCGATGGCCGCCAGCAGGGGCGGCCACACGAACTTCACCGTGAACAGGATGAAGGCGAGGAAAGTCACCGCCTGGGCGATCATGGTGGCAGTCATGTTCATGGGCCGGACTCCGGGTTTCGCTGGTGCTTAGCCGCCGCTGACCACGGCGAGGAGCGGGTTGCCGAACGCGAACAGCATGGCCAGGCCGACGCCGATGATGAAGGACGCGTCGATGAGGCCGAGCAGCAGGAAGACCTTGGTCTGGAGCATGGGAGCCAGCTCAGGCTGGCGGGCGGCGCCCTCGAGGAAGCGGCTGGCCATGATGCCCACGCCGATGCAGGCGCCGGCGGCGCCGAGGCCGATCATCAGGCCGATGCCGATCCCGGTGTAGGCCTGGATCATGGCGAGGTACTGAACGGTTTCCATTGTCGTGTCCTTTTCTCTTCAGCGGTAAGTAGCAGTGGTTATAGGTTGGGGTCGGATCAGTGGGACTCGTGCGCCATGGCGATGTAGACGACCGTGAGCATCATGAAGATGTAGGCCTGCAGGGGGACGATCAGGAGGTGGAAGATCGACCAGCCGAGGCCGAGCACGAAGCCGCCGACCGCGCCCACCAGGCCGGTGGCGGCCCAGACCCAGAGCAGCAGGAAGATGATCTCGCCGGCGTAGAGGTTGCCGAAGAGCCGGAGGGCGTGGGAGAGGGGCTTCGAGACCAGCTCGACCAGGTTGAAGAGCAGGTTGAGGACCCAGAGCAGCGGGTTGCTGCCGAAGGGCGTGCAGAAGATCTCGTGCATCCAGCCGCCGAAGCCCTTCACGGCGACGGAGAAGTAGATCATCAGGGCCCAGACGGTGAGGGCCAGCGCAAACGTGGTGTTCACGTCGGCCGTGGGCACGGGGCGGAACTCGTCGACACCCGTCAGGTGCACCACCGACGCCAGCAGGTCGATGGGCAGGAACGAGGTGGCGTTCATGAGCAGCACCCACAGGAAGACCGTGAGGGCGGCCGGTCCCACGAACTTGTTCACGTCGCCGTGGAAGATGCTGCGGGCCTGGTCGTCGACGAAATCGAAGACCAGCTCGACGAAGGCCTGGCCCCGGCCGGGGACACCGGCGGTGGCCTTGCGGGCCACCGCCCAGACGAGGCCGATGCCGACGAGGCCGAGCAGGACCGAGACGATGACGGTGTCCACGTGGATCGTCCAGAAGCCGCCGGGGCCCACGGGCTCCGCCAGGTGCTTCAGGTGGTGGCTGATGTAGGACGTGGAGGTCGGGGAGCCTTCGGCGGCCATGGCTGCGTGGTTACCTGTTTATTCCCGAACGAAAATCGCAAGCGCAAACACGATCGTCGCGACGATGAACGTGCCGATGAAGGCCACGATCACGACGCTCTTGTAAGCCGTCAGCACGACCCAGAGCAGAAGGACGATCAAGAGGATCTTGAACGCCTCGGCCCGGAGCGCGGCGAGCACCGCTGTCCCCGCGGTGTCCTTCCTGGACACTGACGCCACCGCGGCAAAGCCGAGGCCGGCGACGAAGCTGACCAGACCACCCAGCGCTGCGGACAGCGCGCCGTGCCGGCCAGCGGCCAGTGCGGCGATGACAGCGAGGGCGGCGGTGGCCATCAGCTGCCACCGGAGGACTGTGCGGATTGCCTGGCTAGGTAGGCCGTTCATGGCATTCCGCGCCGTTTAGCCGCGGCATTCTATGGGGACATGCCTAATTTGGCAATGCACGAATGGCACCTGCATTGCCAAATTAGGCATGTCCCCAATTACGAGATGTGGCCGAGGATGCCTTCGAGCTCGTCGATGCTGTTGTAGCTCACCACCAGCTTGCCCTTGCCGCCCCGGCCATGCTGGATGGCCACCCGGGCACCGAGCTTCTCGGCCAGGTCGTTCTCGAGGCGCCGCACGTCCGGGTCCGTGGAGCGGCCGGGGCCGGCCGCCTCGCCGCCGGACCGCTGGGGGCCCTCGAGCATCTTCTTAACGAGCCGCTCGGTTTCCCGGACCGACAGGCCCCGGGTCGCCACCAGCCGGGCCACTTCGGCCTGCATGCGGCCCTCGGTCAGGGCCAGGAGGGCCCGGGCGTGGCCCATCTCAATGGCCCGCTTCTGTAACAGCTCCCGGGCCGGCTCGCCGAGCTGCATGAGCCGGAGCAGGTTCGAGACCGCCACCCGGGACCGGCCGATGGCCTCGGCGGCCTCCTCGTGGGTCAGCCCGAACTCGTCGATGAGCCGGCGGATGGCCAGGGCCTCTTCCAGGGGGTTCAGGTTCTCCCGCTGGATGTTCTCGATGAGGGCCATGGCGATGGCGGCGGAGTCCGGGATCTCCCGGACCACCACGGGGACGGCCTTGAGGCCCGCCAGCTGGGCGGCCCGCCAGCGCCGCTCGCCGGCCACGATCTCGTACCGGGGCGCCCCGTCCGGGCCCCGCTGCGCCAGGGGCCGGACCACGATGGGCTGGATCACCCCCTGGGCCCGGATGGACTGGGCCAGCTCCTCGAGGGATTCCAGGTGCATGTCGATGCGGGGCTGGTAGGCGCCCCGGACCAGCAGGTCCACGTCCAGGGTGGCGAGACCCTCGCCGCCCGGGCGGGGGGCCGTGGCCAGCGCCGTGTCCGTGCCGCCGGCGAGGCCGGCCGCCGGGAGGGGCGCCGCCGGCACCGGGGTGCCCAGGAGGGCTTCGAGTCCGCGACCCAGGCCGGTTCGTTTCGCCACCATCTTCTGTCAACCGCCGCCGGGGGAAGGCGGCATTCTAGCGCTATGCCCCGGCCGGCTGGCCAGCGTCCCCGGGCGGCAGGGGCCCGCGCAGCACCTCGGCGGCCAGTTCCAGGTAGGCCTGGGCGCCCCGGGAGCCCTTGTCGTGCTGGAGGGCGGGCAGGCCGAAGCTCGGGGCCTCCGCGAGGCGCACGTTGCGGGGTATCACCGTGGCGTAGACCTTCTCCCTGAAGAGCTTCACGAGCTCGGCGGAGACGTCCATGGCGAGGCGGTTGCGGGGGTCGAACATGGTGCGGAGCAGCCCCTCGATGTTCAGGCCCGGGTTCACCGTGTTGCGCACCTGCTTCACCGTCTCGAGCAGGGACGAGAGGCCCTCGAGGGCGTAGTACTCGCACTGGATCGGGATGAGCACGCCGTCCGCCGCCGTGAGGGCGTTCAGCGTGAGCATGTTGATGGTGGGCGGGCAGTCGATGAGGATGTAGTCGTAGAGCCCCTTCACCGGCTCCAGGGCCTTGCGCAGGCGCAGCTCCCGGCCGATCTCCTGCAGCAGCCGCACCTCGGCGGCCGTCAGGTCCGAGTTGGCGGGCAGCACCGAGAACCCCGAGTTCGTCACCGAGACGATGGTGTCGAGGGCCTGGGCCTCGCCGAGCAGCACCTCGCAGGTGGTGGCTTCGAGCGCCTGCTTGTCGATGCCGCAACCGGTGGTGGCATTCCCCTGGGGGTCCAGGTCGACCAGCAGCACGCGCTTGCCGAGCTCGGCGAGCGATGCGGCGAGGTTGACCGACGTGGTGGTCTTGCCCACCCCGCCCTTCTGGTTGGTGACGGCGATGACGCGGCTCATGCGCCACCGTGCCGGCTGCGGGTGATCTGCACGATGTGCCGCTCGGCATCGAGGCCGGGGACCTGCACCTTCGTCACCGCGGCGGCCCGCCAGCCGGCCGGCAGCGAGGCGATCTCCTCGGCCGGCAGCTTGCCCTTCATCGCCAGCAGCTGGCCGCCCCGGCCGACCACGGGCCCGGCCCGCCGGACGAACTCCGGCAGCGCGGACAGCGCGCGGCAGATGACGGTGTCGAACAGCGGCTCGGGCTTCAAGTCCTCGATCCTCGTGTGCAGCGCCACGGCATTGGCCAGGCCGAGCTCGGCGATGGCGAGTTGCACGAAGCGCACCTTCTTCATCGTGGCATCCACCAGCGTGAAGTGCCGGTCCGGCTCCACCAGCGCGAGCGGCAGGCCCGGCAGCCCGGCCCCGCAGCCCACGTCGACGACCCGCTCGCCCTTCAGGAACGGCCGGGCCGTGAGGGAATCCAGGATGTGCAGCGGCACCATGGCCGCCGGGTCCCGGATCCCGGTCAGGTTGAACTTGCCGTTCCACTCGGCCAGCAACTTCAGGAAGCCGGCGAAGGCTGCGACCCGCGCCTCATCCGCCGGGATGCCGAGCGCCGGCAGGCCCTGGCGGAGCAGGTCTTCCACTATAGCCGGACCAGGCAGCGGCCGGTGACCCTGCCGTCCACCCACTCGCCCGCCACCGCGGGCACCTCGTCGAGCGTGACCTCCCGGCTGGCGATGCGGTCGAGGTTCGCGACCTTGAGGTCCCCGGCGAGCCGGGCCCAGATCCGGGTGCGCTGGGCCAGGGAGACCTCGACGGAATTGATGCCGAGCAGGCTGACCCCCCGGAGGATGAAGGGCATGACGGTGGTGTGGAGCTCCGGGCCCTGGGCGAGGCCGATGCTGGCGATGCCGCCGCCGGGCGTGACCGTGCGGGTGAGCCAGGCGAGCGTGGCGCCGCCCAGGTTGTCGATGGCGCCGCCCCAGAGGACCTTCTCCAAAGGCTTCGTGCCGAGCTCCCGGCCCTTGAGGTGCAGCACCTCGGTGGCGCCGAGGCCGCGCAGGTAGTCGTCGGCGGTGTCCTTGCCGGTCAGCGCCGTGACCTCGTACCCGAGCCCGGCGAGCATGGCGATGGCCATGCTGCCGACGCCGCCGGTGGCGCCGGTGACCGCGATGGGGCCCATGCCGGGCTGCTGGCCCATCTGCTCGAGCCGGTCGATGGCGAGGGCGGCGGTGAAGCCGGCGGTGCCGATGGCCATGGCGGCGCGGGCGTCGATGCCGGCGGGGAGCTGGTTGACCCAGTCGGCGGGCACCCGGGCAAGGCCTGCGAGCCCGCCGTCGTGGGTCTCGCTGAGGCCACACCCGTGCACGGCAACCACGTCCCCGGGGGCGAGGCGGGGATCCCCGCTGCTGACCACCGTGCCGGCGATGTCGACGCCGGCGACCAGCGGGAAGCGGCGCAGGATCCGGCCCTTGCCGGTGACGGCGAGGGCGTCCTTGTAATTGATGCTGGAGTACTGGCCCCGGATGACCACGTTGCCGGGCGAGAGGTCGTCGAGGGTCAGATTTTCGAGGCGGGCGACGGTGCCGGCCTCGGCCTGGTGGACGCGCAGGGCGCGGAAGGATTGCATGGACCTGCCCCCGGGTGCGGGTGAACGGCCGGCCCGGCGGCCGGTGGCTTACTTCGCGTTGGCGGTCTTCGGCCCCACGGCGTAGTGCACCGAGAAGAGCCCGGGCTGGGACGCGAAATACGTGGCGAGTTCCTGGATCTCTTCGGGGGTGAGGCCGATGGCCTGGGTGCCCATGACCGGGTCCTTGCGCAGGCCGGCCTTGTATTCATTGAGCGCGTGGACGAGGTAGTCCTTGTGCTGGCCGGCCAGCGACGGCCAGTTGGGGGCGACGCTGACGCCGCCTTCCCCGTGGCAGGCGACGCAGGTGGCGGCCTTTTCCGGGGGGGTGCCGACGGGCGCGGAGGCCTTCTGGATGCCGCCCTCGCTGACGAAGAACGCGGCGATGTCCCGCATGTCCTGCTCGGAGAGGGTCACGGCCTGGGCGTGCATGGTCTTGTGGGGCCGGGTCTCGTTCTTGTAGCCCTGGAGCGCGATGACGATGTAGTCGGCGCTCTGCCCGCCGAGCTTGGGCACCCGGTACGACGGATAGGCGTTCCGGTAGCCGGCGATGCCGTGGCAGCCCATGCAGGTGTCGGAGAGCATGGCGCCCCGGGCGGCGTTGCCGGCGGCGGCGTCCTGGGCCTGCACCGTCGTGACGGCCACGAGGCCGGCGAAGGCGACACTGAAGAGCACGGCCAACCGATTGTTCTGCATGAGATTCACTATTACCCGAGCGGCATTGATGGGCGTCTTGAGGGCCGCTATGGTAGTCAGAGCAGGCCGGGATTTCCAGACTGTTCAGGGAGTTCCCTCTACCTTGGCCGCGGCGCCCCACCCCTCTTACAGGAGAGTCCCCATGCGTACCCGCCCCTTCCGGCCGTTGCTGCCCCTGCTGCCCCTGCTGGTCGCCGGCAGCCTCGCCGCCCACACCGCCGCCGCCCAGGAAATGGGGGGCATGCCGGGCAAGGGCGGTGGCGCACCGGGCATGGACATGAACATGCGCCCGATGATGCAGATGCCGCGCACGATCTCGGTGTCGGGCACGCCGGACATCGCCCGCCTGTCCCTGGCCGTGCAGCGCCGGGACGTGTCCATGGACGTGGCCCGGGACGCGACCGTGAAGGTCTCCCGGGATTTCCTGGCCCTGTGCAAGAAGCTGGGCATCCCCGAGAAGAAGATCCGCACCTCGGGCCTGACCATCAACCCCGAGTACCGCTGGGATGAAAAAGAGAACAAGCAGGTCTTCATCGGCTACTTCGTCCAGCGCCAGCTGCAGGTGGAGATCAACGACCTGGACAAGCTGGGTGACGTGATCGAGGGCGCCATCGACGCGGGCGTCAATGAAGTCTCCCCGCCCCAGCTCGACAGCAGCAAGGCGAAGGACCTGAACCGGGACGCCCTGGCCGCCGCCACCGCCGACGCCAAGGCGAACGCGGAGCGGATCGCCACGTCACTGGGCGTGAAGCTCGGGCCCGTGCGGATGGTGAACGCCGGCACGTCGATGCCCCAGCCGCCGATGCCGATGATGGACATGCGGGTGCAGGCGATGTCGGCCAGGGCCGAGGGGAAGGCGGCGGAGAATTATGTGCCGGGGCAGGTGAGTTTTGAGGCGCGGGTGGAGGCGGTGTTTGATGTGGTCAGCCCGTAGGAGCGGCTTCAGCCGCGATCAGCTATTCCCGGCTGTCTGCCATTCCTTCGGTTGTTTGGGCGACTGCCTTGAAAGTGCAACCCAGTACATCACCGATGTGACCGCAGAACCGGCGGGTTATTGGACACCTTCGTACAGTTTCATTCGACCACTTCGGTCGTCTACTCACAATTTGGCCGGCTGCGGCTGACGGGCGCCGCTCAACATGGCATCAAGTGTCACTCATTGGACTGCACACGTTTGGAGGTCGATCCAGTGAAAGTGCCAGAATGGCCAAGCTTTATGAACCGGCACGAGGCAATTCGGTCTCAGTGGGGACCAATCGCATTTCTCCGGCTCCGAGACCGTAAAGACTTCACCGTCGGCGGCATATCATCCATTGTGGCGGCCGTTCTGATCACACTCGCAATCCAGGAATGGTCGCTTGGCTTCTCTATCGCGGCGTTTCCATTCGCTGCCTTAGCGGCGATCTTCTGGAAGGACCACTTCGAGCAGCTCGCAGGGCTGCGATCGGACGTAGTCAGGATCGCTAAGGAGGACGAGTCGCCTGTATCTCGCCCAGGGGAGACGCAGTGACACCTAGTAATTGGAGTGCAGCCGGGATCGACAAAGCGACGTTTCGTGGGGCTGCTTTGCGGCCCGCTCAGTTCAGGCGTTAGCTGCACGGTGAAAGAGCGGGTAGTCCTCGATGCAAGCGTGATCACGTCAGTGGTTAACTCCGACGACGCTTTCCACCAGCCTTGCTATCAGTACTTTCGTGACCGACACGACGCAGGAGACGTAATTTGGGTGATACCTGGGCTAATCATGTTTGAGTTCCAGGCTACCCAGTCACGTCGGTATCGGGAACGGCGACCTGGACAACCCGTCTATCGGGATTCCCCATTGTACGTGGACCAATGCGAAGTCTTTCAGGTAACTAAGGATTTTCTTTGGGCCGTGAGCGAGGCGAAGCTCTACGATTTGTTCGCTCAGCTTCGCGGCGCAGACCTCCTGTATGCCTGTATCGCCAAGCTCGAGCGCATTCCGCTCGTAACTCACGACAAGGGGTTTGAGCGCTACGCTTCTGAACTGAAGTTGATTAACCCTTGCGAACTCTAGTCGGTGCACCTTACCAGCCGCTCCACTACGACGCCTCCAGCCGGCGGCCCGACGGCCGCCGTCGTCGCGGGTAAGCGCCGGCGTTGTCACCATGAACATCAGGCGAGCAAGCAGCGCCGATGCATCCAAGGTGCTTGAGTTCTTGCGCCAATTCCGCGCTGAGGGCTTGGATACAGTGTTGGAGCACGACTCGCCACCTACGATCCAGGAGGAGGAAGCGTTCATTAGGAAGCTAGATGGGAACTCAGGCATCATGCTGGTCGCTGAAGCCAGCGGTCGCGTCGTGGGCTCCCTCACCGCTGAAATCTATCGGCATCCTCAGCTTCAACATTCCTGCGAGTTTGGAATGGGCGTCTTGAACGAACACCGAGCTACCGGAATTGGGACAAAGCTAGTGGGACAGCTGACGGAATGGGCGCTCTCGAAGCATTTGCGTCGAATCGAACTGAGTGTTCTCGGCAATAACTGGCGGGCGATTGAGCTGTATCTCAAGCTCGGTTTCTTGGAAGAAGGACGGAAG